>Ga0055536_1000040_pt1 | contig 128983 bp, 109 predicted proteins | sample AraplaCvi_mLB_r2_FD_55037 | JGI IMG/M metagenome (GOLD analysis project Ga0055536, IMG submission 55037) | Arabidopsis root microbial communities from North Carolina, USA - plate scrape MF_Cvi_mLB_r2 | ecosystem: Host-associated > Plants > Roots > Endosphere | place: USA: North Carolina...
TCACTGGTGGCGACAAACGCCGTGCCAAGCTGCGCGGCGGCGGCGCCCAGCGCCAGCACGGCGGCGATGCCGGCGCCGTCCATGATGCCGCCAGCCGCGACGACGGGCAGGTTCGTGCGGGCCACCAGCACGCGGGTCAGCGCGAACGTGCCAAGCCCTTCGTCCTCGGCCTCGGTATCGAAGGCGCCGCGATGGCCACCGGCCTCGATGCCCTGCGCGACGATGGCGTCGATACCGGCCGCCTCGATCCGCCGCGCTTCCTGCAGCGACGTGGCGCTGGCCAGCAGCACGATGCCGGCCGCTTTCAGCGCATCGATCCACGCCTGCGCCGGCAGGCCGAAATGGAAGCTCACCACCGCCGGTTTCTCTTCCAGCAGCATCTGGTACATCGCGTCATCGACCACAAAGCTCTTGTAGATCTCGCGCAGCGTGCCCGGCGGCGTGGCGCCAAATTCGGCGAAGGCCGAGGCCAGGTATTTCAGCCAGGCCGATTCGCGCTCGGCGTCGGGCGTGGCGGGCACATGGCAGAACAGGTTGATATTGAAGGGCTTCGCTGTCAGCGCGCGGGTTTCGCGAATCACCTTGCGCGCGCCCTCGGCATCCATGGCGCCGACGCCGAGCGAGCCCAGGCCGCCGGCTTCGGATACGGCCGCTGCCATGGCGGGGGTGCTGACGCCCGCCATCGGGGCCTGGATGATGGGCAGGCGGATGCCCAGGCGCGACAGCAGGTTGCGGGACGGGTTCTGACGATCGGGTTCCATGGCGGTCCTTGTCATGCGGGCTGGCTACGGCGCAGTTCCTGCTCGAATGCGTCGTAGGCGGAGGTGGTGAAAGCGGAGCGGCGAATCAGGTACGTATGCACCTTGCGGACCGGCACGGTCTGCAGGGCTCCCATATTGGCCTGCATGGCCTGCATGGCCAGCAGCGAGCGCGGCACGATGGCCACGGCGGAACCTGCCGTGACCTGGGCTAGGATGGCGTGGTACGAAGGGAGTTCGATGACGGTGAGATGGCGGCGCACATCGTCGCCAGCCTGTTCGAGCCAATCCTCGGCGCACCGGCGATAGGTGCAGCCACGCGAGAACGCGGCCAGCTGGCGCAGCGTCACGTCTTCGGGGCGCCGCACCTTCGGATGGGTCGCCGGCAGCACCAGCACGAGGTCCTCTGTGGTCAGGTAAACACCTTCCAGGCCCGCGCCCATTTCCGATACGTCGATGTCCCGGGGGCTGCCCGTGCCCGGATGGGCCACGATGGCGCAGTCCAGCCGGCGTTCCAGTACGCCGTCTGCCAGCGCCTGCGACGTGCCCGTGCTCAGATCCAGTTCGACGTCGGGCCATGCGGCGTGGAAGCGGCCCAGCGGCCGGGGCAGCAGCGTGGCCGCGGTGCTTTCCATCGATCCCACGCGCAGGCGGCCGCTGGGCGCATCGGCGCGCATGGATTGCCGTGCCTCCTCAGCCAGCGCCAGCAGCTGGTCCGCATAGCCCAGCAGGCGCTGGCCAGCCGGGGTCAGGATCATCTGCTTGTTCGCGCGCTGGAACAGGTCCACGCCGAGGCTTTCCTCAAGCTGCTTCACGCGCGTCGTCACGTTCGACTGCACGCGGTCCAGCGATTTGGCCGCCCGTGTGATGCTCTGTTCGCGCGCCACCGCCCTGAAAATCTCCAGTTCTGCCAGTTCCACGCCTGTGCGACGACACAACTGTGTCGTTCTCCGTTAGAGAATGAAAGTGTGTTGAGTATTATAATTAGAGAATTATTTGTCAAGCGGACCGGCGCTGTCGGATTCCGTCATGGTGTGATTTATAGTGATGCGCGGCCAGCGGCACCCGAAGGATTGATGGCAGCCGGCTCACGGGGGGGCTCAAGGCTAAGGGAAAACCCGCATCGTCGCCAAGCCATGCGGTGTATCGACACGTGTGACGACGGTAACCATTCAACGGGAGACAGCAACATGAAGAAGGCAGAACCGCAGGCCGGCATACCGGCCGCCGAGCTGATCGATGCCAGGATTGCCGAGCTTGACGACTGGCGCGGCAAGATGCTGGCGCAATTGCGGGCCATCGTCCGGGAAGCCGACCCCGAGGGGATCGAGGAATGGAAATGGAGCGTGCCGGTGTGGTCGCACGACGGCATCCTCTGTACGGGCGAGGTCTACAAGGCCACCGTGAAAATGACGTTCGCCAAGGGCGCCTCGCTGGACGATCCCAAGGGGCTGTTCAATTCGAGCCTGGACGGCAACGTGCGCCGTGCGATCGACTTCCGCGAGGGCGAGGCCATCGACAAAGCCGCCCTGAAGGCCCTGATCCGCGCGGCGGTTGCGCTGAATCAGGCCGCGGCCAAGCCGAAAGCCAAGTCCAGGGCCTGACCGGGGGGCCTCGCCGGCCCGCCGGCGCCGGGCCGATGTCGGCGCGACACCGACAGCCATTTCGGTTGGTGCGGGGTAGCATAAGTCGCTTTGGCCTGTTGTTGCGCGCGGTGCGGTCGTAGGAGCGCGCGCAACCGCGCCTTTCCTTCTATCCCGCCGGTATGCAACCGTCTTCCCTGCAACGCTTCCTGTTCGGCACGATCCTTGTTCCGGTCTCGATGGCCGTGGTATTCGGCATGGATGCGCTCACCCCGCTTGGGCTGGCGGCGTGGCTGTTCTATCTGGTGCCGGTCTGCCTGTCCCTGTACGGCAACGACCCGAGGCTGCCGCTGATCGTCGCCGCCGTAGGCACGGTGCTGATCGGCATTGGCTACGCGGTGTCGCCTTCCAGCAATATCCGGCCGATATATGCCATCGCGAACCGCGGCGCGGGCGTGGTCATGCTGTGGTTCCTGGCCGTGGTGGTGTATCGCTACATCGTGTCGCAGGCGGCCATGCAGCGCGTGGCATGGCTGCAGCAGGCGCAGGTGCGGGTGCATCAGGCCGTGCGCAATCCGCAATCGGCGGGGAACGTGGCCGATGCGCTGGTGCGCGTGCTGGCGCAGGCCTTCCAGGCGCACGTGGGCGCGGTGTACCAGGTGGATGGCGACCAGATGCGCCGCGTGGCCGCCTGGGCGCTGGCCAACGCCGACGAACTGCCGCAGACGCTGACGGCGGGGCAGACGCTGGCCGGCCAGGCAGCGGCGGAAAACCGCGTGATCGCGGTCGGAGGCCTGCCGGCCGACTATCTCCAGGTGTCCTCGGCCCTGGGCCGGACGACGCCCAACGAGATCGTGGCGGCGCCGCTGACGGCCGAAGGCGAGGTGGTGGGCGTGGTGGAACTGGGCTTTGTCGCGATGCAGCGGGACACCGCAGACATCGTGGAACTGCTGGAGCGCATTGGCGACCCGATCGGCATGACCCTGAGGGCCGCCGCCTACCGGGGCCGCCTGGAAAAGCTGCTGGGCGAAACCCAGCGCCAGAGCGAAGAACTGCAGGTCCAGCAGGAAGAGCTGCGCGTATCGAACGAGGAACTGGAGGAGCGTGGCCGCGCGCTGATGGATTCGCAGGCGCGGCTTGAAGCCCAGCAGGCGGAGCTGGAACAGGCCAACGTCCAGCTGGAAGAACACGCGCAGCGGCTGGAAGGCCAGAAGCGCGAGATGCTGACCTTCCAGGCGGAACTGGCCGCCAACGCCCGGGCGCTGGAGCGGTCCAACCAGTACAAGAGCGAATTCCTGGCCAATATGTCGCACGAACTGCGCACGCCGCTCAACAGTGCGCTGATCCTGGCCAAGCTGCTGCAGGAGAACAAGGACGGCACGCTGACCGCGGAGCAGGTGCGCTACGCATCCACCATCCACGCGGCCAACACCGACCTGCTGAACCTGATCAACGACATCCTCGACCTGTCCAAGATCGAGGCCGGCCATCTGGTGATCGAGCACGAAGCGGTCGAACTGAAGGCGCTGACCGAGACGCTGCAGGGCATGTTCGGGCCGATAGCCGAGCAGAAGGGCGTGCCGTTCCGGGTCGAATTCCTGCCCGGCGTGCCCGACGTTATCGTCTCCGACAGCCAGCGTCTGCAGCAGGTGCTCAAGAACCTGCTGTCGAATGCATTCAAGTTCACGGAATCGGGCGCGGTCACGCTGGCGCTGGCTGCGCAGGGTGACGACGCGGTGCGCTTCGAGGTGCGCGACACCGGCATCGGCATTCCGAAAGACAAGCAGCAGGTCATCTTCGAAGCCTTCCAGCAGGCCGATGGCACCACCAGCCGCCGCTATGGCGGCACGGGACTGGGCCTGTCGATCTCGCGCGAGCTGGGCCGTCTGCTGGGCGGCGTGATCTCGGTGGCCAGCGAACCGGGGCAGGGCAGCGTGTTTGCATTGACTGTGCCGCGCCTGCTCGGCGCGGACTCCGCCACGCAGGCTGGCCTGATGACGCAGCCGGCCAGCGCGCCGGCACCGCTGGTGATGGCCCCGCCCTCGCGCGCGGTGCCGCCTGCCCCGGCCCCGGCGCAGGAACCCATGGAGCGCGTGCAGCCCGGCTACCCGGCACCGATTGCCGACGATCGCGACCATCGCACGCGCGGCAACCGGCTGATCCTGGTGGTCGAGGACGATATCGACTTTGCCGGCATTCTCTACGACCTGGCCCACGAACTCGATTTCGACTGCATTCACGCCACCACGTCGGCGCAGGGCCTGGAACTGGCGCGCCAGCATCAGCCGTGCGGCATCCTGCTGGACGTGGCGCTGCCCGATCAGTCGGGCCTTACGCTGCTTGACTGGCTCAAGCGCGACCCCGCCACGCGACATATCCCGACGCATCTGGTATCGGTCAGCGATCATGCCGAAGCGGCGCTGCACCTGGGTGCGGTGGGCTATACGTTCAAGCCCAGCGAGCGCGACAAGCTGGCTGCGGCGATCCGGGGCCTGGAGGCGCGCATGGCGGCGGGCCAGCGCCGGGTGCTGGTGATCGAGGACGACCCGGCGCTGCGCGAGAGCATTCGCGCGCTGCTGAAGTCGCTGGAGGCCGAGATCGTGACCACCGACAGCGTGGCAGGGGCCACCGCAGCACTGGACGGCACGCCGTTCGACTGCGTGGTGATGGACATGGTGTTGCCCGACGGCACCGGTCACGACCTGCTGGCCCATATGGCGCAGCGGGCGCAGGCCAATGCCGGCGCGATGCCGCCCGTGATCATCTATACGGGCCGGCAGCTGTCGGCCGAGGACGAGCAGAAGCTGCGGCGGTACTCGAAGTCGATCATCATCAAGGGGGCCCGTTCGCCCGACCGGCTGCTCGACGAAGTGACGCTGTTCCTGCACAGCGTGGAGTCGTCGCTGCCGCCGGAACACCAGCGCATGCTGCGCGCGGCCCGCAGCCGCGACGACACGTTCGACGGCCGTAAACTGCTGCTGGTGGAGGACGACGCGCGCAATATCTTCGCGCTGTCGAAGGTCATCGAACCGCTGGGCGCCACCGTGGAGATCGCCCGCAGCGGGCGCGAGGCGCTTGACGTGCTGAACCGGATGGACGACATCGACCTGGTGCTGATGGACATCATGATGCCCGAGATGGACGGCATCACGGCCATGCGGCACATCCGCCAGATGCCGCAGTACGCGCGCCTGCCGATCATCGCGCTGACGGCCAAGGCCATGCAGTCCGACCGCGAGGCCTGCCTGCAGGCCGGAGCCAACGACTACATCGCCAAGCCGATCGATGTGGATAAACTGCTTTCGCTGTGTCGGGTATGGCTACACGCAAACTGAAACCCCAGGACGCCGGGCCGCTGGCCGACGCAGGGTCGGACGACGGCACGGTGCTGCTCGACGCCAACTTCGACATCGAACTGGAACTGCTGCTGGAGGCCGTCTTCCGCAAGTACCAGCACGATTTCCGGCGCTATTCGCGTGCGTCGCTGCGGCGCCGGCTGGAGCAGGCGTTGCGGGACCTGAACCTGTCCACGCTGTCGCAGCTGCAGGACCGGATGCTGCGCGACGCCGTGCTGTTCGGCCGGCTGCTGCAATACCTGACGGTGCAGGTCAGCGAGATGTTCCGCGATCCGTCCTACTTCCGCGCGATTCGCGAGCACGTGGTGCCGGTGCTGCAGACCTATCCGTCGGTCAACGTCTGGGTGGCCGGCTGCAGCAGCGGCGAGGAACTGTGGTCGCTGGCGATCCTGTTCGAGGAAGAGGGCCTGGCGTCGCGCACCGTCTTCTATGCCACCGATATCAACCCGGAGGCCCTGGCCATCGCGCGCGCGGGGGTGTACGACGCCGGCCGGCTGCGCAGCTTCGGCGCCAACTATCTGGCCGCCGGCGGGCGGGCGTCGCTGTCGGACTACTATCACGCCGCCTATGGCAAGGCCAAGTTCAACGGGCAGCTGATCCGCCAGTCGGTATTTGCGGATCACAGCCTGGCGACCGACAGCGTGTTCCAGGAGGCCCAGCTGATCTCGTGCCGCAATGTGCTGATCTATTTCGACCGGCCGCTGCAGGACCGTGCCATCGGCCTGTTCCGCGATGCGCTGGCGCGGCGCGGGTTCCTGGGGCTGGGCAGCAAGGAAAGCCTGCACTTCAGCGCCCATTCGCAGGATTTCGAGGCGGTGTCGTCGCGCGAGCGGCTGTACCGCAAGCTCTGAGGCACGATCATGCAAACCGGGACGCAACCGTGCAGCGGGGTGGTAATCGGTGGCTCGGCCGGCGCGCTGGAGGCGCTGAACGCCGTGCTGCCGATGCTGCCCGCGCGTTTCATGCCGCCGGTCGTGATCGTCATGCACCAGCTGGCGTCGACGCCGAGCCTGCTGCCCGGACTGTTCGCGCTGCGTTGTGCGATGCCGGTGCACGAGGCCGAAGACAAGCTGCCGGTGCAGCCCGGCCATCTCTACCTGGCGCCACCGGACTATCACCTGCTGCTGGAACGGGACCCCGACACGCCAGACAGTGTGCGGCTGGCCCTGTCGGTGGCGCCGCCCGTGCGGTTTTCGCGTCCATCGATCGACGTGCTGTTCGAGTCGGCCGCCGTCGCCTGGCGGGAGCGCGCACTGGGGGTGCTGCTGTCGGGCGCCAACGACGACGGTGCGCGCGGCCTGGCGGTGATTCGCGCGGCCGGCGGCCGTACGTGGGTGCAGTCGCCGGAATCCGCCATGGTGGAGACCATGCCGCAAGAGGCTATCGCACGTGGTGCGGCCGACCACATACTGACCCTCGAAGCGATTGGCCACGGGTTGGCCCGCCTGACTGAATGACGCCTACCATGCAAGCTCCCGTGAAGATCCTCGCCGTCGACGACATTGCGTCCAACCTGACCGCGCTCGACGCCGTTCTCGCCAAACCGGGCGTGGAGATCGTCCATGCCAATTCCGGTGCGCAGGCGCTGGAACTGCTGCTCGACCACGAATTCGGGCTGGCCATCCTGGACGTGCACATGCCGGAGATGGACGGATTCGAACTGGCTGAGCTGATGCGCGGCAGCAAGCGTACGAGCCAGATCCCGATCCTGTTCCTGACGGCCGCGGGGCATGACAGCCAGCGCGCGTTTCGCGGCTATGCGTCGGGCGCGGTGGATTTCCTGTTCAAGCCCGTGGATGCGCGCGTGCTGTCGGCCAAGGTCGATGTGTTCGTGCAACTGGCCCAGCAGAAGCAGCTACTGGCCGAGCAGCTTGAAACCGCCCAGCAGCTGCTGAAGACCAATGAAATGCTGATGGCCGTGCTGGCGCACGATCTGCGCACGCCGCTATCGGCCATCATCGCTTCGGCGTCGTTCCTGGGCCGCTTTGGTGGCGAGGAAAAGCTGAAGCCGGCCACGGACCGGATTGCCCGCAGCAGCCAGCGCATGGCGCGCATGGTGGACCAGCTGCTGCACGTGGCACGCCTGCATGGCGGACGCGTCAGCCTGATGCCGCAGGCGGCGGATCTGGGCGCGATCTGCGCGGCCATCGTCGATGAATGCCAGGCGTCGCGCGGCGCGCTGCAGCTGGTGCTGGAGCAGCTGGGCGATACCCGGGCCACGATCGATCCCGACCTGATCGCCCAGGTGGTGCAGAACCTGGTGGGCAACGCGCTGCAGCACGGCGATGCCGGCGCGCCGGTGACCGTGCGCGTGGACGGCACGGTCCCGGACCGCGTGACGGTGGCGGTGTCGAACGGCGGCACTATCGATGCCCGCGTGCTGCCGCATATCTTCGACGCCTTCCATTCGGGGATGGGCGCAACGGCGGGCGCTACCGGCGCCAGCAGTTCCGAGGGGCTGGGGCTCGGCCTCTATATCGCCCGCGAGCTGGCCATGCTGCACGGCGGCACCGTGGTGGCCGAATCGTCGCCCGGGCTTCGTACCACGGTATTCACCGTGACGTTGCCACGGGAATGCTGCCAGGCGCAGCGTGCCATCCAGCCCTGACGCAGCCGGATTCCCCCCGGGGCGGGGTCTTGATCGGCGGCAGGTGCCGATACGCCGTATTCCGCAACCGGCCTGATGCAAGCGGGGCGGCCGGCGCACCCCGCGGTGGTCCCACTAGATCGATCGGATTTGCACGTCAGGCCGGCGCAGGTGGCGCCTGCCGGTCAGCGGCTCCAGGGTGCGGCCCCTGCATCCAGCCCGTATCGCGCCAGCGCCTGCGCGTGCAACCCGGCATCGATCGCATGCAGCGCGCTGGCGACGATATGGTGCCGGTCGATCTCGAAGAAGCGCCGCAGCGCGCCGCGCGTGTCGCTGCGGCCGAAGCCGTCGGTGCCAAGGGCGATATAGCGGGCCGGCACGTAGGGCGCGATCAGCTGGGCGTAGGCGCGCACGTAATCGGTGGCGGCGATGACCGGCGTCGTGCCGGCCAGGCAGCGTGCGACATGGCTGGTGGTGTCGGTATGGCCCGTACCGGTGCCGAACATCTGCTGGCGTTCGCATTCGCGCGCATCGCGGGCCAGTTCCGGAAAGCTCGTCACGCTCCAGATTTCGCTGGCGATGTTCCAGTCCTGCGCCAGCAGGTCGGCGGCGGCGATGACCTCGCGCAGGATCGGGCCCGATCCCAGCAGCCGCACACGGGCGACGCCGTCACCGCGCGTGCCGAAGCGGTACATGCCGCGCACCACGTCGGCGTGTGCCGAGGCCGGCAGCGGTGGATGCGCGTAGTTCTCGTTGTTGACCGTGATGTAGTAGAACTCGTCGCGCTGTTGCTCCAGCATCGCGCGTGCGCCATGGTCGATGATGATTGCGGCCTCGCCGATGAACGCCGGGTCATAGGCGCGGCAGTTCGGCACCGTGGCGGCCACCAGCTGGCTGCTGCCGTCCTGGTGCTGCAGGCCCTCGCCAGAAAGCGTGGTGCGGCCGGCGGTGGCACCGATCAGGAACCCCCGGGCGCGCTGGTCGGCGGCGGCCCAGATCATGTCGCCCACGCGCTGAAAGCCGAACATCGAGTAGTAGATGTAGAACGGCAGCATCGGCTCGCCGCTGACGCTGTACGACGTGGCCGCCGCCGTCCACGACGCCATCGCACCTGCCTCGGTAATGCCTTCCTCCAGCAGCTGGCCGTCGCGGCTTTCCTTGTAATAGAGCATCGATCCGGCGTCCTCCGGCTCGTAGAGCTGGCCCTGTGGCGCGTAGATGCCGATCTGCCGGAACAGGTTGGCCATGCCGAAGGTACGCGCTTCATCGGCCACGATCGGCACGATGCGCGGGCCGAGCGTGCGGTCTTTTATCAGGTTGGTGAACAGCCGCACCACGCCGGTAGTGGTGGATACCTCGCGCCCGTCGGGCGTCAGGGCAAAGCCGGCGTAGCTGTCGAGCGGCGGCACCGGCAAGGCGGGCGCGGTGTCGGTGCGCCGGGGCAGGTGCCCGCCCAGCGCTGCGCGACGCTCGCGCAGGTACGCCATTTCGGGGCTGTTGTCGGCTGGTTTGTAGAACTGCATCGATTCGAGCGCGGCATCGTCGATGGGCAGGGCAAAGCGGTGGCGAAACGCGTGCAGGGCTTCGATGTCGAGCTTCTTCTGCTGGTGGGCGGTCATGCGCGATTCGCCCGCATTGCCCATGCCGTAGCCCTTCTTGGTCTTGGCCAGGATGACGGTAGGCTGGCCGGGATGACGGACGGCGGCATGATAGGCCGCATGGAGCTTGCGCAAGTCGTGGCCGCCACGGCGCAGGCCGTCGATATCGGCTGCGCTCATGCCCGCCACCAGCGCCTTCAGTTCGGGGTCCTGGTGGAAGAAGTGCGACAGGTTGTAGTCGCCGTCCTTGGCGCCCAGGTTCTGGTACTCGCCATCGACCATGGCCGCAAAACGCTTCAGCAGCGCGTGATTGGTATCGCGGGCAAACAGGGCGTCCCATTCAGAGCCCCAGATCACCTTGATGACGTTCCAGCCGGCGCCGCTGAACAATGCTTCCAGCTCGTTGATGACCTGGCCGTTGCCGCGCACCGGGCCATCGAGCCGCTGCAGGTTGCAGTTGATCACGAACGTCAGGTTGTCCAGGCCCTCGCGGGCCGCCAGCGACAAGGCGGCCAGCGATTCGGGCTCGTCCATCTCGCCATCGCCAAACACCCCCCAGACGCGTCGGCCAGCCGTGGCCGCAATGCCGCGATGCTCGAGGTAGCGCAGGAACCGCGCCTGATAGATGGCGCTGATCGGGCCGATGCCCATCGAGCCAGTGGGGAACTGCCAGAAATCGGGCATCAGCCACGGATGAGGGTACGAGCACAGGCCGCCGCCATCGACTTCCTGCCGGTAGCGGCTCAGCTGCGCCTCGGAAAGGCGACCCTCCAGGAACGCGCGCGCATAGACGCCGGGCGCCGAATGCGGCTGAAAGAAGACCAGATCGCCCTTGCGCTCCGGCGTATCGGCACGAAAGAAATGCTGGAAGCCCACTTCGAAGATCTCGGCGGCCGATGCGTAGCTGGCCAGGTGTCCGCCCAGTTCGCCGTACGCCTTGTTGGCGCGGACCACCATCGCCAGCGCATTCCAGCGCAGGATGGCCGTCAGCCGCTGTTCGATGGCCAGGTTGCCGGGATAAGGCGGCTGCGCCTGCGGCGCAATGGTGTTCTGATAGGCGGAGTAGGGATGCGCGCGTTTGTCCAGGCCCAGATGGGCGGCGTGCTCGCCAAGTCGTTCCAGCAGGAAGCCCGCGCGCCGGGGCCCCGCCGCCGACACGATGCCGCTCAGGGCATCCATCCATTCCTGTGTTTCCAGCGGATCGATATCCCCATCGATCTGCAGTGGCTGAAGCGGTTCGGCGCGGCCCATGATCTGTCTCCGGATGCGAATGCCCTTGTGGTGACATCGATTCTATGTGCCGCGCCGGAATAGAACGTCCCGGAATGCGCGGTAGGAATAGCGCCGCGCAGCACGATGTGCTGCAGCCCTGTTGATCGGCAACATAATCAACTGAGAGCGGGGAACTGGCGGGCGTGGCGCGACGGGATCGGCATTCGTCGGAGATTGCGGTTGCGTTCGTCATGTCGGCGGCCTATAGTTATCCGTCCGGCTAACTATTATGGAGACGCAGCGATGAAGATCACCGTACAAACCACGGTCGCCGCCCCGATCGATAACGTGTGGCGCGCCTACACCTCGCCCGAGGACATCAAGCAATGGAATGCCGCGTCCGATGACTGGCATACCACGGCGGCGTCGGTCGACCTGCGCGTTGGTGGCGCGTTCTCGTCGCGGATGGAGGCCAAGGACGGCAGCATGGGCTTCGATTTCGCGGGTACCTACACCGAGATCGTGCCGAACCGGCGCATCGTGTACGCCTTCGGAGACCGGAACGCCGAGGTCGATTTTGCCGATAGCCCGCAAGGCGTGACGGTACGCGTGAGCTTTGACCCGGATTCGGAATATCCGGTCGAGCAACAGCAGCAGGGCTGGCAGAGCATTCTCGATAATTTCAAGCGGTACGTCGAAGGCAGGTAGTCGGCGGCGTCCGATCCGGCGCGCGCTCGCCTAGTTCGCAATGCGCGGCAAGGTGATGGTGGCGCGCGTGCCGCCCGTGGGCCGCTGCGCCAGATCGAGCCTGCCGTGATGGGCATCGACGATGGACCGGCAGATGCCCAGGCCCATGCCCATGCCATGGGGCTTGGTCGTGAACAGCGGCTCGAAGATGCGGTCGGCCAGTTCGGGCGCGAAGCCTTCTCCGTGGTCGTCGATATGGATGTGCAGCATGTCCTGCGCGGGCTCGCACGCCAGCGTCAGCAGCCGCTTGCCGGTGGGGATGCCGAGCATCGATTCGGCGCCGTTCATCAGCAGGTTGATGATGGCCTGCTGCAATGGCACGCGCTCGCCGCGCAGGGGCGTGCCGCAAGGCGGTCCGACCAGGCGCAGTTCCACGTGCATGGCGTCAAGCGTGGCCGCCACCATGTCGGCCACTTCCCGCAGGGCGTCATCGAGATCGAAAAGGGAGAAGGTTGGGGCGGCCTGCCGGGCCTTGGCGCGCAGGCCGTTGATGATGGTGCGCGCCCGCAGCGCGCATGCCGAGATATGGGCGAGCATCTCGCGCGCGCCATCGATATTGGGGCTGCTGCGGTCAAGCCAGCGCAGCCCGGCGCGCGCCGATGAATCCAGCGCTGTGACCGGCTGAGCCATCTCGTGCACGATCGACGCGACCAGTTCGCCATAGGCCTGTAAACGGCTGGCGCGGGCCAGCTCCGACAGCGTGGCGCGCATCTTTTCCTCGGTGCTGCTCAGGCGTGCGCACTGTTCGGACAGCGCATCGTGCAAGCGCGCATTTTCCAGCGCAAACCCGGCCTGCTGCGCGATGATCTCGACCACGGCCGTCCGGGTTGGCGTGAACACGCCAGAGGTATGCAGGTGTTCCAGGTAAAGGGCGCCGACCAGGCCGCCATTGCAACGCATCGGCACGCAGATCACGGCGCGCGGCCGGAAGCGGCGCACGTAGTCGTCCGCCTGCCAGTCGGCGGCCTCGCGGGCGTCCTGCAAGACCAGCCCGTTGCCCAGGCGCGTGGCTGCATCGAGGATGGCGGCGGGCAGCGCCCCCATGGCGGGCGGCAGCAGGAATGTGTCCGGGTCGGCAAGCGACCGCTGCGGAGCAGGCCCTACGGCACTTGCCGCAACATCCCATTCGCCATCGCGCAGCACGGCAAGGCATCCCCAGGACGCGCCGGTGCTCTGCAGGGCCGCCTGCAGCAGCGTTTCGATGCGCCTGGCCGGCATCGCTTCGGTGGAAAGGCTGTGCGAGATCTGGCGCAGGGCCAGCATGTCAGGCGGCGCGGTCTCGGCGGGGCTGCGGTCGAAGCCCACGGGATGGATGCCGGGCACCGGACCGGTGCAGCGGAAATCGTCGAGTTCGTTGTTCATCTTCTTTTACCTCTTGCCCGCTGACCGTGCGTTCCATTCGATCCGGCCAGGCTCCTTCGAAGCGCTTCTCATGTAGTGAACGCTCCATAAATCAACCTTAGCACATTGTTTTTGAAAATGACAAACGCCGAAGCGTTGCGCTGGTGCCGAAAGGGGGGCGGCAAGGTGCCAAATCCAATGACCAATGCATTGAATTTAAAGGGATTATCGATCCGTGTTGCGATTGGAGGGAGTCCCTAGTATCATCCGTTCGCTCATGTAGTGTTCCCTGTATGAAATGAGGTGGAACCGAGTCCGTCGGTGGATTCATGGATCAGTGGCGACGCGCCGCTGTCTTAGGAGCGATATGACGCAAGCAGCAAAAAAGGCCGTGCGAGGTACCGGGGTCCGGGAGGCCGCGGCGCAGGCAACCCGCGACAAGATTCTTCGTGCGGCGACCAAGGTTTTCGCGCGCTACGGCTATGAAGGCGGGAGCGTGGAAAAGATCTCCAGTCTGGCGAAGTCCTATGACCGGATGATCTACTATTACTACGGCAGCAAGGAGGGCCTGTTCATCGCGGTGCTGGAAGGCATCTACCGGCGAATGGACGAGGCCGAGGCGAAGGTGGTGCCAGATCCGTCGGATCCCGTGGAAGCGTTGAAGACCGTGATCCGTTTCAAGATGGACTACTACCGGCGCAACCCCGATTTCGTCAATCTGCTCAATACGGAAAACCTGCACAAGGGCCGGCACGTATCCAAGTCGGATCGGCGGGGCGAATATTCGTCCCATGCGATGCAGATCATCGAGCAGATCCTGGCCAGCGGCGTAGCCCAAGGCCTGTTTCGCCCCGACCTCAAAGCGCGCGACGTCTTTTTGCTGATCGCCTCGCCGGCGTATTTCTATACGTCGAATCGATACACGCTGTCCGCGTTTCTGGGCGAGGAACTTGATACTCCCGAGGCCGTGCAACACTGGGAGTCGTTTGTGATCGACAGCGTGTTGCGCGCGGTTCGCGCGGACACGCCAGCCAGCAGCCAGCCCGCCTGACCATGCAATACCTTCGCCCCCATACCATCGACGCGGCCCTTGCCAGGCTTGCCGAGCGGCCACGGCGCGTGCTGTGCGGCGCGACGGACTGCTTTGCCGTACCGGCGCTCGTGCCCGGGCGGCACGAATGGCTGGATATCAGCAGCATCGATGCACTGCGCGGCATCGCACGACACGACGGCATCGTCCGGATCGGCGCGGCCACGACGTGGGACGCTGTCGTCCAGTGCACGTGGCTGCCCGTGGCGCTGCGCGATGCTGCGGCGGGCGTCGGTTCGCGGCAGATCCGCATACAGGGCACTCTCGGCGGCAACCTGTGCCATGGGTCGCCGGTGGCAGACGGCGTGCCGCCACTACTGGCCCTGGACGCTGAAGTGGAACTGGCCAGCGTGCGCGGCGTACGCCGCCTGCCACTGCGCGACTTTGCGCTGGGCAGTCACCGTACCGCGCTGGCGGCCGACGAGCTGCTGGTTGCCGTCACCTTCGCACAGCCGGCGGAACGGGAGCGAACCGCCTTTGTGAAATGCACCAATCGCGACGGGATGGCGCTGGCCGTGGTGTCGGCGGCTGTCCGCCTAAGCATGGCCGATGACGATACGCTGGCCAGCGCCGCCATTGCGGTCGGCGGGGCCTCGGCGGTGCCGCTGCGGATGACCACGCTGGAGGCCTCGCTGGCTGGCCGGCCCCGGCGCGAACTTGCCGGCGCAGTGGCTCGGGCATCGCTGGCGGGGTTGTCCCCGATCGACGATTGCCGCGCCACGGCCGTTCATCGCATCGATATGGCGCGGCTTGCCATCGCGCGGGCGGCAGGCCATTGCATCGGAGAGCCAGCATGACGATTCCGTCGTTGGAAGAAACCGGCGCGGTCGCGGCGGGCGAATCGGATCTTCCGCCGGAGGCCGAGGGCTTCGCGCTCAATGGTGTTTGGCATCCCTTGCCGGCAGACGCATCGCTGCGGCTGCTCGACCACCTGCGCGCCGACCTGCGCCAGTTCGGCACCAAGGAAGGCTGCCGTCAGGGCGACTGCGGCAGCTGTACCGTCCTGGTGGATGGCGAGCCGCGCTATGCCTGCCTGGTGCCGGTGGCACAGGTGGCCGGCCGTAGCGTGGTGACCGTCGAAGGCCTCGCCGAGGGCACGCAATGTGGCGGCCGCCTGCAGCAGGCATTTCTTGCGCATCAGGCCGTGCAATGCGGCTTCTGCACGCCTGGCATGCTGCTGGCGTCGGCGGCCGCCATCGACGCCGGCCGCGTCACGGACCGCGCGAGCGCGCGCGACGCCATCGACGGCGTACTGTGCCGTTGCACGGGCTACCAGAAGATCGTCGACGCCGTGACCGAGGTGGGATGCGGCGCCGCCGCCCGGCCCTGCACCTTCCCGCCCGGCCAGGGTCCGGCAGTGGGGGTGCCGCTGACCCGGCTCGATGGTCCGGAGAAGGTCGACGGCAGCCAGCACTTTGGCGCCGACGGGTGGCCAGTCGGCAGCCTGGTGCTACGCGCGGTGCGCAGCCCGCATCATCGCGCGCGCTTTGCTTTTGGCGATCTCGATGCCTGGCGCGCGGCGCATCCCGGCGTGAAACGCGTACTGACGCATGCCGATGTGCCGGGGCTGAATCTCCATGGCGTGGCCACGCCTTACGCGGACCAGCCCGTGCTGGCGGTCCACGAGACGCGGCACTATCTGGAAGCCGTCGCCCTGATCGTCGGCGAGCGCGAGGCCATCACTGCGCTGGACCTGCAGGGTTTTCCGGTGACCTGGGAGCCGCTGACGCCAGTGCTGACCGTGGAGGACGCCACGCAGGACGGCAGGCCGGTGCTGCATCCGGGACGACCTGACAATATCCTGATCGAAGGGCTGGTACACCGCGGCGACGCGGCCGCCGCGCTCCGGGATGCGCGCTACGTCGCCAGCGCCACGTTTACGTCCAGTTTCGTCGAGCATGCCTACCTGGAGCCGGAAGCCGGCTGGGCGCAGCGCGTGGGCGACAGGGTGGAGATCCATTCGTCCACGCAGGCACCGCATCCGCATCGTGCGGATCTGGCCCGTATCCTCGATGTGGCGCCGGAACGGGTGCGCGTCGTAGCCACCGCCGTGGGCGGCGGGTTCGGCGGCAAGCTCGACATGAGCGTCCAGCCATGGCTGGCGCTCGCCGCCTGGCATGTGGATGGCCCGGTCGGCATGGTGTTCTCGCGCGAGGAATCGATGGCGACTTCCACCAAGCGGCATCCGGCCCGGATCGTATCGACGATGGCGGCCGATGCCGACGGGCGCCTGTGCGCGGTGGAGTTCGAGGGCGACTACAACACCGGCGCATTTGCGTCGTGGGGCACCGCCGTGGCCAACCGGGTGCCGGTGCACGCTGGCGGCCCGTATGTCGTTCCGCACTACCGGGCCCACTCGCGCGCCGTCCATACGCATATCACGCCAGCCGGGGCGTTCCGGGGCTTTGGCGTGCCGCAGACCATGATGTCGCAGGAACAGCTGATCGACGAACTGGCGCACCAGGCCGGCATCGACCCGCTGGAATTCCGTGCGATGAACGCGCTGCGCGCTGGCGATTCTCTGCCGACGGGGCAGGTGCTGGACCAGAGCGTCGGGCTTGTCGAATGCCTGGATGCGCTGCGCCCGGCATGGCGCGAAGCGCGCGCGCGCGTTGCCACGCTCAATGCGTCGTCACCCGGACCGCTTCGGTACGGCGTGGGCATCGCCGCGTTCTTCTACGGGTGCGGGAACACGGCGTTGCCGAATCCGTCCACGGTGCGATTCGGCGTGCGCCCCGACGGCACCATCGTGCTGCACCAGGGCGCGGTCGATGCCGGGCAGGGGGCCAACACCGTGATTCCGCAGATCGCGGCCGATGCACTTGGCGTGCCGGTGGACCGGCTGCACATCGTCGGCCCGGACACGTTCCTGACGCCGGACTGCGGCCGCACGTCGGCATCGCGGCAGACGTTCATCACGGGCCGCGCCGCGTTCCTGGCGGGCACGGCGCTACGTCAGCAGTTGCTGCAGCTTGCGAACGCCCCTGCCGATGCCACGATTTCCGCCCACGCAGACGGGCTGCGCGTCGATGGCCGTCCGCTGGACCTGCGCGCACGGCCGGCGGACGCACACGGCTACGCCGTGGCCGCCGAGGAAAGTTTCGATCCGCCGATCACGGCGCTGGACGGCGCGGGCCAGGGCAATCCTTATGCCACCTATGCCTTCGGCGCGCAGATGGCGGAGGTGCTGGTCGATTGCGAAAGCGGGCGCGTGCGGGTGCTGAAGGTGGTGGCCGCGCATGACGTGGGCCGCATGGTCAATCCGACACTGCTGGAAGGACAGGTCGAAGGCGCGGTGGCGCAGGGTGTGGGGCTGGCGCTGATGGAGAAATACCATCCCGGCAAGCACAACAACCTGCACGACTACCTGATCCCGACCGTGCACGACATGCCCGAGGTGCGGGCGATCTTCATCGAGGCGCCCACGGCGCTGGGGCCGTATGGTGCCAAGGGGATCGGCGAACCGGCGCTGGTGCCCACCGGGGCCGCCATCCTGAACGCCATCCACGATGCCATCGGCGTGCGCATCCGGCAGGCGCCGGCCTCGCCCGACGTGGTGCGGCGCGCGCTGGCCGCTGCCATGATTGACGGCGTACGCGCCAGGAGGGGCGACCATGTCCACCATTGACCTCGGCCCCCAGTCGGATGCGCTGGATTGCGTGGAAGGCACCGTCCATGTGGTGGACGACGACGAACTGGTGCGCGGCGCGCTGGTCGGCCTGCTGGAATCGATCGATCTGCGGGTCCGGACTTTCTCATCGGTCGAGGAATTCCTGCGCGCCCCCGAAGCCGAAGGTCCGGCGTGCCTGGTGCTGGACGTGCGGCTGCGCGGGCAGAGTGGCCTGGCCTTCCAGAAGTCGGTGGTGGACAAGGGCCTGCCGCACATGCCCATCATCTTCATGAGCGGCCACGGCGACATCCGCATGACCGTCGCCGCGATGAAGGCCGGGGCGGTCGATTTCCTGGCCAAGCCGTTCCGCGACCAGGAGATGATCGACGCCGTGATCGCGGCGCTGGACCGCGACATGAAGCGGCTGGAGACCGAGCAGTCGCTGCGCGGTCTGCGCGCCAACTGGGAGACGCTGACCGAGCGCGAGCGCGAGGTGCTGCGTCACCTGGTGACCGGCCTGATGAACAAGCAGATCGCCGCCGCCATGGGCGTGGCCGAGATCACCGCGAAGATCTATCGCGGGCACGCCATGCGCAAGATGAACGCGCGCTCCGTCGCGGAAGTCGTCCGGATGATGCAAGCCCTGGCGGGCCAGGGCGTGACGTGATCTTCGGCGGGCCGGCAGGTCCGCCCCTTCCTCCATCGGCTCAAGGCGTGCGAACTCGCGGCGCCTGTACGCCGCGCAGGTCATTGCGTCGGCGCCATGACAGTGGATCCGGGTCGGCTGGCTGCAAGCCCGCCGGTCCTCGCACGCCGAATCGCCCCCCTGGGGCCGCTCCACCCACGTACTGGCATTGGCAGCATTCTTCGCCATTGCACGTCGCTATGGAAAACGCCGAGCACGCCGGCGATCGCCGATTGCAGTTCCAGCGTTACGGAGCGTCGGACACGCTGCGCGATGTGTATCCTCTTGTATCGCCGGGGCCAGGCGATACATGGCGATCCAAAAGCGTGCCTGGGCCGACATCTAACGCGTGCATTCGATTTCTAGACTTCGATGGTTCGTTCACGCCCGCTGCTCTTGCCTGCCGTCAGGCAAGAGGCGGCGCCCACCAGGAGAACCATCATGTCGCATGCCTTGACCCGAGATTTCCCGACGGCCCGCCGGACCGTTGCCACTGCGGCCGCATTGGCGGCCATCGCCTTCGCCGGCTACCTGCAGCCTGCCAAGGCCGCGGACGCCGCTCCCACGGCGAAGGCCAACGCCGCCCAGGCCAACGCCGACGAGAGCATCCGCCCGTTCCACGTGCATGTGCCGCAGGCCCAGTTGGACGACCTGCGCCGCCGCATCGCCGCCACGCGCTGGCCCGACAAGGAAACCGTCAGCGACGATTCCCAGGGCATCCAGACCGCACGTGTGCAGGAACTGGTCAAGTACTGGGGCTCCCAGTACGACTGGCGCAAGGCCGAGGCGCAGCTCAATGCGTTGCCGCAGTTCGTGACGAAGATCGATGGGCTGGACATCCATTTCATCCACGTGAAGTCGCGCCATCCGCATGCGCTGCCGCTGATCCTGACCCACGGCTGGCCGGGTTCGGTCTTCGAGTTCACCAAGACGATCGGCCCGCTGACTGATCCCACCGCGTATGGCGGCCGCGCCGAAGATGCGTTCGACGTGATCATTCCGTCGATTCCCGGCTACGGATTCTCAGGGCGGCCGGCGGAACTGGGCTGGGGCCCGGATCGTACGGCGCGAGCCTGGGACACCCTGATGAAGCGGCTGGGCTATACGCACTACGTGTCGCAGGGCGGCGACCATGGATCGGTCATTTCCGACGCGCTCGCCCGCCAGGCGCCGCCGGGACTCAAGGCCATCCACCTGAACATGCCTGCCACGGTGCCGGGCCCGCTGATGAAGTCGATCCTGGCCGGCGATGCGGCGCCCTCCGAGCTGACCGATCCGGAGCGCCGGGCCTACCAGTCGCTGAGCAGCTTCTTCGGCCGCAATGCGGCCTATGGCGCGATGATGGTCACGCGTCCGCAGACCATCGGCTACTCGCTGTCGGATTCGCCAGTGGGCCTTGCATCGTTCACGTACGAGAAGATCGCCGAATGGAGCGACAGCGGCGGCGTGCCCGAGCGCGTGCTGTCGCGCGACGCCATCCTGAACGACATCACGCTCTACTGGCTGACCAATACCGGCGCGTCGTCGTCGCGCTTCTACTGGGAGAACAACAATAACAACTTCAGCGCCGAGACGCAGAAGACGCGCGACATCAAGGTGCCGGTGGCCATCAGCGTGTTCCCGCACGAGATCTACCAGGCGCCTGAAAGCTGGAGCAAGCAGGCATACCCGTCGCTGTACTACTACCACGCGGTGGCCAAGGGTGGCCATTTCGCGGCGTGGGAACAGCCTCAGCTGTTTGCGGAGGAACTCCGGGCGGCGTTCAAACCGGTGCGGTAAAGCGATGCTGCGCCGGCCTTGACCCGCTTTTTGGCCCAGCCTTCCGGCTGGGCTTTTTTGTGCGTGCGGCCTAGCGGCGCTGGGCCAGCCAGATGCCGGCGCCAATGCAGACCAGGCCGACGGCGTGATACCAATGCGGGGAATCACCCAGCAGCACGGTCGACAGCACGGCGGCAAACAGCGGTGTCAGCGTGATGAAGAACACTGGCAACTGGGCTCCGGCGCGCGCAATGGCGCGATCCCACGCAAAGTACGCCAGCAACGACGGCACGGTGCCCACATAGAGCAGGATCCAGCCGATCTTGCTGCGCCATTGCAGCGGCTGGCCGAGCGTGCCAATTTCCCACGCGGCCAGCGGAAGGCTGGCGATGACCCCGGCTACGATCTGGGCAAACAGCAATACCTGCAGCGGAAGGTCGGGGCGATGCTTGCGGAGCAGCCAGGTATAGATGCTCCACGCAATCGTTGCGGCCAGCATGAACAGATCGCCCGCGACGAATTCCATCTGGGCCAGCCGGGCCGGCTCGCCACGCATCAATACGAACGACACGCCCACCAGGCACAGCAGGGCGCCGGCCACGTGCCACGTCCGCAGTCGTTCCCGGAAGAAGCAGGCGCCGATCACCAGCAGGAAGAGCGGCGTCGATGCGCCGATCAGGGTGACGTTGATCGGCGTGGAGGTGGTCAGCGCCAGGTACTGGAACGCGTTGTAGCTGGCGATCGACAGTACGCCCATGGCGGCCAGCATGCCCGCGTGCCGCCATAGAGACGCGCGATGGGCTATCACGCCTGGCCACGCGTAGGGTGCCAGCAGCAGGCCCGCAATGAGCCAGCGCACAAGATTCAGCGTGATCGGCGGCACGCTGCCGGCTGCCAGGCGCCCGACAATGGCATTCCCGGCCCAGGCCAGCGGCGGAAACGTCAGCAGGAACAGCGTGGTGGAATCGATGCGGGTTGTTCTCATGGAAATACTGGCGCAGCGGCACGATGCGGGCCGCGTTGCCAGCCGGACAGGCGATGGATCTTGTTGGTGGGGAGCGAGTGCTGCGATAGCCGCCGGGCGATTGTACCGGCTGGCGGCACATCGGCGCATCGACACGTTGGTTCGAAGGGGGGCGGGGATGTCGCTGGTGAATCCGGCCGGACTTACGCAGGGTTTCGGCTCAGATCGTCGCGGATCGGCATGGCGTCACGGACGATGCCCTGCGCGGGATGTGGGCGCGCCGGCCGGAGACCGGGCGCGCCACCAGGGATGCGCTGGGGCTAGGACTTCTTCTGATTTGCCGTGGCGCGCGCGGCGGCAATCGCCGTATCACGTTCCTTGGCCGCCGCGGCCTTTGCCTCGTTGTAGACCTTCTTTGCCTCGGCGACCTTGGTGTCGTATGTCTTGCGTGCGGCGGCGATTTCCTGCCGCATATGGACAATCTCGTCGCTGGGTGGCTGGGCTTTCGGCCCGCTTGCCGATTGACCCATGGCGGGCAGGGCAGACAGGGCGAGGACGGCACTGGTCAGAATCACGATGGGCTTCATGCTTGGGCTCCAGGGTAGGGTCTGCTCACGGTAGTCCGATCAAGCGGCGTGTTCCATTGGACCAAGGTCCTACGATCGCCGGGCCTGGTTGCTCGCTGGTCAAGACAATCAGGGCGGGCCTTGCCTGCATCGCTGGCGTTTCCCATGGACATCTGCCAAGATTGCGCCCCCCTGACCACTGCCGCCGACGACGCATCGCTTCACCATGGCTTCAAACAAGGCACATCACGCCACCGGATGGGCGGCGGCCGTTATCGCCGTTGCCGTCATCGCCAAGCATGGCGGGGAGGGGTGGTATTGGGCGGGCGGGCTCGGTTTCGTGGCCGCGTTGTGCGGCAGCACGGCGCCCGACTGGCTGGAAGTTGCCTGGTGGTCAAGGTCGCGGCGCCTTTGGATTACCCACCGGTCCTGGACGCATTGGGGCGTCGCATGGATCGGCCTTCTGGGGTGGTCCTGGCACGCGCTTGGCACGCATGGGCTGGCGGCGCCGGCATTCGGCTTTGCCTGCGGCGGTGTCATGCACCTGCTGGCCGACTGGCCGAATCCGCTGGGCGTGCCGTGGATCGCCGGGCGCCATTCGCTGAACTGGTGGAAAAGCGGGCGCTGTGACGTGTTTGTCGTCGCCGCCTCATGGCTGATCGCCTTTCTGGTTTCCGACGATCTGTGGTTTTACGGGCAGCACAGCGTGGCGCTGCTCCATCATTTGCGCATGGCGACGGTGCGCTTTTGACGGTTTCTTAGAGGAACTACGATAATGCTGGCGTCAATACGCGGTGCGAGTCGGGGTCAAGTCTGCGTGGTAAGGCAACGTCGGAAAGTATTGCCGGTCAGTAACCCCGCTGACCTCCGATGTCGGCCAAACGATTCCGTTCTCCCGGGCCTCTGCTGGCCCGGACACCGAGCATGGATTGCAGAAAGGACCGGCACGGCTTTTCAATGACGCGGTAAGTCGTCGCCGATACGGCCAGAACAATAAGCAGGGTCAGACCGCTTGCGAGCGCGCTCGCACCCCAGGGAAAGATGATCGAAAGCTGCCTGGCAAGGACCTCTTGAACCGGGCCGAAGGGGCGGTGTACCAGATAGATGGAATAGGACCAGACGCCCAGAGAATGGACGGCCTTGCTGCCCAGGAATAGGGAAACGCCAGATTGGTGGAGCGTCAGACTGGCGACCAGCGTCGGAAAGGTCAGCACTATATACGGGTCCGCAGTTGGGATGCACGCCATGACCAGTACGGCAATACTCAGCAGCATCGATGCATGCGGTTTTCCGAGCCATTTTCCAATTGCCGGAACGCTGGCTAATCGATAGGCGACGATGCCCAGCGAGAAGCTGGCAATGCACCGCGCCACGGGGCCGACGGAATCGAACTTCGTGACATCGAGCGGCCCATAGCCTCCCGGTGCGTTCGCGACGAAGAAATTCGTGTTGCTCCAGGAAAGTACCAGGACACAGATGATACAGGTGATTATAACGGCACATAGATAGCCGACTCGTCCCTGGAGAAGGCTGGCGGCGAGCCAGGGAAACAGCAGGTAGGCCGCCCACTCGGTACTGATCGACCACGCGACAGGCATCAGGGAGGGCGCCATGCCCCACGCCTGCACCATGGCCAGATTCATGACGACCACGGCCACAAAGTTCTTGCCATGCATCGCGTGGACATCGGCCATGAAGCCGATTATCGCGATAACGCCGGTCACGAGAAAATAAAGCGGATAAATGCGCGCGAGGCGCTTCGCCAGGAAGGTGCCATAGGCCTTCCGGGAAAATCCATGCTCGAACATGGATCCATAGGTGAGTGCCATGACAAAGCCGCTGAGCGCAAAGAACAGGTCAACGGCAAGGTACCCATGGCGAAACAACGCCGACAGCCAGTTATCGCCACCGGGCTGATGAATATGGAGGATCGCCACCATCAGCGCAGCGATCCCCCGCAAGCCGGTCAACGATCTGATCTCGCCACTCACGGCAGTGAATCCTCTGAATAATCGGCGCTCGACGGGAAGATTAGCACCGAAGGCCGGGCCGGCTAAATCGTTCAGAAGTATGTTTCAGCGATGAAGCGTGCGGGTCCATTTGCACCGCGGCGGCTGCCGAGGGCGAAACAGGCGACGATTAGTGCGGCGGCTTTTTTGGCCATGCAACGGCGCCAGTTCGTTGAATATCGCCGCCGACACCTTGCTCAGTTTGTGGTGGTGACCACCACATTTCCGCGCCGGCCCAGGACACTTACCATTACGCTTCCCGCGGCACGCTTGAGCAGAACGTCGGCCGATTCCTTGCCAAGTGTCAGTCCATACAGCGCGACTTCGTCCATGAAATCAGGGAGACGCGGATGACGAAACTTGATCTCGCTGGCGGCCAGGTCAAAATCGAGTCCCAGGCAGGACTGCAACAGGGACAGCGGCGTGGCGGCAGCCCAGGCTTGTGGGCTGCAAGCCACCGGATATAGGGTCGGCCCGCGATTGCGCCGACGCGCGAAGCCACAGAAGAGTTCTGGCAATCGCCGGAGGTCAATATGCGTCGCGGCGGCAAACAATCCGTCGAAGATGCCCAAAGCGGCCTCGTGTATCCCGTAGCGCGCGAACCCGGCGGCCACGATAGCGTTGTCGTGCGGCCATACCGATCCATTGTGGTAGCTCATGGGGTTGTAGCGCGCCTCTGTCGAGGCAACCGTGCGCACACCCCAGCCGGAGAACGACGCGCTTCCCATCAGGACGGCCGCAACGGACACGGCGCGTTCCGGCAGGGCGATGCCGGTGTATAGCGCGTGGCCTGCGTTGGAGGTTTGCACACGGCAAGGCTGCTTGTCACCGTCGAGCGCCAATGCGTAGGTGCCGAGTTCGGGATCGAAGAATGCCTGGTCGAATCGCGTGCGCAGATCGTGTGCTTTCGCCTCCAGCGCCGTCGCCCGTTCGCAATGTCCCAGGTGGCGCGCGATGCCGGCGGCCGCCATCCAAGCCCCATAGACGTACGCCTGGACTTCCACGAGGGCGATGGGCCCTTGTGCGAGCGTGCCATCCTTGTGAAAGATCGAATCGCGGCTGTCCTTCCACCCTTGATTGAGCAGCCCGTCGGACGAATAGCGGCCGTACTCCACAAAGCCATCGCCGTCCCGGTCGCCGTATTTCTCGATCCACTGAAGCGCAGCTTCAATATGCGGCCACAGCCCCTGAATCGTTACCCGATCGTGGGTGCGGTCCATATAGGCACCGGCCAGCATGACGAACAGCGGCGTGGAATCGATACTGCCGTAGTAACGTCGGAACGGCACTTCTCCGAGATTGGCCATTTCCCCCTGGCGGCTTTCGTGCAGGATTTTCCCGGGCTCCGCATCGGCCGCCGGGTCCACGGTTGTGGCCTGATTCGCGGCCAGATAGCACAGCACACCCCGCGATATGTCAGGATCCAGCCAAAGGGTTTCGAGTGCCGTGATCAGAGCGTCGCGGCCGAAGAAGGTGCTGAACCATGGAATGCCGGCATACGGATACGGGCCGTATGGCGTGCCGGTGCTCAGCATATAGAGGTCCGAAATGCTGCGGCCCGTCGCCTCGTTGAAGATGTCATTCGATGTGATTACACGTGCCGCGCGGCTGGACAGCGTCTGCAGGGACCGACGCGCGGCGCGCAATGCCGTGGGAAACGCCCGACGTGGCGAGGGGCCGTCCTGCCGGGTGCTGGCGCAGCAGATTTCGATATACAACAAATGGGTCTTCAGCGGCGGCAACTCCAGTTCGAACACGGCCTCGTTCTCGCTCAGGCGCGTGGGAGGCGGGTCGAAGCGAAGGTGCGTGGCGCGTTCGTATCCGTCCAGGCCGGTGTAGGCGAGCGTCGCCCCATTTGCGCACATTGACGTCGCTTGCAGCTGGCCTCGCCTGGCGCGGCGGGCGCCTCGCACCTCGAACAGATCGGCAAAGTCGGCGGCGAAGGCCAGCTCGATCGCGATCCGTCGCGGTCGCTCGTCATAGTTTCTCAGGGCCAGGCGTTCATAACATGTGCCGTCCCAGAGGAATCTCGATCGACGCAGGTGAATCAGATCGTGTGCCATCGTCAGCCGTCCGTCGGCATCGAAGAGATCGGGATTCGTGAGGTCGAACGTGAGTGCGGCATTGTCGTCGCGCAGCACGGAACTGAGCAGTATCGGACACCAGCCGCCAAAGGTGAGGTGGAAGTGCGACAGGTGACGGGTATCCCGGTAGTACAGGCCATCTGACCCGCCTCCCCCGGATACGGCATCGCCGCGCTGGTCGAATACCGCGAAGACGTCACCGTGCTTGAGCGTGCGCGTGTGGCCTTCCCGCAGCGAGCGTGAGGCCGCGACGATGATGGGCGTGGCCGGGGCGGCATCGGGGGTCTGATTTCCGCCGTCTTCCGGAGTATCTAGCATCGTTCGCCCTCCAAGATCAGGCCGCGAGGCCGGTGATTGCGGGTGGGGCCGGGAACGCCACCTGCCTGGCAGGTTCCGGGGCGCATTTGGTGCCGTTATAGAGCGCAACATAATCTTGCGCCATGCGGGTCGCGCTGAATCGCCGGACGAACCTGCGGCGGACACCAGCGCGATCGATCCCGCCGATGTGGCGCACGGCGTCCACCGCGGCGTCCATGGAATCGACAATAAAGCCTGTCACGCCGTCCTCCACGACTTCCGGTACCGAACCGCAACGGAATGCGATGACGGGCGTGCCGCACGCCATGGACTCGATCATGGCCAGGCCGAAAGGCTCGGGCCAATCGATGGGGAACAGCAATGCGCGGGCGTCACCCAGGAACCGGCCCTTCTCGCGTTCCCCGATCTCTCCCAGGTATTCGACATTCCGGTGGCGCCGTATCAACGGTGCGATCGTGGTGTCCCAATAAGCGCGGTCAACCGCGTCAACCTTTGCCGCAATCTTGAGCGCAATCCCTGAGCGTACGGCAATCTCGATGGCGCGGTCCGGGCGTTTCTCCGGTGAAATCCGGCCCAGGAAAGCAAGGTAACCGCCCCGTGCTACGGAATGAAAAGCCAGCAAGCCCTCCGGTAACCCATGATAGACATTTCCGGCCCAGGCGACCGGCGGCATGGGCAGCCGTTGGGCCAGCGAGATGGACACCAGCGGCACATCGGAGAACTTCTCGTAGAATGGCTTGAGGTCAGGCAGATCCAGCCGGCCGTGAAGCGTGGTGACGGTGCGCTGGGATAGGCGCCGAACGAGCGGGAAATGCAACATCTCGGTGTGGAAGTGCAGCACGTCGAATTCATCTGCGCGCCGGCATACCTCATCCAGCATCATGATGTGATAGGGCAACGGATCCTTGACGGTGGGGTTGGATCGAAGCGACTGGTCCGCGCAGTTGATCAGCCGCGCGGGTGTCGACGAATCGCCGCATGCGAACAGGGTGACGTCGTGGCCTAAGTGGACCAGCTCGTCCGTCAGGTAGGAGACGACGCGCTCGGTGCCGCCGTACTGCTTCGGGGGGCAACATTCGTGCAGTGGGGCGATTTGTGCAATTCTCATTTTCGATGCCTCTCCCCATGCCAGCAGTCCAACGCATTGGGGAAAGGTCAGCAAACGGCATGCCGGCCCTGACCGCAACACCTGAAGGCCACACGCCCTCCAAAAAGCAATCCCGACCAAGACAGAACTTCCTGTTTTGTAAAGCTGCAAGGAGACCAGCTGTACGACGGGGCACCTGCGTCGCGAAGAACGTTCCGGCAGCAGGCTTGGGCGCGGCAGTCTGATAAGACGCTCCGCGTGGCTACCGTGCGAACCGGTAGTCGTGCGTGGGGTATAGCTGCCAGTCGCCATTGCCGCACAACTCCAGCACCTCGTAGTGATATGGCAGCAGGGTGGGGCGGTGACTGACGCTGACGATTGTGGTCGGGCCGGTGACCAGCTGGCTGTAGAGGCGGGTCTCATTGCCGATGTCCAGCGCGCTGGTCGCTTCGTCAAGCAGGGCGTAGCGCGGACGCGCCAACAGCAGCCGGGCGAATGCCAGGCGTTGCTGCTCGCCGAGCGACAGGACCTTGCCCCAGTCCAGTTCCGCATCGAGCCCGCCGAACCGTTCCACCATGTCGGGCAGGTTGACCATGTCCAGCAGCTTCAGCAGCTCGCCATCTGGGATGCGCCGCCCCGCGCAAGCGGGATAGAGCAACTGACAGCGAAGGTTGCCGACCGCCATGTAGGGGCGCTGGGGCACGATCATCATGTGCTCGGCATCGGGGCGCACGATCCGGCCGCTTCCGCAATTCCAGAGGCCGCTAATGGCCCGCAATATCGAGCTTTTGCCTCCGCCACTGGGCCCCACGATCAGCAGGTTCCTGCCTTGCGCTACCGTGACGGTAAGGTCATTGAGCAGGGTGCGCTGATAGTCGGGCGTATGCAGTGTCAGGTGCTCCAGAGACAGCGTGTTGCCCCGCCGATGCTCGATGTGGCTGCCAGGTTTGCGGCGAACGATGCGCGTGGATGCCAGCGAAGAAGCGAAGGCAGTGAGGCGGTCCACGCCTGCCAGGAAGCGGCTCAGGCTTTCGAAGTTGTCGACAATGACCGTCAGGGCCGCCAACACGGCCGCGAAGGCACCTGCGGCCTGGATTGCGCTGCCAACTTCGAGCTCGCCGTCCAGTACGCGATGGGCGACGATTACGCTGGGCAACATCAGGGTCAGGAACGCATAGGCATACTGGAAAAAGTAGAGATTCAGCTCCCAGCGGATCAACTTGTTGAAGTTGGCGAAGACATGCTGAAACCGGCTGCGTACGTGATCGGACTCATGCTGCTCGCCGCGATGAAAAGTAATCGATTCGGCATGCTCGCGCACCCGGATAAGGCTGAAGCGGAAGTCGGCTTCGCACTTGAGCTGGTAGAAGTTCAGCCCGATCAGAACCTTGCCAAAGCACAGCACCGAGATCACCGTGCCACAGATGGCATAGAGCACGAGGAAAGCGACCAATTCGCGGGATATCGACCACAGTACGCTGCTAAACCCGATCAGCTGCAGCACTGATCCCAGCATCAACAGCAGAAAGTACAGCGACTGCTGCGTGAAGGTGCTGATGTCTTCCGAAATACGCTGGTCCGGGTTGTCGATGGCCGTATTCGCATTGAGCGTATAGAAGGCGCAGCCGCCGAAGTACTTGTCCAGATAACGGTGCGTCATCCACGCTCGCCACTGAATGAACAGCTTGTGCCGGATGTAGTAGTAAAAGGCGTAGACAGGGACAGCCGCTATCAGGACGTAGACGAATACCTTGATGGCGTACCAGAACCGGTCGGCGTCTCTGGCAGCGAGCGCCGAGGCAAACTCACCGGTTTGCCTGTTGAAGAGCACATTGGTCCACGTCTGGCCAAACAACAGGCATGCCAGTATCGCCAGCAGCGCCCAGGCCTTCCACTTTTCCCGTGACAGCCAGTATGGCTTGGCGACGTTCAAAAACCGCTTCCACAGATTGCCATCGCGCGTAGACATAGCCATTTCGTCCCACAACGCCTATGGGGAGAGCTTGCACGCCTGCACATAGGCCTTTAGCAACCCGGGGCACGCATTTCGCGTGCCATCCGAGATGACGCTTGCAACGTCTTCGGCGGTCGATGGTGCTGGCTCTGGGGAAAGGCCGCATGGGTGGCTGAATCCGGACGACGTATGGCATTTGGCATCACCGAGGTTGATCTTGCTGCCGCCAGTATGTGTTTTGGTAAGAATATAGATTATGTTAAATAGTAGATGACCATCTACGGTCTTCCGGGTCCGGCAACACGGCAACGACATCTTCCCAATCACCCGCCCACATCCTCATACCCCTCGATCACCACGATATCGGCCTGGGAGTACGGCGCGCGCAGCGCGATCAGTGCCTGGTATTCCGGTGATCGGTAGCATTCCAGGGCGCGGGCATAGCTGTCGAATTCGATCACGACGATGCGGGATCGCGGCGCGCCCTCGACCACCGTTTTTTCGCCATTTCTGACCAGAAACCGGGCGCCGTATTTGTCGAAGACCGCTTTGTTGCCGGTGATGTAGCCCTGATAGCCAGCGGCGTCGGCGATGTCTACCGCTGCAACCCAGTAGCCCTTTTTCATATCGTCTCCCTGCTTCAGGAAATTTGAATGACTCTGACTGCACCGGCGCCGTGGTGCGGCCCGGCAAATCACTATAGTTCGGCACATGGGACGCGCAAGACCTTATTGGGCCGTCCGGACGGTTTGAACAAGGAGTTGGCATGACCACAAACGGTAGCGTCGGCAACGCAGCCAACGCAGGCAACGCAGGCAAGGCAGCAAGCGCGGGCAAGTGGGATATTGGGGCGTTCGCCTTCGTGGCCGGCTATACGGACGTGATCGGATTTATTGCGCTGGCGGGCCTGTTCACGGCCCACGTAACCGGCAACCTCATCATGATCGGCGTGGAATCGGTGGGCAGCACCGAGGGATTGTTCCTGAAGGTGCTGGCGCTGCCGGTCTTCGTTGGCGCGGTCGCCCTTGCCCGGTTGACCGAGAAGCGTCTCATCCAACGCGGTCGCGACGCGGTGGTGCCGCTGATTGCCGCAGAGACCCTGCTACTGGCCGCGTTTGCCGGGGTGGGCCTGCGGATGCAGGCGCTGGGTGCCGGACCGGATTCGAGCCCGGCGATGCTTGCCGGCTTCCTGGCCGTGGCGGCCATGGCGATCCAGAACGCACTGTCGCGCACGTCGCTGGCGGATCTCGGCCCGACCACGATCATGACGGGCAACAGCACGCAGGTGATTATCGATCTGGTGGACCTGCCCTCTGCCCCGCCGGAGGCACGCGGCCCGATTCGCGCCAGGCTTGGAAAGATGGTGCCCAGCGTACTGTCCTTCGCCGTGGGTGCGATCCTGGGCGCGCTGGCCTACACGCGGTTCGGTTATGCCGCGGTGGCGTTGCCCATCGTCGTGCTTTTCGTGACTTGCGTCCGGCGCGGACGATCGCATACGACCGTGCCGGCCCGGTGATGCGCCCCAACCCGGGCGCAATGCGACGCCGGATAGCCTTACCTTTGCGAAAAATGCCGTGTATAAGTCGGTTTCATTTGATGCGGAATCAAGAATGAAAACGACCATCGACGAACTTCTGGCCTTCGCGGCCGTCGTGGATACCGGCTCGATCACGGCCGCTGCCGAACATCTCGGGCTGACCGTATCGGCCACCAGCCGCACGCTGAGCCGTCTCGAAGAGAAGCTCCAGACCACCCTGCTGCGTCGCACGACGCGCCGGCTCGAACTGACCGAGGAGGGGGCCGCCTTCCTGCAGCATGCGCGCGCCATCCTGTCGATGATGGACGAGGCCGAAGAACAGATGGCGGCCCGCCGCATGCGTCCGTTCGGCCGGCTGCGCGTGGACGCGGCCACGCCTTTCATGCTGCATGTGATCGTGCCGCTGGTGGAAGGCTTCCGCTTGCGCTATCCCGAGGTGGAACTGGAGCTGAATTCCAATGAGGGGATCATCGACCTGATCGAAAAACGGACCGATGTGGCCTTCCGGATCGGCGCGCTGAAAGACTCCACGCTGCATGCGCGTCCCATCGGCACAAGCCGCATCCGGGTGCTGGCCAGCCCGGATTATCTGCAGCGCCACGGCACGCCGACCAAGGTGGAGCAACTGGCCGGCCACGCGCTGCTGGGCTTTACGCAGCCCGATTCGCTCAACGACTGGCCGCTGCGCGACAACGACGGCGACACCGTCCATATCAAGCCGACCATTGCCTCATCGAGCGGCGAGACGCTGCGCAGCCTTGCGCTGGCGGGCCAGGGCATCGTCTGTCTGTCCGATTTCATGACGCGTGCCGACCGTCAGGCCGGGCGCCTGGTGCCGCTGTTCGCCCGGCAGACGCTCGACGTGCGGCAATCCATCAACGCGGTCTACTACCGCAACACCGCCCTCGCCTCGCGCATTACCTGCTTTGTCGATCATGTGGTTGGTGTGCTGGGCAGCAAGCCGTTCGACGAGCAGACCTGACGGCTCAAGCCGCGCGGCAAACCGGCGCCGACCCATCGCCTACCCCTCGCCGCCTTTGCCGCCCGGCCGCATGGTTGCGCTCTCAAGCAACTGTTCGTGGATAAACGCGTATAGCAGCAGCGATTCGCGCTCGCCGTACGCATCGAAGGCCATGCCCACATGGTGGAATGGCTCGGCGGCATCGGCGTCGGGGTCTTCGCGCGTCCAGCCCTCGATCGACAGCTTCTTTTTCAGGCCCGCCGCGCGTAGCGTGAATTCCAGCAGCACCTGTTGGCCGGGCGTGCCGAACTGGCTCGATGCCGTGGAAATCGACGCACCCCCGGTGCTCAGATCGGTAATCAGCACGGTCTGCGGCTTGCCTTGGCCGTCCATCAGGGACAGCGACGCCACCAGGCGCGCTGGCACGCGGATGCTGCCGCGCAGTTCACGGGCTTCCAGATGCCGGATGTCGTCGAGCATCCAATAGGGGAACGGCGTGCGCGACGTAGCCTGGACCCGGGCCGAAAAGCTGTGGATGTTGGTGCCGGAGAACCCGCGAAACAGCACGGTTTCTCCGTCGTCGATCTCGGCGGGGATACCCGCCAGGCTCGGCCAGCCAATGAAGGCAGCGCCGTCGTTGAAGCCGATCAGCCGGCTGACCGCCGCGCGGTTGGCGTCGCCGGGCCGCTTGACGTGCAGCAGCGTGCCGACCAGCAGGCCATAGCGGTCGTGCCAGGCGGCATTGGGAACGTCGGCCCGCAACGGCGCCAGGTCGTCAGCCCAGAAGCAGCGGCCGCCCTGTAACGCAAGCGTGCGTTCCTCGGCCGTGTTGAAAACGGTCCCCTCGTCGGCCACGGGAAAACCAAGTTCGTCGACCAGGGCCGATTTGAGCGGATTCCCCAGCTCGATATCGTCAGCCTGTACTTCCCTGCGCATGGGTTGCCTTTCCGATTTGGCATTTTTCAGCCGCCACTTTAAATTTTCTTTGCCCCTTGGACAATCCCGATTCGGCGCTGCTATATTGGCGTGACCATTTTCCGGCCCGTCCATGCCATCCTGCCCATGGTACGTTTGCGACGCCTGCTTCTGCTCGCTGTATTGGCCGTCCCGCTGCATGGTTGCGCGGGCGCGCCGGCCGTGCCGCTCTTCGGTGCTTATTTTCCGCTCTGGCTATTGAGCGCGCTGGTCGGCATCGCGGGCGCCCTGGTGGCCTGGCGAATATTCGTGACAACCGGCTGGGCGGAAACCGTCCGCTGGCAACTGCTGGTCAATACGGCAATCGGACTCATGATTGCCGAAATCATCTGGTTAATCGGCACGGGGCATTTTCCATGAAAATGGCAGGTATCAGCCGGGCGCCGCTGCGCGGCAAATGGATTGCCCTTGCAATTATCGTGCTGGCGGTGCTGCTTTCCATTTTCGCGTGGCAGCGCGCGGTTCGCTACCCCTCCACTGACGATGCGGCGCTCGATGCCGATTTCGTCCATGTGGCCTCCCCGGTGGGCGGGCGCATCGCCCGTATTCTGGTGACCGAAAACCAGCACGTCGCCAAAAACCAGGTCCTGTTCGAGATCGATCCCGTGCCATATCGCCTGGCCCTGGCGCAGGCGCAGGCAGACCTGGCGCTCGCAAAGGCCATGCTGGGGACGCGCCGCCGTGCCATCGGCACCGAGCGCGGCACGGCGTCGGTGGCATCGGAACAGATTGCGCGCGCCGAGCAGAACTACGCGCTGACGGCGCGAACCGTGGAACGCCTTCGCCCGCTGGCCGCCGCGGGCTATGTCCCGAAGCAGCAGCTTGACCAGGCGGAGGTGGCCTGGCGCGATGCGGCCGTAACCCTGAAGCAGGCGCAGTTGCAGCGCGCCACGACGGCGCAGGCCGTGGGCAGCGAGGACGATGCCCTGGCGACCGTGCAGGCACGCGAGGCCGCCGTAGCCATCGCCCAGCGCGCGCTGGACGATACCGTGGTGCGCGCGCCCCACGCGGGCCGCGTCAGCAGCCTGCGGTCGCTGCCGGGCGAGGTCGTGATCCCGAACCAGTCGCTGTTCCTGCTGGTCGATACCGGCGAATGGTTCGCGGTGGCCAATTTCCGCGAGACCGAGCTGGCCGGCATCCACGTCGGCGACTGCGCCACCGTCTATTCGATGATCGACCGGCGCCACGCGCTGCGCGGCACGGTGCAGGGCATCGGCGTGGGCATTACCGATACAGACAGGCTCAACCTGCCGCGCGCCCTGCCCTATGTCCAGCCATCGGTGAACTGGGTGCGCGTGGCGCACCGCTTCCCGGTGCGGATCAAGCTCGAGGAACCGCCGGAAACGCTGGCCCGGGTGGGGGCCAGCGCAACGGTGGAGGTGCGGCATGGCGCGGCCTGCCGCTGAGGCATCGCGCCTGGGGCTTGCCGATATCGGCGCCCTGCTGGCCCCGTTCCCAGGGCGTGCCGCCGCCACCACGCGCGTTGCGGCGGCCAGCACACTGACCTGCCTGATCGCGGCCATCTATGGCACACCCGAAGCGGCCATTTCGGCCTACGTGATCTTCTTCATCAACCGTGCCGACCGTACCAGCAGCATCGTGATGAGCGTGGGCATGCTGGTGCTGGTCAGCCTGATCGTGGGGCTGGTGATCGTGCTGGCAGGGTTCACGCTCGACAGCGCGCTGCTGCGCGTAACCTGCATGGCCGTCGCGTCCGCCGCGCTGCTGTTCCTGACCTCGGCCAGCAAGCTGCGGCCGGTGGGCGCCATCGTGGCCATGATCATCGGCTTCGGACTCGACGAACTGGGCCTGGTGCCCGGCGGCGAGGTGGCTACCCGGGCGCTGCTTTACGCCTGGCTGATGGTGGCGATCCCGATCGGAGCGAATGTCGTGGTCAACCTGCTGATGGGCCCATCTCCGCGTCGCCTGGCCGGCGCACGCCTGGCGCACTGCGTACGGGTGGCCGCGCACGGTCTGCGGCACCCCGAAGCGGGCGCCCCCGCCATCGCCGAGACCTTGCGCGACGGCGTGCAGCCCGTGGCCGGCTGGCTGAAACTGGCGAAGCTCGAAGGCAGCGCGAATGCCGCCGATGTCGCGGCATTGCGCCAGGCGATGACGTCGACCATGGCAATCCTGATGGCTGCGGATGTGGCGTGCCGGCAGCCCGGTGCGCGCCTTCCGGCTCCGCTTGCCGATGCGCTGGCCGATATCCTCGATGCGATGGCCCGGATGCTCGATGCGGGCGGCTATCCGGTGGAGATTGCGGTGACGCTGCCTGATACGGCCGCCGACCTGTCGCCGCTTCAGCAGTCGGTCATGGCCGAACTGCGCCTGGCCATCGCGCACTATGCCGAGCCCGAAGCCGCCGCAGCGGTCGCTCTAGCCAAACATGCCGATGCCGAACCTGCCGCGGCCGGCAAGCAGCGTGGCGGATTTCTGGACGCCGATGCCTTTACCAACCGCTCGCACATCCACTACGCCCTGAAGACCACCGGCGCGGCCATGTTCTGCTATCTGCTCTACCAGCAGCTTGACTGGCCGGGCATCCATACCTGCTTTATCACCGTCTATCTGGTGTCGCTGGGCACGGCAGCCGAATCGGTCGAAAAGCTCGTGTTGCGGCTGGCCGGGTGCCTGGTCGGCGCGGTGCTGGGCACGGCGGCCATCGTCTTTGTCGTGCCGGCGCTCGATTCGGTAGGCGGCCTGCTGGCGCTGGTGTTCGCCGGCACCTGGCTGTCGGCGTGGGTGGCCATGGGCTCGCCGCGCATTGCCTACGCCGGTTTTCAGATTGCGTTCGCGTTCTATCTCTGCGTGATTCAGGGGGCGGCGCCGGGGTTCGACCTGACGATTGCCCGCGATCGCGTGATCGGCATCCTGATCGGCAATCTCGTCGTGTATCTGGTGTTCACCCGCATCTGGCCCGTGAGCATTGCTGCCCGTATCGAGACTGCGCTGGCTACCCTGGTGAGCCAGTGGCAGGAACTGGCGGCGGCCCGCCAGCCGGACCAGCGGCGTCAGCACGCCGCCACCGCACTAGGTTTGCAGGGCGCCATCGCGCAAGATCTGGCGCTGGCCCGTTACGAGCCCGCCTCGGTCGGCCCCGGACCGGCGTGGATCGATCGTCACCGGCGGCGACTGGGCGTGCTCGATGCCGTGGCGGGCCCGCTGTTCCTGCTGGCGGAGCGCTTTCCGGGCGATCCCGACGTGGCTGCGCGGCTCCATGCCGTGAAGACGGCGGAGCCGCTGGCGCCGGCCTCGCCCGCACCGCTGGAGACCAATGCCGATGCCCGTACACGCGATGCCCTGCTGGCCATCGTCGACAAACAGCTGGCCGGCGCGTCGTCCGGGCCTGCCCATCCCCCTGCTTCACATGCACATACCTGATCCGCTGGCTCGCCCGCCGACGGGCCTCGCGCTGGTCGCGACCGCGCTGGCGCTGTCTGGCTGCGCCACGTCGGCGCTGGATCTGGCCCCGCCGCAGGCTGACCGTCCCTGGCAGCCGCAAACCACGGCCAATGGCGAGATCGTGGCCGGTGCGGCCAGCCGGGCCGCACCGCAAGATCTTCCATCCGACTACACGCTGCCTGCCAATTCGGCGCTGGCGACCATCGCGCCAGCCGCCCAGCTCGACGCTACGCACCCGTACACCCTTGCCGAACTGATCGACCTGGCGGAATCGTCGAACCCGCTGACACGTGTGGCCTGGAACGATGCGCGCAACGCGGCGCTGGCCACCGGCATCGCCCGCAGCACCTATCTGCCGCAGATTTCGGTGGCGGCGATGGGCGGCTGGACGAACGGCCGGCTATCCAGCAACACGGCGTTGGGCACGGCCGGTGCGGATACGTCGCACCACGGCGCGATCTCGGTGGTATCGCTGCAATGGCTGCTGTTCGACTTCGGCGAGCGCGCCGGCCTGGTGGAAGCGGCCGAACAGGCCACGGTGGCCGCGAACATCGCCTTTACGGCCCTGCACCAGCGCATCATTCACGATGTTAGCGTGGCCTACTACCGCTACCAGGCCGCGCGCTCGCGCCGCGCCACGGTCGATCAGGCCATGGCCAATGCCGATGCGGTGATGACGGCCGCCAAGGCGCGCTATGCGCGTGGCGTGGGGACGGTGGTGGAGGTGGCGCAGGCCACGCAGAACCGGGCCCAGACCAATCTGGCAAGGGTGCAGGCGCAAGGTGCGGAGACCGATGCCTATCTGGGACTGGTCACGGCCATCGGCATCTCGCCGCTGTCGAAGCCCTTGATTGCAGAGATGCCGGTACGGCCGTTGTCGCCGGCCTTGCGCAGTTCGGTCGAGCAGATCGTGGAGCGGGCGATTGCCCAGCGGCCAGACGTGCTGGGCGCCTACGCACTGGAACGCGCCAACCAGGCCCGTGTGAAGGCGGCCGAAGCGGCCTTCCTGCCCAAGGTCTTCATGTCGGCGTTTGCCTCGTATGCGTCGGGCGGATCGGCGATTACCGCGATTCCGCCGGTCGGCCAGCAGCCGCCGACGGTCAACCTCAACGGAAACCGGTATGGCAACAGCGTGTTTCTGGGCGTGACGCTGCCGATCTACGACGGCGGCATGCGCTCAGCGGTGCTGGCGCAGGCTCGCAACGACGTGGACAGCGCGCAGGCCAGGCTGACACGGGCCAAGGAGGAATCGGTGCGCCAGGTGGTAGTCAGCCAGAGCGCGCTGGAATCGAGCCTGGCCGCCTACGACGCCGCAAGGGCCCTGGCCGATGCCGCGCAGATTACCTACGACGCGGCGTTTACCGCCTATCGCAAGGGCGTGGGCACCGTGACCGAAGCTAACCTGGCGCAGAACCAGCTGCTGCTGGCGCGCAATGCGTCGGCCGATGCCTACAGCGCGGCATTGGCCGCCGCGGCCACATTGGCGCTGGCGGCGGGCGACATCGGCAAGACGCCGTAGCTGGCCGCGCCCCGTTCACCCGCCGAACGCATCCTCCATCTGCCGGGCGCGCTTGACGCTGTCGCCGTGCAGGTACAGCGATGTGGTCGACACTGACGCATGGCGCAGGTTGTCGCGTACCGTGGTCAGTTCCGCACCCCGGGCGAGCGCATGGGTGGCGTGGGTGTGGCGCAGCCAGTGTGGGCTGGCGCGGCGCAGCTTTTCGGCGGTGGCCGGGCGCTCGGCATCGAGCTGGTCCGCTGCGGTGCCAAAGAACCGCTTGATGATCATCCAGAGCCGTGCGCCGGTAATGCCACCGCTTTCGTCCGGCCCCAGGTTGCCGACGATCAGCGTGGACGGGTCCCACTGCGCGCGGGTGACCGGCAGGCCGCGCTCCACCAGGTAGCGATCCAGCGCGTTGCGCGCCAGCGGCGGCAGGGCAACCCGGCCGGCCTTGGCACCCTTGCCCACGAGGTGCAGCCAGTGGTCGCCGTGGATATCGGTCTCGATATTGCGCAGGGTCGCGCCCACCAGTTCGCTGGCGCGCAGGCCGGTGGCATAGGTGAAATCCAGGATGAAACGCAGCCGCTGCGCGGCCGGGGCTTCCCAGCCATATGACCATTCCAGCCCGTCGGCGATGCTGCGGATCAGCATCCATTCGCCATCCGAAAATGCGTGCGACACGTCGAGCGCGGCCGTCTTGGCCCCGCCCCGCACCTTGAGGCCCGCAAACGGGTTGGCCAGCACATACCGTTGCTGCACGAGCCACCGGAACAGCGCCCCCAGCACCTGCAGCGTATAGGCAGCCGAGCGCGGCGACAGTGCGTCGGTGAACGGTTTCCAGTCTGGCGCGCTGCGTGGCCGCGCCGGTCCGACCCATCGCTCGCGCGGGGAGGGCTGGCGCAGGAAATTGCGGTACGCGGTGGCGTCTTCGGTCGTCAGCGACGACAACGGCCGGCCCTTCTCGATGATGGCCCAGAGGATCAGCCGCTCGGCCTCCTTGCGATAGGCGCGCAGCGTGGCCGGCGATTCGTGCAGGCCCAGCCACGCCTGCACGGCGGCATAGTCGTTGTCGGCATTGAGCGAACAGGTCTCGCGCGGGGCCCGGAACTGGCCCAGCGACCCATCCACTTCATGCGGCAGGCGTCCCATCTGCTCCCACGGCACGATCGCGCCGCGCGGTTCCGTGGCGATCAGCGCGCGGGCGCGCGCGGTCAGCTCGGGCCATTCCGCGAAAAACGCCTCGATCCGCCTGGCGCCGCTGACGCCCAGGCCCGGGATCGTGGCCCACCATTGGCGGCGGCGCGGAATACGTACGGTCAGGTCGGCCAGCGTGTGGATGTCCTGCGCGCGCAGCGCCGCCACGGCGGCGGGCGCCAGCCACATGCCGATGTCGTCGGCGATGGCCGGCGCGGGCGGCGGCATGGTACGCAGCGTTTCAATGGCCTGGTCCGCTGCCCTGCCCTGCTGCGCCCGGTCAGCCGCCGTGAATTCGAACAGGACAGCCAGGTCCTCGCGGCGCCGGTAGCGCGCGTAAGCGGCCAGTTGCCGGCGTATGCCGCCGAGGATGCCCCGCGACGACTCACCGTGCGAGCGGTCGGCATCGAGATACTGCGTCACGGCAGCCCGTGTCGACATGCCGGCGTGCCACGCACGCAGCGCGGCAAGCGAATCGGCATCGGGAAAGGCATACGGCTGGGACGGGCGGTTTTTCATGCGGCGAAGTTTAGCACCCGCATCGATATATTGCGATAAAAAAAGTTATCGCAATGAGATCGACGAAAAGCGGGAACTGCGTGCCGGCGGAAGCTACGGCGGCGGCCCCGGGAGAATCCGTTTAAGTGGGAAAAAGAAGCTTTCACTTGATCCGCCGGACCGCCTTGGGCAGCATTTGCGTACCACCGCTCAGGGACGATCCATGCGACCGCTCATCAGCCATCCGGGCCTGCTGTTTGTCGTGCTGCTGGTATTGATGGGCATTGCCACCGCCATCGGCGCGCTGGTGCTGCGCCGCATGCGTCCGCTCAGCAGCGACGGCCGCGACGACTTCAACATCATCCAAGGGGCCACGCTGACGCTGCTGGCGCTGCTGATAGGGTTCACGCTGTCGATGGCCGTCGGCCGGTACGACCAGCGCAAGAATCTGGAGGAAGAGGAAGCCAATGCGATCGGCACCGAGTACCTGCGCGTGGAGTTGCTCGAACGTGACACCGAGGCGCTCAAGTCGTTGCTGGTGCGCTATCTGGATCAGCGTATCCACTACTACCTGACCCGCGACGATGCGCAAGTCGACGACATCGAGGCCGCGACGGCGCAGATCGAAGACCAGATGTGGAAGCTGGTGCGTGACGGCGCGCGCACGGCGCCCAATCCGATCACGGCGCTGGCGGTGGCCGGCATGAACGACGTGATCAATTCCCAGGGCTATTCGGAAGCGGCATGGCGCAATCACATACCGCTGGCGGCCTGGGGGCTGATGATCATCATCGCCTTCTGCAGCAGCCTCATGCAGGGCTACGGCGCGCGCACCGAGAGCACCAAGATCGTACTGCTGCTGGTGGTGCCGCTGACCGTGTCGTTGTCGCTGGCGCTGATCGCCGATATCGACAGCCCCCGGGGCGGGCTGATCCGGGTCATGCCGCAGAACCTGCTCAGCGTGCAGGAATCGTTGAAACGCTAGCCCGGATGGTCGTCAATCGGCGTGCCGGGCCGGCGGGTGGAAACTTCAGTGCACGGTTTCGCCGCGAATCAGCAGGACCGGCTTGCTGGACTTCGAAATCACGCCTTCCGACACGCTGCCCATGATCACACGCCGCATGCCGCGCCGGCCGTGGGTGCCCATGATGATCAGGTCGGCCGGCCAATGATCGGCGCATTTGACGATGGTCCCCGAGATATTGCCGGGCGAAACTGGCTTTTCTGCGAGTTCGGTCAGGCAGCGCACGTTGGCATTGGCGAAGCGTCGTGCGGCGGAAGCCAGAGCCTTCTGGCCCACCTCGATCATGCCGCCCACGATCTGGCTGGGGTCAATATGGGCGTACTCGAAGAACAGTTCGCTGTCGTCCACCACGAACAGCACCTTGACTTCGGCCGAGAGATGCTTGGCCAGCCCCACTGCCTGCGAAATGGCCAGCTCCGATGATGGGCCGCCGTCCACTGCCACGAGAATCCGTTCGTACATCGATTCACCTCCGCATTGACGTTGTCGCTGTAGACAGCATAGTTCGCGGCGTGGCTCATTAATTGACCTGTATCAAACGCTCATTAATAGTAGAAACTTTTGTTTTCAGATGTAGCAAGGGAGGGATACGTCACGATGTTCGGATACGATACGCAAAGGACAAACGCTATCGACCTTCATACGATGACTGTTGCCCCTGCAGCCATGCCAGCCCCGACGGCGACCGCCAAGGCCCGTCGTCCGCGCCGCCTTCCACACATTGCCTCGCGCGTTTGCGCGCGTGTCCCCGCCCGAATCGCAGGCCTTGCCAGTGTCGGCGCGGCCTGGCTGCTGTGCAGTGCTTCGCCGGCGTGGGCCCAGCCGCCGCAGGACCTGCTCTGGTTTGCCGATGGGCGTCCCTCGCAGGCGGCGCAAGCCGCGGTCAAGGCATTGAACGGTGCCGGTACCGATGGTCTGGAGCCGGGAGACTACGATGCCGATGGCCTGCAGCGCGCGTTGGCGCAGCTGGTCGATGCCCCGACGCCGGCGTCGGACGCGGCGCAGCGCTTTGACGGGGCGCTCACCAGTGCCATGAAGCGATATCTGTCCGATCTGCATCGGGGTCGCGTCGATCCGCGCAAGGTCCACGCGAATTTCTCGGTCGGCAATCTGCCCCCGTTCGATCCGGAAAGCTACCTGCGCAACGCCATGGCCGCCAACCGGCTGGCCGACGCCATGCGCGAAGCCGCGCCGTCGTTTCCGCTCTACGGCACGCTGCGCGACGCGCTGGCCAAGTATCGCAAGCTCGCAGCCGAGCCGTTCTGGAAGACCCCGCTGCCCGCCGTTGCCGGTGGCAAGCTGACGCCCGGACAGTCCTACGCCGGTCTGCCGCAACTGGCGCAACGGCTGCAAGCCCTGGGCGACCTGTCCCCAGGCGCGCCGGTACCACAGCGTTACGAAGGCGCACTCGTCGATGCCGTCAAGGCGTTCCAGACGCGCCATGCGCTCGATGCCGATGGGGTGATCGGCGCGGGCACGCTGGCCCAGCTCAACGTCACGCCCGCCGCGCGCGTCGACCAGATCGTGCTGACGATGGAGCGCCTGCGCTGGACGCCGCTGGCCGAGGGCCCGCGCATGATCGTGGTCAACGTGCCCGAATTCGTGCTGCGCGCCTACGACTACGACGAAGGCCGGCTCGACATCAAGCTGGAGATGAAGGTCATCGTGGGCAAGGCGCTCGATACGCGCACGCCGCTGTTCAAGGAGGACATGCGCTATATCGAGTTCAGCCCGTACTGGAACGTGCCGTCGTCGATCGCGCGCAAGGAAGTCATCCCGAAATCCCAGCGCGATCCCGGCTATTTCACGCGCCAGGGCTTCGAGTTCGTCTATGGCACCCAGGCAAATGCCACGTTCAGCCAGGCCAATGTCGATGCGGTGCTGAGCGGGCAGGCGCGCATCCGGCAAAGGCCAGGCCCGCTCAATGCGCTGGGGGACATCAAGTTCATCTTCCCGAACAACCAGGCCATCTATCTGCACCACACGCCCACGCCGGAATTGTTCAAGCGCGGCCGGCGCGATTTCAGTCACGGCTGCATCCGCGTCGAAGATCCTGTCGCGCTGGCGCAGTTCACGCTTCAGGGCATGCCCGAATGGACCCCGGCGCGTATCCGTGAGGCAATGACGGCGGGCAAGTCGAAGACCATTGCGCTTCAGCAACCGGTGCCCGTGGTGCTGGCCTACGGGACAGCCATTGCGCGCGCCGATGGACGGGTATACTTTGTGCCTGACATTTACGGACAGGACAAATTGCTGGACCAGGCGCTGCGGCAGCGCACGGGTGCCAAGCCAGCCGTACGGCCTTCATGAATGCCGCGCCGTTGTAAAAGTTTCCATGTCCGAATCCAGTTCCAGCCAGCGTCGCCGTTTTTTTCATCGTGCAGGAGCCATCGCGCTAGGCGCGGGCCTGTCGACGCTGGCGCCTCGCGCCGCCCTGGCGGCGCTGGGGCCCGATGCCCGCTCGCTGTCCTTTGAACACACCCACACCGGCGAACATCTGTCGCTGGTGTATGCCATGGGCGATCAGGTGCTGCCGCAGGCGCAGACCTCGCTCAACCACTTCCTGCGCGATCACTACTCGGGCACGGTCGGTGAAATCGATCCGAAGCTGTTCGGCCTGCTGTTCGCGCTGCGGCGCGAAGTGGGCAGCGACGCCCCGTTCCAGGTGATTTCGGGCTACCGCTGCCCCATTACCAACGAGCGGCTGCGCAAGACCCGTGGCGGTGGTGTCGCCAGGCACAGCCTCCACATGGACGGCATGGCCATCGACATCCGCCTGCCCGGCGTGGCGCTGGCTGACCTGCGCGATGCGGCGCAGACGCTGCAGCTGGGGGGTGTCGGCTTCTACAAGGCCGAGAACTTCGTCCACCTGGACACGGGGCGCGTACGGCGCTGGGGCTAGGTGCCGTGCGGGCCGATCGCCCAGCACGAATATGTCGCCACTATGTACGCGGACCGAATAATCCATCGATATTCGGCGGCCCATGTTTCACATGTATGACATGAGACGTCCTTAGACTGCGTCCTCTTTCGACGGCCTGCCCGCCGTCCTTCTTCAGAGGACCCTGTCATGTCTCTTTCCCGGCCCGGGATTCCATCGGCCATTGCGGTCGCCTGCCTTGCGCTTCTGCTCAGCGCCTGCGGCGGCGGCGACGACAACCACAGCCAAAGCGCCTCCACTGTCACGCCGCTTGCCATACCGGCGCCGCCGGCTGACCCCGGGTTTGTCGACAGTGCCCCCGTGCAGGCGTCGGTGCTGCCGTTTGTCGACAACATCGCCACCAACCAGCGCGGTGACGCACGCTACGCGACCGTCGAGACCAATGCCGGCGTCCGTTTGGTCAAGGGTTTCCTCGATGTGTGGGAACCGCTGACGCGCCTGGTCGACGCCGGTGCGCCGGCAGCGGCCAACGGGAGCTTCCCGGCGGTCGCGGCGTCTACGTGGACCGGCTTGCCGAACGACGGCACGGCAGGTGGTTCGGTGACGAACGCCGCCGCGCACAACGCGAACATCCAGTACGTCATCAACGCTACCACGCAGCGCACCGCCGCGCAGGCCGAGGCTGCGTACTACGACGACCGTCGCGGCAAGAACTACAGCGTGACGGACGGCATGGGCCCGCTTACGGCGGCATGGCGAGCCGCTGCCCAGCAGACCACGACGATCACCAGCATCCCGGCCGACGCCACCATGGTCAAATATGACGATGGCGGCAACAACGCCGGCGTGGCCGGTGCCGGCAATGCGGCGTTCGGCGACGTGATCACGATGGTCAACAAGGTGGGCGACAATGCGTCGACCGAGCCGGCCAAGCGCTTCTACAAGTACGCCCGTCCCTACCGCTGGAGTTCCAGCGTGATCCTGGCGCCGACGCTGGTGCCGGCCATCAGTGCCGATCCCACGACCGACGGTGGCTTCATCAGCGGCCACACGGCGGAGGCCCTGCGCAATGCCGTGGTCATGGCCTACCTGGTTCCCGAGCGGTTCCAGGAAATGCTGAGCCGCGGCATGGAGCTGGGCGAAAACCGCATCCTCGCCGGCATGCATTCGCCGCTCGACGTGATCGGCGGCCGCATGCTCGGCATTGCTTCGGCGGCGGCCAACCTCTTTGCACCGGCCAACGCCACGCTGAAGGCCTCGGCCTATGCCCAGGCCCATACCACGCTGATGGCGGCCACCGGCACCACGCCGGCCACCTTCCGCACCTTCGCGCAGTCGGGCACCGCCAGCAACGACCGCTTCACCGACTACGCCGCGAACAAGGCCAACTTCATGCGACGCATGACGTTCGGCTTCGCGCAGATCGGCTCGGCCACTGCGGACCCCGTGGTGCCCAAGGGCGCCGAGGTGATGCTGGAAACGCGCTTCCCGTACCTGAGCGCCGACCAGCGTCGCGTGGTGCTGAAGACCACCGAGATTGCATCGGGCTATCCGGTCATGGACGACGCGGAAGGCTGGGGACGGCTCAACCTGTTCGCAGCCGGCGACGGCTATGGCGCGTTCAACGGCAACGTCGTGGTGTCGATGGACGCCAGCAAGGGAGGCTTCAACGCCGGCGACATCTGGCGCAACGATATCGCGGGCGCGGGCAAGTTCACGCTATCCGGCACCGGCAACCTCAAGCTCGGCGGCGCCAACACGTACTCCGGCGGCACGCAGGTGGCAGGCGGTGCGCTGGAGGCGGTGTCGGCCAAGGCGTTCGGCACGGGCGATGTCTACCTGGGCGCCGGGTCGGTCATCATCAACGCACCGCAAAGCGTGGCGATTGCCGGCAAGTACACACAGCTGGCCGACACCACGCTCGATCTGCGCGTCGGCCCCAATGGCCGGGGCCGCATGACGGTAGCTGGCGTCACGACCATTGCCGGTGGCACGCTGCGCATCGCGTTTGTCGATGGCTATGCGCCGAAGGCAGGCGACACGATTGCCGTCATCACCGGCAGCAGCATCAAGGGCCAGTTCGCCACGGTCACCGTGGACGGCTACAAGGCCACGCCGGTCTACTCGTCGAATGGCGTGCAGATCCGCATCGACGGCTGATCTGCCATGCAGTGACGTCCCCTGTCGCCGCGTTTCGCGCGCGACAGCGGGGCCACCCTCTGATGGCGCCTGATTGCCGATCCCGGCGGCCTTCGTCCAGCCTTCGATCCGGATGCCGGAATAGGCCCTACCCCCTCGCCTCGCGCCGCACTGCCTGCGGCGGCATGCCGAAGCCGCGGATGAATGCCTCGCGCAGGTGCCGGCGGTCACGGAATCCGGTCTCTTTTGCCACCACGTCCAGTGGATGGCGGCTCTGTTCGATCATCAGCCGGGCCGCCTCCAGGCGCAGGCTTTCCACGGCCTTGGCCGGTGACTGCCCGGTTTCGGCCGTGAACACGCGGCTGAACTGACGGGGGCTCAGATGCACGGCGCCGGCCAGATCCTCCACGGTGAGCGGCTGGTGCAGATTCTTGCGCGCGTAGTCGAGCGCACTCTGGATGCGGTCGGACTTGGGCGCCAGGTCCAGCAGTTCGGAGTGCTGCGACTGCCCGCCGGAACGGCGCTGGTACATCACGAGCTTGTGCGCCACGGAGCGCGCGACATCGGCACCGAGGTCTGTTTCCACCATCGCCAGCGCCAGGTCCAGGCCGGCCGTCATGCCGGCCGACGTCCAGATTGGTCCGTCCACGATATGGATGCGGTCGTCTTCCACCCGGATGTGCGGGTGGGCGCGCTGCATGTCCCGCGCGTAGAACCAGTGCGTGGTGGCGCGGCGGCCGTCAAGCAGCCCGGCTTCGGCCAGGATGAAGGCGCCGGTACAGATCGATGCCACCCGGCGTGCCCGGGGTGCGGCCTTGCGCACAAGGTCGAGTATCGGCTGCGACGTGGGCGTGGCCACGGGGTCTGCCGCGCCGGCCAGCACCCAGGTGTCCACGGTGATCCGTGCGCTGGCGTGGCGCGTTTCGACCGCCATGCCCAGTGACGATCGCACCGGCCCGCCCGCCACCGAATAGCTGTCGATCCGGTAGAACGGCTCGCCCGCTACCAAGTTGGCGTACTCGAACACGCTTTGCGCCGCCAGCGCCATCACCTGGAAGCCATCCATCAGCAGAAATCCCACCCTGTGCATGCCGCCGCTCCGTTTTTGTCCGATGTCCTGAAACATGACTATATACGTCATTTCGGCCAAACGCGATCCGGCCTACGATGCTTCACATGGATGCAGCGCATCCGAACCCACCACCGAATGGAGAAGCATCATGACGCAGCAACAACATCTGGGCACGGCACTGGTCACCGGCGCATCGTCGGGTATTGGCGCGATCTACGCAGACCGCCTGGCGCGGCGCGGCTACGACCTCGTGCTCGTGGCGCGCAACCGCGACAAGCTCGACGCGCTGGCGCGCCGCATCACCGACGAAACCGGCCGGGCGGTCGAAGTGTTTGCCGCCGACCTCAACGACCGCGCATCGCTGGCCCGTGTGGAAGAGAAGCTCCGCAACGATGCGAGCATCACGCTGCTGGTGAACAACGCCGGCATCGGCACGCACACGCCGCTGCTGGACAGCGACGTAGACGCGATGACGAAGATGATCGACCTGAACGTCACCGCGCTGACGCGCCTGACCTACGCCGCCGTGCCGGGCTTCGTGGCACGCGGCAAGGGCTCGGTCATCAATATCTCGTCGATTGTCGGTATCGCACCGGAGGTGCTGAACGGGGTCTATGGCGGCAGCAAGGCGTTCGTGACCGCGTTCAGCCAGTCGCTGCACCATGAAGTCGGCGCCCGGGGCGTGCGCGTGCAGGCGGTACTGCCGGGCGCCACGGCCACCGATTTCTGGGAGACGGGCGGCTTGCCCGTGGAGAACCTGGACCCGGCCATCGTGATGCAGGCGACCGATATGGTCGATGCCGCGCTGGTCGGCTTCGACAACGGCGAGCTGATCACGATCCCCTCGCTGCACGCGATCGAGCACTGGAACGCCTACGAGGCGGCACGCGGTGCAATGGCCGGCGTGCTGTCGAACCGCACGCCAGCCCCGCGTTACGTGAAGGCCTGACGTGTCACGCCGCTGGCTGGCTCAGGAATGGCAGACCAGACCGTCCTGCAGCTGGCTGGCCTCGTAGGCCACGTCGCCGGCGCGCTGTTCGCGGGCGCGCTGCAGCGCGCCATTGTTGCGCCAGTCACGCGTGGTCTGGTCGAACCACGCGGCAGACTGAGGATCGGCGGCATGCAGGCCGATGCGCGCGGCGCCGGCGTCCGCCTGCAGGTCGCCGTCGAGCCTGCGATAGAAGCGCCATTCCTGGAGCGTCAGCAGGCGCGCCACGACCGGCGCATCGTCGGCAAGCGCCTGGCATTCGCCCGCCAGAAAGCCTGTGGCAGCGCGAATCGACGAGGCGTAGATCTTCGGCACGCCTTCGAAGTCTTGCGCGATGCGCGTGGCATAGGCGCTGCCCTGCCCCACGCAGACCGGCTGGCCGCGCAGGTCGCCGGGTCGCTGGTAGCGGCTGCCGCGCAGCACCAGCAGCGATCCGTCGCCGATGGCGTACGCCGGCCCGACATGCGCCACGGATTCGTCGGTCTGCGTCGGGCGCGCGCCCGCGATGACCACGTCCACATCGCGCTGCGCGGCCTGCCATACCGGCGACCCCGGCTCGCCGGGAAGGCCGACGACCTTCAACGTCACCCCGAGACGCTCCGCCACATAGCGCGCCATGGCCACGTCAAACTGGTCGGGCTCGGGCGGCGTGGGCGCCTTGGGCGGCGCGGGGCGCGCGTACTGGCGCACGCCCACCACCAGGGTGCCGCGCTGTTGCACGTCTTGCAGCCACGGCCCAGGCGCGACGGGCCGGTGAGCGGCATAAGCCGAATAACCGGCATAAGCCGTGGCGATGCCGGCCAGCCCCAGCAGCGCGGCCAGCCAGCGGTATCGGCGCAACCTAGCCATTGAGCGTCAGCCCCTTGCGCCAGCGCGTGAGCCGTCGTTCCACCAACGCGAGCACATAGTTGAGCGCCAGGCCCAGCAAGGCCAGCAGCAGGATGCCTGCGTACATCGTCGGAATCTGGAAGACCTCCTGCGAGTTCAGCGTCAGGAAGCCCAGCCCCGAATGCGCGCCGATCATCTCGGCCGCCACCAGCGCCGTAATGCAATAGGTGCCCGCCAGGCGCACGCCAGTAAAGATCGACGGCGAAGCCGCTGGCAGCACCACCTTGCGGAACACGAACAGGCGGTTGGCGCCCATCGAGCGCGCCGAATCGATCAGCAGCCGGTCCACCTGCTTGACCCCGCTGATCGTGCTGAGCAACACCGGCCAGAACGATGCCCAGAAGATGATGGCCACCTTGGACATCTCGCCAATGCCCAGGAACAGGATGAACACCGGGAACAACGCGAAGGCCGAAGTCTGGCGGAACAATTGCAGAATCGGATCGACAATCGCCTCGAAGCGGCTGAACCACCCCATCAGCAGGCCCAGCACCACACCGAGCCCGATGGCGGACAGCAGCCCGTACAGCGACCGTTGCAGACTGGCGAACAGGTGCTTGAACAGCGCCCCGCTGCTGACCAGATCCCAGATCGTGACGATGATCTGCGATGGCGGGCTCAGGTAGGCGTCGCTGACGATATGCAGGCGCGGCACCAGTTCCCAGACCAGCAGGAACGCCACGATGCCCAGAAGGCCAAGCGCCCGGTCCCCCAGGCGCGAAAGCGAAGCGGCGCGGCTCATGATGCCGCCTTTGCCACGGGGGCCGCCACTGTCTCGGCGGTCTTCTGCCCAGTCTCCACGGCCTGGCCCACCAGCGCGCGCTCGCCGTGCAGGCGTTCGCCGGGGTTGGCCGTCGCGCCCAGCGGGCGCGGCACGGCGGCCGGGTTGGCCATCTGCACTTCGTCCTTGAGGATGTCCCACGCCTGCTGGCGCAGCCGGATGAACGCTTCGGAATTGCGCACCTCGGCGGCGCGCGGGCGTGGCAACGGCACGTCGATGATCTGCTTGATGGTGCCCGGGCGCCGGGTCATCACGGCAATCCGGTCGGACAGGAAGATGGCCTCGTCCAGGCTATGGGTAATGAACACGATGGTCTTGCGCCGCTGCTCCCAGATGCGCAGCAGCTCGCCCTGCAGGATTTCCCGGGTCTGAGCGTCCAGCGCGGCGAAGGGCTCGTCCATCAGCAGCACTTCGGGCTGATAGGCCAGCGACCGGGCGATGGCCACGCGCTGCTTCATGCCCCCCGAGATCTCGTGCGGATAACGCTGGCCAAAGCCGGTCAGCCCAACCAGTTCCAGGTATTCCTCGGCGATCACGCGGCGCTTCGCCTTCGGCACGCCGCGAATCTCCAGGCCGACCTCGATGTTCTGCAGCACGGTGCGCCACGGGAACAGCGCATAGCCCTGGAACACCACGCCTTGCGCCGGGTGGATGCCGCGCAGCGGCTGGCCGTCGATGGCGATGTCGCCGCCCGTGCGTTCGGTCAGCCCGGCCAGGATGCTCAGGAAGGTGGACTTGCCGCAGCCTGACGGCCCCAGGATGGAAAGAAACTCGCCCTCGCGGATATCGAGGTCGAAGTCGCGCAGCACGGCCACGTTGTCGGCGCGGCCCGCTTCATTGCGCACGGCATAGTCCATCTTGACACCGCGCGCCACGATCTTGTGGCTCATGGAGTCGGTCCTATGCCTTGGCGAACGGGTTGAAATCGTTCGTGTAGATGTCGCGGGCGGCCACCTTGCCGCGCGTCAGCTTGCCCTCGGCCTCCAGCACGTCGATGTAGTACTGGATCGGCGGCTCGGTGACCACCAGATTGTCCACGTAGGCATAGCGATCGACGAATTCCAGTTGCAGGTTGATGCGCTTGGATACCAGTTTGCGCGCCTCTTCCGGGTTGGCGTTGACCCAGTTGGCAGCCTTGGCCAGCGCGGTCACCACGTCGCGCACGTTCTCCGGGTGCTCGCGCAGGAACTTGCCATGCACGCTGTACGGCTGCATGCCGCCCAGGCCGCCATCGAGGTCGAAATCGCTCCACAGGCGCGTGAGCTTGTCGGCATGGTCGGCGCGGCCGGAGAACGGCGCGTGGATGATGGCCAGGTCGGTGTTGCCGGTGGCCAGCGTCTGCTCGGCCTGGTCGTCCGGAATCACCACGAAGTTGATCTTGTTGACGTCCACGCCTTTCTGGCGCAGGAAGGTCTTGGTCACGAACTCGGCACAGGCGCCGAAGCTGTTGATGCCGATGGTCTTGCCTTCCAGGTCCTTCGGCGCCCGGATACCCGAGTCCTTGCGCACGAAGTACTTCATGTGCGGGGCGTCCTGCAGCGTCTTGTTGCCCGCCGCCACGATCTTCAGGTCGGCCCCGGCCGCCACGGCCGAGATCACCAGCGGCACCATGCGCGAGCCGAAATCGATCTCGCCGGTGCCGGTCAGCGGAATGATCTGCGGCGCCGCCACCTTGCCGATGTAGTTCGGCCGCGTATTGGTGCCCTCGAAGTAACCCAGCTGGTCGGCCAGATAGACCAGGTCGAAGGTGGGATTGTCCGGATACTTGAAGCTGACCTTGTCGCCGGCCTTGCCGATGACGGCGGGTGCGGCAGGCGCGCCCGCCTGCGCGGCGGGGCTGGCCGGGGAATCGCCCTTCGAGCACGCGGCCAGCAGCGGACCCATGCTGCCGGCCACTGCCAGCGATGCCAGTTGCTTGAGCGCGCCACGGCGACCGCGCGCGGGAGAGGAAAGTTCGGAGGCCATATTGTTGTGTGATGAGTGCAGTTCCGTTCGCAGTATTGCGAAGCGCCGCACTCCCACACAACGAAGACTTTTGTCTATCGATATCGGTTAAATCGGCTTGCCGATGACTGGCTCGGACCGTCGGTGATATGGCGATGGCTACCGGCTGGCGAGTTGTTCGACCGCGAGCTTCATCGTGGCACGATGCGTCCCCACGGTGTTGCGCAGCGTGTCGATGGCGTGGCGGTCCTGTGCCAGAGCGGCAAGCTGGGCGTCGACCTGGTCACGTACGAGGGTTGGCGCGGGGCCGCCGGGTGCCACGCGCGCGGCAACGCCGTGCTCCGGGTCCAGGCAGCGCGCCACGGAGGCCGCATCGAGCGCCAGCGTCCGGCCGGTGTGATGCCCGGCCGCCCGGTTCACCATGTCGCTATCGATCTCGCAGGCCGGGATGTGCCGGTCCAGCGCCTCGCGCACCACCGCACCCACGACGTGATGGGCTTCGCGGAACGACATGCCGGCGTCGCGCACCAGCATGTCGGCCAGATCGGTGGCCGAAGAGAAGTCGCGCCGGGCACGCGCCAGCATGCTGGCCCGCTGTGGCATGGCGTTTTCGAGCACGAGCTTTAGCAGGCTGGCGCAGCGCAGCGCCTCGTCGGTGGCTTCCCAGAAGCCGCGCATGCTTTCGCGATTGCCATCGCCGCTGTGCGTGAAGTGGCTACCCTTCAGCGCGGCCAGTGAGGCGGTCAGGAGGCCGATCATGTGCCCGCCCTTGCCCTTCAGATATTCGAGGACGACCGGGTTCTTCTTCTGCGGCATGATGCTGGAAGTGCCGGCCACGCTGTCCGGGAAGTCGATCAGGCCGAATTCAGGCGTCGCCCAGATGTACAGGTCCTGCGCCACGCGGCCCCAGGTGACGGTGGCGATCGTGATGGCGGAAAGGATCTCCCAGGCAAAGTCGCGCGAGGCCACCGCGTCGAGCGAATTCGGGGCGTAGGTGGAAAAGCCCAGCCAACGCGCCGTGGCGGCCCGATCGATCGGGAACGCCGTGCCGGCCAGCGCGCCCGCGCCCAGCGGGCAGGCGTCCAGGCCGTCCAGCGCATGGCGCAACCGCGCGATGTCGCGCCCCATCGCCTGCGCCACGCCGGACAGGTAGTAGCCATAGGTGATCGGCTGCGCGGCCTGCAGGTGCGTATAGCCCGGCATCACCGCATCGGCGTGGGCGGCGGCCTTCTGCAGCACCACGTCGCGCGTATCGGTCAGCGTGGTCAGAAGCGCCAGCACGGTATCGCGGGCGCGCAGCCTGTCGTGCGTGGCGAGGATGTCATTGCGGCTGCGCGCCACGTGCAGACGGCCGCCGGCATCGGCGCCAGCCACGGCCATCAGGCGAGTTTCGTAGTTGAAATAGGCGTCTTCGCGCTCGGGGTCCAGCGGCACGGCGGCCGGGCCTTCTTCCTCGATCTGGCGCAGCGCCCGGGCCAGCGTGCCGGCCACGTCGTCCGGAATCAGGCCGGCGCCATGGAGCATCAGCAGGTGCGCCTGGTTGATGTCGGTGAGATAGCGGAAGCCAGGGGCGAATTCACGGTGCAGTCGCGGCAGGTAGATGTGCTCGCAGACTTCGGGGGCGGTGGCTTGCGTCAGGCGGCGGCTGACCTTCGATTCCATGCAACGTTCTCCTCGATGTTGGAGGCCAGTATGGGAATCGGGCGGTCATATCGTCAAATCAGAAGTTTCATCGTCGCCATGCGGATTTGATATACCATCGGCGCACCTTCGCACCCCGTTGCACTGACACCTGTCACATGAATTTCAAGCAGATCGAAGCCTTTCGCGCCGTGATGTTGTCCGGTTCGATGACCGTTGCCGCGACGCAGTTGCATACCTCGCAGCCCAATATCAGCCGGGTGATCGCCCAACTGGAAAAGGCTTGTGGCTTCCGGCTCTTCACGCGGATTGCCGGGCGCCTGACGCCCACCGTGGAAGCCGATGCGATGTTCCGCGATGTCGAGCGCGCCTTTGTCGGACTGGACAGCCTGCAGGCGTCCGCGCGCTCGATCCGCGAGGTGGGCGTCGGCACGCTGCGCGTGGGCGCCGTGCCATCGATCGCCATGACGGTGATGCCCTCGGCGATCGCCCGCTTCCGCGACCAGCATCCCGACGTGCCGATCGCCGTGCACACGAGCGATTCGCCAACCGTGGCCAAATGGACGGCGGCGCGCTTCTGCGATGTGGGTCTGGTGTCGTATCTGGTGGAAATGGCAGGGATCCAAAGCGATCCGCTACACCGCGAGGCCGGCGTCTGCATCGTGCCAGCTGCGCACAGTCTGGCGAAAAAACGACGTGTGCGTGCCGACGATCTGGCCGGCGAGCCGTTTATCTCGCTGACGCGCGGCGACGGCACCCGCGCCATCGTGGATGCCGCCTTCCTCTCGGATCGGCGCGTGCTGACGCTGGAAACACCCTACGCCGCCACCATCTGCACGATGGTCGAAATGGGCCTCGGCGTCAGCGTGGTCAACCCGCAGGTGGTACGCACCCTCCGGTTCCCGGGCCTGAAGGCGCTGCCATTCGAACCGGCCATCGAATTCGAAAGCTTCGTGCTGATCAACCAGCAGCACCCGGTGCCTGCGCTGGCCCAGGAATTCCTGGAGTGTGTGCGGGAGGTGATGCGGGGGTAAGGCTCAGGTTTGGGGCGATGAGCCTCAGCCCCGCTCCTTCTCCGCCGCCCGGTCCAGCATCGCCTGACCGATCACGGTACTGCCCTGGGTCATCAGCGCCTCGCCGGGGCCCCGGATATCGCGGGCGTCCTTGTGCTGGCCCAGCTTCAGCTTGCCCTGCAAACGGGTAATCTCGATTTCGATGCCGACGATGGCCTGAAGCAGCGTGTCGATGAAATCGGCGGGGGCGTCGGACATTTTCCAGGGCCGCGGCTGGCTGACCTCGTGATGGCGCGTGAGCCGGGCCACCACGCCGCGTACGTAGCGCTCGTCGTCATGTACCGTGATGCGCCCATGGGCATGCACCACCTGGTAGTTCCAGGTCGGCACCTGCTTGTGGGCTTCGTGCTTGCTGGGATACCAGTTCGGCGAGATATAGGCGTCGCCGGCGCGGAACACCACCAGCACTTCGTCGCCATTGGCGACGTCCTGCCAGACCGGATTGGCGCGGGCCACGTGCGCCTTGAGAATGCCCGATTCGCCCTGGTCGGGGTCGATTTCGAACGGGATATGGTTGGCATCCATGCCGCTGCGCCCGTGGGTGAACAGCGTGCCGAACGGGTTGGCGCCGATCAGCGCGTGCATGGCCTGCTGGTCGGCCAGTTCGAAATGGGCGGGGACGTACATGACTGCTCCGGCGTGGTGTCTTGGGGGACGTTGAAGCCGTATTCTGGGCACAAACTGGAGTACAGTGTAGGGCCAGTTTGTGCCGATTTCATCGGACCACTTTCCAGACCACTTACCGGACCGGCCGCCAGCCCGCCCCTCCGGACCACTTGCCCCCTTCCCCCGCTGCCAGTCATGCCCAGAACCGCACAGATGCCCGAGATTCCGTTTATTGGCGCGCTCGACCGCCATGCGGGGCCGCTTGGCCGCCAGCTGGTGCAGGCGCTGCGAGACGCCGTCGCGCATGGCGACCTGAAGCCTGGCGAATCGCTGCCATCTTCGCGCGCGCTGGCCGAAGCGCTGAGGGTGTCGCGCGGCACTGTGGTCGAGGCTTTCGAGCAACTGGTTGCCGAAGGCGTGTTCACCGCACAGCATGGCGCCGGCACACGTGTGGCTCCGCTGGCGCCTGCGCCGCGGACGCGTCGGCGGACGCGCGACGGCATCGTGCTGCCCCCTGCCGCACAGAAGTTCGCAGCCATCGCCAGGGAATTCACCGCGCTGCCGCAGGTGCCGTTCGCGGTCTCGGTGCCGGCCGGCGCCGCCGCGCCGAATGAAGACTGGCGCCGGCTCGGCAACCGCCTGCGTGCCGGTGGCACCGCCGCGCCTGCCGGCTATGGCGAACCCCAGGGCGCGCTGCCATTGCGCGAGGCCATTGCCGATTATCTGCGCCGCTCCCGCTCGGTGCATTGCGAGGCTGGCCAGGTCGTGATCACCACCGGGACGCAGCAGGGGCTGTTCCTGTCTTGCCAGGTACTGCTCGACCCCGCCGATACCGTATGGGTCGAGAACCCGGCCTATCGTGGCATCACGGCCATTCTGGAAAGCATCGGGCCGCGCGAGCGCATCGTGCGCGTGCCGGTTGACGCCGAAGGCATCGAAGTCGAAGCCGGCATCGCAATGGCTCCGCAGGCGCGCGCAGCGTTTGTCACCCCGTCGCACCAGTACCCGCTGGGCATGCCGCTCGGCATGGCGCGCCGCAAGGCCCTGCTGGCCTGGGCCGACCGGCAGCAGGCGTGGGTCGTGGAGGACGACTACGACAGCGAACTTCGCTACGCCGGCCATCCGTTCCCGTCGCTGCAGGGGCTGGCGCCGGAGCGCGTCGTCTATCTGGGGACGTTCAGCAAGATCCTCTATCCGTCGCTGCGGCTGGGCTATGCGGTGGTGCCCGAGCCGCTCGTCGACGCCTATATCGGCGCCCGGGTGCTGATGGACCGGCATCCGCCCACGGCAGACCAGCACGTGCTGGCCGCCTTTATCGCCGAGGGGCATCTCGACCGCCATATCCGTCGCGTACGCGGCGTGCATGCCGAGCGGCGTGCATTCGTGATCCGGACCGTCGAACGGGAGATCCCCGCCGATCTGGCATGGCTGCAGCCATCGGACCAGGGCATGCACCTTGTGCTGTGGCTGGCGCCCGGCATCGACGACCGGGAGGTGGTCAGGCGCGCCGCCGAGGCCGGCGTGGCGGTACGCGCGGTGTCGCCAACCTACGCCGGGGACAACCCGCCAGCGGGGCTGATCCTGGGCTTTGGTGGATTTGGCGATCGGGAAATCGAGGAAGCGGCGCGGCGGCTGGCGGGGGCGATTGCTGCTACGGCCGCGACTAGAGGAGCTTGATCGGGCCCGAGGGGAGGCAATCAGCAGAACCAGTTTGCGGCACCCCTCAAGTCGTTCCCCGCTCCACAATCCTGAACCCCAAATCGACCACCGGCTCTGCCACCGTTTCGCCCCGGCAGCGCGCCAGCAGCAGGCCGGCGGCCAGCGTGCCGATGCCGGCGCCATCGACCTGAACCGTGGTCAGCGGCGGGGCCATGTCCGCCGCGAAGTCGGCGTCGCCAAAGCCGCAGACCGCCAGATCCTCGGGGATGCGCAGGCCACGCGCCCTGGCCTCTTCGACGACGCCCTGGGCGAGCTGGTCTGAGCTGCAGAAAATGGCCTCGATGGTCGGGTCCTGCGCCAGCAGATTGCTCAGGGCCTGGCGTCCCAGGCCCAGGCTGCTGGGCGCCGGCACGCGCGCCGTCGGCACATCGCGCCCCAACGTCGAAATAAAGCCCTCGCGGCGCACGGCCGCGCGCTGGTCGTCGCCGGTGGCGATGCCGAACTTTCGCCAACCCTTGGCCAGAAAGTAGCCGGCCACGGCGCTGCCGACCTTCAGGTGCGAGAACCCGACGGCCATGTCCACCGGCCGATCGCTCAGATCCCACGTTTCCACCACCGGAATGCCGGAGCGGCGCAGGCGGTCGCGCGATGCCTGCGCGTGGACCAGGCCCGTCACCACGATGCCATCGGGCCGGCGACTGATCATGGTGCCCAACAGCGCCTCCTCGCGCGCATGGTCATAGCCGGTCTGCCCCAGGATCAACTGGTAGCCGGCCGCGTCCAGCGCGTCGGTCAGCGCTTTGACCGTGGGGAGGAACTGCGCGACGGCGATATTCGGCACCAGCGCCGCCACAGTCAGACTGCGGCGCGATTTCAGCCCGCCAGCCAGCAGATTGGGGATATAGCCGGTGACTTCCACGGCCTGCTGCACGCGGGCAATCGTCTTGGCGGAGACCAGCCCCGGATTGCTGAGCGCGCGCGATGCCGTGATCAGGGACACCCCTGCTTCGCGCGCCACATCGTGCAGCGTGACGGACTTGCCGCCGGATAAATCGGACATGCCTCGCTCGAATCAATGGTTGGGCGTGCGGGTAAACGACGATGCCAAGTGCCGCCTCAGTGGTTGACCGCGACAAATGACAACGTTAGCATTCTTCTCACCCGCTGTCCCGCGCAATATCCAGCCGACCCGGGGAGAAGCATATTCAAGCCTGTTGCAGTGCGTTATCACGCAGGAATCTGCGCTTAGCCACTGCGGCGGCCCGCATTATAGCAACGCACACTGGCCGGTTCCCGGCCATTTTTTGACAACGATGTCATACGATGTCTGAAGTCTTCGACGCTCGATCAGGATCCACCGCCTTATGACTGCCTCGCCTGCCTCTGACGCTATTACCTCCGTCCGCCTGTCGTCCTGCTACCTGCCGCTGGCCACGCCGATCAGCGACGCCAAGGTGCTGACCGGTCGCCAGAAACCGATGACGGAAGTGGCGATCCTGCTTGCCGAAATCCGCACCGCCGGCGGCCATGAAGGGCTGGGCTTCAGCTATTCGAAGCGCGCTGGCGGCCCCGGCCAGTTTGCGCACGTTCGCGAGATCGCCCCCACCCTGATCGGCGAGGATCCCAGCGACATCGCCAAGCTGTGGGACAAGCTCTGCTGGGCCGGCGCATCGGTCGGACGCAGTGGTCTGTCCACGCAGGCCATCGGCGCTTTCGACGTGGCGCTGTGGGATCTCAAGGCCAAGCGTGCCGGCCTGTCGCTGGCCAAGCTGCTGGGCGCGCATCGCGATTCCGTCCGCTGCTACAACACGTCGGGCGGCTTCCTCCATACGCCGCTGGACCAGTTGCTGGTCAACGCGGCCGCGTCGGTGGAGCGCGGCATCGGTGGCATCAAGCTCAAGGTCGGCCAGCCGGACGGCAAGATCGACATCCAGCGCGTGTCCGCCGTGCGCGAAAAGCTGGGCGATGCCGTGCCCATCATGGTGGACGCCAACCAGCAGTGGGACCGCCCCACCGCGCAGCGCATGTGCCGCACGTTCGAATCGTTCAACCTGGTGTGGATCGAAGAACCGCTCGACGCCTACGACCATGAAGGCCATGCCGCGCTGGCGCAGCAGTTCGACACGCCCATCGCCACCGGCGAGATGCTGACCAGCGCCGCCGAGCACTGGGATCTGATCCGCCACCGCGCCGCCGACTACCTGATGCCCGATGCCCCGCGCGTGGGCGGCATCACGCCGTTCCTGAAGGTGTGCGCGCTGGCCGAGCATGCCGGGCTGATGATCGCGCCCCACTTTGCGATGGAACTGCACGTGCATCTGGCCGCCGCGTATCCGCGCGAGCCGTGGGTCGAGCATTTCGACTGGCTCGAACCGCTGTTCAACGAACGGCTCGACATTGCGAACGGCCGCATCATCGTCCCGACCCGCCCGGGCCTGGGGCTCACCGTCAGCGAACAGGCGCGGGCCTGGACGCGCGAGCAGGCCGAATTCGGCGCCAGCTGATCCACGGTCCGCCGTCGTGAGACACCATCACCGCAAACATCAGTAAAACGGAAACACAAGGAGACAACGATGATGAAGAAAGCGCTGGTATCGCTACTGCTTGGGGTCACCATGGCGGCGGCCAACGCCGCCTGGCCAGAAAAGCCGGTGACGATGATCGTGCCGTTCCCGCCGGGCGGATCGACCGACAACATCGCCCGCATTCTGAGCGCCAAGTTCCAGCAGACGTTCGGCGGCAGCTTCGTGGTGGACAACCGCCCCGGCGCGGCGGGCATGATCGGCGCGGCGGCCGCCAGGCGCGCGCCGGCCGACGGCTACACGCTGTTCGTGTCGTCGCTGGGCCCGTTCGTGATCGGCCCGCACCTGACGAAGAACGCCGGCTATGACCCGACGAAGGACTTCGACTACATCAGCGTGGCCGTGCAGGCGCCCAACGTGCTGGCCGTGCCCGCCAGTTCGCCGCACAAGTCGCTGCAGGACGTCATCAACTACGAAAAGGCCAACCCCAACAAGATGACGTTTGCGTCGGCGGGCAATGGCACCAGCGACCACCTGACCGCCGAACTGTTCTGGCAGCAGACCAATACCACGGGCCTTCACGTGCCGTACAAGGGCGGCGCGCCGGCGCTGAACGACCTGCTCGGCAGCCAGGTGGATGCCACGTTCATGAACATCAACACCGCCGTGCCGCACCTGAAGGCCGGCAAGCTGCGCGCGCTGGCCATCACCAGCAGCAAGCGGTCGCCGATCCTGCCCGACGTGCCGACCATGGAAGAACTCGGCTACAAGGGTGTAACCGTGTATTCGTGGCAGGCCATTGCCGCGCCCAAGGGCCTGCCGGCCGATATCAAGGCCAGGCTGCACAGCGCGGTGGTGGCGGCAATGAACGATCCGGCCAACAAGCCCAAGCTGCTGGAGCTGGGCTTCGAAGTCGTGGCCAATACGCCTGAGCAGTTCACGGCGTTCCAGGCGTCGGAATTCGCCCGCTGGAAGAAGGTGATCCAGACCGGCAACATCACGGCCGACTAAGCCTCCCGGCCGTGCCGCCCCGCCCGCTCGCGGGCGGCGTGCACGCGCGGTAAATAGCATCGCCAGAGGGCGCCATCATGGCGCCCTTTTGTCATTTCCGTGACAAGACGTCTTTTTACATCTGGGTGCCAGATGCGCCCATTACGTCACCGCGCTGTCACGTTTGGTCCTTAGTCTTGTCGGGCCTCCGGAAGCACATTTCCGGAATCACAGCCGAGGACTCCCCATGCAATCGATGCGCCTGACCCGGGTGCTGCTGGCCGTCTGCCTGACGGCCGCGGCACTGTCCGCCTGTGGCGGCAACGACGACCCCGCCGCACCGTCGAATCCGACGACGCCTGGCAACCCGTCCACCCCCGCCCAGCCGGTCGAAAAACGCTGCGCACCGTGATGCGCGCCGATCGCACGCACCGCCCTTCTCTTCCTCGTACAGCAAGAACATGAACTCCCGCCGCAAATTCCTGCAGACGAGCGCAGGCGCCGCCTTTTCGGCCGCAGCCCTCGCCGCCTTCCCGCCCAGCATCCGCCGCGCGCTGGCCATTCCGGCCAGCAACGTCACCGGCACGATCATGGACGTTCAGCACGTGGTCATCCTGATGCAGGAAAACCGCTCGTTCGACCACTACTTCGGCACGCTCAGCGGTGTACGCGGCTTTGGCGACCGCATGACGATCCCGATGCCGAACGGCCGCAAGGTCTGGCAGCAGGAGCGCGCCAACGGCACGGTGATCACGCCGTATCACCTCGATGGCACGGCCAACAACGCCCAGCGCGTGTCCGGCACCCCGCACGCCTGGGCCGACAGCCAGCAGGCGTGGGACAACGGCCGCATGTCGCGTTGGCCGGTGGCCAAGACCGACACGTCGATGGGCTATTTCAAGCAGAAGGAACTGCCGTTCCAGTTCGCGCTGGCCAATGCGTTTACGATCTGCGATGCCTACCATTGCGCGATGCACACCGGCACCGACGCCAACCGGTCGTTCCACATGACGGGCACCAATGGTGCGATGCCGCAGAACGTGGCGTTCGTGAACAACGAATGGGATGCCATCAACGGCGTCGCGGCCGATGCCACCAAGGGCTACACGTGGAAGACCTATGCCGAGCGCCTGGAAGAGGCCGGCGTGAGCTGGATCAGCTACCAGAACATGCCCGACGAATGGGGCGACAACATGCTCGGCGCGTTCCAGTCGTTCCGCCGCGCCAACCTGAACTCGGGCTTTCCGGTGTCCAGCGGCGGCGCACCGGGCGTGCCCTACACCAACACCGGGCAGGCCGTGCCGTACAAGGCGTATGACGCCGCCACCGACAACGCGGCCAATCCGCTCTACAAGGGCGTGGCCAACACGCTGCCCGGCACGCAGCCCGAGCAGTACCTCGATGCCTTCCGCCGCGATGTTGCGAACGGCACGCTGCCGCAGGTGTCGTGGGTCAATGCCCCGTCGATCTATTGCGAACACCCCGGCCCGTCCAGCCCGGTGCAGGGCGCGTGGTTCCTGCAGGAAGTGCTCGACGCGCTGACCGCCAACCCGGAGGTCTGGAGCAAGACCGTCCTGCTGGTCAACTTCGACGAGAACGACGGCTACTTCGACCACGTGCCGTCGCCGTCCGCGCCGTCGCTGAACCCGGACAAGAGCTACGCCGGCAAGACCACGCTGACCGAAGCCGACCTGAAGGCCGAGTATTTCACGCACGGCGCGCCTGCCGGCAGCACCGGCCAGCCCGCGCCGGACGGCCGCGTCTACGGCCCGGGTCCGCGCGTGCCGCTGTACGTGATTTCGCCGTGGAGCCGAGGCGGCTGGGTCAATTCGCAGGTGTTCGACCATACGTCGGTGCTGCGTTTCCTGGAAGCCCGGTTCGGTGTCCGGGAACCCAATATCAGCCCGTTCCGCCGCGCCGTCTGTGGCGACCTGACCAGCGCCTTCAACTTCTCGACGCCGAACGCCGAGGCCTTGCCGACGCTGTCGGGCCGCTCCACGCGTACCGCCGCCGACCAGTTGCGCGCGGCGCAGCAGGCCCTGCCTGCCGTGCCGGTGCCGCGCGACATGCTGCTGCCGCTGCAGGCGCCGGGCACCCGCCCGTCGCGTGCCCTGCCCTACGAGCTGCACACCAGCGCACGCTGCTACAACGGCGGCCAGGTCGAACTGATCTTCGCCAACACCGGCGCGCAGGCGGCTGTGTTCCACGTCTATGACGTCTACAAGCTAGACCGCGTGCCGCGCCGCTACATGGTGGAAGCCGGCAAGACACTGATCGACGCCTGGGACGCGGCGCTCGACAACTTTGGCAAGTACGACCTCTGGGTGCTCGGCCCGAACGGCTACCACCGCCATTTCAAGGGCGACCTGAACCGGCTGGGCGCCGCCGCCGCGTCGCCCGAGATCCGCGTCTGCTACGACATCGCCAACGGCAACGTCTTCGTGGACCTGATCAACAAGGGCGCCCAGGCCTGCACGTTCACGGTAACGCCGCTGGCTTACCGTACCGACGGCCCGTGGCAGGCCACCGTCGGGGCCAATGCCACCTCCACGCTCGACTGGAAGCTGCAGGATAGCGGGCAGTGGTACGACTTCGCGGTCACGTGCAGCAGTGACCCCGCGTACTACCGACGCTTTGCCGGTCGCGTGGAAACGGGCAGGCACACCGTCAGCGACCCGGCGATGGGCGAAGGCTGAACCCCGCCCTACGGCGCGCCGGACGCCGCCCGCCCCAGCAGCCTGCGCAACTGGGCGGCAGTGTCCTCGGCCGCCGACAACGGCAGCAGCGGCACGCCGATGGCCTTGTGCCAGTCCATCAGCGTGGCGCTGTGGCCATCGGCAAAGCTGCGCACGTTGCGCCGTAGCGCCTCGTGGCCGAACCCCAGTTCCACCTGCAACTCGCCGTCGCTGACCACCAGTTGTCCCGACGCCGGCAGCTCCAGCAGGAACGGGTCGTAGACCAGCACGGACAGCACGTCGTTGCGGCCACGCAGCGCCAGCATCAGGTGCCGCGTCTGGTCGTCGCCGCCATCGAAATCGCTGATCACAATGACCAGGTGGTCGTGGTGGGCCAGCCGCAGCGCCCGTTCCAGCGCGCCATTCAGCTTGGCGGCGCCGCGCTGCGCCCGGGCATCGGCGCGTAGCCGCTGGTTGTGCCGGGCCAGGTCGCCCAGCAGATGCAGCACGCCGTTGCGGCCGCGCTGCGGCGCCATGCTGGTCTGGTCGGCATCCCCGAATATCACGCCACCCACACGGTCGCCATCGGCCAGCACCCGCCACGCGGCCAGGGCCGCCGCCTCGGCCGCGGTCACCGATTTCATGGCCCGCCGGCTGCCGAAGAACATGTTCATGCGCTGATCCACCACCAGCAGCACCGGCCGCTCCTTTTCCTCGGCATACAGACGCACGTGCGGCTTGCCGGTACGGGCCGTGACGCGCCAGTCCATCGTCCGGACATCGTCGCCGGGCAGGTACAGGCGCAGTTCCTCGAAGGCCAGGCCCCGACCATGCACGCGCGACCCGTGCCGCCCCGATAGCAGGCTGTGCACGGGCTGCCGCGTGCGGAAATGGAAGTCGCGTACGCTGGCTTCCATGGCGGCCAGCGCGGCAAGGTCCACGCTGACGCCGGGCACGGCCTGCGAGGCCGACGGCGTGGCGCTGGTGCTGGCCTGGGCGCGGGCGCGCGCGGCGATGTCGCGGGTCATGGCGCGTTGGTTGGTGCGGGTGTGTAATGGCGCTGCGGCGCGGTCAGGCCACCGCCACGCGTTCGAGCAGCCGGTCAATCACGGCGTCGGCGGCCACGGCTGCGGCGTGGGCTTCGTACGACAGGATCAGCCGATGGCGGAACACGTCGTGTACCACCGCCTGCACGTCGTCGGGGGTCACGTGGTCGCGGCCACGCAGCCACGCGATGGCGCGGGCCACCTTGTCGAGCCCGATCGATCCTCGCGGACTCACCCCGACCTGGATCCACCGCTTCAGGTCGTCGTCGAATCGCCCCGCATCCCGCGTGGCCTGTACCAGCGTAACGATGTAGCGTTCCACCGGCTCGCTGACCGTCACCCGGTGAATGGCCTGCCGGGCGGCAAAGATGGCGTCGGGAGACAGGCGCTGTTCGCCCGCCTGCGACCCGTGCGGATTTGCAGCCCCACCGTCGTCCTCTTCGGCCCGGGCCAGCCGGATGATCTCGGCCTCGGCATCGGCCTGCGGGTAGCCGACGCTCACGTGCATCAGAAAGCGGTCCATCTGCGCCTCGGGCAGCGGATAGGTGCCTTCCTGCTCGATCGGGTTCTGCGTGGCCATCACCAGGAACAGCGGTTCGAGCCGATGCGTTTTGCCGCCGACGGTCACCTGCCGTTCCTCCATGGCCTCCAGCAGCGCCGCCTGCACCTTGGCGGGCGACCGGTTTACCTCGTCGGCCAGCACCAGATTCGCAAACAGCGGCCCGGGCTGGAAACGGAATTCGCCGTTGCCGCCGTCGGTGACGTAGATATCGGAGCCGGTGATATCGGCAGGCAGCAGGTCGGGCGTGAACTGCACGCGCGACAGCCGGGCGTCCAGATGCCGGGCCAGGCTCTTGATCGCCCGCGTCTTGGCCAGCCCCGGCAGCCCTTCCACGAGCAGGTGGCCGTTGGCCAGCAGGCCCAGCAGCAGCCGCTCGATCATGCGTGCCTGGCCAACGATCGACTCGCCCATGCGCGCCTGAAGCTGCAGGATGTCGTCGCGCGCACTCATCGTGGTCTCCTAGTGAACCGGGCGTCCGCCCGTGAACCAGTTGTAGTAGGGGTTGTCGGGGTCCGCGCGCATCACCGTGTCGATATCGCGCGCCCATTGCGCCCGGTCGCCGCGATAGGCATCGAGCCCCGCCGCGTAGAACGTATGCAGCGTGGCGCGTTCGCGGCGGATGTCCTGGTACAGCGCGTCGCTGGCGCCCTTCAGCGGCGGATCGGCGCTCAGGTCAAGCAGTTCGCGCAGCACCGGCGGAAAGTCCTGCCGCCGCACCCACCCGGCGTACTCGATTCGCGGCCGGTCGTCGGTCACGGCTGGCGCATCGCCCGCAAACCAGTCCAGTCCGGCACGATCGGTGACATAGGTGGCCAGCAGCGCGGCCGGTGACGCGATGCCCACCGCCCGCAGCGCCGCCGACACCTGGGGCTGGTCAAAGCGCGACGCGATGGCGGCCGCATCCAGCGTCATCGGCTGCAGCGATCCCACCAGCAGCATTTCGTGCAGTTCGGTCGTCCACAGCGTGGCATGCGGGAAGACGTCGAGAAAGCTCCGTACCAGCGACCGGGTGTCGTCGCGATTCTGCGTCGGCAGCGGCAGCCACTGGGCCACGATGCCCCCTGTTTGCAGCCGCGCGGCGGCCAAACGGTAGAACTCGCGCGAATACAGATTGACCACGCCGCTGGCCGACGGGGGCGGCGGCTCCAGCGTAATCAGGTCGTAGCGTTGCTCGCTCTGCAGCAGTTCGCGGCGGCCATCGCGCAGGCGGATATCGACCTGCGGGCTGCGGCTGACATCGAAATTGCCCTGGAACTCGGGCACCGCACGCACCACGGCGGGCAGCAGTTCCGCCACTACGCGCCGCTCAAGCCCCGGGTACTGCAGCGTGGCGCCGGCCGTGATGCCGGTGCCCAGGCCGATCACCAGCGATGCGCGGGGCGTGCCGTTGTGGACGATCAGCGGCAGCAACGCCTGCAGGCGCATGTAGCGCAGCGACGTCATCGTGTCGCCCGAATTCGAGACGCCCTGGATGTAGAGTCGATGAAATCGCTGCGCGGCGCGGCCCTGCTCCACCACGGCCACGGTGGCGCCCCGGCTTTCTTCGTAGAACACCAGATCGCCGCCGCGCGTCCGGGCCAGCAGCGCGGCGAGCCGGTCAGCGGGCGTGGCCACGGCAACGATCAATGTGACGACGGCCAGCAGCGGGATGGCAAGGCGGGCGCGGCGTCCGGTGCCGTCGCCGAAGGCCACCGCGAGAACGGCCACCAGCCCACTGGCGGAGGCGAGCACGCCGAGCGTATGGATCACGCCCAGCGTCGGCACCAGCCAGACGCCGGCCAGCACCGACCCCGCGATGCCGCCGAGTGTATTCAGCGCCAGTACGGCACCCACGCCCGACCCGGTGCGCGAAGGATCGACGGACAGGCGGACCACGTACGGGAAGGCGGCCCCCAGCAGCAGTGTCGGCACGAACACGATGCAAAGCGCCGCCACGGCGAAGCTGGCACAGGTGGCCACCAGCAGGTTGCTGGTGGCGCCCAGCACGCGTTGCGACACCATCTGCTGCGCGGCGGGCAGCCATTCGCCCAGCCAAGCGAACTCAACCAGCGCCACCAGCCCGGCACCCACGACCAGCAGCGCGAACACGCCCCACGGGTCTTTCGCGCGGTCCACGCGGCGGGCCACGACAAGGCTGCCGATCATCAGGCCGGCCAGGTAGGTTGCCAGCATCACGGCAAAGGCAAATGCTCGCGTGCTCAGGAACTGGACGATGGCCTGCGACCAGACCACTTCGTAGCCCAGCGCAATGGCGCCAGCCAGCGCGTACAGCGTCAACGCCAGCACGCGCTGTCCCGCTGCGCGTGGGGCGTTCGCCGGTGCGGCCGGTACATCGGCAGGATCGGTCAAGGAGGGGCCGAACCACCAGGCCCCCAGCGCGGCCAGCCCGTTGAGCGCGGCCGCCGCCAGTGCGCTGCCCGTCATGCCCAGCAGCGGAATCAGGACAAAGGCAGCGAGCAGCGTGCCGCCGATGGCGCCAGCGGTATTGGCCGCGTAGAGCCGCCCGCCATTGGCCCCCAGTGCCACACCGTCGCCGCGCAACGCACGCATCAGCGCGGGCAATGTGCCGCCCATGGCGATGGCCGGCAGCCCGACCAGTGCCAGCGGTAGCACCCATGCTGCGGCACCCGTCCGCAATTCCAGCCACGCGAACGGCGCGGCGGAACGGGCCAACGCCAGCGTCGCGGCAATGCCGAGCACGGCGATGGCCAGTTCAAGCCACAGGTAGAGACGCCAGGCCGATGCCGTACGGTCCGCCAGCCGGCCCACCGCCCAGCCGCCCAGCGCCAGTCCGCCAAAGAATGCGCTTACGCCGATGGTGACCGCATGTACGTCCACGCCCACCACCAGCGACAACTGCTTGATCCACAGCACCTGATAGACAAGGCCGGCCACGCCGGACAGACACAGCAAGGCCGCGGCCTGCCGGAGTCCGGCAGTGCCGCGGCGCGCCTGCGCCCCCGCCGCCGTTACTGCGGAGGCGGAGGCCGACGGCCGGCGTGAGACGCGTTGACGCTTCACGCCGGGCTCCAGCTTGGGATGGGCTGCCGTCACTTCTTCTGCTGCGGTTGCTGGACCTTGGCCATCTGGTCGGCCACCTGGCGCTTGATCTTCTCGCTGGCCTGGTCGATCGTGAAGCTGGCCGGCAACTGGCTCGGCGGGTAATCGACGAAGGTCTGCAGGAAGTTGATCGCCCGGCGGTTACCCTCGATAAACAGGTACGGGTTCTGCGTCTCCAGGTCGAAGTACCGGTTGGTCGGCCCCGTGTCGGCGCGTTCGTACGGGTCCATGCGCAGGTTGAAATACTTGGGCGCACGCAGGCACGTGAACGGCTCCTTCCACACCATGAACGACCCGTTCTGACGCTGCTCGCAGAACACGATCTTCCACGCGGTGGGCTGCGTCGCGCCCTGGGTCATTACGTCATACCGCATGGCCACCAGTTCGGCATCGTCATTGAAGTAGTAGAACTCGTTACGCGCGCTCTTGTCGGTCTGGCCCGTGAGCATCGGCAACTGGTTGTAGCCGTCCAGATGCACCTTGGCGTTCTTGCCGCCCAGGCTCGTGCCCTTCAGCAGCCGGTCCTTGACGTCGCCGTCGCCAGCCGCCGCCAGCAGCGTCGGGAACCAGTCGAGGCCGGACATCAGGCCGTTCGTCACGGATCCGGGCTGGATCCTCCCCGGCCATCGCACCATCGCCGGCACGCGGAACGCACCTTCCCAGTTCGAGTCCTTTTCGCTGCGGAATGGCGTGTTTGCCGCATCGGGCCAGGTGAAGAAGTTGGGCCCGTTGTCGGTGGTGAAGATCACGAGCGTGTCATTGGTGATGCCCGTGTCGTCCAGCACCTTGAGCAGCTTGCCCACGTTCTGGTCCATCTCCCACATGCCGTCCGCATACTCGTGGCCCTTGCCGAGCCCGGCCTTGCCCTCGTATTCGGGGCGCACGTGGGTGAACAGGTGCATGCGCGTGAAGTTCATCCAGACGAAGAACGGCTGCTTGGCCTGCGCCTGCTTCTGGATGTAGTTGACGGCCGCCCCCGTGGTTTCGTCGTCGATCGTTTCCATGCGCTTGCGGTTCAGCGGGCCAGTGTCCTCGATCTTGCCGTCCGCCGTGCTGTGCAGCACGCCGCGCGGGTTGTAGAACTTGAGGAAGTCGGGATTGTCCTTCGGCCAGTACGGGCGCTCGGGTTCTTCCTCGGCATTCAGGTGGTACAGGTTGCCGAAGAATTCGTCGAATCCGTGCTTGGTGGGCAGGAAGCGGTCCTGGTCGCCCAGGTGGTTCTTGCCGAACTGCGCCGTGGCATAGCCCAGCGGCTTGAGCGCCTGGGCGATCGTGATGTCGCGGTCCTGCAGGCCCACTGGCGCGCCAGGCAGGCCCACTTTCGACAGCCCGGTGCGGAATACCGACTGCCCCGTGATAAACGTCGACCGCCCGGCCGTGCAGCTGTTTTCGGCATAGTAGTCGGTCATCATCATGCCCTCGCGGGCAATGCGGTCGATGTTCGGCGTCTTGTAGCCCACCACGCCGTGGCTGAACGCACTGACATTGCCCAGGCCCACGTCATCGCCAAAGATCACGAGGATGTTCGGCTTGCCCCCGCGGCTGCCCTGCGCCACCGTGCCGCTGGCCGGCGCCGCCACCACCGGCGACGCGCCGGTGGCATCCGGTGCCGAGGCCACCGGCGGGGTGGGCGTGGTGGCCACAGGCGGCGGCGCGGCCGGCACCTGGGCGGCCGGTGCCGATGCAGCGCCAGGCGCCGCCTTGTTCTCGTCGGCCTTCTTGCAGCCAGCCACGGCCAGGATGGCGACAATCGCCGCGCTGGTGGCCAGCCTTGTCAGACGCGTTCCCGCTTCTGGTCTCATCGATAGCTCCCTCTGGTTTGGTTCAGGGCGTAAGGAGATTCTGGAAATCGACAGGATCAAGGCTGGGATGCCGGATAAACACGCGCCCAGTCCTGCTTCATGCTGATCACCGTCCAACCGCGCGTGACGGCTTCGTCCAGCGCCTTGTCCAGCTTGCCGACCCCCGACTTGCGGTCGTAGGCGAATTCGCGCTCGGCGTCGTCGTGGTGCACCAGCACGGCCAGCCGCTGGCCGGTGCCGGCCATCGTGTACTGCAGCATCTGCAGATCGCCGTCGGAATTGCCGACGGCCAGGATGGGCCGCCGGCCAATCTGCCGATAGATGCCCACGGGCTTGCCGGCGCCGTCATTGATGAATTCGAGCTTGGGGCCGCGCACCAGCGTGGGCTGGCCATTGCGCAGCTCGTATGTCACCGTCTGCGTGGACCCCACCACCTGCTCGGGCGGAATGCCGTACACGCGCTCGGACCACGGCCGCATGAACTCGATGGTGCCGCCCGACACGATGAACGTCTTGAAGCCATTGGCCCGCAGGTAGTTCAGCAGCTCGATCTGCGGCTGGAACACCAGGTCTGTATAGGGCCGGTTGAATTTCGGGTGCCGCGCGGTGTCGAGCCACGCACGGATCGTGCGGTCGTACTCGTCCACCGTCATCCCGCTGTTGGCCTGGGCGATCAGCGGCAGCAGGCGCTTTTCCTCGCGCATCAGCCCGGCCATGTCGTTCGCCATCAGTGCCTTGAAGGCCGGATTGCTATTCCATTCGGGATGCTGCGGCGCGGCGGCGCGAATCTGGTCGAGCAGGAAGAAGAACTGGAAGTACAGCGGCTGCTCGCTCCACAGCGTGCCATCGTTATCGAAGACGGCAATGCGTTCGGTAGGCGGCACGTACTGCGGCGTGCCCGGCCGGGTAACCGCCTCCACGAAGCGGACGATGGTCTGGCGCGCCGCGCCATCCCGCCACGACGGCAATGCCGCCGCGCCTGCCACATTGGCCGCGCCCGCCGGCTGCGCGCCAGCGGCGGTGTCGGCGGCGGGTGCCGACGCGCACCCGCCAAGAGCCGCTACCAGCACGGCCATGGCCGCCAGCGTCGTCAGGCCGGACGCCGCACGGTGAGCAAGCCGACAGCTTTCTGCCAAGGCAAATGGCATTGTGCGTTCCTCCTCGATTGTCCGGACGGATAGGGCCTACGGCCGCGCCGCCAGTGCGGGCTGTCGCCGTGCTTCGGCCCAGGTGCCGTCATCCATGACCAGCCGGAAGCCCAGGTGCGACATGCTCGTGTATGGATCTGTGCCGCGCCGCGCGCTGGGCCGATAGCTCAGGCAGAAGTCCTCGTTGCACAGGAACGACCCGCCGCGCGTGACGCGCTTTGGCGCGGACACCGGCACGCCCGGTTCGCTCGGATCCCACGAATCGGAGGGCCCGCCAGGGTTCTGCAGCACGGCCGTCGTCACGCGGGCTTCGCGGCGGAACTGGTCGGCCCGATACCAGTCGGCCACCCATTGCCACGCATTACCGGTCATGTCGTAGAGGCCGTAGCCGTTGGCCGGAAAGGTGCCCACCGGGCTGGTGCCCGCCGCGCCGCCCGCCTTGGCGCTGACCACCGGAAATGGCTGCACCTGCTGGCCTTGCCAGACGTTGGCCATCTGGCGGCCATCGGGAGCGAACTGGTCGCCCCAGGCATAAGTGGACTGTTCCAGCCCGCCGCGCGCCGCAAATTCCCACTCGGCCTCGGTCGGCAGGCGCTTGCCCACCCAGCGCGCGTAGGCCTGTACGTCCTCGTACGAAACCTGCACCACGGGGTGGTTGTCCTTGCCGTCGATATGGCTGCCGGGGCCGTTCGGATGCTTCCAGTCGGCGCCGGGCACAAAACGCCACCAGCGCCAGTACTCGCGCAGCGGTACCGGGCTGTTGGTGCCGACGAAGACCATGGCGCCGGCCACCATCGCGCTATCGGGCGGGCGCGGCGTGCCGGGCGGCAGCTGCACCTTCATCGTTTCCCAGTCGGGCGCGCGTTCGGCGGTCGTCCGGTAGCCCGTCGCCTCGACGAACTTGCGAAACTCGGCATTGGTGACGTGGTGCTGGTCCATCCAGAAGCCGTTGACGTGGACCTTGTGCGCCGGCCGTTCATTGGGCTGCGCCATCTTGTGATCGCTGCCCATCTGGAAGTCGCCGCCGGGCACATGGACCATGCCGCGCGGACCGTTCACCCCATCGCCCACGCGGAAGACGGGGGCATGGGCGCGCGCGTCCTTCGCGTGATACCACCACGTGCCGCCCGCGCCCGCCACGACCATGCCCAGTGCAAGCGCCGCCAGCCACACGCGTTGGCGCCACACCGGCGTGGCGGTGGCAATGACCCTGCCCTGCTGCTTCCGTCCCATCGACACTCCTTGCACGATACGACTCCATCACCTGATCCAGCCATCCCAGTATGGGCGGGGTCCCTGCCAGAGCGGAATGCAAACTTTTGGAACGTCGATGTGAATGATTTGTTATTTACGGGTTGAGCGGAGGCAGCGGCGATGCATTGCTGCGGCGCGTCTTGCCCGTGTGCGTGCCCTGTCGGCGTGGACGCCAGCCTCTGCGCCAACGCCACGCCGCGTAGCCCGCTGCCAGCGCCCCGCCGGCCAGCACGGCCGCCATCCGCCAGTCGAGCCAGGCAGGCAGGCGCATCGGCGCGCCACCCGTGGGCGCAAGGCCCAGCCCCGGCGCCGCACGTGCGACGTCGATGGTCACGGCCGGCGCGGACGACTGCGCGCGCTTGCCGGTGGCCGGGTCGTACCACGCCACGGAGACGGCCGGCAGCGTGTAATGGCCGCTGCCTTCGAACACATACGTCACCGTTTCCACGCGCCGGCCGCCCGTGGCGCCTGCCGGCTCGTCCCCAGTGGCCGCCACGCCGTCCTGCAGTTGCGGATCGGCGCGGAACTGCCGCACGCCGCGTGGCGCGGCCAGTTGCGGCGGCTCGATCATCATCGCGGGCGTGCCGGGGGCGAAGATCGTGATGGTGCGGACCAATGCATCGCCAGCCCGCAAATGGGCGTCCTTGCCGCTGATGGCCTGGTCGAAGGTCTGGCTGATATGGATGGGCGATGCCGGCAGCAGCGGCGCCGGGGCGGACGCCGGTGCGGCGTTGGCCTGGCTTGCGTTCCGTTGCCCGCCGGCATGGATCGTGGTGGGCGGCAGCGTCACGGTGGCGGCTTGCGGCTTGCCATCGTCGCCGGACCATGTGAAATGGATCTCGGGCGTCGGCAGCGTGAAATCGCCGCCGGTCTGCGGCGTGAACACGTAGGTCTTGCGGATGCCCGCATAGCTGGCCCCATCGATGGTTTCGGTGGCGTTCACGCCGCGCTCGTCGGGCATCGTGACCACGGCCCCGGGCACCTGCAGGGCCGGAAACGCCGGCGCCGACAGGAAGAAGTTCGGCGCCAGGATCGTCACCTCGATCTGGACCGACTGGCCAGCCACCACGGGCTGCTGGCCCAGCACCCGCACGCGCACCGTGGGCGCGGCGGCCTGCGCCACGCCGGACAGTATCAGGAGGAAGACGGCGAGCCAGCGCATCATCATGGCCGGGTCTCTGGCGCCTGCGCCTGCAGCGCGAACTTGCGCGCCAGCAGCATCGTGGGCGAGGTCTGGATCGCGCGCATCCACATGTCGGCGTTCTGCTGCACCAGCCCCTGCTGCATCCTGTCGCCCCCCGGCGGCGGCGGGGGCTTGCTGGGGTCAAGTTCGATCTTGTCGGGCTTCAGGTCGGGCGGCTCCTCGTCGCCCTTGTCGTTCTTCTCGGCCTGCTTCTGGCGCTCGATGGCCTGCTGCATCAGCGCCAGGTTGCGCTGGGCGGGCGCCCAGCCGGGCCGTTGCTGCAGTACCAGCCGGTAACGGGCGGCCGCCTCGGGGTACTTGTTCTGTCGCGCCAGCGCGTTGCCAAGGTTGTACTGGGCGTCGGGGGTGCCGATCTGCTCAAACGCCCGTGCCGCATCGTTGAACTTCCCGGCGCGGTAGTACGCCACGCCGCGCCACATCGGATCATCGAACAGCGTGGCCGCCGCCGCGTAATCGCCACGTGCGAAGGCGCGCCGGCCTTGCTGGTCGTGGGTGAGCCAGAGATCCACAAAGTGCCAGCCGCGTGCCGGCGGGCTGGACTGGGCCCGCACGTCCGCCGGCGGCGCGGCCACCAGCGCGGCCAGCGTCAGCGAGGCCATCCAGCGGATGGTCCAGCCCTTGCGGAACCAGAGCAGCGCCAGCACGGCAATCGGTATCGTGAGCGGCCAGCCGGCGTCGTGCCAGCGCAGCGTGTCCTGCGCACTGCCCTGCTCCACATGCGACTGGACGTGGCGCTGCACCCAGGCCACGTCGTCGTCGCTGTCGGAGGTCAGCGTCGCCACCGGGACGCCGGTGTCGCGCAGCCGGTGCAGCGCCGCAGCATCGAGCCCCGGCGCCGCGCCGTTCCCCGCCTTCAAAGGTCCGCCTGCCGCCGTGCCGATGGCCAGCACGACGATCTGCGTGCGCGGGTCGCGCTGCCGCAGGGCGGTCGTGGCGGCAGGCTCCACGCCATCGGTCAGCAGCAGGATGGTGCCGGGCACCGGCTCCTTCGACAACGCTGCGCCGATGGTCTGGACCGCCCGCGCCGTATCCTTGCCCGGCACGGGCATGATGGCCGTCTGCAGCGCATCGACAAAGGTCTGCAACAGCGCCGCGTCGTCGGTCAGCGGCAGTACCGGATGGGTGGAGCCGGCGTAGGCATAGAGCGCCGTGCGCCCGCCGTCGCGATGGGCCAGCAGCGCCTTGATCTTGAGTTTGGCGCGTTCCAGCCGCGTCGGCGTGACGTCGATCGCGTCCATGTCGGGCGTCAGGTCCACGGCAATGGCCAGCGGCGCCTTGTCAGACAGGAACGGCGGCCGCTCGCGTTCCCACGTGGGACCGGCCAGCGCAATCGCTCCCAGCGCCAGAGCCAGCGCGGTCATGTGTACCGGGCGCACCGGACGATGGCGGCCTTCGCGTACCACCAGCGCATCGAGCAGATGTGGCGCGATGGTCCCTCGCCATCTGCGCCGCACATCCCTCTGCCGGCGGACGGCCCAGGGCAGCCACACGGCGGCAATCAGCACAAGCAGCCATGCGGGCCGCAGGAAATGGAACTGCGCCAGCGCGTGGAACCCGTCGCTCATGCCGAGGACTCCTTGCGTCCGTCGGGCACCGCCGCGCGTGCCACGGTGTATGCGTAGACCGCCATGGCGACCTGGTACGCCAGTACCAGCAGCACGGCGGCGCCCAGCGGCCACATGAACAGTTCGCGGCGCGGGCGCCAGCTCAGCGTCTTTTCCTTGTGCGGCGTCACGCGGTCCAGCGTGGCATAGATCGACGCCAGCGCTGTCTGGTCCGCGCCGAAGAAGTAGCGCCCGCCCGTGGTGCCGGCAATGCGCTGCAGCGTTTGCAGGTCTACCTTCTGCTCGCCCGTGGCGGCAGGGTCGCCGATGCCCACCGTGTGCACCACCACGCCGCGCGTGCGGGCGATGTCGGCGGCTTGGGCCGGCGGCATGCGGCTGGCCGTGTCATTGCCGTCGGTCAGCAGGATCAGCACCTTTTCGGCGGCGTGGCTGCCGTCGAACATCTTGATGCCGAGCCCGATGGCATCGCCCAGCGATGTACTGGCGCCGGCCATGCCGGGCACCATGTCGTCGATCAGCGTGCGCACCAGCGCATGGTCGAGCGTGAACGGCGCCAGCGGATAGGGTGCATCGCCAAACACGATCAGGCCGATGCGGTCTCCGGGCCGGTGGGCCACGAAATTGCTGACCACCTGTCGTACGGCCTGCACGCGCGCTTCAACCACGCCGGAAGGGTCCTTGAAGTCGCGGGTGTCCATCGACTGCGACAGGTCCAGCGCCAGCAGCAGGTCGCGCACGGGCTCGCTCTTGTAGACCGGCGGCTCCAGGTATTGCGGCCGGGCAAGGGCCGTCACCACCAGGGCCCAGGCCAGCGGCGCCAGCAGATGCTGCATCAGGTTGCGTCGTGGCACGTGGGCGCCTGCGGCGGGCTGGAGTCCGGCCGCGCTGGCCACCTCGCCAAAGAACGGCAGCCGCACCGAGGCGCTGGTTTCGCGGTACGGCGGCACCCGCCACCACACCAGCAACGGCAGCGGCAGCAGCGCGAACAGCCATGGATAGGCAAACGCGATCATGCCGGCGGCGCCTGATGTTCTGCGATCCAGCGGCGGCAGGCGGCAACGGTGTCGCGGCTCTGTTGCGCCGGCCAGCGTCCGAGCGCCGCGCGGTCCAGGTATTCGGTTTCGATCAGCATGGCCAGGGGTGGCACGGCATCCGCTGCCTTGCCGGCATGGGCCAGCAGGAAATCGCGCCACGATGTGCCGGAAAGCGCCGCCACGGTCTCGCGCGGCCACGCGGCCAGCGCGGTGCGCTTGAGCAGTTCGGCCAGCGCCAGCAGCGCCTGCGCGCGATCCGGGCCATTGGCGTCGAGCCTCGCCTGCAGGCGTCCCAGTTCCTTGATGGCGGCGCGCCGATAGCGATTGGCGCGCCAGTGCCGCCACATCCGCCAGCCCAGCCACAGCAACGCGCACAGCGCGCAGATGCCGACCACGAGCCAGCCCGCCGTCTGGGGCCACCAGGATGGCGGGGGCGGCGCGACGATATCGGCCAGATCGTTCACCGTGCGAGTCCTCCCGTGACAGTCGGAACATCCCGGGCCGGGCCGGACCGACTGCATGCGGGCAGGTTACGCCGTGACCGGCGGAAACCGAATTCAGACTTTTTGGCGTCGATATTTAGCGATTTCGGCAAGCGGCCCCGTTGCCGCCACCATGCGCGCGCCTACAGCCCGTCTGGCAGCAGGTCCCGCACCGCATCGCGCATCACGCGCGCCAGCAGCTGCTGGCGTTCGCGCGGCATGCGGGCCAGCGTGGTGGCCACGCTGATGCCGGCCACCGGTTCGCCATCGCGATCCGCCACGGCCATGCCCACCGCCAGCGCACCCCGCGTGGCGTGGTTGCCGATCACCGAATAACCGCGCTCGCGGGTGGCGCGGATCAGGATGCGCATGCGGTCCGGCGTCATGCCACCGTACTGCACCAGGGCGTCGGCATTGTTTGCGATCACGTCGTCCACGGCGCCGTCGGGCAACGCCGACAGCAGCGCCAGACCGGCGGCGCCCACTCCTAGGGGCTGTCGCGTGCCTACCTGGATCACCAGCACCTGCACCGGATGCGTACCGACATGGCGCGCGATACAGCGCGACAACGCCCCGTCGCGGACGATACCGAATGCTGCGTCGCCGCAGGCCTGGCTGATGCGGGCCAGCACCGGATTGAGGCGCCCGGCCAGGTCGGCGGACTCGCCGCGCTGCGGCAGCGCCTCCAGCGCGGGGCCCTTGACGTACCGGAAGCGCCCGCGCTGCATCACATAGCCGCATTCGATCAGCGTGGCCAGCAGGCGATAGACCGTCGGCCGCTCCAGCTCCGCGGCGCGGCATAGATCCACCACGCGCAGCCCGTCCTTGCCGCCGGCAAGGATGGCATCGAGCAGCGTCAGGCCGCGCCGCAACGCCCGTGCGCCCTCTTCGGCGGTCTGGGCCGGAACGTCCGCCTGGCGGACGTTTTGATTCGCAGTACGAGCACGCATGGGAAAGAATTCGCTGGCCGGGAAGCAGTCCGCAGTATGCCGCAGAAGCATCGGGACAGCGGGTGCCGGCCACGATATCCAATAACAGGAGACAGCCATCATGACCATCCGCAGCCGGGCGCGCAGGCGCCTTCTTCGCCACGTCGCCCTACTTCCCACCCTATTTCCCGCCCTGGTTGCCGCCGCCCTGGCGTGCGGTGCCACGCCCGCGCTGGCCGACGCCGCCGCCTTCCCGAGCCGCCCGGTGCGGCTGGTGGTCGGCTACGCCGCCGGCGGCGCCACGGACGTGCTGGCCCGGCTGGTGGCGCAGAAGATGGGCGAGGCGCTGGGCCAGCCGATGGTGGTGGAAAACCGCGCCGGCGCCAACAGCAACGTGGGCGCCGAGGTGGTGGCCAAGGCCGCGCCGGATGGCTACACGCTGTACGTCTACACCATCGCCAACACCATCAACGCCACGCTCTACGACAAGCTCAGCTACGACCCGGCCAAGGACTTCGAGCTGGTCGGCATGATCGCCCGCATTCCCAACGTACTGGTGGTCAATCCCGGTCTGCCGGTCAAGACCGTGGCCGACTACGTGAAGCTCGCCAGGACATCGCCAAATGGAGTGACGTTCGCGTCATCGGGGAGCGGATCGTCGATCCATCTGTCCGGCGAGATCTTCCGAGCCCGCAGCGGCGCCAACATGCTGCACGTGCCGTACAAAGGCAGCGCGCCGGCCGTGACCGACCTCATGGGCGGCCAGGTGCAGTCGATGTTCGACAACACCCCTTCGGCGCTGCCGCACGTGAAGTCCGGCAAGCTGCGCGCCATCGCGGTGACCAGCGCGCAGCGCATGCCGCTGCTGCCCGACGTGCCCACGGTGGCCGAATCCGGCTATCCGGGCTTCGACGTGCAGTCGTGGTTCGCCATCTCCGCTCCGGCCGGCACGCCGCGCCCCGTGGTGGACCGCCTCAACGCCGCGCTGAACAAAGCGCTCGGCAATGCCGACGTGCGCGAACGCATGCGCGACCTGGCGGCCACGCCCGAACCGGGCACGCCCGAACAATGCCGCACCTTCGCGATGTCCGAGATCAAACGCTGGCACGACGTGGTGCAGCAATCGGGCGCACGCGTCAACTAAGGAGTCCGACAGCATCATGTTTCCGATCGACCTGTTCTGGCGCGCCGCCGACCGCTGGCCCGACAACATCGCCATCGATGCCCCGGACGGCGCGCTGCGCTACCGTGAGCTGGCTGCGCAGGTGGCCGCGCTGGCCGCGCACTTCATCAAGCTCGACCCCGCGCCGCAGACCTGCGTGGGCATCTGCGCCGGCAACTCGGCCCAGCACATCGTGGCCCTTCTGGCCGTGCTGGCCAGCGGCAAGATCTGGGTGCCGCTGAATCCCAAGAGCACGCAGCCGGAACTGCGGCGCATCATCGATGCCACCGAGCCCGGCATCATCGTGCTCGATGCCGCGTGCGAAGCCTTGCTCGACGGCGCGCCGGGCGTGCGCATCTACACCGATCACGCGCCGGGCCGGGGCCTGACGCTGGCCTCGGCCATCGTGCAGCACGCCGACGCCGCGCGCCCTGTGCTGGATCTGGACCGCGATGCCACCCAGGCCATCAAGTTCACCGGCGGCACCACCGGCGCGCCAAAGGGGGTGATGCAGCCGTATCGCGCGTGGCTGGCCAATATCGTCAACCAGATCCACGCGTGGGGCTTCACCGAGGCGGACCGCTACGTGATGGCCGCGCCGATCACGCACGGCACGTCCACCTACGTAATGCCGATCCTGGCCCAGGGCGGCTGCCACGTGATCATGGAAGGCAGCGGCGCCGAAGCGGTACGCGCCTGCTTCCGCGACCGGCGCGGCACGGTCTGCTTCATGCCGCCCACGCTGATCTACATGCTGATGGCGCTGCCGGGCACCACGCGCGCCGATTACCCCGCCCTGCGCCGGCTGATCTATGGCGGCGCGCCGATGCCGCCGGAAAAGATCCGCCAGGCGCGCGATTTCTTCGGTCCCGTGGTGGCCACCACCTACGGCCAGACCGAGGCGCCGCAGCTGCTGACCGTGATCGGCCCCGACGATTTCGACGACGAGCGGAACCTCGCCTCCGTGGGCCGCACGACCTGGTTCAGCGACGTGGCGATCATGGCCCCCGACGGCCGCCTGCTGCCCGCCGGCGAAGTGGGCGAAGTGGTGGCGCGTGGCGACCTCGTCATGACCGGCTACTGGAAGCGTCCCGACCTGACCGCCGCCACAATCATCGACGGCTGGCTGCATACCGGAGACCGGGGCCTGATCGACGCGCGCGGGTTCCTGTACCTGAAGGACCGCCTGCGCGACGTGGTCATCACAGGCGGATTCAACGTCTACCCGATCGACGTGGAAAACGCCCTGGGCCAGCATCCTGCCGTGCATGAATGCGCCGTGTTCGGTGTGCCCGACGACAAATGGGGCGAGGCCGTCCACGCGGCCGTGCAACTGCGCGAAGGCTGCGAGGCCGCCGCCGCGGACCTGATCGCGTTCGTGCGCGAGCGGCTCGGGCCCGTGCAGACGCCCAAGCAGATTCATTTCCACGCCAGCCTGCCGCGCTCGACGGTGGGCAAGGTACTGAAGAACACCGTGCGCGACCATGCCCTGGCCGCACAGCCATCCGGAGACCAAGCATGCGCCAACAAGACAAGCCGGTGACCCGCCTCTGCAGCCATACGCTGACCAGCCTTCACTATGGCGACGCCAATCTCGTGGAAGACCTGCTCGGCAAGACCACGTTCACCGAGGTGATGCTGATGCAGATCCTGGGCCGCACGCCCCGGCCGGTGGACATCCGCATCGCTGACATGGTGCTGGTCGTGCTGATGGAGCACGGCCTGACGCCCAGCGCAATTGCCACGCGCCTGATCTACATGAGCGCCCCCGAGAACCTGCAGGGCGCGGTGTCGGCCGGGCTGCTGGCCGTGGGCAGTTCGTTCGTCGGCACCATGGAAAACTGCTCGGCGCTGCTGGACCGCATCCTGGCCGCGCAGGACCCGGACGCCGAGGCGCTGGCCATTGCCAGCGACTGCAAGGCGCGCAAGGCGCCCGTGCCCGGCTTTGGCCACCATCTGCACAAGCCGGTAGACCCGCGCGCCTACAAGCTGCTGGAACTGGGTGAAGCCGAAGCGGATCTGGACGGGGCGCATATCGGCGCGCTGAAGCGGCTGTCCACCGCCGTGGACGAGGTTTATGGCCGCGCGATCACGATCAATGCCACTGGCGCCGTGGCCGCCCTGTTGGGCGAAATCGGCGTACCGACGGCCGTGATGCGCGGCTTTGCGGTGATTTCCCGCGCGGCCGGCCTGGTGGCCCACATCGTCGAAGAACAGCAGAGCCCGTCGGGCCGCTATATCTGGGATGTGGTCGAGGACGCGATTCCCTACGTGGGCAACGCACCGCACGGCGATCACGCCTGAGCAGGCGACGCCGGCGCCTGCCCGGCGTCGGACGTGGCCACCTGTGTGGCGGCGCGCCGGAATGGTGGTCGATGGCGGCCGGACCGGCCAGTGTGTCTGGCGGTCAGTGCAGGTCCGGGTCGGCATAGGCGGCGCTTGTGCTGACCGATGCGTGACCCAGCTGGTGTTGCACGGCCTTGCGGCCAATCCCTCGCGCCAGCGCGTGGGCGCCGGCCGTGTGCCGCAGCCAGTGCGCGCTGGCCTTGGCAAACCGGGTAGCCGCGGTGGGATCTTCGTCCGCCAGCGCTTGACCCGCGCGCGTGAAACACCGCTTCCAGATCGCCGCTACCTGTGCGACGGATAACGGCGTGTCATCGCCTTCGCCCAGTACGCGGCCAATCAGCGGCGTGTCGGCCGGCAACCGTTCGACGTCGCGCCCCAGCCCGCGCGCTTCGGTGTGATCGCGCAAGGCATCGACAACCGTCTCGGGCAGGTCGTTCGTGCGAGGCCGATTGCCCGGCACGTGCAGCCGCCAGCCATCGGATTGCGACAGATGCGCCACCGTCAACTGCGCCTGCTCCGATACGCGCAGGCCCGTGGCATGGACCAGCCGCAGCATGAACTGCAGGCGTACCGTGCGCGGATCGTCGGCGGGCAGCCCGCCCACGTACCGCTTCAGATGCTGCCATTGGGTGCGGCTGAGGCTGCGCTCCGCCTGGATGCGCGGCGCAGCGGCCGCGGCGGGCGGTACCGCCGATGCAAACGGGTTGTCGAGCAGCTGGCCCTGCCGGGTCAGCCACGCACAGAGCGTCTTCAGGATCCGGCTCGCATGACCAATGCTTGACGGCGACAGCGAGCCTTCGAACGGCCGCCAGTCAGGACCATTACGCGGCGAGCCACGCCGGCCCACCCATAGCGCGGCCGGTTGCGGGTCGGACAGGAACGCCAGGTAGGCTTCGCAGTCGTCAGCGTCCAGTGTGGCGAGAGACTTGCCCCGCACGAAAATGGCCCAGAGCAGCAGGCGCTCGGCCTGCGTGCGGTAAGCGCGCCACGTGTGACCGCCTTCCGGGCCGTACTCTTCGAGCCAGGTCTGGATGGCCTGAACATCGGCCTGCGCCGGCGCGTGCCGCAGTGATTCCAGCGGGACCAGCACCGGGGATTCGGCATGCCGCGTGTCGGGCATACCCGCGCGGTGCGGCGCCATCGCGTGTGTCTCCAGCCATGCCTCGATCTCGCGCGCGGTGGCTTCGCCGATGCCGTGGGCGTGGCGATGCCAGCGACGCGGATCGGCGGCGATGGCTGCCGCAAGCGACGCCAGTGTGGTCCAGCCCGTCTGCGCGAGCCGGTCGGCGATGGCGGGCGTGAACCACCCGGCCACGGCATCGCCCGCCAATGGGCGCACCAGCAGCAGTGGCTGCAGCGCATCCAGCGCCCGCAGCAGCTTGCGCTGGCGCGTCTGGCGCGCCGAGGCGCTCTCGGCGGCCGGCGGCACGATCATCGCGAGCCAGGTCTTTTCCGTCAGGAGCGCCGCCTCGCCATCGGCGCGTGGGCGGGTGGCCAACCGTTTCACGCCGCGAGCCAGCTCGGTTTCGATCCACGCGACCGTGCTGCGTGCCTGCCGCAGGTCCAGCCCCGGCGTCAGATAGCGCGCGGCCAGCCGGCCCAGGTCGAGACCCTGCAGGTAGCCACGGTAGTAGGCAAAGTGCTGCGGCCCGAGCAGGCGCGCCGGGGCGACAGGCGGGCGCTGGCGCCGGCGAATGGCCTGCCCGGCGCGGGGTACGGCGGAAGACAAGGGATGACAGCGGGGGAACCGCAAACGGCAAAGGGCGCGATGATACCCGATGGGCGATGCGGCACCCTGCTCCCCTTGCGGGAGGGGGCGCAAACCGTCAGCTCGCCGCGACCGCTGCCGGCAGCCGCACGCGCACGCCTAGCCCGCCCAGCGGCGAGGTGGCCAGTTCGAAGCGGCCGCCGTACAGCGCGCAGACATCGCGCACGATGGCCAGCCCCAGCCCGCTGCCTTCGGCCGACTCGTCGAGCCGCGCGTACGGTTGCACGGCCCGCGTCATGGCGGAAGCCGGCATGCCGGGGCCATCGTCGTCGATGCGGATTTCCAGCTCGGCCGCCTGCGTCACCATGTCGACGCGGATTCTGGTCTGAGCCCACTGCCACGCGTTGTCCAGCAGGTTGCCGAGCATTTCGACCAGATCCTGGCGGTCGCCGGCGAAGCTGGCCTGGCCTTCGATATCGACGGCGATGGGCTTGTCGGCGTGCAGGCGGCTCAGCGCGCGCACCAGTTCGTCCACGGCGGGCCGCACCGCCACCGCGCCCCCGGCCGCACCGCCCGCCCCGGCCGCCCGGGCACGCGCCAGGTGGCGGTCCACCTGCTGACGCATGGCGTCCACCTGCTGCGACACGCGCTGCGACGCGGGCGCGGGCAACGTCGCCGCGTCATTGGCCAGGATGGCCAGCGGCGTCTTGACCGCATGCGCCAGGTCTGCCGCCTGCCGGCGCGACCGTTCCACGGCCTCGTGATTGCGCCGTAGCAGCAGGTGGATCTCGTCGACCAGCGGCTGTACCTCGGCGGGCCAGGCGCCTTGCAGCGTCGGCTCCTGGCCCGCGTGCAGGCGCGCCACCGCCGCACGCAGCCGGGACAACGGCGCCAGCCCGAAGCGGATCTGCGCCCATACCGCGCCCAGAATGCCCAGGCCCAGCACGCCCAGCGACAGCCACAGCAAATGGCGGAACGACCGCTTGGCCTGCCGCAGCTCGGTGCGGTCCAGTGCCACGGTGATGTCGACCGGGGTATCGGCGCCGGTCAGTTGCAGGCGGCGCGCCTTGACCAGCAGCGACTGGCCGCGCGGGCCGACGCGGATATCGGCGTCGCCCTCGCCCACGCGGCGCGCCACGGCCGCGGGGATATCGACATCCCAGAGCGAACGCGAACGCAGCGTCTGGCTGCCCGAGGACGCCTGCCAGTAGGCGCCGGCATACGGCAGTTCGAAGCGCGGATCGGCGGGCTGGCGCGTCAGTTCCAGCTTGCCGTCGGTGCGCCATTCCAGCGCGGCCGCCAGGCTGGTCAGGTCGCGGTCCAGTTCGGCAATATAGGTGCGGTCGACGTGCCGGCCGAACAGCGTATCCAGCAGCCAGCCGGTGGTGCACAGCGTGCCGGCGATCCACAGCGTGGCGATACCCAGCAGGCGCCGGGCGATCGAGGCGCGCTTCATGCGCTGCTGGCCGGGGGCCGCATGCGGTAGCCCAGGCCCCGCACGGTCTCGATGACGTCGACACCGAGCTTGCGGCGCAGCCGCCCCACGAAGACCTCGATGGTATTGCTGTCGCGGTCGAAGTCCTGGGCGTAGATGTGCTCGGTCAGCGTGGTCTTGCTGACGATGGCGCCCTGGTGGTGCATCAGGTAGTCGAGCACCTTGAACTCGTGGGAAGTCAACGTGACCGGATTGCCGTTGACGCTGACCTGTCCGCTGCCCGGCGCCAGCAGCACGGGGCCGCACGCCAGCGTGGGCGACGTGCGGCCGGCCGAGCGGCGGATCAGGGCGCGGATGCGGGCCAGCAGTTCCTCGGTGCGGAACGGCTTGGTCAGGTAGTCGTCGGCGCCCGCGTCGATGCCCTCCACCTTTTCTACCCAGCTGTCGCGCGCGGTCAGGATCAGCACTGGCACGTCGTTGCCGGCCTGGCGCCAACGCTTGAGGACTGTCAGGCCGTCGAGCCGTGGCAGGCCCAGGTCTAGCACGACCGTGTCATAGGGATGTTCGGTGCCCAGGTGCTCGGCGTCGATGCCGTCGGCGGCATGGTCCACCGCATAGCCGGCCTGGGCCAGCGCCTGCGCAAGCTGGGCGGCCAGTGTGCTTTCGTCTTCGACTAGCAGGATGCGCATGGCGGTCAGGGCTTGCGGGCGCGGTCGAGATCATGTCCCTTGGCCTTGAGCAGCCTGGCGTCGCGGGCGTCATATTCGAGCTTGGCGACGGTGCCGGTGGGCAGCAGCAGCTTCACTTCGTATTGCCAGATGCCGTCGTCGCGATCCAGCTTCACGTCGATCACGTCACCGGCATACTGGCGCGAGACGGTGTCGAGGATGCGGGCCAGCGGCAGGATCTCGCCGGAGCGCAGGGCCGCGCGGGCCCGGTCGGCGTCGGTATCGGCCTGGGCCACGCCGGCACTGCCCGCCGCGCCCAGCACGGCCAGCAGGATCAACATGCGGCAGGCGCCGCGCAGACGTGTGGCGGCACGGAAGGCGGGCAAGCCCGCGACGGCGGATGTGGGTGGGGGCGAGGCAGTCATCGGCGGCATTCTCGGCCGGGCAAGCTGAACGGCGCCTGAACAGTATGCTCAGGTGCCATTCAGGTACCACGGCGCATGATGCCCTCAAGATTCCCACAACCCCGGCACCATGTCACGTTCCCGCACACTCCCGTCCCCGCGTTACCCCACCCTGCGCAGCCTTGGCGCGGGCCTGGCCCAGTTGGCACCGCTGGCGGTGGCCATGGCGGGCGCGGGCCTGCCCTTCTGGCTCCAGACGCTGGGCCACTAGGCGGCACCGGCGCTGATCGGCCTCAGGAGCCGACCGTCACGAACACCGGGTTCGAATAGAACCACAGGTCGTTGTAGTTGCGCGCGTTGATTGCGTTGAAGCGCGCATTGTCTTCCGTCACCGTGATCTTCTGGTCCGGCAACGGATTGCCGTTGGACGTTTCGCCGGCCACATTCATGCCAAGGTTCGTGCCGCGCAGGCGGAAATACTGGTTCTTGGCGGCCTTGTAGGTATAGCTCACCGTGTTGTAGCCGTCCTTGTCCACCTTCCAGTCGGCCGACGTGAACGTGGCGATCACCTTCGTCGAGTCGTTGGTGTCCTTGCCGTAGCCCGGCGTGCCGGCCGCGGCGCGCGGCGTGACATCGCCGGCGATCAGGTCGATATGGTCCACCACCGGGCGCATGTTGACGTTGACGCCGCCATTGACCGGATACTGGTAGTTGTTGCGGTCCGGGCTCTTGAAGCGGATGGTCACGGTTACCGTCTCGCCGGCACGGGCCTTGAGTTCGCCGCCCATTTCGCCCTTGCCGTCAGCGCTGGCGATGTTGAAGTCCAGCGCGTTGATCAGGTCGCCGAAGACCGAGAACATCCTGCCCGAGCGCACACCTTCCAGCACGCCCTTGATGCCGGTGTTCCTGTTCTCGATCCAGACATAGGTCTTGGCGTACTCGCCCGGAAAATAGCCCGAACTGTTGGCGCCGATGGTCTTGAAGTGGTGGTCGGAGTCGCCCACGTTCCAGAAGCGGCGGCCGTCGCCCAGCAGGGCGTCCCAGATGCCGCCGACCTGCGCCACCACGTAGTCCACGCCGCCATAGACGCGGTTCTTGAGGTTGGCATCGACATAGGCGGTGGTGTAGCCGCCGCGGTCCGGTTCCATCTGGTTGCCGACCATGCCCTCCACGCCGAACACGATGTTCGGGGCGGTGTCGTTGAACTCGCGGTAGTCGGCGGCCGTGTACTTGCCGCTATTGCGCGACGGGTGGTTGATCAGCGCGTAGCTGGTGTCGGGAAAGTTGTCACGCAGCCAGGCCACGGCGCGCACGGCGTCGGCGTGCGTGGTGTAGCCCTTGGTGCCCGCGGCGTTCCAGTTGGCCACGTCCACGGCGTCGAACTGGGCCGCCGGGCGGTCGGTAAAGTAATACTCGAACTGGTTCGCGGCCTTGGTGGCGGTTGCCAGCGGCGCGCCCGCGAAGATTCCCACGTTCATGTGGTCGTGGGTCGGCATGTCCCATTCGAACGCCGAGAAGATCAGCTTGCTGGTGTAGCTGCCATTGACCTGGAGCTGGCGCACGGCCGGGATCTCGTAGTCGGCCATCGCCTTCGAGAAAGGCAGCGGGCCGCCCACGATGGCGGTGCCGTTCTGGTCGCGCGTGGACACGCGCAGATGGTTCGTGATGGCCGTCCAGTCCAGGTTGTTGGTGATCATGGCCTGGTCCAGCACATCGACGAGCTTGTTTTGCGCATCGTCGGATTCGATCGTGTGCACGTGCAGGTCGCCGGTGGTCCACCTGCCGGTGACTTCGGCCTGCGGCTTTTCAGGCGCGGGGGGCGTGGTAGTGGCGGGCGGTGTGGTGCCATTGTTGCTGCCGGTGCCGCTGGTATTGTCGCCGCCGTTGCAGCCATAGAACGCAAAAGCGACGGTCAATGCCGCCGCCAGGCTGATTGCAGACTTCGTGTAATGCATGAAACTTCCCTGCTATCCTGTTGATATCTCGACCCAACTTGCCGCGCGCCTTCGGCCTTGAGGTCAAACGTCAACGGATCGGCGCGCCCAAAGGTCCAGCCGCACTGACTGGCTCATCTCTGTGCGCGATGATGACAACGTCACATGACGGGAAAGTGATGTTTTCGTGATAATTTGGCGGCTGGCGCCCGGAATCAGAACACCAGCGTGGCGGTGCCCATGACCGTGGCCGTGCTGTCGAGCCGGTTCTTGCTGGTCACCGTGGGCACCCAGCGCAGGCTGAATGACAGCGGCGCCTTGCCACCCAGCTTGGTGTCGTACGTGACGATCGGGCCGATCGTGAAATCGTGGCCGCGGAAGCCGTTCAGGCGGTCGGCCGTGGGGCCGGTATCGCTGCCAAGCTGCTGCACCGTGCCCATGACCAGCCCCGCCCCCCAATTGCCGAACTTCTTCACCCCCATCACGTCCAGCGTGAGCAGCGGCGCGTTCTGGTAGTCGGTGGCCGTATTGCGCGTGTAGAACTGGAAGGCCGCCACGGCGTTGAATTCGAGCCCGTACTGCGGCATCAGGTGCGTGAAGGCCACCTGTGGCACGAACGTCCAGTTGTTCAGGCTGGGATTGGCCAGCGCGTTCTTGTCGTACTGGCCGGTGGGCGCCCAGACGTTGAAGCTCAACGCCATATGGGTGGTCTTCGAGAAGTGGTAGCCGGCAATCAGCGGGCTGAAATACATGTCATAGAGGTTCGACGCGCGGTCGGAGGCGCCGCGCGAGAACGTACTGCCGCCGGGGCCGGTGAACACGGCACTGGTATGCACTGTCGTCCAGACGTACGGCAGCGTGAAGCTCGACGCGAAATTCCAGGCACCGGGTCCGGTGTCCCAGACCTTCATGATCGTGGCCAGCGTGAACGCGATCTTGGCGTCGATGCCCGCCGTGGTCCGCCCGCCAATCGGCACCTCGCGGCCGCTGCTGATCGAGCCATCCATATAAAGCTGCTGCAGGTTGGCAATCCACACCGGCTGGTCAGGAATCACCGCCACGTTCGCCGACACGCTAGTGCCCGCCACCGGCCGGCCGAGCGCGCCTTCGGTAGCATGCCCGGCCACAGGCGACAGCAGACTCCCCACGGTCATGACACCGAGGACGGCCGAACGTGCGCGATTCATGGAGTCTCCTTGCGGGCGATGGGCGCTGCGGTACGGAAAAGGTACTGAATCGTCTCAGATTCCCGCCCAACTGGAATTCAGTTTTCTCGGCGAGTGAATTCAATGTTTTTTTGAATCGTGGCGTCGCCTTGAAATCCGGTCCGTCATGGTTTTCGTATTGACCGCAGATAACGGAATAACAGGCAGGTGCGATGGAATCCGGCGCGGGATTTTATTCCCGCTTCCTTCGTTCCTGCCATCGTTATCGAACTGGAGTTCACCATGCTGCGACGCCATGAATTCCCGCACACCGACGCTGGCGACGCCGGTCTGCGACTGTCGTCTTGGTACGGATATCGATCGCATGGTTGCCGGCTGCGAATGGGCGAATCGCCCGCGACGCCGTTCAGACCGCGCCGCGCGTCTCCACATACAGCGCATACACCGAATGGCTGCTGGCCATGTACAGGCGATTGCGCTTCGGGCCACCGAAGCACAGGTTCGGGCAACGCTCGGGCAGGTGAATATGGCCGATGGCCTTGCCCTGGGCGTTGAATACGCGTACGCCGTCAAGCTTTGACGGATCCGCGCCCGGTGCGCCGCTGCTGCCCCAGCCAGCCCAGATATTGCCGTCCACGTCCACCTTGAATCCATCGAGCGCGCCCGGTCCATTGGCGTCGATCAGCCTGGTCTTGTTGCCAGGCTGGCCGTCGGCGCCCACGTCGTAGGCCCACATCACGCGATATGGCTGGGCGCGCGATTCGATCACGTAGAGCTTCTTCTCGTCTGGCGAAAATGCGAGCCCGTTCGGACCATTCAGGTCGGCAATGACCTGCGTCACGCTGTTGTCCTTCGGATCGATCCGATAGACCGCGTGCGGCAGTTCCGAGGCTGCCTTGTCGCCTTCCCAGTCGCCGGCGATGCCAAACGGCGGGTCGGTGAACCACAGCGAACCGTCCGACTTGCAGACGATATCGTTCGGCGAGTTGAAACGCTTGCCCTGGTAACGGTCGGCAAGCACCGTGATCGACCCATCGTACTCGGTGCGGGTGACACGCCGCGTCAGGTGCTCGCAGCTGACGAGGCGGCCCTGCCGGTCGCGGCAATGGCCGTTGGTGAAGTTGGCCGGCGAGCGAAACACGCTCCACTGGTTCGAGGTTTCGTCGAACTTGATGATGCGGTTGTTCGGGATATCGGAGAACAGCAGATAGCGGCCGTCGGCAAAGTAGACCGGACCTTCCACCCAGCGGAATCCGGTGGCCACCTGCTCCACGGTCGAACTGAACAGCCGGTACTTGCCGAAACTCGGGTCGAGGATCTCGACCGCCGGGTCCGGGTAGCGTTGCGCGGCCTTGAATTCGAAGGCCTGGGCCAGCGCCTGACCGCTGGCGGCTGCAGCGCCGAGCGCAGCGCCGGCCTTGAGCCAGTGACGACGATGGGCATCCACGCCCGCCTTTTTCTTCTCCATGTTGTCTCCTCGTCGGATTGTGGGGTCCGGACGGACCTTTTATAGTTGTCCGACATCCTATGAGAAAAATCGCCGCTCAGCAAGCACTTGTATGATGACATCCATTTCGGATGTGCCTTGCCCACATCGCCATCACGGGAAAGGTTCGGTGCTATGGTCTGGGTGTGCGCGTCCGGGACAGGACGCCTGACATGCCTTCTCAACTCTCCTGAAGTACGCCCGAATCATGGCAAGCGCAATCCTCCTCGAAAACATCCACGCCAGCGGGCAGCAACTACTGGGCCGCCACCATATCGACGTCGCCACCCAGAGCAAGGCGCTGGCGGGCGACCCGCTGCTGGCCGCCGTACGCGACCACGACCTGCTGGGCATCCGCTCGGCCACGCACCTGACCGCCGATCACTTTGCCAACACCGGGCGCCTGCTGAGTGTGGGCTGCTTCTGCATCGGCACGTCGCAGGTCGACCTGGACGCCGCAGCCCATGCCGGCATTCCGGTGTTCAACGCGCCGTTCTCCAATACGCGTTCGGTGGCGGAACTGGTGATCGGCCAGACCATCATGCTGATGCGCCGCGTGCCCGAGAAAAGCCGCGCCGCGCACCAGGGCGAGTGGCAGAAGTCGGCAAAGGGATCGTTCGAGATACGCGGCAAGACCATCGCGGTGATCGGCTACGGCAATATCGGTGCGCAGGTGGGCATCCTGGCCGAAGCCATGGGCATGCGCGTGGTGTTCTACGACATCCGCCCTCGCCTGTCGATTGGCGGCGCGGTGCCGATGCATTCGCTGGAAGACGCCCTGGGCGCTGCCGACGTGGTAACGCTGCACGTCCCTGCCACGCCCCAGACCCGCAACCTGCTCAATGCCAAGGCGTTGGCCGCGATGCGACCGGGCAGCATCTTGCTCAACGCTTCGCGCGGTACCGTCGTCGATATCGAGGCACTGGCGAAACTGCTGGACGATGGCCACATCGCCGGGGCGGCCATCGACGTGTTCCCGGAAGAGCCGCGCAGCAACGCCGACCGGTTCGTGACCCCGCTGCAGGGTAAGCCAAACGTGATCCTGACGCCGCACGTGGGCGGCAGCACGGAGGAAGCGCAGGAGAATATCGGCGTGGAAGTGGCCACCAAGCTGGCCAACTTCCTGGAAACGGGCGCCACAATCGGCGCGGTGAATCTGCCGCAGATCCAGCCCAATCCGCTGGATTCGCCGGCGCGGGTACTGAACATTCACTACAACCGTCCCGGCACGCTGTCCCATCTGAACCAGGCGCTGGCCGAAATCGGCGCCAACATCGAGGCCCAGCAATTGCAGACCGAAGGCGACATCGGCTACGTGATTACCGATATCAGCCTGGTGCCGCCGGCCGGCTGGGCCGAAACGCTGATGGCGCACGACGCGTTTATCCGCTCGCGCGTGATCGAAAACCGCTAGGCGATATCCGTTTCCCCGCGAGCCCGCATGCAGCGACCGCATGCGGGCGATGAAATCGGTGGATAAGCCTGGCACCCCCGCCGTTTCCCGATAGCCGCCGCCCGGCGGCATTGTCATACTGCGCGAACAACCTCGCAGACCGGACCTGCACGATCCGGCAGACAATCAGGAGACAACCTCATGCAACGACGTCGTTTATTCCGCGCCGCGCTGGCCGCTTCGGGCCTGTCGCTGGCGGCATCGTTCGGCACCCCGGCACTGGCTGCCGATGACTTTCCCACCCGTCCGATCCGGCTCATCGTGCCGTACGGCGCCGGCGGCGTGACCGACCAGGTGACACGCGCGCTGGCCGACGCGGCGGGCCGCGAACTCGGTCAATCCATCGTCGTGGAAAACAAGCCCGGCGTCAGCGGCACGCTGGGCGCCACCCAGATGGTGACCACCGAGCCCGACGGCTACACGCTGAGCATGGCGCCCGTGGTGATCTTCCGACTGCCGCACGTGCAGAAGATGCGCTACGACCCGCTCAAGGACCTGACCTACGTATCGATGATCGCGGACTACAACTTTGCGGTGGCCGTGAAGAAGGATGCGAAGTGGCAGACCATGCAGGAACTGATCGCCGACGCCAAGGCGGACAAGAAAGGCATCAGCTACGGCACCACCGGCATCTACGGCAGCCAGCACCTGACAATCTCCGAACTGGCGCGCGTGTCGCAATCAAACTGGACGCACGTGCCCTACAAAGGCGACGCCGAGGCCATCACCGCGTTGCTGAGCGGCTCATCCGATGTGGCGGTCCTGTCGAACACGTTGCTGCCCTACGTGCAGAACGGACAAATGCGTGTGCTCGCCACCCTCTCCGAAAAGCGCGCAGCCGACTTTCCGAACGCCCCGACGCTGAAGGAAATCGGCTACCCGGTGTGGTCGAACTCGCCATTCGGCATCATTGGCCCGGCCAATATGAAACCGGCCGTGGTCAAGCGCCTCGACGACGCCTTCCGCAACGCGCTCAAGGACCCCAAGTTCCTGAACGTGACCCGCCAGTACGGCATGGTGACCAACTACATGGGCCCGGAACAATACGCGGCCTACGCCCAGAGGGCCTTCAAGAGCGAAGGCGAAATCATCTCGCGCCTGGCCGAGGCGATGAAGAATCAATAGGCGTTTTCCGAAGTCGGCCCCGGCGCGTCGCGGGTGATCTGGCGACGCGCCGCCGTGGCATCACATTGGATGTTCCTTGTCTATCGCAACGTCACGAAGTTCCGCTTTAGCTCCTCCAATCTTGCGCTGAATTAGACAACAGCCATTCAGCGGTCTCAGAAGTGGGCAATCCATGTAGCGTGCGTCGCACCAATATGTCACGTGCTCATGGACCATGATCCTCAGCCCACCCTTCCTGCCAACCCTCGACGCCGACTTCATCAAGAACGCCGGCCCGGACTCGCTGATGGATGCGGTCGATCAGTATGAGTTAGGCCACAGCGGCATCTATCCGATCGCGTTCGATGGCCGTTGGCATTGCGGCGCGCATCTCAATCCACGCAAATATGTACCGGTGCATGCCATCGCGGACGGCGAGGTGGTGGCCTATTCCGTTCGCCAGAAGGCCATCTCGTGTCATCGCAAGAACCACGAGGGCACGGAGCATCTGGATTCGAATACCGGATTCGTATTACTCAGGCATACCACTGGGACCGGTGAAGGTCGGGTCATGACCTTCTACTCGCTGTACATGCATTTGCTGGACCTTGATAACACCCGAAATCGGGTCAAGCCGATGCTGAAAGCGCCACCGGAAGTTGGATCAGCCACGGTATTGCCCAAGTGGTTGTCTGCGAAGCTACGAATCCGATCAAGAGTCCATGCTGATCCAGACTCAATCATTCGAGGCTACTGATGCAGCGGGGTATTACTGGGTTGAAAAGCAACGCCTCAAGTATGACAACAAGCGGAAACTTGTGAATTTCGGCAAGCGGAGTATCAATTATTGGGCGGACGAAGGGAGTACTCTCGGTGCACAGAAAAATGTGACGCGCTGCATAAATCCTGGAATGAACCACTTCACTCTTCGACAAGGCTATTTTGATCACGCTTACGTCATCCTCAACGATGCAGTCAGTAACAAGTCGTGATTACGTCAATGATTTGAAATGGATATTCATAAACAAATAATCTCCGTATTGGGTATTTTGTGGGTAATTCAGCCTTGTTTTGTGTATGGCTCAGGTCCCGAGAACTCCGATAAGGTTGCGCGCATCAAACGAAGTGAAATAGAAGAAAGGTGCGGCATCAGCTTGCAAGTGCCTCCTGGCCTCAAGATGCTGGTCGTACCGGACTCCCAACTCTACCCAAAGGCGCGATGTATTCTCGGTGTACGGGAGAAGGGCCGAACGGTAGGCACGGTAAAGCGAGAGACCGGCAGTAGATATTCCGGATTGGTCGACTTCGTTCTCACCGTGAAAGAAATCCCGGTACAGCAACGACTGATGGAATATGGCTTTTCTACCATAGGCGATTCTGACGGGGCCGTGAAATATATCGGACAAACAAAATCTGAGATCGCAACGCAGATGGGATACCTCGGTGAAACGACTGATTCCTGGAGCATAACAAGCCAGGGCGGAGGTACATTGTACGCAGCGGAAGTGTCATCGTTTCGGAGTATTTCCAACCGGTCACCGGTTCGTTATCATCGCATGCATCTTCTTTGGGGAAATGAAAAAGTCTCTGTAGGCGCTATAGTTGTCTGCACCCCGTCAAAGCCGCGCGACTGCAAACTCCAAGATAACATCCGGGAAATGTTCGGTACCATTTCGGACGTGGATTATCAATAGAGCCAATGAGCCTTCTTGGCACGGACTCAAAACCAATTATCACGCCGCACAAGGGCCAAGCCTTTTGACCGCCCCCACCCCTCAAACCCCATCATAAAAAGCATGTCTCACTCGAATGGCAGACCCCATGAACCCTTCGATTGTTCTTTTTGCCGCATATCTTCTTATTGCTTCAAAAGCTTACGGGGAAGTGAGCCGGGAGGGATACTGTTTTCGGGCTTGGGAGGAAGGAGTAAGCAGTTTCGAGATGCGTACATACTATGATAATACGGTCAAATGGAGCGGGGGATTTGTTAAATATGAAAACTCCTCGGCCTTGCGAACCGTGGTGCTCGCCTCATCCGACGAAGAGCTGCATGACAAAGGTCGCCCGATCCAACTTGTCACGACATGGTTAGAAATAAATGGTGATCGCGTTTCTGGAACATATGAAATGTTCAGCCAAGGCGCCATGGTGTATTCGATGGTGTACGTTGAAAAAAGGTCCGGCGCAAAGAAAACCTTTTTATTTGATCCGAGTGCCAGGTCCACGCCAGAGGCGGGTTGCAATTGGAAGTAATCTGTGGTCTTTTTGACCGCCCCGCCCCGGCGGAAAGCGCTTGCATTGACGTCAGATGCTGGCGGCGGGTACGCCAAATTCGTACATGCTGTGGATAATAATAAGGTTTTCGACGTAATAAGCTACGGACGGCTCACTATAGCGAAAAACCGAAGCGACCACGCGTATTCGAATGGTGCGGAATCAGAATGAAAGTGCCGTCCGGTCTTCAGATTCTGGTTGTGGAGCGGCACAACACATACCCTGATGAACGATGTATTCTGGGCGTAATAGAGCGGGGGCGAAAAATAGGTTCGAGTGGCCACCCAGCTGTTGCCGAATATTATAATTTTGTTCACTTTGCTTTGACGGTGACGAACATCCCGGTGGCCCAGCGATTGGCGGAATATCTCTTTTCTACCTCAGACTATTCTGACGGGGCCGTGAAATATATTGGGCAACCAAAATCTGAAATCGCAACGCAGATGGGATACCTCGGTGAAACGACTGATTCCTGGAACGTAACAAGCCAGGGCGGAGGTACCTGTACGCAGCGGAAGTTTCATCGTTTCGGAGTATTTCCAACCGGGCACCGGTTCGTTATCACCGCATGCATCTTCTTTGGGGAAATGAAAAAGTCTCTGTAGGCGCTATAGTCGTCTGCACCCCGTCAAAGCCGCGCGACTGCAAACTCCAAGATAACATCCGGGAAATGTTCGGCACCATTTCGGACGTGGATGATCAATAGAGCCAATGAGCCTTCTTGGCACGGACTCAAAACCATTATCACGCCGCACAAGGGCCAAGCCTATCGGCCCGGCCCCCCACCCCTCAAGCCCCATCATAAAAAGCATTCCGCGGACGATCGATCCGGGGGACGGTGTTGGCGGCGTGCATGGATGCCTTGACCGTCGGCTTTACTACCGGGGCGGGCTGGATGCCTTGTTCGGCTGCGACCTTGGCTTCGGCGGCCTGGATGTCGGCGGGGTAGTCGTCGTCGTTGCGGCCGGGGTGGTAGCCCGCCTTTTCCACGGCGATCAGGTCGGCCAGGACCGAAGCCCGGGTGACCGGCGCCTGGGCGTTCTGGACGCTCTGGGCGAATGACATGGCGGGAGCCGTGACGATGGCGGCGGCGATCAGCAATTTCTTCATTGTGTTCATGATCTGCTCCTTTTCAGCAGGGGTTGCGAACAGGATTCATCATGGACGCCAGCGCCCCCTCGGCTTTTTCAGATCGCACGAAGTTGTCGCGTTGTCACGATCCGGCGTGGGCGCGGTGACATTCAACGCCGCATCGCTTTTTGCCGATGTTGGCAACTGCCCTCCTCAATGTGCGCTCCCGGCCCCTGTTGCGCCAACATGTCCTGGGGGTTGCGCAACGGACACGCCTTGAGCGACAGGCAACCGCAGCCGATGCAGCCGTCGAGCTGGTCGCGCAGCATGGTCAGTGTGCGGATGCGTGCATCGAGGTCCGCGCGCCAGGCGGCCGACAACCGGCGCCAGTCGGCTACCGTCGGCGCCTTGTTGGCGGGCAGATGTGCGAAGGCGTCGGCAATCGTCGCCAGCGGCACGCCCATGCGCTGGGCCACGCGGATGACGGCCAGCCGGCGCAGGATGCCGCGCGGATAGCGGCGCTGGTTGCCGGCGCTGCGCGTACTGGTGATCAATCCCTTCGACTCGTAGAAATGCAGCGCCGATACCGCGATGCCGCTGCGGTCGGCCACTTCGCCGACTGTCAGGGGATCGCGTGCCCGCAGCCGACGTTCCGCACGATGCGGGACGGCGTCAGGGACGATGTCGGGGGCGATGTCGGGGGCGACGGTCTTTGGCATGGTGGTCCCTCTTTTTTAAAGAAAATTCGAAAGCCCTTGCAGGGCGCGATGGTATCGCAACTGCGCTTGACCTCAAGTGCGCTTGAGGTTTGATACTGGCGCGACCTTGACTCAGGACCCTGCCATGCTGCTTGAATCACCCCGCGCGCCGTACCTACAATTCGCCAATCCGCCAGACCTCTACGACCCCCGGCTGAACGGCTATTCCCATGTGGCGATCGTCAACCGGCCCGCCCGGATCATCTTCGCGGCTGGCCAGGGCGGCGAGGACATGTGCGGCGGCTTGCGCGCCGATTTCTCCGCGCAGGTCAATCAGGCGCTGGCCAACCTGCGCGTGGCGCTGCAGGCCGGGGGCGCCGATATCCCCGATGTGGCCAAGATCACCGTGCTGATCGTCGACCATTCCATGGAGCGGCTGGCCATCTTCAGCCGGGCCTGGCAGGCGCTGCTGGGTGACTGGCCCGCGCCCGCATGCACGTTGATCCCGGTGCCGCGGCTGGCGCTGGACGGCATGCTGTTCGAGATCGAGGCGGTAGCGGTGCTGCCGGAGTGAAGCGCGGAACGGCGGTCGGCGGCGTCATACCGTCGTATGACCGACCGGCATGCCCCTTGCAATGCCACAGGTAACCCCGGCCCATGGCGGGTCGGGCTCATCACCACCCGGTCGGCATTGCAAAATCATGGAAATTCCACATCCGCTGACGATAATTTCCCCGCACCTTGAGGACGCGGTCTTCAGTTGCGGCAGCCTGCTTGCCGCCAGCCGGCAGGCGATGGTGATTACGGTGTTTGCCGGCCTCCCACGGCCGGATCTGGCGGCGCCGGCCCATGACAGTGCGGCCGGTTTTGTATCGGCCCGGGACGCCATGGAAGCCCGGCGCCATGAAGATGCGCGCGCTTTGTCCGCGCTGGGTGCGGACCCGGTCTGGCTCGACTTTCTGGAACAGCAGTACGGCCAGCACTACGACGCCGTCAGTATTGCGCTGCGGCTCGGGCGCCTGCTGGCATTGCAACCCGGCGGCACGGTTGTGGCGCCAATGGGGCTCCGGCATGCGGATCATATGCTGGTCAATGCGGCATGCATGCTGGTGCGCGAAGCAGCCTTTGTCGACTTGCCGGAAACCGTCCCGCATGCCGAAGTCGAGCCGCACATGCCCGCGTTCCGCTGGATTTTCTACGAGGAAGCGATTTACCGTCGCATGCCGGGCGCCGTACAAAGCCGGATGGCCGGCTGGTGGCAGGAAGGCTTGCTCGCTTCACCCGTCCACATGCCGATCAGCGTCTTCACGGCGCAGAAGGCGCGCGCCGTGCAGGCCTACGCCAGCCAGCTGGCATTGTTCTCACCCGCCGAACTGGCCGATGTCTGCGCGCCGGAACGCTACTGGTCCCTGGATGCGGCCGACGTGCACCAGTGATGCACGCCGGGCCGCTTGCCACATATCGCTAGGGCCGCTTGGCCGGCGCCGTCTTCGGCGCGGAAGCGGGATAGTCATAGGTCTGCGCTGACGACGCCCCCTCATTGAGCGCGGGCGCACTACCGGGCTTGCGATGCCCGTCCTTGGTCAATCCCCACTCGCGTGCCCCGGGCGCCACATCGGACGCGGCCGTGCCGGGCGCCCGGTTGTCGACCTTCGGTGTCTGAGACGGTGTCTGGGCCCACGCCACACCGCTCAGTGACAGGCAGGCGGCCACGCACAAGGCGCGGCGGGCACGGGTCGGAATCAGGTGTACATGTCGCATGGTGGGGCTCCTGTCATCCATTGGCGAGACTACGAGCGGTTATCGACCGGCGGCGCATCCGGATCGCGGCTGCCCGGGTCCAGCAGATCCTGGCTTCCAATGCCGGCCGGCTGGTCTTCCTGCCGGATGGTAGCCCGCTGCCCCTCGCCCGCGCCGGGGCTTTCCTCGCTGGATGCACGACGGGTGGCCAGCGGGTCGCGCTCCTCCCTGACATCCCGCGCATCCCGCGCATCGGGTGCACCCTCGCGGTTCTGGGTTGCGGCGTTGTTCTCCGGCGATTCGTGAGTGCGACGCCTGTCGCGATTCCGGCGGCGGCGGGTTCCTGCATAGGCGAAAGGCATGGGGCATCTCCTCGTTCGAATGCTTGGTGTATGGATGCTTGCAGGTAAAGCCGCCAGCGCGCGGGGCCATCCCCACACGCTGGCGCAGTGCGTCGGCAGTCAGCTTCCCGACTTGCCCGACGTGGAGCCCGATGTGCTGCCCGACGTCGTGCCGGAGCCGTAGCCAGCGCCGGATGACGTATCGGAGCCAATCCCGGTTCCGAGGCTGCCCGAGCTGCCCGCCGCGCTGGAAGGCGCGGTGCTGCCCTGGCCGCTGGGGCTGCCCATGCCTTGCGACATGCGCGACCCGCCGGTCTGCCCTTCTCTGCCCCCGCTACCTTCCCGGCCCATGGCTGATTCGCGCGTGACCCGAATCTGGTTGTGCACGTCCTTCACGCCGAACACTTCCTCGGCCATGTCCTCGATCCGGTATTTCTGCTGACGGTCCTGTACCGTGCCGCTCAGCGTGACCACGCCGCTGCTGACCGATACCTCGACCTCGCGCACATCCACGCGGCCACTCATCGCCAGGCGTTCGCAAAGGTCTTCGCGGATACGCTCGTCGGAACGCTGGTAGCCCTTGGGGCCGGCGCGTTGCGCCCGGCGTGCCGCCGCGGAGCCACCTGCTCCGCCATAGCCCCGGTTCAGGTCGCTGCGTTCGTTGGCGCCCGTGAAATGTTCGTAGGCCCGTTCGTTCGGATCGTAGCCGCCGGCGCCGGTGCTGCCGCCGAAGCCACGTCCTCCACGGTCGCGCATGGAACCCTGGCCCGACCCGTACCGTTCGCGCTCGGACTGCCAGTCGCCCCCAGCGCGGCGTTGCCAGGGCTGGGCGCCCTGGTCCTGGTCGCCATAGTCGGATACGCCGTAGCCGCCGCGATAGTGGGTGCGCATGTCGGGTTCCGATCCGGTGGGGCCTTCCCAACTGCTGCCCCAGGCGCCCCCGGCGTCACGGCCCGCCGACTGGCGACCCTGCTGACGGCCTTCGCGCCCTTGTTCCCATCCGCCCTGGCGCTGCGCCGATCCACCCCGTGCCGGCTGATCCCAGACGCCGCGGCCCTGCCCCCATTCGTCGCCCTGGCTGCCTTGCTGGCTCGACCATTCGCTGCCGCGCCCGGAGGCGCCCTCCTGGTGCCAGTCGCCCCACCGTTCACGTTCGGCGTGACGCTGCGGGGAATTGCGCTCGTCGCTGTCCCGGCCGGACTGGCCGAATTGCTGGCGCCCGGTCTGCCGGCCTTCACCGTGCTCGCCATAGCGCCCTTCGCCATAGCCTTCCTCAAAGCGCCGGTTCTGCCCTTCATAACCGCCGTAGCCGCTCGACGATATCGGCGTCGAACCTTGCGACGACGTCCCGCCGCTCCAGCGGCGACCGCCGGGCTGCTGACCGCTGCCCTGCCAGTCGCTGCCCGCGCCCTGCTGGCCCGGCTGTGACTGGCTGCGTCCCTGGCCCTGCCAGTCGCTGCCGCCCTGCTGGCGGTGGGTGAGCCAGTCTCCACCGCTGTAGGCCTCCTGCTGGCGCTGCGTGCCGCCCTGCCGGCGGCGGTCGTCGCGTTCGTCCTGATCGCTGCGATCGTCACGGTCCGCGCCATAGGCGCTGTAGCGGTCGTCCGAACCACTACCCCTGTTGTTTCCCTGGTTCATGAGCGTCTCCGGTTCCGGGTCAATACAGTCAATACGGACCCTGCGACGCAAATTCCATACCGCTGACGGGCATGCGCCCCCAGCAGGCCGGGCCAGGGCCCGGCAGGCGCCTGCCCGATGCAGGACGCCGGTTCGATTTACATGGCCATATAAATCCTGCCAACGGGCTCCACATGCTGTAGTCAACGGCCTACACCCGATTCAGTGGCCTCCCCCTGAGCGCACGGGTGGCTGAGTCATATCGTGAAGTCACCGCGACACATTTTCGGGAGACGACCGATGAAACGCCTGCTCACGACCACTGCCCTGGCCATCAGTGCCATTCTCTGCATGCCGGCCATGGCCCAGCCCAAGAATGATCCGCCGCTCTCGCCCACCGCACCGAACCCCAGCGCCCCGCCGGCTCCGGAAGGTCCGACAACGCAACGCGGCAGTTCGGGCAGCGGCGCGATGATGAGCGGCGACTCGACCATGCAGCACGACAAGGACACGCAAGCCAAGAGCGCACACAAGACCAAGAAGAACACTGGCCAGCACGCGAAGAAGCCTCGCGAACAGGACGCCTCGCCGGTAGCCACGCCGACCGCACCTTCGGGTCCGAAGGGCGATTCGCCCGATCCGGTCCAAAAGCCTTAACGGTCAGGTCTCGCCAGCGGGTCTGCCTTTCCACGGGCATGCCCCGTAGACCCGCTTGCGGCGCGCCGCACGTTGTTCCCCAAACCGGAGCAGCGTGCGGCGCGTTTTTTGCGTGTGTCATGCCCGGGTCGATCGGACTATCCCGCCCGTATCGAATCGGGTGAATTCCGATCTGCAAAAGATTAACCACGCCGGCCGTGCAATTCGGCCGCCAGCCAGCGCGCTTCACCTAAAGTTAGAGCATCAACCGGAGACGTACATGGATGCACTGAACACCACGCTGGCGCGGCTTAGCCGTCACGCCATGCAGTGTGCAGAGGCGTTGTCCGCCGTGGCGGCCGCGGCATCGGACCCGCAGATTCGAGCGGTGCTGGCCCACCGTGCCAATATGCAACGCTGCGCGTCGGCCGAACTGGGCGCGCGTGCCGCGGCGGCCGGCGATGGCAAGCACATTAGCGCCGAAGGCCGCGCGCGCGACCCGCAACCTGTCTCGCCGCCCGCCGAGGCTGGCGAGCTGCCCCTGTTGCGACATGCCGCCCAGCAGGCCGGCCGTGCCGCGTCAGCCTATGGCGAACTGCTGCGCGAGCCGCTTCCCGATCCGGAATTGCGCCTGCTGCTGGCGCATTACTATCGGGGAGCCACGGAACTGCAGCGGCTGCTGGAACAACGCGCGATGGAATTCGCCCCGGCGCGATCACCGGGCGCGAGCGCACGCCGCATGGTGCCGCCGGTGCATTAGCAGCCGGTGCATTAGCAGCCGGGGCGTGGGATGCGAGTGCGGTGGCAGCCAAGGCATTCCCGGCCCATCCCGATTCAGGTTGTGCGCGGCGGCAGCCTCAGTGCTGCCTGGCGGCGTGCGGTCAGTTCCCGCTGCGGCTGATAGGGCCGGATCACCAGCGCCACATAGTCCTCGTCGTCGGGATTCACCACCAGATAAACCAGTCCGGACATCACCAGGGCCACTTCCCCCAGATGCCCCGCGATGCGTGCCGCCACGAAGTACTGCAGCAGATTGGGCTCCACCGTCGCGTCGATGGCCCGGGCGGCCGTGCAGATCGTCATCATGCACTGCTCGGCGGCCCGGCATACCACCACCACTTCGTCAATGGCATAGCCGGTATGCGCGGCGCGCACCATGACCGATACACCTTCGCTGGTGTTGGCGCGGTGCCAACCCGGTTTGGCCCGGAAATCGGGCAGCGTCAGCTTGGCGCCCACATCGTGTGCCACCACGTTGAACTGCTGGGCAAAGTCGTGCGGGCTGATGGCCAGCAGCTGTCTTTCGACGGGCGTGGAAGATACGGCCACGGAGGAAGCCACGCTGAGGGTGGCCAGGACGCCGGTCAGGTTCATCGCTATCTCCCTCGCACGATGCTTGCCTTGCTTCAGCAATTGCCGTTCCAGCCTCTTCACGGGCAGTACGGCCGACTGGTTCTGCGGCGGTCCCCTGAAGTCACTATAGGCGCCGGGCCCCTCGCATGCGAATCCTTTGCCGCGGCCGCCTGCAATGCCCCATTGGCATGCAACTTGCCGCATGTCCTGAAACCCGACGATGCAATACGACAACAGGAGTGACAATGAGCAAGACCACCCGACACGGCCGTCCGGACGCCGACAGCAAGAGCCGGAACCTGGAGGCCGCAGACCCGGAAGGCATCCCCAGCACGCTCGACCCCCGCCTGGACAGCGAAGCGACCGAAGACATCGAAAGGGAACTCGGAGACGTATCGCGAGAGCGGCATGAGCCGGACGACGACGAACTGCCTGAGGACGAGATTTTCGACGAAGTACGACGCGCCGCCGAGGAACTGCCGGCCGATACGCCGGTGGATCGCGCCGACCAGACCGACAAGCGGATGGAGAATCCGCCCAGCGGCAGCGACCTGTAGCAACGTGTCCGTTGACCTCAGGGCCATGTAAAAAGCCCCGGCAGTGCCGGGGCTCGCAGGCGGGTGGTCCGGATAAGCGCCGCGAATGTTCCGAATCTGTCGATGACTATTCCGATGCCAGCACACCGTACGGGCGAACGTGGAGCTGGTTGACCACATCCGACACGCCATACGTGTCGTCGACCAGATCTTCGATCTCGTACTTCATGCGCCGGTTGTCCACCGTGCCGGTCAGGGTCACCACACTGCCCGTCACCGCCACCGTCACGTCGCTCACGTCCAGCGTTGGCGCGTGCGTCAGGCGCTCGCAGACTTCTTCGCGGATGCGCTCGTCGGAGCGTGTGTAGTTCTTGGGGCCGGCCGGGCGGCGGCCATAGACCTCGGGGCCGCGGCCATGCACCGCCTGGCCCAGGCGCGGACGCTGGCGGAAATTGCGGCCCGATTCGACGCCGTAGTCCTCGTAGCCCGAGCCACGCTGACTCTCGCGACCCCGTTCGTAGCCCCCTTCATAGCCGCTGCGCGTGCCGCTCCACCGCTCGTCGCGGCCCGGCATCGGCGAGTTCGACGTCCGTGTGCCCGCGTCGTAACCGTCCTCGTAGCCGCTGCTGTAGGCGCTGACGTAGCCTGGGCTATGGGGCGAACTTTCGTCGCGCGACTCATCGTAAGTGGGCCGGCCGGGATAGTAGACGGTGGCGCCGCGTGAACGCCATCCGCCGCTCAGTTGCGCGGTGCGTCCTTGGCGCCAGGCGTCGCGGTTGCGTGGATCTTCGTCCCGCGAGCGTGCATCGCGATCTTCATAGGCGTCGTACGGATTGCGTTCGCCGGCATTGCCATAGCGGCCTGCCGACAGATCGCGGCGTCGCCAGTGGCGATCGTCGCCAGGCACGTTGCCATAGCCCTCCTCGTAGCCTCCGTACTGCTGATCGGGCCTGCGGCGACGGCCGTAGTCGTCTGATCGGTTCATTGCCATGCCTCCGTGAAGCCGGGGCGACGATCGCCCCCGATGCATAAAGGCCGGCAAGTTTCGTACCGGAGCGGCCGACCATGAAAAATGGCGCCGGAGGCACCGGCGCCATGCAGTTTCTACAAGGCCTGCGCGCAGGTCTTGCTGCCTAGGAAGATTTGCGGGCGCCCTGCATTGCGGCGCTATCGGCACTCTGTGGCGTCACGAGCCGCAGCCCGCTGGCGACCGCTGCCGCCGCCGCGAAACCGGCACCCAGGCTCAGTGCCAGGGTCGGCCCGTGCTTGCCGGCGATGCCGAATGACAAGGCCACCAACGCCGCGCCCGTTGCCTGGCCCAGCAGTCGCGCGGTGGCGACCACGCCGCTGGCGCCCCCTGCCCGCTCGCGCGGCGCGCTGGCCATCAGAGCCTTCAGGTTGGGCGACTGGAAGAAGCCGAATCCGGCACCGCAGATCGCCATGCGGATGCCGATATTGAGCACGCTGGCATCGGCCGGCATCATCGCCAGCGACGCCATGCCCACCGCCATGATCGCCAGGCCGATGCCGCCGAGCAGGCCCGGCGGATAGCGGTCGGACAACCTGCCGGCAATCGGCGCCATCACGGCCACCACGGCGGACCAGGGCGTCAGCAGGAAGCCGGTCTCCACCGGATTGCGCCCCAGCACATGCTCGAAGTAGAAGGGCAGCGAGACGAAGGCCAGGCCCTGCGCGGCAAACGAGCAGACGGCGGTGGCCGTCGACAACGCAAACATCGGCCGCTTGAGCAGATCCACCGGCAGCATCGGCGCCGGATGCCCGCGCTCGCGGCGCAGCAGCAGCACGAAGGCCACCACGAAGATGGCTGCGGCAGCCAGCACGTATTCCACCGGCTCGCGCTGCACACCCTCGCCCAGCGCGAAGATCAGCGCGGCGAACGTGATGGCGTTCAGCACGGCCGCCACCGGATCGAAACCGTGCTCGCTGCGCCTGGTCTGCGGCAGCGACGGCCAGGCGATGACCAGCGCCAGCAGCCCGATCGGCAGGTTGACGGCAAACAGCCATGGCCATGGGCCGAACGACAGGATCACCGAGGCCACCGTCGGTCCCACGGCGAACGATACCCCCACGACCAGCGCGTTGAGGCCCACGCCGCGCCCAAGCCGGTGAATCGGAAAGATGGCACTGATCAGCGCCGTGTTGACGCTCATGATGGCCGCGGCGCCCACGCCCTGCAGCAGCCGCGCCGCCGCCAGCGACGGCAGCGACCAGGCCATCGCACACACCACCGAGGACACGATGAATACCACCACGCCACCCAGGTAGATGCGTCGATGTCCCAGCACGCCGCCCAGCGCGGCGAACGGCAGCAGCGTGGCCACCATTGCCAGCTGGTAGGCGTTGATGATCCACACCGACGCGGCCGGCGTGCTGTTCAGGTCGGCGGCGATATTCGGCAACGCCGTATTGGCGATGGCCGTGTCCAGCGTGGCCAGGGACACGGCGATCATGATGGCGGCCATCCCGCGCTTTTCGCGGGCGGTCATCGGGCTGTCTGCGGGGGGAAAGGCAGCGGCGGCGGCCGGGCTTGCCGGGGCTGCTGCGTCGCTTTCGGCGGGCGGGCTTGCGTGGTTCTGCACGATATCGATCCGAGGTGGGGCTGGAACGGATGGGAAGCAGCGGTACAAATGACGCAGCAATCATTGCGCCGTCAAGTATCGCAAGTCGAGACGATACGACAAAACGCGCCCGCGTGCTGGCCGCCGTTTCAGTGCTGAGCGGGCCACTGACGCCATTTTTGGGAAGAACAAAGCAGATTGGCCCGTGTTCGTCGCCGAACACGGGCCAACATCATGCAAATTCCCGGCAACAGAACCAGATCGTAACTGGCGACCCGTCAGTGCGGCCCGTACTTCATCTGCACATCGTCCACGCGCTGCGTACGCATGTTGTAGAGGCAGGTGTAGCGGAAGGCCATGGCCTCTTCGCTGGCATCGGGCTCGAACGTGCCTTCGCCGCTGATCGATGTCTGGTTGGTCGTCTGCTGCGCGATGCGTTCGCGATCCGGCATCATCATCACGCTGCCCGGCTGCGGATAGCGTGTCTTGACCGCGTCGGCCACCCTCTTTTCGCAGGCGTTGCCGGCGGCATCGAGTTGCGCACGGCTGACCCCCGTTTGCGGCGTGGTGATGATGGTCGTCGGCTGCTGCGTCGTGCGCGGCGGGGTTGGCGGCGGCAAGGGCGCACTGGCGCAGCCTGCCAGGACCATCGCCAGGAGAGCTGTCGAAAACGGGGAAAAAGTCGTGAAACGTGGCATCGGGTCTGTCCGGAGTCGGCGAAAAAACCGTCGGAAAACGGGGTGCTGATCTCTTGGACTCTATGCCAGAAATGCTTTCGGAGCAACCTGACGCGTCAAGGTCAGGCGGCGGGCGCCTTGGCTTTGGCCGGTACCGGCGCCGTCATGTAGGACGCCGCCGATGACAGGCGCTCGCGCGTGCGGTCGTCTGCCGCGGGCCCGGCCCGCACCACATGGCGCTTGCCCATCTGCAGCGGCTCGCCATTGGCCGCATCCACCAGTTGAGGCTCGACCACCTTGCCTGTGTCGCGGTCGACAATCTGCACGCTGGCGCCTTCCGGCGCGAAATTGCGGTTGCCCCAGGCCAGCAGCGCCAGCAGCACGGGCCGGAAATCGCGCCCGCAGTCAGTCAGCACGTATTCGTAGCGCGGGGGCCGTTCCGAATACTGGCGCTTTTCGAGCAGGCCCTCCTCGACCAGGCCATTGAGCCGGCGCGTGAGCATGTTTGGCGCGATATCCAGGTTGCGCTGGAATTCGTCGAAGCGTTTCGTGCCATAGAACGCATCGCGCAGAATCAGAATGCTCCACCACTCGCCCACGCGTTCGAGGCTGCGGGCGATCGGGCATTGCATGTTGCGGAAAGTCTTGCGTTGCATGTCGTTCCCGTTTGTCGGTGTATCGGCCCGATGATACCCACCTTTCGGCGCGCATCGGCCAAAGCCCCATCGGAACGGCCGACAACCAGCGCGGCCCCAGCGAAAAAAGGCGCCCCGACCATTGGTCGTGGCGCCGCAATGCCTGCGCGTCGTGGAGTCCGCGCCGGCCCCTCGCTTGCCTTGCATTGACCCGGGAATCGGCTCCGGAATCAGAAAATGTGCCGAACACCCAGCGACACGCCCAGCTGGCCGCTGGCGTCGGGCGTCTTGTAATAGACCTGCGACGTCGAAGGCAGGTACCCCACCGACTGGCCGTTCGGCAGGTACGTGATGTTGTCCCAGTTCAGCGACGCGTTGCGCGCGTAGTTCACCGCAAAGAACACATCGGTCCGCTTGGACAGGCTGTAGTCGGCCAGCGCCAGGTACTGCTGCGGATTCTTGGGGTTGGTCGTCACCCCGCCGATGCGCGCGGACTTGATGTCGTCGTAGTAATAGGCCAGCGACAGGCGCAGTGCAGCGGTGGCGTCCCAGTTCACGCCCACCCAGTACATGTCGTCGCGGTGCGGCAGCAGGGTTGGCGTGCCGGTCGCCGGTGCCACCGAGTTGCCCCAGCGATAGCCCGCCACCATCTTGACCTGCCCCAGCCGGTAGCTGGCACCCAGCATCGCGCGCATATCGCGGCCATAGTCGTTCGATCCGGATGTGCCGGCGGCCTGCGCGGTGTTGAGCGTCTTGACCTCGTCATAGGCCGCCGCGATGCCGAGCGGGCCGTTCAAATAAGACAGGCCCAGGCCATAGGCGGAACCCGTGGCGAACGTGCCCGCGCGCTCACCGAACGACCAGTGCGCAATGGCCGTGAGTGGGCCAAACGTGCCCTGGTACTGCACCACGTTGTTCTCGCGGAAGTTCGGGCCGGCGATACCCACGACCGGCTCGAATTCCGGTGCATACGCCACCGGCGTGAAGCTGCCCATCGTCAGGAACGCCGAGGTGTACTGGCGGCCGAAGGTCACCTTGCCCCACTGGTTCTGCAGGCCCACGAACGCCTGGCGGCCGAACAGCAACCCGCCATTGCCCATCTTGCCGTCATCGGTATTGAACTGGTTTTCCAGCACGAACAGGCTTTTCAGGCCACCGCCAAGCTCTTCGACGCCACGCAGGCCGAAACGCGATTGCGCGATGCCCGACGAATTCATGAACACCGCCGAGCCGCTGCCCGGTGCCAGTACCCCATTGCTGGTGTTCTGCACGTGGTTGACGTACTGGATGCTGGACGTGACGACGCCATAGAGCGTCACGGACGATTGGGCCCAGGCGGCGGGCGCAAGCAGCGCGCCGGCAATGGCGGCGAACAGCGTCTTCTTCATTGTTTTAGGGTTCCGAGTGTGGTGGCTGATGGCGCCAGTGGTCTCCTCCGTCCAGCGCCCGGGTGCGATCGTCGCCAATCGCGTCACGTCAAATTAATCTCTCGTATTAAATTGACATGGACCGCAGGCTAACGGCATACGCACGTTCAGTTAGTTAGGATTTTCCCGGAGAGGTACGAAATTGAAGGAAATACGACGTCAAATGGATGTCGGACATCGGATTTTTCCGTATCCTTGCGAGGCTTTCATTTTGCTAACGACAAGCCTGCCAGCGACGCCACTACGCCATGAAGCTCAAGCAAGCGCGCGCCATGATCGCGGATGAGCACCGCCCACCCGCGCACGCCCCCCGCCGCACGCCAGGTCGCAAGGCCGACGCCACCGATGGCGGCCGGCCGACAGGCATTCCCGAGGCCGAAAGCGCCGAACGGGTCAAAAACGCCGAACGCGCCGAACGCGCCGAACGGGCCGACGTTGCCGCCTCCGCCTCCACCGCCCCTGCCGCCCTTGACGGGCTTACCGATACCGCCCGGCGCATTCTCGAAATCGCCGAGCGCCTGTTTGCCGAACAGGGCGTGGAACAGGTGCCGCTACGCCAGATCGTGGTGGAAAGCGGCCAGCGCAACCGTTCTGCCCTGCACTACCATTTCGGATCGCGCGAGGCCCTGGTCAGCCACCTGCTGAACCGGCGCCTGCATCAGGTCAACGAAATCCGCCACCGGCATCTGGACGAACTGGAAGGCCGCGGCCAGCCGATCGACATCCACGGCGTGGTGGAAGCCACCATCCGTCCGCTGGTCGAGGTGGTGCTGGATACCGACTGGGGCACCAACTACCTGCAGGTGCTGGCCCAGACCACGTTCAGCCCGGCCTTGCTCAACAAGGGTCTGGTCGACAAGACCGCCATGAGCGCGCTGTACCGGGTGCGCGAACACCTCTATGCGCTGCTGCCCGACGTGCCACGCGACGTCATGAAGCTTCGGCTGATCTGGTTCATGGATACGGTGGTGTATTCGCTGGCCCACTGGGTGCGGGAACGCAGCAAGCGGGCCCGCAGCGGGCCGCCCGTGGAGGAGCTGATCGATTTCTGTGCGGCGGCCCTGGCGGGTCCAAGGCCGCCGCCGGGCAGCATGCCCGGGGCAGCCTTGGGGCCGGCGACATCCCCGAAGCCGGCCAGGGCTGCCCGGCCGCGCTGATCAGCCCGTGGCGCGGGCCGCGTCGGGGGCCGTACGGGCCAGCACGGGCACCAGTGCCGCACCTGTATGGCTGGCCTTGATGCGCGACAGCGTTTCAGGATCTGCGGCCCCGACGATGGTACCGCCATGGGCGCCGCCCTCCGGCCCCAGGTCGATGATCCAGTCGGCCTCGGCAATCACGTCCAGGTCGTGCTCGATCACCACCACGCTGTGGCCGCCGTCCGTGAGCCGGTGCAGCACCCGGATCAGCCGCGCCACGTCAGCCATGTGCAGGCCCACGGTCGGCTCGTCGAGCACGTACAGCGTGTGCGGGGCCTTCTGGCCGCGCCGCGTGATGTCATCCCGCACCTTCGACAGTTCCGTCACCAGCTTGATCCGCTGCGCCTCGCCGCCAGACAGCGTCGGCGACGGCTGACCCAGCGTCAGATAGCCCAGGCCGACATCCTTCATCAGCTGGAGCGGATGGCCGATCTGTGTGATGGCCGCGAAGAACTCCACGGCCTCGTCGATCTCCATCGTCAGCACGTCGCCGATGTTCTTGCCGCGCCACGTCACCGCCAGGGTTTCGGGGTTGAAACGCTGGCCGTGGCAAACGTCGCACGGCACCTTCACATCGGGCAGGAAGCTCATGCCGATGGTGCGTACGCCCTGCCCCTCGCAGGCCGGGCAGCGGCCGTCGCTGGTGTTGAACGAGAAACGCGATGCGCTGTAGCCGCGCGCCTTGGCTTCCAGCGTTTCGGCAAACAGCTTGCGGATCGCATCCCAGACGCCGATATAGGTCGCCGGACAGGATCGCGGCGTCTTGCCGATCGGGGTCTGGTCCACTTCCAGCACGCGGTCGATCGATTCCCAGCCGCTGATGGCCTGGCAGCCGTGCCACGCGTGCTCCACGCTGAGCGCCTTCGTGGCCGTGGGCTTGCCGGCCTTTTCGGCCGCGGCACGTGCACGGCGCGTGGCCGGCGACGACATCACCGAGCGACCCACCGCATCCAGCAGGTTGGTCATCAGCACGTCCCGCGCCAGCGTGGATTTGCCCGAACCCGACACGCCCGTGATGGCCACCAGCCGCCCCAACGGAATCCGCGCCGTCACGTCCCGCAGGTTGTGCAGGTGCGCGCCCTCGACGGTCAGCCACTGGGCCGGCTCGGCTTCCTTGCCGGCTCGTGCCGGCTTGACCGGCCTGCGCGGTTGCAGCGGGTGGATCATCGGATGTGCCAGGAACCGGCCGGTCGTGGAATCGGCAGCGGCCGACAGCGCAGCCACGCCGCCCTGCGCCACCAGGTTCCCGCCGCGCTTGCCGGCGCCGGGGCCAATGTCGATGATGTGGTCGGCCCGGCGGATGGTGTCCTCGTCGTGCTCCACCACGACCAGCGTGTTGCCCTTGTCGCCCAGCTTGCGCAGGGCATCGAGCAGGATCTGGTTGTCGCGCGGATGCAGGCCGATGGTCGGCTCGTCCAGCACGTAGCACACGCCCTGCAGGTTGCTGCCAAGCTGTGCCGCCAGGCGGATGCGCTGCGCCTCGCCGCCCGACAGGCTCGGCGCGGCACGGTCCAGGCTCAGGTAGCCAAGCCCCACCTCTTCCAGGAACTGCAGGCGACTGGCGATTTCGGTGACCACATCGCGGGCGATCTCGGCATCGCGCCCTTTCAGGCGCAGGCCATCGACCCAGCCCCGGGTGTCGGACACCGTCCATTGCGCCACGTCGGTAATGGCATTCGCGTCGAACGTGACCGCCCGGGCCACAGGGTTCAGGCGCGTGCCGCCGCAGTCCGGACATGGCGTATCGGCCACGCCTTCGGGTTCCTGCTCCTCCGAAGGCAGGCTCTGCTCGCGGCCACGGTCGTCGCCGCCCAGCACGGTGTCATCGAACGCCGCGCGCTGTTCGCCCGTCAGCGCCAGACCCGTGCCGACACAGGTGCCGCACCAGCCGTGCTTGCTGTTGTACGAGAACATGCGCGGGTCCAGCTCCGGATAGCTGGTGCCGCAGACCGGACAGGCACGCTTGGTCGAAAACACCTTGGTTTCACCAACCTCGCCCGAGCCCTTGCCGTCGTGCATGGCGTCGTGCAGTCCGTCCAGCGGCGCCAGCAAGTGCATCACGCCCTTGCCCAGTTCCAGCGTCTGATCCAGCAAGGCGCGCAGGGCGGCCTCGTTGTCTGGAGAAACGACGATGTCACCGACCGGTAGTTCGATGGTGTGCTCGCGGAAACGGTCCAGGCGCGGCCACGGATCCACCGGCAGGAATTCACCATCCACGCGCAGGTGCGTATTCCCGCGCGCCTTGGCCCATTTGGCCAGGTCGGTATAAACGCCCTTGCGATTCACCACCAGCGGGGCCAGCAGACCCACGTGCTGGCCGCGATAGTCGCGCAGCAACTGGGCCGCGATCGACGCCGGGCTTTGCGATGTCACCGGCGCCCCGTCATGCACGCAATGCTGGATGCCCAGCTTGACGTAGAGCAGGCGCAGGAAGTGCCAGACTTCGGACGTGGTCGCCACGGTACTCTTGCGGCCGCCACGCGACAGTCGCTGCTCGATGGCCACCGTCGGCGGAATGCCATAGACCGCATCCACTTCCGGCCGGCCCGCCGGCTGCACGATAGACCGCGCATAGGCGTTCAGCGATTCCAGATAGCGGCGCTGCCCTTCGTGGAACAGGATGTCGAATGCCAGCGTGGACTTGCCCGAGCCCGACACGCCGGTAATCACGTTGAACTTGCCGTGCGGAATGTCGACGTTGAGCGCCTTCAGGTTGTGCTCGTGCGCGTTGACGATGCGCACCACGCCCTCGCCTTCCACGGCGCGGCGCGCCCGGGCCGCCTGCACCGCGGCCTGCAGCGGCAAACCGTGCCTGGCCTGTTCCTCGCGCTCGGCGGCCAGCGTGCCCGATTCGCCCAGGGCCTTGTCATAGGCCAGCAGCGCATGGCCGGTATGCGAGTCGGCGCAGCCCTTGACCATGTCGGGCGTGCCCACGCAGAGGACCTCGCCCCCGGCATCCCCGCCTTCGGGGCCCAGATCGACGATCCAGTCGGACGCTCGGATCACGTCCAGGTTGTGCTCGATCACGATCAGCGAGTGGCCGCCGTCCAGCAGCTTGCCGAACGCGCGCATCAACTTGGCGATATCGTCGAAGTGCAGCCCGGTGGTCGGTTCGTCGAACATGAACAGCCGCTTGGGCAGCACCACCGCCTTGCGGTTCTTCACCGGCTGCGCGGCGGCTGTTTCGGCCAGGAAGCCGGCCAGCTTCAGGCGCTGCGCCTCGCCGCCCGACAGCGTCGGCACCGGCTGGCCCAGCTTCACGTATTCCAGGCCCACGTCGGCAATCGGCGCCAGCACGCGCAACACGGCCGCATCGCCCTCGAACAACGCCGTCGCCTCGCTGACGGTCAGTTCCAGCACATCGGCCACGCTAAGCGTGCGCGGCGCCTGGCCACGTGCGGCGCGCTCGATTTTCACTTCGAGCACTTCGGCGCGATAGCGCGTGCCGTCGCAGTCCGGGCAGCGCAGGTAGACATCGGAAAGGAACTGCATCTCCACGTGCTCGAAGCCCGAGCCGCCGCAGGTGGGGCAACGGCCGTCGCCCGAGTTGAAGCTGAACGTGCCTGCCGTGTAGCCGCGCTGCAGCGCCAGCGGCGCCTTGGCAAACAGCTTGCGGATCTCGTCGAACGCACCCACGTAGCTGGCCGGGTTGGAACGCGCGGTCTTGCCGATGGGAGACTGGTCGACAAAGACCACGTCATCGACCAGATCGGCACCCACCAGCTCGCGGAATGCCCCCGGCGATTCCGTGGCCTTGCCGAAGTGACGCGCCATGGCCGGATACAGCACATCCTGCAGCAGGGTGGACTTGCCCGAACCCGACACGCCGGTCACGCAGACCAGCCGGTTCAGCGGGATCTCGACGGTCACATCCTTGAGGTTGTGCTCCGTGGCCCCTTCCAGCTTCAGGCGCGGCGTGGTGTCGTCCACGGGCCGCAGGCGCCAGTCGGTGGCATCGGTCACGCGCCGGCGGCCGCCCAGGTAGTCGCCCGTCAGCGTCGGTTCCTTGCGGATGGTGTCCGGCGTGCCGTCGAAGATGATCGACCCGCCGCGCTCGCCGGGGCCGGGCCCCATGTCGATCAGGCGGTCGGCCGCCAGCATCACCGACGGGTCGTGTTCCACCACCACCAGCGTATTGCCGGCATCGCGCAGCCGGTGCATGGCTTCGACGATGCGGTTCAGGTCGCGCGGATGCAGGCCGATGCTGGGCTCGTCCAGCACGAACAGCGTGTTGACCAGCGAGGTGCCCAGCGCGGTGGTGAGGTTGATCCGCTGCACCTCGCCGCCCGACAGCGTGCGGCTCTGGCGATCCAGTGTCAGATAGCCCAGGCCCACGTCGCACAGGTACTTCAGCCGCGTGCGGACTTCGGCCAGCAGCAGCTTCAGCGCATCGTCTAGCAAGGCGCTCGACAGGGTCAGGTCGTCGAAAAAGCGGCGGATGCGCGCAATCGGCATCAGCATCAGGTCGTGGACGGTCAAACCCGGCAGGCTTTCCAGTTGGGCGCGGTTCCAGTCCACGCCCTTCGGCAGGAAGCGGCTGGCCGGCGCCAGCACGGCGTCGGCGTTGTCCTTGCTGCCCAGGCGCCACAGCAGGGCTTCAGTCTTCAGGCGCGCGCCGCAGCAGGTTTCGCACGGCGTGTAGCTGCGGTATTTCGACAGCAGCACGCGGATGTGCATCTTGTAGGCCTTCGACTCCAGGTAGTTGAAGAACCGCATCACGCCGTACCACTGCTTGTTCCACTGGCCATTCCAGTCAGGCGACCCGTGAATCACCCAGTGCTGCTCGGCCTCGCTGAGCTGGTTCCACGCCAGGTCGCGCGGAATGCCGGCCTTGGCCGCATAGCGCATCAGGTCGTCCTGGCATTCCTTCCAGGCCGGCGTCTGCATCGGCTTGATCGCCCCGTCGCGCAGCGACTTGCGCCCGTCCGGGATCACCAGGCCCAGATCCACGCCGATTACCCGGCCAAACCCACGGCAGGTCTCGCAGGCCCCGTAGGCGGAATTGAACGAGAACAGCGCCGACTGCGGGTCTGCATAGCGGATATCGCTCTCGGGGCTGTGCAGTCCCGTGGAGAACTTCCACACCGGACCGTCGCCCTCGTCGGTCACCACATTGACGCTGACCCGGCCGCCGCCCCGCTTCAGCGATGCCTCGATGGCCTCGATCGCGCGCGCCTTTTCGACGTTGCCGATGCGGAAGCGGTCCGCCACCACATCGAGCACCTTGCGATTGCCAGTTGGCGATTCGACGATGCGCTGCCCGTGCACGCGCGTATAGCCGCTGACCGACAGCCATTGCGTCACTTCGTCCTCGGTGGCCGATTCCGGCAGTTCCACCGGAAACGTCACCACCAGCCGGGCATCGGCAAACGGCTGGCCGGCGGCCGTGCGGGCCAGCAGTTCGGCGTAGATCGTCTCGGGCGAGTCGTGTCGCACCGGCAGCGCGGTCTGCTTGTCGAAAAGCTCGGCCGCACGCGCGTACAGCAGTTTCAGGTGGTCGTTGAGCTCGGTCATCGTGCCCACGGTCGACCGCGAGCTGCGCACCGGGTTGGTCTGGTCGATGGCGATGGCGGGCGGCACGCCGTCCACCTTGTCCACCTGCGGCCGGTCCATGCGGTCGAGGAACTGGCGCGCATAGGCACTGAAGGTCTCCACATAGCGGCGTTGGCCTTCGGCGTACAGCGTGTCGAACACCAGGCTCGACTTGCCCGACCCCGACGGCCCCGTCACCACGGTCATTTGCCCGGTGTGCAGGTCGAGATCAACGTTCTTGAGATTGTGCTGACGGGCACCGCGAATGCGGATCGTACCGGAATCTGACAATTTCCTGCCTCGAATCAGTGAGTTGGATGCGGAACTTAATGTTCTTTGGATGGCTTTCACCACGCCACGCGGGCGCGGAAGTGCCCTAACTATACTGTATAAACGTACAGGCTTCCTGACAGCCAGCAGACAATTCTGATTTCGGAAACCGCGTGTCACTGCAACCGGATCTTGCGCGAGAATGCATGCCCACGTTCAAGTCGCCCCCGAATTGAGCAAACATGGTTTGCATAATATTAGCAATACGCTAACATCGGGATGCAGCACGAGATCGAGTTCACCAGAGAGGCTACACAGCAGTTGCTGTCGATGCCACGAAACGTGGCCCGCAACATCCGGGCCAAGGTAGGTCTGCTGGCAGCGGACCCTTATGCGCCGAACCAGAACGTACGCAAGCTGATGGGCCGGGACGCCTTTCGGCTGCGCGTTGGCGACTGGCGGGTTTTGTACCGGATCGAAGCCGGGCAACTGGTGGTCGTCGTGCTGACCGTCAAACCACGTGGGAGTGCATACCAATGACCGCGATACAGTTCATCCAGCGCGAAGGCAACCGGGAATATGCGATCGTTCCGATCGACCTGTGGGAGCGCGTCCAGCACCTGTTTGAAGCCATGGAAGATGTCCGGATCCACGACGCCGCCATGGCCGCCGACGACGGTTTCCGGATTCCTGCTGCCGTGCTCGACGCCCTGCTCGCGGGCGACCACCCGATCAAGGCGTGGCGCGACCATCGCCGGCTGACGCAGGACGCGCTGGCCACCACGGCCGGCGTCAGCAAGCCCTACCTGAGCCAGATCGAAAACCGCAGGCGCGACGGCAGCGTGGATGTGCTGCGCGCCCTGGCCACCGCGCTGGCGGTACCGCTGGACTTGCTGGTGGAAGACCGGCCCGCCTGAGCCTGCCTGGACCGGTTACCCGCGCTGCGGCAGTTTCCAGCCCGGACGGATGAAGTGACAGGTATAGCCGTTCGGAATGCGCTCCAGGTAATCCTGATGCTCGGGTTCGGCCTCCCAGAACGGCCCGGCGGGGGCGATTTCCGTCACGACCTTGCCCGGCCACAAGCCAGACGCGTCAACGTCGGCCGCGGTCTGCTCGGCCACCTTCTTCTGCTCGTCGTCGAGGTAGAAGATCGCGGAACGGTAGCTGGTGCCGATATCGTTGCCCTGGCGGTTCTTCGTCGTGGGGTCGTGGATCTGGAAGAAGAACTCAAGAATCTGGCGATAGCTGATCTGCTTCGGATCGAACACGATCTCGATGCCTTCGGCGTGCGTGCCGTGATTGCGGTAGGTGGCGTTTGGCACGTCGCCCCCGGTGTAGCCAACGCGCGTGGTCAGCACGCCGGGGTAGCGGCGCAGCAGGTCCTGCATGCCCCAGAAGCAGCCACCGGCCAGAATCGCGGTTTCGGTTTGTGTGGTCATCGTGATATTCCATCGCAATACATCGAGCCTCGTAATATACGCATACCCCACGAAACTCGCTGACCACCATGAAGTCTCCACAACGCGCACAGGGTGCCATACAGACCCTGCAGCGCGAGATCGCCGCCTGCACCCATTGCGCCGCCGAGCTGCCGGCCGGGCCGCGCCCCGTGGTGCAGTTCAGCGCCACGTCCCGGATCGTGGTGATCAGCCAGGCGCCCGGTTCGCGCGTGCATGCCAGTGGCGTGCCGTTCGATGATCCGAGCGGCGACCGGCTGCGGTCGTGGATGGGGGTGACCCGAGACGATTTCTACGACGCCTCGCGCATCGCCATCATGCCGATGGGGTTTTGCTACCCCGGCAAGGGCAAGAGCGGCGACCTGCCGCCCCGGCGCGAATGCGCGCCGCTCTGGCACGAACGCGTACTGGCCTGCCTGCCCGACAACCGCCTGACCCTGCTGGTCGGCACCTATGCCCAGGCCGCCTATCTGCCGAAGCAGCCGGCGCGGCCAAAGCGGTCCATGACCGAACTGGTAGCCGATTTCCGAAATTTCGGCCCTAACGTGTTTCCGCTGCCCCACCCGTCTTGGCGCGTGGTGCTCTGGATGCGCCAGCACCCGTGGTTCGAGTCGGCGCTGCTGCCTGCGCTGCAGGTAGCCGTGCGGGCGCGGTTGTCGCGCTGAAGCCTCAGTCCTCGCGCATCCGCAGGGCGGCGAGCGTGAACGGCTTGGCCAGTACCGTGGTGGCCAGTGCCATCAGTAGCAGGCCGGAGAACGCCGGCGTGCTGATCAGGCGGTTTTCCAGCAGGATGGCCAGCACCACCACTTCCATCAGGCCCTTGGTCTGCGCCAGTGCGCCAGCCGCCCAGGCATCGCGCCGGCCCAGACCGGCCCATCGTGCCGGCAGCGCAGTGCCCGCCATCTTGCCGACCACGGCCACCACCGTCGTCAGGGCAAAGACGATCAGCGCGTCGGTCCCGGCCGTATTGAGATCGGTCCGCAGTCCGGTCATGAGGAAGAAGAACGGCATCAGCACCACCACGGTGGTGGGCTCCAGCTGCCTGCCGATATCGGCGGCCAGTTGGCGCGGCAGCACCACGCCTGCGAGGAACCCGCCAAGGATGTAGTGCAGGCCGATCAGCTCCGACGTGCATGCCGACGCAAAAATCAGCACCACCACCGCCGCCAGCCGCGCATCGTGCCCACGCATGGCCGGCAGCCAGCGCGCCAGTAACGGCCGTACCAGCGCGAACATCACGGCCAGATAGATGGCGCCGCCGATCACCAGCTTCAGCGGCTGCGCGGCGGCCTGGCCGGTGCTGGCCAGGATGCATGACAGCACGATCCATATCGCGGCATCGCTGAACGCCGAACAGGCCAGCGCCAGGCGTCCGGCCGTGGAATCGGTCAGCTTCATCTCGCGCAGGATGGCGCCGAGCACCGGCAACGCTGTGACCGCCATCGACACGCCCACGGCAATGGCGAACTGCCAGGGAGTGGCCGCCTCACCCGCCAACGTCGGGCGCCAGGCGCCGAGCACATAACCGGCGCCCACACCCAGCACGAACGGCAGCGCAACGCAGCCCGGCGCGGCCCACAGGGCGATACGGCGCAGGCCCCGGGCCTCCGGGCCGCCAACGTGCAGCCCCGACAGGAACGCAAACAGTACCACCGCCAGCCATTGCAGCCCCGACAGCGCGGTGAGCTTCTGCGCGCCGAACACCACGTGCCAGCTGTCGGGCCAGAGCGCCCCTAGCACCGACGGCCCGAGCACGATGCCGCCAGCGATCTGCATCACGACCAGGGGCACGATGCCGCCCATGCGCAGGCCGCGCCACAACACCAGCGGCACACCCACGACCAGGCAGGCCTGCACGAAGAAAATGGAAGCGGGATTTAGCGCGGACGGATTCATGGGGCGTCTTGGGTATGGCTTGATGCGTGTTGGGCGGCGGCCCGCGGGCGAACCCGCGATGATACGGCAGTGCCGATGACTGCACTCATCCGAGCGGCAGCGCGGTACTGTAGAGCACCTGTTTCAGGGCAAAGCTCGACCGGATGCTGGCGACGCCAGGAATGCGCGTGATCTGGTCGATGATCAGCCGCTCCAATGCCTCCACGTCGGGCACCACCACGCGCAACAGGTAATCGGCATCGCCCGACATCAGGTAGCACTCCATCACCTGCGGCAGCGCGCCGATCTTGCGCTCGAACGTATCGAGTGTTTCGCGTCGCTGTTTGTCCAGCGACACGGAGATGAACACCACCACCTTCAGGCCCAGCCGCCGGGCATCCAGCAGTGTCACGCGACGCGAGATCACGCCAATCTTTTCCAGGCGCTTCACGCGGGCCAGGCACGGCGACGGCGACAGATTGATACGGCTGGCCAATTCCACATTGGTCAGGCTGCCGTCGCGCTGCAATTCCCCCAGGATACGGATGTCAGTGGCGTCCAGATCGATGTCCAGCATGTTCGGCTTCGGTAGTCATGTTTGCCGGCATTCTATGCTGTATCGGCCGTTCATGACGAAGTGATCCGGACAATGCTGCGGTGCAATGAATCGTAGACTTTTGGACATTCGGCGAGTCATTCGGTGACTCGCCGGCCCGCTCCGACACCCCACGATTTCATGTCCGTCATTGCTCCCGCCGGCAGCGCACGTGCTGCCTCCTTCAAGTCATTTCTGCCGTTGATTGGCGCCGTCATCATCTGGGGCGGCAATTGGCCCGTCATGAAATTCGGACTGTCGCACGTCAGCCCGTTATGGTTTGCCGCGCTGCGCTTCGGCTCGGCTGCCCTGATCAGCCTTGTCGTGCTGGGCGCGCTCAAGCGGCTGCGCCTGCCGTCGCGCGAGGAATGGCCGCTGGTGTTCAGTGTCGGCTTGCTGCAGATGGCCGCCTTTACCGCGCTGGCATTGTGGGCGCTGCAATATGTGGCGCCGGGACGCGCCTCGGTGGTGGCCTACGCCACGGCCATCTGGGTCATTCCGCTGTCGTCGCTGGTGCTGGGCGAGCGGCCGTCGCGCTGGCAATGGCTGGCCACCGGCTTCAGCTACGCCGGCATCGGGGTGATCGTCGCCCCAGCGCTGGGCGGCTGGGAACTGCACACGGTCATGGGCCTGACGATGCTGCTCGGTGCGTCGCTGGCCTGGTCGGTCAGCATCATCCACCTGCGGGCCCACCGTCACGTGCGGCTCGGTGCCGACATGATTCCGTGGGAATGCGCGGTGGCGACGGTGCCGCTGGTGCTGCTGGCCCTGTTGCGGGACGGAGCGCCCGACCTGGCCGCCATCGGTGAAATCTGGCCCGCCGTCCTGTACACTGGTCCGCTGGCCACGGCCCTGACGTTTATCGTGGTGCTCAACGTCACGCAGTCGCTGCCGCCTGCGGCCACGTCCATCGCCATGCTGGGCGTGCCGCTGCTGGGGCTGGTGCTGTCCGCCGTGGCCTGGCACGAGCGGATTTCGGCGGATCTGTCGATCGGCCTTGGATTGATCGCGCTGGGCGTGGTAACCACTGCGCTGGCGCCGCGGTTGGGCCGCCTGGCGTCGCGCTGATCGCGCGGATCGCGCTTGTCAGGGCTCAACCGAAAGCTCGCGCTTCAGCGTGCGTAGCACGAACGTGGAATGGCTGTGCCGCAGGCCCGGCAGCTTGTAGAGCTTGTGGCGCAGGAATTCCTCATAGCCCTCCGTTCCTGCCACGGCCACCTTGATCAGGTAGTCGTACTCGCCCGTCAGCAGATGGGCCTCCAGCACTTCTGGCAATTCGGCCAGCGCCTCGCCGAAGCGGTGCAGCATATCGTCGTCGTGACGGTCCAGCGTGACCTCGATCAGCACGGTATCCGGCAGTCCCAGCGCCTTCTGGTTCAGCAGCGCCGCGTAGCCGCCAATCACCCCAGCGTCCTCCAGCGCCTTGACCCGGTTCCAGCAGGGCGTGGCGGACAGCCCCACCCGCTCGGCCAGCTTGGCGTTGGAGATTCGCCCATCGCGGCGCAGCTCGCGCAGGATGCGGCGGTCGATGTCATCAAGTTTGGGAACGTTTGTCACGGCAATCCGAGGGCTGAGGATGATTTACCCGTCAATTTACATCATTAAGGTGAATTATTCTCCTATCGGATGCCGATCGAAGAAATTTCGGAAGCCAATTTTGCGGCATGGCTGGTAAATTTACCGGACTCCTTGCGAATCACATCGCATCCTCCAATGCGCCACCCGGAACCCGCCATGCCCGCCCTTCATCTTGCCCTGCGACTCGACCGCTCCACCCTGAGCGACACCTTCGGCAGTCTGGAATGGGTGCTGGCCAATGCCCGTCGTACGGGCCTGTCGCTTCAGCAGATGTCGTTCGATGCCGGCCGCGCCAACGTCGCGCGGCTCATCTGCCAAGCTGATACGGTGGAATTGCTGGAGCTGTTCGTGCGGCGCGTGGCCCATGGCGTGGACCTGGAAATCGTTGACGCCGAATTCACTGACGAGCGGCCTACGCTGAAGGAGCCCGAGGCCCTGGCGGCCTGATTACGCGGTGCGCGGGGTGTCTTCGAGCAGTTCGATGCCATCCAGTTCAGCCGCACAGGTCTCGCGCACGATCGATACGAAGTCGTCCACATACGGCCGATCGGCCATGGCCGACGGCAGTACCGCGTAGAGTTCGCTCCACAGCCCCCTCGTCCCGATGCGCTTGGCCAGCACGTAGTCGTGGTCGACGTAGTTCTTGACGCCCCAGTTGGGCAGCGCCGCCACGCCGCGCCGGCTCGCCACCAATTGCAGCACCGCCACGGTCAGTTCGGCCGTGCGCCGTTCGAGCTGGATGCCTGCCGGCTCCAGCACTTCGCGGATCAGGTCGATCCGCTGCTCCGGCACCGGGTAGGTAATCAGCGTTTCGCCAGCCAGGTCTGCCGCCTCGATGCGCCGCTTGTTGCGCAGCCGGTGTTCGTTGGCGATCACCGCCAGGATCTCGAAGCGGAACAGCGGGGCCACGGTCAGCCCGCGCCTGGTGGGGGGCTTCGATCCGATCACCATGTCGGCCTTGCCTTGCGCCAGCAGCCCCAGCGGATCGGCGTGGAAGCCGGCCACGAGGTCGATTTCCACCTCCGGCCAGCGGCGCCGGAATTCGTCCATGACGGGCATCAACCAGTCAAAGCAGGTATGGCATTCCAGCACCACGCGCAATTCACCGCGCGTGTCGCTTTTCAGGCGTAGCAGGTCGCGCTCGGCGGCGCTGATGGCCGCAAGCGTTTCGCGCGCCAGCGTCAGCAGCCGCTCGCCGGCCGGCGTAAAACGCAGGCCCTGGCGCGTGCGATCGAACAGCGCCATGCCGTAGTGCGCCTCGATGGCCTTGATCTGATGGGACAGCGCCGACTGGCTCACGTGCACCCGTTCGGCCGCCGTGGCCAGCTTGCCGGAGTCCGCAATCGCCACCAACGACCGGAAATGGCGGACTTCGATCATCGCAGCCCCGTCCAGCCAGCCGAACTTTTGAGTTGAATGAAATTCATACTTTGTTTAAAACATCTCGCTTGATTCATTCTAGCCGCGAAACGACACTGTGCGCCAGATCAGACATCACTGGAGCACGGCATGGCACGTACACACGTTTTGGGATTTCCGCGCATTGGCGCACGACGGGAACTGAAGTTCGCCCAGGAAGCGTTCTGGCGCGGCGAGACATCGGAAGCGGCGCTGCGCGAGGTGGGTGCCACGCTGCGCGGCCGCCACTGGCAGCTGCAGGCCGATGCGGGACTGGCCACGGTGGCAGCGGGCGACTTCGCCTGGTACGACCAGATGCTGGGCCTGACCACCCTGCTGGGCGCCCTGCCCCGGCGATTCGGATTGGATCCGGCCGCGCTGACGCTGGCGCAGTACTACGAACTGGCACGCGGCAATGCAGCCCAACCGGCCATGGAGATGACGAAGTGGTTCGACACGAACTACCACTACATCGTGCCGGAGCTCGACGCCGACAGCACCTTCGACGGCGGTGCCAACTGGTATTTCGACGAAATTGACGAAGCGCTGGCGCTGGGCCTGTCCACGCGTCCGGTGCTGATCGGCCCGGTCACCTACCTGTGGCTGTCCAAGTCGCACGCGGCCGATTTCGACCGGCTGAGTCTGCTGCCGAAGGTGGTGCAGGCCTACCGCCGCATCCTGTCCCAACTGCAGGCGCGCGGCATCGAGTGGGTACAGATCGACGAACCCGCGCTGTGCCTGGACCTGCCGCCGCAATGGCTCGATGCCTATGACCAGGCCTACCCGGCGCTGGCCGATGCCGGCGTGAAGCTGCTGCTGGCCACGTATTTCGACACCGCCGCCGATCATGCCGCCCGCGTCGCCGCCCTGCCGGTACACGGTTTTCATATCGATCTGGTGCGGGCACCCCAGCAATTGGCAGCGTGGCAGGCCGTGCTGCCAAGCAGTGCCGTGCTGTCGGTCGGTGTGATCGACGGCCGCAATATCTGGCGCACCGACCTGCGCAAGGTATTGGCGGCCGTGACGCCGCTGCACGCCCAACTGGGCGACCGCCTCTGGCTGGCTCCCTCCTGCTCGCTGCTGCATGTGCCGGTGTCGCTCGATACCGAAACCCGCCTCGACCCCGAACTGAAAGCATGGCTGGCGTTTGCCACCGAGAAGCTGGAAGAATTGCATACCCTGGCCCAGGCGCTGAACCTTGGCGAGTCGGCGGTGGCCGCGCAGCTTACCGCGTCCGATGCGGCGCAGGCCGCGCGCCGCACATCGCGCCGCGTGGTCAACCAGCAGGTGCAGAAGCGGCTGGCAGCCGTGACCGCCGACATGGCCGATCGCGACAGCCCGTTCGACGTGCGCATCGTCCGCCAGCGCGACGCGCTGAAGCTGCCCGCGCTGCCCACCACGACGATCGGCTCGTTCCCGCAGACGTCCGCGATTCGCCAGACCCGGGCCGCCTACAAGCGCGGCGAGATCGGCGCGCTGGACTACCTGGACCGCATGCGCGCCGAAATCGAACTCGCGGTGCGCAAGCAGGAGGCGCTGGGCCTGGACGTGCTGGTCCATGGCGAAGCCGAGCGCAACGATATGGTCGAGTATTTCGGCGAACAGCTATGCGGCTACGCATTCACCGAGAATGGCTGGGTGCAGAGCTACGGATCGCGCTGCGTGAAGCCGCCGGTGATCTTCGGCGATGTGTACCGTCCCGAGCCCATGACCGTGGATACGGCGCGCTTTGCGCAGTCGCTGACCGACAAGCCGATGAAGGGCATGCTGACCGGCCCGGTGACGATGCTGCAGTGGTCGTTCGTGCGCGACGACCAGCCGCGCGCCGTGACCACCCGCCAGCTGGCGCTGGCCATCCGCGACGAGGTCTGCGACCTGGAGGCCGCCGGCATCCGCGTGATCCAGATCGACGAACCCGCGCTGCGCGAAGGGCTGCCGCTGCGCCGGGACGACTGGGCCGCCTACCTGGACTGGGCCGTCAGCGCCTTCCGCCTGTCGGCCTCGGGCGTGGGCGACGAAACGCAGATCCACACCCATATGTGCTATGCCGAGTTCAACGACATCCTGCCCGCCATCGCCGCCATGGATGCCGACGTGATCACAATCGAGACTTCGCGCTCGGCCATGGAACTGCTGGAAGGGTTTGGCGATTTCGACTATCCGAACGAGATCGGCCCGGGCGTCTACGACATCCACTCGCCGCGCGTGCCTTCCGTCGAAGCCATGACGCGCCTGCTGGAGCGCGCCTGCGAGGTGATCCCCCCGGAACGCCTGTGGGTCAACCCGGACTGCGGCCTGAAGACCCGTGGCTGGAGCGAGACCGAGGCGGCCCTGGCCAATATGGTCAGTGCCACCCGGGCACTGCGCCAGAAGCTGGCAGGCCAGGCGCCGGCCACCTGGAAGCGCGTGGTGCGGCCCGCCGGCACGGCCAGGCCCGCCTCGCATGTGCATGGCGCGGCATGCGGACCGTCGTGCGCAGGGCAGGCCAGTGCGTAAGGTCATACGCTGAACGCCTGAGCTTATGCGCTGGAGCGCACGTTGCGTCGCTGTGTCGCATGGCGGCGCCGCGTGCGGCTCCGTATCCTTTCGGTCGAGCCAAACAAGAAAATTGCGAGGTCGTGTCGGCATCCGGCGCGATCTTCGACCAAGAGGAATGAAACGAGCCACACCCTGGCGCCGCGTCGCGGCGCTTCCTGCAGCCGCACTATCGAGCGCGGCCTTCGCCCAGTCGGCAACCATCACCAGCCCGGATGCCGCCCCTATCCCTATCCTGCCCACCGTTACCGCCACGGCTGCCGCCGTCGGGTCGCTGACCGCGCCCGGCCTGGCACAGCAGCGGCAGTCGCTGTTCCAGTCGGCCGGATCGGTCGGCTTTGTCGACGCGCAGTCGTTCACCAATACCTACGCATACGACCTGCGCGACGTCCTGAAGGATTCGCCCGGCGTGTACGTGCAGGAACGCTACGGCCAGGAACTGCGCCTGTCGATTCGTGGCTCGGGCGTGGCGCGTGGCTACCACACACGCGGCATCGAGATACTGCAGGACGGGGTACCGACGAACTTTGCCGACGGCAGTGGTGATTTCTACCAGATCGATCCGCTGGCGCTGTCGGCCGCCGAGGTCTACAAGGGCGGCAACGGCCTGGCGTATGGCAGCACGACGCTGGGCGGCGCGGTCAATTTCACCACGCCGACGGCGCTGACTGCCGAAGCCCGGAACATGGTGCGCGTGGACGGCGGCAGCTTCGGCACGATACGCGGCAGCGGCCAGGTATCGCGCCAGATCGGCCCGTGGGACTTCCTGGCGAATGCCACGGTCAGCCATTCCGAAGGCTGGCGCGACCACGAGCGCGGGCAGTACGAGCAGATCAACGCCAACGTCGGCTATCGCTTCAGCCCGTCGGTGGAAACGCGGTTCTACTTCGGGGCCTATATCGTCGACCAGTTGCTGCCCGGCGCGCTGACGCTGAATCAGGCGCTGACCACGCCGCGCATGGCGTCGGCCAGTGCGCTGGCGGGCGACCAGGCGCGCAATACCCGCACCGAGCGGGTGGCCAACGTCACGAGCATCAAGCTCGATAACGGCCAGATCGACCTGACCACCTGGGGCATTCACAAGAGCCTGTACCACCCGATCTTCCAGGTCGTGGATCAGGACAGCTGGACCTACGGCTTCGCGCCGCGCTACACGGGCAACTTCACGCTGGGTGGCCTGCGCAACCAGCTGATCGCCGGGGCGCGCTTCTTCGGCGGCAACAACGACGCGCGGCAGTACGTCAACGTCAACGGCAATCGCGGCGCCCAGACGCTGAACGCGAAGCAGGACGCGTACAACTACGAGGCCTACCTGGAAGACCGCCTGTACGTGCTGCCCACCGTGGCGCTGATGGCGGGCGCCAAAGCCTACCGCAACCGGCGCGAATACACGGACTACGGCGGCCTGCCAACCAACCCCACCGCCAAGTCCGACGGCGCGACTTTCAGCGGCGTCAATCCGAAATTTGGCGTGCTGTGGGAACCGAAGCCCGACATCCAGGCGTTCATCGACATCACGCGCAGCGCCGACGTCCCGGACTTTACCGACCTGAGCCAGACCATCGGCGCCACGCAGCAGTTCGTGCCGCTGGCGGCCCAGCACGGCTGGACGCTGGAACTCGGCACGCGCGGCAAGTGGGACCGCTTTGCGTGGGATGTCACCGCGTACCGCTCGCTCCTGCGCGACCAGCTGCTGCAGTACACGGTGAGCGCCGATATTCCGGCATCGACCTTCAACGCCAACAAGACGGTGCTGCAGGGCGTGGAACTGGGCGCCAGCGCCGAGGTGTTGCGCGATATCGTCGGCAAGGGCGACAAGTTCACCGTATCGCAGATCTGGAACTACAGCGATTTCCGCTTCGACAACGATCCGGTCTACGGCAACAACCGCATCGCCGGGGTGCCGAAGCACGTGCTGCGCACCACGTTGGCCTACAGCCGCAACAGCCGCCTGCGCGTGGCGGGCACGATCGACTGGGTGCCGACAGGTGCCTACGTGGACTACGCCAATACGCTCAAGGTGCCGTCGTATGTGCTGTTCGGCATCGAGGCCAGCTACGAGTTCGAGCGCGGCGTGACGCTGTTCCTCGACGCCCGAAACCTGGCCGACAAGCGTTACATCAGCGATTTCAGTACCGTCACCGACGCGCGCACGGCCAACACCGCCGTGTTCTATCCGGGCGTGGGCCGCGCGTTCTACGCCGGGGTGAAATACAGGTTCTAGGCGGACGCCTCCGGCAGGTGCCCGGAAACGAAAAAACCCTTCCGGACCGGAAGGGTTTTTGCATTCTGGCGCCGCGGGCGCCGCGCTCAGTTCACGCGTTGCACGGCCGGCGGCATCCACTTGCCGTCGAGCACGACCTGCTCGGGCCAGTACGCACGCAGCATCAGGCTGAACGCATCGGGCGGTGCCGGCAGCCAGTTCGTCACCTGGTCGGACGCGGGCCGTTCGTACTGGATATAGATATCCAGCGAGCCGTCGCGGTTGTAGCGCAGCCGGTCGCGGCTGCCAATGGTGTAACGCTGCAGCGGATTGCTGGCGAAGGCCTGCTTGTTGTTGTAGGCGCTCAGCGACCAGAACGCCTTGGCCGGCGGGAGCTGGCCCTTGTCGAAATGCAGGACGTAGCGGCTGCCGCCATCGAACGGACGACCCGACGCGTCGGCGCGGGCAACCGGGTAGACCGCATCCTCGGCAAGGTTGGCGCCCAGCCCATACATCGCAACCACGGCACGGCGGTCGAAATCGGCGCCGTACGCGCCGGTGTCGCGCTGCAGTCGCCAGCCCGTGCTGCCCGCAGCGCTCTTGCGGCCGTTGGCGACGATGGTGGCCAGCGCGGCGGTGGCGCCCTCCTGCACGGCGCGCGCCGTGGACGGTTCCAGCACCGTGGTCTTGAACGGCTCACCGGCCTTGACGCCCATGCGCTGCATCTTTTCGAGCATCGACACATCATCGGGCCCGGGCGGATTTTCCGGCAGCAGCGCGGCCATACGGCTGAAGAACGCCTGCGCATCCATCGCTGCCACCTGCTCGGCGGGCGGCGTTTCGGTATCGATCATCCCTGCGCGTGGCGTGGCCGGCGGCGTGGTGCGGATGCCCTTGCGCCAGGCTGACAGCGGCACCAGGCGGAACTGGTCCTGCAGGCGGTGGACGTTGGCGTAGTCCGCCTTGCTGTTGGTCTGGATCCGGCCGATCAGCCAGACCATGCTGGTCGGCGCACGGATTTCCGTCACGCCCTTGGGCAGCGTCCCTTCCCAATCGGGGCCGACAATCGCAAATGCGCCGCGCCGCGTGCCCGTGGTGCGCTTGCCCGGCGACGCGAACACATTGGTCCAGGCATCGAGCATCTGCATGACGTAGTAGCGGCCCGCCGTATCGGGCACGGACAGGACGACCGGCTCCCTGGACACGTCCACCCAGGCGGTCGAGTACAGCGTGTCCGCGTTCGGGCTCACCACCGTGGTGTAGGTGGCGTCGGGGAACGCGCGGCTATGGTTGAACGTGTTGACCGGGGTCTTGGCCGTCATCACCTCGCGCGTGACATCCATCAGCACGAGCGGATAGCCATAAGTAAATACCTCGGCGGACAGTGCCTTCATCGCCTGATCCGACGGCGGCTGTTCCGCGGCGGGAATGTCCGGCGCGGATGGCGGCGCGGATGCGCAGGCGGAAAGGAAGGCGGCAAGCGCGACCACGCTTGCCAGTTGGCGTATCGATCGGTTCATGACCCCGTTTCCCAGTATGGTGGCGGCCTTCCGGGGGAATGTGCACGACGGGTCCGGGGGGGACGCGTGTAGCTCCGGAGGCGCATCTATTCCGAACGAATGATGTGCCCGCGACTCGGCCACTGTCAATGATTCCGGAGTCCGCCTCCGGGCGATACCGAACACTGATAGGAACGCGTGCGGGGTGCGGTGTAATTTGTGAGCAAGACATCACGCGACTGCCCTGGCGGTCAGGCCGGGACGGGGTGATGTGCGGCGAGCGGCCTGGGTGATACGGATACGATGGCGGTACCCGTGACGGCGGCCATCGATGATGGCGGCCTGATGATCGGAGCTGAAATGATTTGGGACGTAAATCCCGGCCCCAAATGACGAAGGGCCTCCATTGCTGGAGGCCCTTCCAATAGGTGGCGCGGCTGGCAGGATTCGAACCCACGACCCCTTGGTTCGTAGCCAAGTACTCTATCCAACTGAGCTACAGCCGCACGCGAGGGACGCATTGTATCGCAATTCACCTTCCGTGCAAGCCCCTTGTGAAAATTATTTCACTGCCTGCGCAGGACGCTGCCGTATTTGTTTACCAGCGATATCTGGCACCCACCGTGCCGCCCGCGTTGCGTCCGGCGCGCGCCTTCATCCAGAGCCGCAGGCCCGTGGTCGAACTGCTGTGTGCGCCGATGTTGAACGAGAACAGGCCGCGCAGCAGATCGGTATCGATACGTGTGCCATTGATGTTGATGGTTTTCGCGCGGTTGTCCTGCCACCAGTCGGCCTCGACGAACGGATAGACCCCGTTGAGCCGCGTCGGCTTGGAGCCGTAGAGTCGCACTGCCAGCCCCGTGGCGCTGACCTCGCCGGGCGGCGCATCCCAGTTACTGGGGACGGGCGCCATGCCTGGCCGATAGGCCATTTCCACCCGCGATTGCAGCGTCAGGCCCGCGCCGCTGCGCGACAACGGCGCGTCGAGCGCCACGGCCATGCTGCGCGCACGGCTGTCGATAAGGCCGGTGGCAGTCGTCGCATCTTCAACATGGACGAGCGGTGTCCGGGGCGTACTGTTGAATCGCTCCACGACGCGATCGATGCTTGCCAGATTGATGGCGATGGGTTCGGCCTCGGGCGCGGATTCCGGCGACGTCCGCGATGCATGGACGGGAATCGGCAGGTCGGGGTCGTCGTTGCCGATCACCATGCGCGGCGGCACGACCGATAGTGCTGTGTCTTCCGGCACGGCTGGCGGGGCGGCCCGGTCGGGCGGCGGCGTATCCGGGGCGCGCGCGTCCTGGACGAACTGCAGTGCATCACGCCCTGACATGCCGTCCAGGGACTCCTCGGCATGAACCACGGCGCAGGCCAGCAGCGCAAGTACGAAACACAGGGGGAGACCGGGGTGCCCCGCATGCAGGCGGGCGACATGCGCCCTGCCAGACAACCGTCCGGCACGCTCCTCTCTCCCGCACATCAGCTGTACGGACATGGCAACCACCTCGTCGGGCGTTGTGTGGACCATGCCCGATCAGCTTGAGCATAGGTCAAAGGCCGCGCGATGGTTAGAGACGAATGTGGGGTGTGCCGCCCGCTAAAAGACGGAGAGCGCGGATGAGAGAGACGATGTCGGACGAGCGGCCGAGTCGCCAAATTCGGGAGAGACTGCCGAGATGAAAAAGCCCTGCCCGGTGAGCGGGGCGTTCAAATATTGGGGCCCAGAAGAGGACTCGGTCACCCGGGCGCGACCCCGGATTGCGCCGGCAGGCGCAAGCTTTTCGCGTCCCTGCGGGCAGTCCGCAGGGACTGCCCTTTCTGGGCCTGCAAATGAAAAAGCCCTGCTCGGTGAGCAGGGCTTTCAAAATTGGTGCCCAGAAGAGGACTCGGTCACCATGCGCGACCCCGGATTGCGCCGGCAGGCGCAATCTTTTCGAGTCCCCACGGGCAGTCCGCAGGGACTGCCCTTTCTGGGCGCACAAATGAAAAAGCCCTGCTCGTTGAGCAGGGCTTTCAAAATTGGTGCCCAGAAGAGGACTCGAACC
>Ga0055536_1000084_pt1 | contig 80899 bp, 114 predicted proteins | sample AraplaCvi_mLB_r2_FD_55037 | JGI IMG/M metagenome (GOLD analysis project Ga0055536, IMG submission 55037) | Arabidopsis root microbial communities from North Carolina, USA - plate scrape MF_Cvi_mLB_r2 | ecosystem: Host-associated > Plants > Roots > Endosphere | place: USA: North Carolina...
GGCGTCGGTGATCTGGATTTCACCGCCCTTGCCTGGCTCGGTCTGTTCGATCAGGTCGAAGATGTCCGGGGTCAGGATGTAGCGACCGATGATCGCCAGGTTCGACGGTGCGTCTTCAGGTTTTGGTTTTTCAACCATGCTGTGGACGCGGTAGATGTCGTCGCGGATCATTTCGCCGGCAATCACGCCGTACTTGTTGGTTTCCTGCGGATCGACTTCCTGGATCGCCACGATGGAGCAGCGGAACTGCTTGTACAGCTTGACCATCTGGGTCAGTACGCCGTCGCCTTCGAGGTTGACGCACAGGTCGTCCGCCAGGACCACGGCGAACGGTTCGTCACCGATCAGTGGGCGACCGGTCAGGATCGCGTGGCCCAGGCCTTTCATTTCGGTCTGGCGGGTGTAGGAGAACGAGCACTCATCCAGCAGTTTGCGGATGCCGACCAGGTATTTTTCCTTGTCGGTACCCTTGATCTGGTTTTCCAGCTCGTAGCTGATGTCGAAATGGTCTTCCAGCGCGCGCTTGCCGCGGCCAGTCACGATGGAGATTTCAGTCAGGCCCGCATCGAGGGCTTCTTCGACGCCGTACTGGATCAGTGGCTTGTTCACCACCGGCAGCATTTCTTTGGGCATGGCTTTAGTCGCTGGCAGGAAGCGAGTACCGTAACCGGCTGCTGGGAACAAGCATTTCTTGATCATATNAGTCCTTNAAAGGGCTGTACGTACGAATTTCGGCGCAGTCTAATCAGGCCGCGTGCACCTTACAATGGGCCGCGCTGGCTAACCGCTGCCATCTAAGAGAAATATTGTCGCGGATAGTTCCGCACTGGCTGCGAACATAGCTGCGCAGCATCGTACAGATAACCCGCGCCGTAAACCGCCATCTGGCCGCAATGCCTTGATTTTCTGCGTTTGCCCCCTTGCTCCCACTCTTGCAGCGACCCGTTTACCGCTATCATGGCGCCCTTGAACCCCGCCAACGAGGCAGATAGATGTCGGCAACAAAAAGCGTAAACGGTTATCAGATCAAGCAGTTGAAAGACGGCCAGTGGTGGCTGGTCAGCGCCCAGGGCGAGAACGTCGCCGGACCTTTCGCCAGCGAAGCGATGGCAGTCGAAGTGGCATCGGTGTTCGAGGATTCGGCCGGCCACGCCTCGGCGCGGCGCAGCCCCAAGTCCTGAGGCTGTCCCCGCACCGAAGAGCCCTGCCCTGCGCAGGGCTTTTTCATGCCGATCTGTACCGCAGTGGCGGTTCGCTATAGCATCTCGTCCCAGACGCTCGCCAAGGGTGTCCAGCCCTCCCCCGGGGCTCAACTTCTCGATGACGACCACACCCATGCACAAACTTCTGGCACTGACTGCAGTACTGGCCCTGAGCGGATGCGCCACCGTTTCCGATACCTACCTGGAAAACGGCGAACAAGGCCTGAGCATCGATTGCTCCGGCGAAGCCAGCTCCTGGGCCAGCTGCTATGAAAAGGCCGACGCCTCCTGTGCCGGTACCGGCTATCGGATCATCGGCACCGACGGCACGCCGTCACTCAAGGAAAGCGACAAGACCCTGGGGGCGGATGTCGGCAACTACAAAAGCCGCAGCGTCGTAGTGGTCTGCAAGTAACAGACGCCCTGCCTACATATGAATCTCGGCAAACTTGATGCCCAGGTTGCGAATGGTTTCGATCAGGTCGTCCAGCCGGTCGAATGACTCGACTTCATCGTTGTCATCCACAAGAAAATAGCTGCGCCCCGCGCTTTTCTTGAAGAACACGATCCATTCCCCGGAATTCGCCGGATTCTGAATCACATGGGTCGCAGAGATATGCCCCTCTGCATGCCTCTCCCGGACTGTTTCGCGTTTCATGCTTTCTCCCAAAAAACGATGCCGCCGAAACCTGGGTTTCGACGGCATCTTTGACAATGGCCGACAGTTTATCGGATGCCCTGGCCAATCAGCACGCCATCTACCGTCTGGCCATACAGATTGACCCCATCGTTGGCGTGGAACTTGAGCCGGGTCTTCTCGATGGAGCCCTCCACCAGGCGCGGGTCCTGCGGCCGCTCATGGCGGTTGACGAACGCCGCCACGTCCCAGGCCTGCTGGTCGCTCAGGCTGCCGGCCTTGCCCAGGGGCATGTTGTATTTGATAAAGGACGCGGCGGTGTTGATCCGGTGCATGCCGGCACCCCAGTTATACGAGTCCCTGCCCCAGAGCGGCGGCATGACATAGTCGGCGCCGACCTTCTGGCCCTGGCCGTTATCGCCATGGCAGACCGCGCATTGCGCCCGGTACACCTGCTCGCCGCGGGCCAGGTCGTAGCCCTGGGCCGGTTGCGGCACCTCGGGATAACCACGCCCGGGCAACTCGACACCGATCGGCGCCTTGCTCGCCAGCCAATAGGAATACACCGACAACGCGGTGATCTCGTAGCTGTCGGCAGCCGGCGGCGTACCGTTCATGCTGAACTGGAAGCAGCCCTGCAAACGCTCGGCGTAGGTGTTCACCTTGTTGTTCTTCTTGCGGTACGCCGGGTACATCGGATAGGCGCCCCACAGTGGCGCGGAGTTGGCCAGCCGGCCCTGATCCAGGTGGCAGTTGCTGCAATTGAGCCCATTACCGACGAACTTCGGCGCCAGGCGCTTGGTGTCGACGAACAGCGCATAACCGTCGCGGACCATCTTGCCGTAGGCATTGTCCGGCAGCTCGCTCTCCGCCGGCGGCTGGAAATACTGAGGATGGGCAGCATTCGCCGCCGGCTCCCGCAACTGTGATTGGTCTTCCATGGCGACCGCGGCGCCATGAACCTGGGTCGCCAGCAAGACGAGGGAAAAGCCCAATAGAAGATCACGGCTCATGGCTTGGGCTCCTGGTTATCGGCCTTGGCGGACAAGCTGCCGACCTTGGCAAAGTAGTCGGCCACCGCCGTGATTTCCTCGGGGCTCAGGGCCTTGGCGATGTGTCCCATCAGATCGTTGGGGTCGTTGCGACGCGTGCCGTCGCGCCAGGCATTCAACTGCCCGGCCAGATAAGCCGCGGGCTGCCCGGCCAACGGCGGAAAGGCGTCTCCGACACCCACGCCACCCGGTCCGTGGCAGATCACGCATTCGGGGACCTGCCGTTCCCAGGCGCCGCGCAGGGCCAGCCTCGCTCCTACCCCCTCAGCCATGGCGCTGCGGTTGATCGGCGCTGGCGTCGCAGCCGGCATGGCTGCCAGGGTCTGGCTGACCGCGTCTATCTCGTCATCGCTCAGGGCCTTGGCCAGTGGTTGCATGACCGGATTGCTGCGCGCACCGCTGCGAAAATCCTCCAGCTGCTTGCGCAGGTAACCCGCCGACAATCCCGCCAGACGCGGAAATCCGGCGGCGGCCAGGCCCAGGCCATCGCCACCGTGACAGGCCAGGCAGGCCGTGGCGCCGGGCTGCGCTCCACCCTGGGTAAACACTTTCTGCCCATCCACGGCCTGGGCACTGGCGACAAAAAACAGCATCAGGCTGCTCAGCAGTATTCGATCCATGGGGATCATGGCGAACTCCATTTTTCTAGTTATATCCTTAGGCTTATTTTATATAAGCCTACAAAGAGTAGGCCAATAGACCTTTGGCTACAACGCGAAACCCACCGAGCCTGCCTTGTCACCGGGCACAAAAAAGCCCGCCCTCGCCACGGAAATCCGGGCCAGGGCGGGCTCTTGAAAAGTCGCGCGGCGATCAGCCGGAAATGCAGTCTTCCGCCGCCTTGCGGATATCGCCCGGACGCATGGGCACATTGGACATGCTTTCATGCAGCTTGATGCTGCTGCCGCCGGAACGCTCCTCGATATCGAACACCGCGGTCGGCCCTGCCGACAGTTTCTGCGGAACGATAACGCGCATGCCGTCCTTATGCGGTTCGACCTGCAACTGGCCACGGCTGTCAGCCAGTTTGTCGCTGACGCACTTGGCGTACTCCTGCGGCTTTTTCCCTGAAATCACGTTCAGGGTGGGCAGTGTCTGGTTAATGTCCGAGACTGTCGCACAACCACTGATCGCCAAGGCCAGAATCAACACACCCCACTTCATACATTTCCTCCGATAAAGACCGTCCGACCGCAGAAATGGCATTTTTCTCCGGATCAGTCAGATTTATCCTAAATAATCGGCAAATAACTGTTTTAAATTGTCAAAGCCGCCGGCCGCGGCCTGATAAACTGCGCCATCGTTTTGATTTTGTAGCAAAAGCCCTTCTGGAGGCGCCCATGAAATTTATCCACCAGCGCGAGCACCTCAACGAAGACGATATCGTCGTCATCGAATGCTCCCAGGTCTGCAACATCCGCCTGATGAACGACGCCAACTTCCGAAGCTTCAAGAACGGCGGACGTCACACATATCATGGCGGCGCGTTCGACAAGTTCCCGGCCAAGATCACCGCACCGAGCACCGGCTTCTGGAACATCACCATCGACACCGTCAACCGCCGGCCCATCAGCGTCACCCGCAAGCCGAACCTGACCCACTCGATCAAGATCATCCGCCGGTCCAGCTCGAAACTGCGCTGAACCCCGCCCCAGCCCGCGACAAACAGGTATCACCGTGGCCCAAACGACCAAGTACGTCATCAAATACAAACTCAACGGCGAACGCCGTTTCGAGTTCGCCCAGCTGGAAAGCGGCACTCAGGAAGAAGCCAAGGCCGCGCTGGAAGCCCTGCATGGCCAGACCGACGACGTCATCAGCGACGTCAGTGTGAGCAAGGCGCTGTAGTCCCTGCTTCTGTGACGAATTCGAGCGCAAGCAGCGGAGTGTGAGCGGCCCGCGCGCTTCCTAGACTGGCGGGTATCAGCCTCTGCCCCAGGAACGCCAGGATGTCCGCCCCCTCCCTCGAACAACGTCTTGCCTGCCTGGACTGGCCCTCGATCGAGCGGCAACTCGACCAGGACGGCAGCGCAGTGATCGGCAACCTGCTCAGCGCCGATGAATGTCATGAGCTCAGCAGTTTGTATCCGCGCAGCGAATGGTTTCGTTCGCGAGTGGTCATGGCCAGGCACGGTTTCGGCCGCGGCGAATACCAGTATTTCGCCTACCCCTTGCCGCAGCTGGTCGCCGAACTGCGCGGCCAGTTCTATCCGCGCCTGGTGCCGCTGGCCAACCGCTGGAACCAGCTGATGAATATCCCCGTGCAATATCCGCCCCGGCACGAAGACTTTCTCCAGCGCTGCCACGCCGCCGGTCAGCAGCGGCCGACGCCCTTGTTGCTGCAATATGGCCCGCAGGATTACAACTGCCTGCACCAGGACTTGTATGGCGACAACGTATTCCCCTTGCAGGTGGCGATCCTGCTGTCACGCCCCGGCACCGACTTCAGCGGCGGCGAATTCGTCATCACCGAACAGCGCCCGCGCATGCAGTCGCGGCCGCAGGTCATCGATCTGAAGCAGGGTGATGCGCTGATCTTCGCCGTGCATCATCGTCCGGTACCCGGCGTGCGCGGCCATTACCGGGTGACGTTGCGCCATGGCGTCAGCCGCCTGCACAGCGGCCGCCGCCATACGCTAGGAGTGATCTTCCACGATGCCCAGTAACGGTAACTTCACCGCCGAGCTGTTCGGCGAACCCGAACTGCAACAGGCGCCCCGCACCGAACAGGTCGGCCCGCAGTCCTTCGTGTTCCGTGGTTTCGCCCTGCCCTGGGTCGAGCGCCTGCTGCCGGCCCTGCGTGACGTACTGCGGGCCGCGCCGTTCCGGCAGATGGTCACCCCGGGCGGCTTCACCATGTCGGTCGGCCTGAGCAGTTGCGGCCAGCTGGGCTGGACCACCGACCGCAGCGGCTACCGTTACACCGCCATCGATCCGCAGAGCGGCCAGCCCTGGCCGGCGATGCCCGAGGTGTTGCGCGAACTGGCCCAGGCCGCCGCAACCCAGGCCGGCTTTGCCGGGTTCGACCCGGACGCCTGCCTGATCAATCACTATGTGCCCGGCGCCCGCATGTCCCTGCACCAGGACAAGGACGAGCGCGACTACGACGCGCCGATCGTCTCCGTCTCCCTGGGCTTGCCGGCGGTGTTTCAGCTGGGTGGCGAGCGGCGCAGCGACCGCCCGTTGCGGGTGCCGCTGCTGCATGGCGATGTGGTGGTCTGGGGTGGCGTCGACCGCCTGCGCTATCACGGCGTGCTGCCGCTCAAGGACGGCACCCACCCACTGCTGGGCCCACGGCGCATCAACCTGACCTTTCGCCGGGCCGGTTGATCCCGCGGGAATTCAAGCGCAAGACTCGGAGTGCCAGGCCCCCTGCCCTTGGTTAATCTGAGCGACAACCGCCACCGAGTAGAGTCCATGACCATGGTCCAGCCCAAGCCCACCACCACCGCAAGCGATCCCCGCTGGCTCGCCGTCCTGGCCCGTGATGCGCGCGCCGATGGCCAGTTCGTCTATGGGGTGAAAACCACCGGCGTCTACTGCCGCCCCAGCAGCCTGTCACGCCTGCCGCGACCGGAGAACGTCGAGTTCTTCGACACCGCGGAGCAAGCCGAGGCCGCCGGTTACCGGCCGAGCAAACGCAGCGCCAGCGACCAGACCCAGGTGGCCGCGCAGCATGCCAGCCTGGTAGCGGCCGCGTGCCGGCAGATCGAATCGGCGCAAGCGCCGCCCAGCCTGAAACAGTTGGCCGAGCAAGCCGGCATGAGCAGCTTCCACTTTCACCGGGTGTTCAAGGCCGCCACCGGGCTGACCCCCAAAGGCTACGCCAGCGCCCACCGTTCGCGGCGGGTACGGCGCCAGCTGGAGCACGGCCATTCGGTGACCGACGCGCTGTACGACGCCGGTTTCAACTCCAACAGCCGCTTCTACGAAACCGCCGACCAGTTGCTCGGCATGAAACCCAGCGACTACCGCGCCGGCGGCCTGAACGCCGATATCCGCTTCGCCGTCGGTCAATGTTCCCTGGGGGCGATCCTGGTCGCCCAGAGCAATCGTGGGGTCTGCGCGATCCTGCTGGGCGACGATCCCAATGCCCTGGTGCAGGACCTGCAGGACAAATTCCCGCGGGCCAACCTGATCGGCGCCGACCAGGATTTCGAGCAACTGGTGGCCAAGGTGGTGGGGTTTATCGAAGCGCCGGCCATTGGCCTCGACCTGCCGCTGGACCTGCAAGGCACGGCGTTCCAGGAGCGGGTGTGGCTGGCCCTCAAGGAGATTCCGCCGGGCAGCACCGCCAGCTACGCCGAGATCGCCCAGCGGATCGGCGCGCCGAAATCCTTTCGCGCCGTGGCCCAGGCCTGTGGCGCCAACAGCCTGGCGGTGGCGATCCCTTGCCACCGGGTAGTGCGCAGCGACGGCCACCTGTCCGGCTACCGCTGGGGCGTAGAGCGCAAGCGTCAGTTGCTCGAACGCGAGGGCTCGTCCGAGGCTTGAATGCCAATGTACACCGACACCGATTCCGGCCCGGTGTACACCTCGAAGTCCGTGGCGAAGCGCCGGCGGACCTGCGGGTTGTCCTCGAAGTAGGCCCAGACCAGGCCCCAGGTCTGGATCACCACCTCCGGCATCAGCCCCTTGGCGGAGAACGCCAGGTACTCGCCGCCCTGCACCTGGACCAGCGGATAGTCGGCATTGCCTTCGCCCACCGCCACACCGGCGGTGACATCGAAGTGCCCCGAGGCATCGGACTCGTAGTTGGAGTACACGCCGTAGATGAACGAGTCCGACTGCCGGTGGCCGATGCTGTCGAACAGGCCTTCGACAAAAAACCGCTCCCACATCGGCGCGATTCGCGCGCTGTCCGCTTGTTGCTCGTCGGCATTGCAGGTGCGCACCTGCAAGCCCGAAACGCAGAAAGGCTGAACCTCTCGCAGTTTGACATCCATGCTTCGTACTCCTGTCTGGCGTTTATCTGGGTAACCGGCGCGCACGGTATCAGCGATTCACATCCACCACCACGCGCCCGCGCAACTCGCCGGCCAGCAGGCGCGATGCGGCGGTGATGGCTTCGCTGAGGCCGATCTCATGGCTGATCAACGGCAGCAGGGCCGGGTCCATATCGCGGGTCAGGCGCTGCCAGGCCTCGATTCGCCGGGCCTTGGGCTGAGTCACGCTGTTGATCCCAGCCAGGGTCACGCCCCGCAGAATGAAAGGCGCCACCGACGCCGGGAGGTCCATGCCCTGGGCCAGCCCGCAGGCGGCCACAGTGCCATTGGCCTGGGTGCTGGCGCAGGCATTGGCCAGGGTATGGCTGCCCACCGAGTCAATCACCGCCGCCCAGCGCTCCTTGGCCAACGGCTTGCCCGGCGCGGACAGGCTGGCACGGTCGATGATCTCGCTGGCGCCCAGGCGCTTGAGGTAGTCCTGCTCGGCAATGCGCCCGGTGGACGCCACCACCCGATAACCGAGCCGGGCCAACAGGGCTATGGCAAAGCTGCCGACCCCGCCATTGGCCCCGGTGACCAGCACCTCGCCCTGGTTCGGAGTCAGGCCGTGGCGCTCCAGCGCCAGGATGCTGAGCATCGCCGTGTACCCGGCCGTGCCGATGGCCATGGCCTCGGCCGCGCTGAACGCCTGGGGCAAGGGGATCAGCCAGTCGCCGTCCAGCCGCGCCTTCTGCGCCAGCCCGCCCCAATGCCCTTCGCCCACGCCCCAGCCGTTGAGCAGCACCTGGTCGCCGGGCTGGTAGTCCGGGTGGCCGCTGGACTCGACAATGCCTGCCAGATCGATTCCCGGGACCATGGGAAACTTGCGCACCACCGGACTGCTGCCGGTGATGGCCAGGCCATCCTTGAAGTTCAGGGTGCTGTAGGCCACCCGCACCGTCACATTGCCCTCGGGCAACTGCACTTCGTCAATCTCGCGCAGCGCCGCGCGATAACCGGCGTCGTCTTTCTCGATCAAAATACCCTTGAACATGACTGCCTCCCGATGGGCCCATGGCCGGGCCGTGAACTTGAGTTTCAGCTTGCAAAGCCCCCACCTTCCCAGCCCGTGCGGGAAAAATCCACGCTCTTTTCGTCGTAGGCCACCCACGCCCCGCTCCTGCCGGTGATCATGCCGCCCCAGCCAAAGTCGACTGGCCTTGATCGTCCATCTCCTGATACAAACCCCGGGTTGCCGTCCTTATCTCTTGACGTCGGAGCATCATTCACATGAGCCAATGGCCTGACACCCGTATTCTCGACCTGCTGGGCATCGAGCTGCCGATCATCCAGGCGCCCATGGCCGGTGCCACCACTACGGCCATGGTGATCGCCGCCGCCCAGGCCGGCGCGCTGGGCTCCCTGCCCTGCGCCATGCTCAGTCCCGAGCAGATTCGCCAGGACGTGCAGAGCATTCGCCAGGCTACATCTGCCCCGCTGAACCTGAACTTCTTCTGCCACCAGAACCCGACACCCGACCCGGAACGGGAAATCCGCTGGAAAAACGCCCTGGAACCCTACTACCGCGAACTCGGCGCCGACTTCGAGGCGCCGACCCCGGTCAGCAGCCGCGCGCCCTTCGACGCCGTCAGCTGCGAGCTGGTGGAGGAGCTGCGCCCGGAAATCGTCAGCTTCCACTTCGGCCTGCCGGAGCCGGCCCTGCTCGCGCGGGTCAAGGCCACCGGGGCGAAGATCCTGTCGTCGGCCAGCACCGTCGATGAAGCCGTCTGGCTGGAACAGCATGGCTGCGACGCGATCATCGCCATGGGCTACGAGGCCGGCGGCCATCGGGCGATCTTCCTCAGCGAAGACCTCAACACCCAGGTCGGCACCATGGCCCTGGTGCCGCAGATCGCCGATGCGGTGCGGGTGCCGGTGATCGCCGCCGGCGGGATCGGCGACGCCCGCGGCATAGTCGCCGCCTTCGCCCTCGGCGCCTCGGCGGTGCAACTGGGCACCGCCTACCTGTTCACCCCGGAAGCCAAGGTCAGCGCCGCCCACCACCGGGCCCTGCGCACCGCCAAGGAGAGCGAAACAGCCCTGACCAACCTGTTCACCGGCCGCCCGGCGCGGGGCATCGTCAACCGGGTGATGCGCGAGATCGGCCCGATCAGCCCGCTGGCCCCGGCCTTTCCCCTGGCGGGCGGCGCGCTGATGCCGCTGCGCGCCAAGGACGAAGCCGACTTCGCCAACCTCTGGTCCGGCCAGGCCCTGCGCCTGGGGTTGGAACTGCCGGCCTTCGAGCTGACCCGCACGCTGGCCGAGCAAGCCCTGGCCAAGCTCAACAGAAGCTAAAAGCCCCAGGGCCGCGAGTCCGCTCGCGGCCCGCTGCCCACTCCAGCTCCTGCCCCAGTTCCGTTCGCTGGCGATTCGCTATATATTTCCGTATACAGCGTTTCACCCACCCCCGGTGCAGTCCCTTTCCATATCCCCCACTGCCCAACGTCCCTTCGCCAATGGAGCTGTTCATGAACCGTCGTCTCTCAGGTTTTGCCCCGACCTGCCTTGCCGCTGTGCTCGCCGCCTGCGCCTTCGGCTCGGCCCAGGCCGATGAAGTCCAGGTGGCGGTCGCCGCCAACTTCACCGCACCGATCCAGGCCATCGCCGCCGACTTCGAGAAAGACACCGGGCACAAACTGGTGGCCGCCTATGGCGCGACCGGGCAGTTCTATACCCAGATCAAGAACGGCGCGCCGTTCGAAGTGTTCCTCGCCGCCGACGACAGCACTCCGGAAAAACTCGAAAGCGAAGGCGCCACCGTCAAGGGCTCGCGCTTCACCTACGCCATCGGCACCCTGGCGCTGTGGTCGGCCAAGGATGCCTACGTCGACAGCAAGGGCCAGGTGCTCAAGGACAACCACTACCAGCACCTGTCCATCGCCAACCCGAAAGCCGCGCCTTACGGCCTGGCCGCCACCCAGGTATTGGCCAGGCTGGGCCTGACCGAGCAGGTCAAGGGCAAAATCGTCGAAGGCCAGAACATCACCCAGGCCTATCAGTTCGTCTCCACCGGCAACGCCGAACTGGGCTTTGTCGCCTTGTCGCAGATCTACAAAGACGGCAAAGTCAGCAGCGGCTCGGCCTGGATAGTCCCGGCGCAGATGCACGACCCGATCAAACAAGACGCGGTGATCCTCAACAAGGGCAAGGACAACCCGGCGGCCAAGGCCCTGGTTGACTACCTCAAGGGAGCGAAAGCCGCGGCCGTCATCCAGTCCTACGGTTACCAACTCTAAATGCCGCTATCGAGTGCCGACTTTTCCGCCATCTGGCTGACCCTGCAACTGGCGTCGCTGACGACCCTGATCCTGCTGATCGTCGGTACGCCGATTGCCTTGTGGCTGTCGCGCACTCGCTCGTGGCTGCGGGGGCCGATCGGCGCCATCGTCGCCCTGCCCCTGGTCCTGCCGCCGACGGTGATCGGCTTCTACCTGCTAATCGCCCTCGGCCCCAACGGCTATATCGGCCAGTTCACCCAGGCCCTCGGCCTGGGCACCCTGACCTTCAGTTTCAGCGGCCTGGTAATCGGTTCGGTGATCTATTCCATGCCCTTTGTCGTGCAGCCGCTGCAGAACGCCTTTACCGCGATCGGCACGCGCCCGCTGGAAGTGGCGGCGACCCTGCGCGCCAATCCCTGGGACACCTTCTTCAGCGTGATCCTGCCGCTGGCCAGGCCGGGCTTCATCACCGCGGCCATTCTCGGGTTCGCCCACACCGTCGGCGAGTTCGGCGTGGTGCTGATGATCGGCGGCAATATTCCCGAGAAGACCCGAGTGGTCTCGGTGCAGATCTACGACCACGTCGAAGCCCTGGAATACGCCCAGGCCCACTGGCTGGCCGCCGCCATGCTGGTGTTCTCGTTCCTGGTGTTGCTGGCGTTGTACTCCAGCCGCAAAACCCGCGCTGGCTGGAGTTGAGTCGTGAGTGCATCGATCCATGTGCGCCTCAAGCGCCGTTACAAAACCTTCGACCTGGATCTCGACCTGGAGCTGCCGGGCCGGGGCGTCACCGCGCTGTACGGGCATTCCGGCTCCGGCAAGACCACCTGCCTGCGCTGCATCGCCGGCCTGGAGCAGGCCGAACAGGGCCTGGTGCGGATCAACGACGAAGTCTGGCAGGACAGTGAACGTCAGCTGTTTATGCCACCGCACAAACGTTCCTTGGGCTACGTGTTCCAGGAAGCCAGCCTGTTCGCCCACCTCTCGGTGCAGGCCAACCTGGAGTTCGGTCTCAAGCGCATCCCGCGTGCACAACGCCGTGTGGACATGGCCCAGGCCACCGAGCTGCTGGGCATCGGCCACCTGCTGCAGCGCCCTCCGCACAACCTGTCCGGCGGCGAGCGCCAGCGCATCGGCATTGCCCGTGCGCTGCTGACCAGCCCGCGGCTGCTGCTGATGGACGAGCCGTTGGCGGCCCTCGACAGCAAACGCAAAAGCGAGATCCTGCCGTACCTCGAACGCCTGCATGACGAGCTGGAGATCCCGGTGCTGTACGTCAGCCATTCCCAGGATGAGGTGGCGCGCCTGGCCGACCATATCGTGCTGCTGGAAAACGGCCGCGCCCTGGCCAGCGGGCCGATCGGCGAAACCCTGGCCCGTCTCGACCTGCCCCTGGCCCTGGGCGATGACGCCGGGGTGGTGATCGAAGGCCAGGTCACCCATTACGACGCCGGCTACCAGCTGCTCGCCCTGCAACTGCCCGGCAGCCAGCTGCGGGTGCGGGTCGCCCATGCGCCGTTGGCCATCGGCAAGCACCTGCGCTTCAAGGTCCAGGCGCGGGATGTCAGCCTCAGCCTGCAAGCCGGCGAACACAGCAGCATCCTCAACCGCCTGCCGGTGACGGTCAGCGGCGAAATCCCCGCCGACAACACCGCCCATGTCCTGGTGCGCCTGGACGTCGCCGGCACCCCGCTGCTGGCGCGAATCACCCGCTATTCCCGCGACCAGTTGCAGCTGCACCCAGGCCAGCAACTCTGGGCGCAGATCAAGGCGGTGGCCGTGCTCGCCTGACCCCCGGCAAATCGGTTGGCACCCCTGTGCCACTGCGCGGTCAATCGCCAGACAGGCCTGATCGATTGATTGCCAAGGATTCCGCCATGCCCGACAGCCCACTGCGCCAAGACCTGCCAACGGACCTGCATTACGTCGACGACACGCAGCCGGGAATCAGCCGCAAGAAACTGCGCGGCAAATTCGTCTACTTCGACCCGCAGGGCCAACGTATCGACGCGCCAGAAGAGCTCCAGCGCATCAACGCCCTGGCCGTGCCGCCGGCCTATACCCAGGTGTGGATCTGCGCCGACCCGCGTGGTCACCTGCAAGCCACCGGCCGCGATGCCCGCGGGCGCAAGCAATACCGCTACCACCCGCGCTGGCGGGAAGTGCGCGACGCCGACAAGTACTCGCGCCTGCTGGAGTTCGGCAGCGCCCTGCCGCGCCTGCGCCAGCAACTGGAAACCCTGCTGGCCGCGCCCGGCTTCAGCCGCGACAAGGTCATGGCCACGGTCATCAGCCTGCTCGACGCCACCCTGATTCGCGTCGGCAACAGCCAGTACGCCCGCGACAACCGCTCCTATGGCCTGACCACCCTGCGCAACCGGCACGTGGCAATCAAAGGCAGCTCGATCCTCTTCCAGTTCCGCGGCAAGAGCGGCATCGAACACCAGATCACCGTCAAGGACCCACGCCTGGCGCGGATCCTCAAGCGCTGCCTGGAGCTGCCCGGACAGAACCTGTTCCAGTACCTCGACGAGAACGGCGAGCGCCACAGCGTCAGTTCCTCCGACGTCAACGCCTACCTGCAGGAGCTGACCGGCGCCGACTTCACCGCCAAGGACTACCGCACCTGGGCCGGCAGCACCCTGGCCCTGGCGGTACTGCGCGAGCTGCACTGGGAACCCGAGGCCGAGGCGAAAAAGCATATCGTCGAGATGGTCAAGGACGTCGCCCGGCAACTGGGCAATACCCCCGCCGTGTGCCGCAAGTGCTACATCCATCCGGCGCTGCTCGAGGGCTTCGTGCAGGGGCATCTGGCCGCCCTGCCCAGGCCGCGCAAACGCAAAGGGCTGAGGGCCGAGGAAGTCGGCCTGAGGATGTTTCTCGAACGCCTGGCGCAACAGCCCTGAGGCTTTTCGCAATCGCCTCCCTGGCACTTGCGGGTTGTCACCCGGGACGCTCACGCGTTAGGCTAGCCGCCCTTCCCCCGTCACCGGACGATTGCCGACGTGAACAACTAAGCCTTCCAGAAATGTATTCGCGACAAGCCGCCTTGCAGCGCTTGTTGGCCTTTTTCGACATTTTCCGGAGGTGCTGATGACTCACGTCACACGGCTGCCTGCGCTGGTTTCCCTGAACCAGCTGACATTCCAGTTCGCCCATGGCGAAACCCTGTTCGATTCACTCGACCTGACATTCGATGCCTTGCCCACCGGCATAGTCGGACGCAATGGCACCGGCAAGAGCGTGCTCGCGCGCCTGATCGCCGGCGAGCTTGCGCCGTCCTCGGGCAGCGTCACGCGCTTCGTCCGCGTGGCCTATGTAGCCCAGGAACACCTGGCGCAGGAAGGCCAGAGCGTCGCCCAGGTCGCCGGCATCGCTGAGGCCCTGGCCGCCCTCGAACGCCTTGCTGCGGGCCAGGCCTCGATGGCCGACCTGGCGCAGGTCGACGAGCGCTGGGACCTTGGCGAACGCCTGCGCCGCCTGCTGGACGAGGCCGGTCTCGGCACGGTCGGCCCCGACGATCCGGCCGCCAGCCTCAGCGGCGGGCAACGCGCACGTATCGCGGTGATCGGCGCCCTGCTCAGCGATGCCCAACTGCTGATACTCGACGAACCCAGCAACCACCTCGACGAGCCCGGTCGCCAGTGGCTGCTGACGCAGCTCCAGCAGTGGCGCGGCGGACTGATCTTGATCAGCCATGACCGCCAGTTGCTGGCGCAGATGCAGCGCATCATCGAACTCACGCCCCAGGGCGCGCGGGTCTACGGCGGCAACTACGCGGCGTTCCACGCCCAGCGCGAAGCCGAATACGGCGCGGCGCGGGCCGCCCTGGAGCACGCGCGAACCGAACGCAGTCGCGAACAAAAGCGTCTGCAACGCGAGCACGACACCATCCAGCGCCACGCCGCCGGCGCCCGGCGTTATGCCGACACCGCCAACATCGCCAGCTTTGAACGGAGGAAGATAAAAAGCGCCGCCCGGGACATCATGGGCCACGTGCGCAACCGTCAGCAGGGCCACAAGAACAACCTCGATCAGCAGGTCCGCGACGCCTATGCGCGGGTGGTGCCGGAGGCGCCAACCCTGGTGACGCTGCCCGGCACCGCGGTGCCCCAGGGGCAACAGGTGTTCTGCCTGAGCCGAGCGCAATTGCCCTGGCTGCCGCCCGAGTCCGCCTCCAGCTACCTCGACCTGACCGTCACCGGGCCCATGCGCATCGCGGTCAGCGGGCCCAACGGCTGCGGAAAATCCACGCTGCTGAAAATGCTGGCCGGCGAGATCCAGCCCTTGAGCGGCCAGTGCCAGGTGCGGCTGGCCAGTGCTTGCCTTGACCAGCGCCTGTCGCTGCTCGATCCCGAGCGTTCGATCCTCGACCACCTGGGGGCCCTCGACCGACCACTGCAGGAAGGCCTGCTGCGCAGCCGCCTGGCCTGGCTGCAACTCGACGCCCAGCGCGTGACCCAGCCCTGTGGCCGGCTCAGCGGCGGCGAACGCCTCAAGGCCGCGCTGGCGATTGCCCTGTGGCGCGAGACGCCGGCCAAGCTGCTGCTCCTGGACGAGCCGACCAACCACCTGGACCTGGAATCGGTGGAAGCCTTCGAAAGCGCCCTGCGCGATTTCCCGGGCGCGATGCTGGTGGTGTCCCACGACCGCGAGTTCCTCGCCGCCATGGCGCCCAGCCACCGGCTGCAATGGACGGCAGCGGGCTGGAGACTGGACGAGGCCGACCAATGAACAGGCTTTTGCGCGAATTTCAGAGTTGCTTCTATAGTTGCTCTGAGCAGCTATCAACCAGGGAAGCGCCATGGAAGACATTTTTGTCGTAAAGCGCTGCAACAAGATCATCATTCAGGGTCGACGTGCCGGGGAAGCCGCCCACGGCGCGCCGATCGCCGCCCACTGGTACCGCATCGCCGACACGCGCACCGACGGCTTCATCGGCGATGGCTACGACCTGGAAGAGGACGCCGTGCGCGAATGCCGCCGGCTCAATGCCGCCAGCCGCCGCGCCTGAAACCGTGGACTCCGGGTGGTGCAGCCACTCGCCGGCGATGATGAAATTTCTTTCACTGTGAACCCGCCAAGGCTTCGCTAAAGTGGCTCACGCTTATTGAAGACTCCCGACTGGCCCACCGCCCCCCGGTGGGTCTTTTTTATGGGCGATCGCCAAGGGCCGGGCGGCGGTCTGGCAGAGGATGCCAGGCATAAAAAAGCCCCGCACGCGGGCGAGGCTGTGTGATGCGGCGAGACGCCGCTTACTTGAGTCTGACGGCGGTGCCGGTGACAAAAACCACCACCATGCCGCCACGGCCGCTGGGCATGCTGATCTCGTAGTCCAGGCCGATCACCGCATCCGCGCGAAGGTCGCGAGCACGCTCCTTGATCTCGTCGGTCGCCTGCACCCGGGCCTCTTTCAGCGCCCGTTCCAGGGTCAGGGAACGCCCACCGAAAAAGTCGCGCATCCCGGCGAAGACGTCACGCACGACGTTGATCCCCTGCACGGACTCGGCACTCACGATATCCAGGTACTCGGCGATCTCTCGCCCCGCGATCGCGTGGGTGGTAGTGATAATCACGGCATTCTCCTTTGACCGGCGCGACCCTGCCCTGAACCCGGGCGGGGTCGCAAAAAAACGCGATGGTAACAGACGCTCGGCGGGCGGCCATGCAGAGCATGCCGTGCGAGGCTGGCGCAGCGGCCTGCGCGGTGCTGCCAAGGGCGAGCCTGTCCGTGTTTAAATCCGCCGGCGGATAATCGCAGATCCTTCCCCTACTGGAGTACTCACATGGACGTCATTCGGTCGCTAGCCCCCGAACAATGCGCAGGCATGGAGGATATCCGCCGCGAGATCGATCGCCTCGACCAGGTTGTCATCCAACTGCTGGGCGAACGTTTTCGCTACGTCATGGCCGCCTCGAAATTCAAGACCTCGGAAACCGCCGTGCGCGCCCCCGAGCGCTTTCGCGCCATGCTCCTGCAACGCCGGGAATGGGCCCAGGCCGAGGACCTGAACGCCGATGCCATCGAAAAGCTCTACAGCGACCTGGTACAGCACTTCATCGCAGAGGAGCTCAAGGGCTGGAAGTCCGCCCAGGCCCAGTCGCCGGCCTGAGGGCAAAAGAACACCCGACAGCCCGGGAACACGCCAGGCTGTCGGGCAGGGTCGTGGATGGGGTTATCGGGTATTGGCCCCTCGCGCAGCCTTCTTGGCCTTCGCCTTGTAGGCCGGCAAGGCTGCCGCGTAGGCCAGGGCCTCTTCCCGGGTGCCAAAGGAGCCAAGACGGTCGCCCTTGGTGCAGACCCGCCAGGGGCCGCTGTTGACGCTGACCACGTCATAGCCGTTCATGTGCATCTTGTTCAGCATTGGAACGCTCATAATCGCCTCCCTTTCGGTAGAGATCGTCCGAGGTTGTCGCGAACACCTTACACCCGGCCAACGCCGGGGTGAGTTCCATCCATCGCCGCGGAACCCGGCATTCGCGTGCCCGTACTCACTTGGGCTTCAGATCGCCCAAGGGGTCATAAGCCCTGGACTTGGGTTCTTTCTGCGGTTTGTTGTCCCTGGGCGCTTTCGCCGGACCTATGGGGTCCACCTGCGGATCCGCCAGGTCCGGAGAGTCAGGGTCGAAGCCCAGTTCGTCCTTGCCGGAAGCGTGCTCGGATGAACGCGGGCCTGTGGGCCTGTTCGTACTCATGGATACCTCCCGACCGCGATGGAATGTCTTCCCATGAGAGGGCCATTCTCATGCGGGGTGCAAAACAGCTGACGAATGGCAACCCAACAGTCTTTTTCCGTCGCGCTTATGGCGTTTTGGAAGGTTCGCCGCGGCCTGATCGGGAGCCGTGTTATCAGCCCGCGCCAAGGCCTGCGTTTCGTCGCCCTGTCGTTGCTAGGGCCACAGCGCAAGCGCACACTGGCTGCAGCTGACGGATCAGCTCCCCCTCTGCAAAAAGCCCGCCCATGCGGGCTTTTTGTCTATCCGCCATCCCCTCGTACCGTCCTTCGCGAATACTGCTCGCCGCCCTCGTCGCTCGGCTTTACTTCAACTGATGCACCAGGCGTCTCTTCACGACACCGACCATCGGGAGCCCTGCCATGAACAAAGCACTTATCGTCATGATCGCCCTGCTGTCAGCCACCGCCGGTTGCACCAGCGACGCTCACGTCTACCGCAATCAGCCGCTGGTGGCGAAGGTCAAGACCGGGATGACCCAGGACCAAGTCCGGCAGATCGGCGGCGAACCTGTGGCCGTCAGCCCTCGCACCGTGGAACTCGGAACCTGCTTCGACTATGTGTTGACCCAGACCGGCCATAAACAACCGTTCAATGTCAGCTTCGACGGCAACGGCAAAGTCGACCACACCAGCTTCCTCACCTGCGCCGAATGGAGCCACGCCCAACAGAAAGCCAGGGCTCCAGGCAGCGGCACAAGTGGCATGGGCGGTTATTGAGCGGCGATTGCGGAGGGGAAATGGCCAGATGAAATTTCTTTCACTGTGAGCCGAGCGCCAGGCGGGTAGATTTCACCCTGCTCATTCAACTATTGGCCCGCTCCCCGCGGGCTTTTTTTTGCCTGCAGGGCGACGAGAAAATCGCCGAAGGCAAATTTCAGGCAAAAAAAAGCCCAAGTAGCTGATGGACACTTGGGGCTAAAAATGCATAAACCGTGGTAGGTGAACGCGGGGCTATCTTAACGTCTCTGAGAACATGTAACAATATATTTTGAGGTTATTTTTACCCTAAATATTTTATAAGTCCTTAAATAACCACATATTTTTTCAGGCTATGGCCGATTCGTCACCTTGTTGGCGTCAGTAAAAAAGCGTCGCCGTCTGGCTTTCCGCATGATTCAACGTCTGCGTGAACCGCTTGCCTACCGTCAGGCATACAGGATCACGCACTCCGCAAACGAGGAAAACTCACCGGCTTCCACAGGCCCGCTGGTGCTGACCAACCTCGCTGCGAAGGACAGCCTTAAACCCGGTACCGCCGGGTACTCCACACGACCTTCTTGACCCAGCAGCAGAACTTTCCTCTCGCTATCCAGCAGTTGAACGCCAACATTGCGTGCGGAACCGGCCTCTTCGTAATCATTCATCAAGGTCACACCATCACTGGTGATGCCGTCAAAGTAGATCTGGACCTTTTTCGCACCCTTGAGCCTGTCTTCATTCAACTCGACGCTGAACGGCTGCGGAAAACTGCCACCGGCCTGAAGCACATCAAGGCTCGATGTGCCTAGCTCGACCACCTGTTCCATGCCGCTGGAACGCCGATGTGCAACCCCAGAAACAACACCTGCATCCAGGCCATGATCAGGATCGATCGTCCACGTGGGAGCGGTGACCCTGGCGCGAAAATCAAAGAACTTTCCAACATTTTGAGTGGGCATTATTTATTCCTTTAATTGAATGCAAACATGCGATCGGTTCAGTCCGGAGCAGCCACCCAGGCCACTCTTCTGCCTGTCGCCCTGCGCTTTTTTCAATGGGCGAAACGCCGCCGGCTCGACAGTCGGTGCCAGCCCAAAAAGCGCACACGGCGAACGCTGAAACCTTAAAACGGCGCCCAATCGACGTCCTTAGGACACTTCCGAAACGCTCCACTCAACTATCAGATCGCGCTGGAATGTTGCCGAAGAGGACGCTCGGCAATCGGTTACCTGTATTTGAGCCCACGAAAAACAGGAAAGCCGGAGTCAACAGAATGCTGGAGGGGGAATATCGGCGGGAGTACGGGACGCTGTGTGTCAGGCAAAAGCCCGGTCTTGCACCGGGCTTTGCTCGTGGGCCGGCCCGGAATCAGTCCAGGACGTCGTGCAGAACTTCGTAGATGAGGCCTGTCGCAATGGCGACCAGGATCAAGTCAGTACCGGCCTGTTGCCACTCATAACCGTCATAGTGCGGCAGCCGGCTTAGCATCCGGCCATCCAGTTTTTTCGCAATACCCGGCGGCAGTGGCTTGCCTCGGGCCAGGTTTTTCTGAATGCCCGGTGGCAGGGCCGGCCCGGGTGACCAGTAGTCGCGACTGTCGCCAATGATCACGCGCACACCGCCGACATCGATTTGGGGCCCGTCATACCGCCCGCCCTGTCTGTAGTCCTGGGATTTGTTGCCTTTATTGCCGTGCCCACCCTGATTGCCATGGGGATTGCCCTTGCCGTTCCCTGGGTCCGCATACAAGGCAGTCGAGCCGAATAAAAACGCGGCGCTTGCTAAAACAGCTATAACCGAACGAGTCGTCATCTCTGCAGTCCTCTGCATGAATCCAGCCGTGGTGCCATTCGTCATGACACCCGAACTATAGACAGCCGATTGCGTCTTAGTTCGTGCAAACCTCTCCTTATCTATGGAAGCGATCATGCTTTTAAAGAAAAAAAATCTCGTGACGGCCCTGACCTGCGTACTGATGCTGGCAGCGGCGCCTCTGCTCCCTGTGACGTCCGCCTATGCAAAGGACGGTGGTGGCCATGGTGGCGGAAATGGCGGTGGTAACGGCGGGGGTCATGGCGGTGGCAATAGTGGTGGTCATGGTGGCCAGGCCGGCGGCCACTCCGGAGGGGTCAGCAGCAAGGGCCATAACGGTGGCCTGAAAAGCGACCCGGCCGGCAAGGCGGTTCGCAATCTCGGAGAAAATGGCAACCATTACGGCAGCATCCGTAATGACAGCAACGGCCATGGCTCGACCACTTCCGGCGTGGCTCATTCCAAAGACACCCGCGGGCTGTCAAAAGCCACCGCGATCTCGGACACCACGCCCGGTGACCACAACTCGAAAGGCCTGGGCAAAGCCAGCGTCTCCTCGAGCAAGAATGATCGATAGACCCAGCCTCATGCTCTCCAGCTGAATCGGTTTCAATACCGCCGGTTGGTCAGCATTGCCCCGCATGAAAAGCCCGGCCCAGCGCCGGGCTTTTTAGTATCTGCCCTCGCCCTTCTTTGCCTTCACAACTCGTGTATGGATGAAATTATCTTTAAGTAACCTTCATGAAGCGACGCATCTGAGTGCCTACCCTTCTGGGACCGACAAAGTGAACTACAGGAGTAACCCACGATGTTTTCCCATGAAGGTCTCGGTCTGATGTCCATCTTCATTGTCCTGCTGCTGTGTGTGCTGGCGATGTTCATTCATCCTGTGCACGCCCTCTGGAGCTGGGTGCAAAGGCGTAGACGCAGGTTGTCGGTAGAAAACGCGGGGCGTGAAGGCAAGCCCTACTCACGCTGAACAGGCAGCCATCCAACGAAGCCCGGCCATGTCCGGGCTTCTGCTTTCTTGCTTCTACAGAACCGCTCTGGCTCAGAGTCGCGCCCTGGGTTGGTGCCGGTCGATCGCAACCGCGATCGCCGCCAGCAGGATCGCCAGGGTGTAGGCAAAGAGCCCCAGGTTGACGCCCAGGATCAACTTCTCCGAACCATCGGTGAGCACCATCGACCCGCCGTAAGACTGCCGAAGCCCGTAAGCCAGCAAGAAGCCGCCCGTGACGAGCACCGTCAGCAGGCTGGACAGGCGAAGGTCGCCCTTCAACCACACCAGCCACAGGCTGAATGCACCGATCGCCGTATTGGTGAACAGCTGCCAGACCTCATGCAACCGTGCGTGCGGCTCCCAGGCCGGATTGAAAACATGGGTCTGATTGATCTCCAGCACCGGTACCACAACGGCGTAGAAGATGATCCCGATCGTCACGAGCAGCTTTGCTATCACCTGGAACCTCCTTGTGAACGCGACAAAACGTCAGCGTTTCAACGGGCTATGAGGACACGCAAACGAATAAAGATCACGCTCGATATACGCCAAAAATCAGGGGAAAATGACAGCCCAGGTACCGCCAATGAGTACCACTCGTCCAGACCGCGGTGCCCTGCCCCGTTCCTCATCTACACCTTTAAGCATGGACTTCCGGTCGTATTCATCCGACCTCTTCAATACCGCTCTTGAATATGGATAGAGAGGATCGGGCAGCCGGCATTCGATTCGATGGCACACGAAGCGCCATGCGAAACCGCAGTACCTCAAGCTTCGAGTTTCATTTCTCAAGGAACAGAAAAATGACTACGAAATGCACCAACTGGCATGCCTGGTTGAACACCATGCCACCCAAACCGAACGAACTTCATGTCGTCGGAGACGTTGAAGTTGCCAACCCAGGGGTCGAAGCCTACCTGACGATGCGAACGCCACAAGGCATCAACCCGACCATACTCTTGCTGGACCTGCACCTGGTGCAAAAGCCGGGGCAATGGATTCAGCAACTCAGCTGCGCACAAGTCAGGTTCACCCGGGTAATGCCTCCCAACTCACCGCGCTATACCGCTATCGAAATCTTCTACAACGGCGAGCGCATCAAGTTTATCGAGGATATTCCGGTCATCTCCTGAGTGATTCATGCTCGAGTAGCTGATCTCCCCCTGCCGCGACCGGCTGATCGTTGGACCAGTCGGTCGCCTGTCTCCATATCGATGATCCGTTGAGTGAACTCAACGCTTTTGCATGTTTCAAAAAACAAAAAGCCCAGCAACGAGCTGGGCTTGTTTTAACCTGAGAACGCCTCAGTGCAGCTGGCGCTGCCTCTGCAATTCGGTCTTCAACCAGCTGCTTGCCGGTTGCGAGCCTGTAGGACAGTGCACCTCATAGGCTTTGCCACTCATGCTGCTTTTAGTGGCCGCGAGGTCGATAAAGTCCTCCGCGCTGCTCACCATGTTCTTGCCCTCGAGGTAATTCAGTTTTTTCTCCAGGTGCTGCCGTGCTTGAGGGGCTGGATACTCGGTGCCATTACGCACGAACTGGCATTGGCTGTGCTCGACAAAGTCCAGCAAGCCCTTTATCTCCCGGGCAGCCTGAGGCGTCGTCTGCGCCTGTGCGTTAGTCGCCATTGCCGAGGCGGCGATACCCGCCGCCATCAGCCATCGAGCCCATTCACCGGTAAAAATTCGCATCATTGGTCCTTGTCTTGAAACTGAGCACTGTTGTCGGATCTGGCCGAGCATTTACCCGGCGCCAGGTCGGTCAGACTTCGATAGGGAAAACCGGCTGAACGCCTTGCTGCACATCCGCCTGTTCTATCGCGGCTTCAAGCTTGGCCAGGAAGGCTGGATTCAATTTGGCATCAAGCAGATTGACCTGCTCTACCGCCCTCTTCTGCTCAATCATCTTGGCAAGTTCTGCATAAGACAGTTTGGGTGCCGGGTTTTGAATAATGATCACTGAAACGCTTCCTTGGTTCATCCGTCCAGCCCACCAGAGGCTTGGCGGCAAGTGTATCCGCTGTTCCGTGCTGATCCAAACTCGCCCGGCCAGCACTTGGACGCCTGCATCCACTCCCCCCTTTGTCGATACCTGGCGCCTCCGAGCCTCGAATGCCACGTCGAGCGCAGCCTTGAGCCTTGCCGCCTCAGCCCGTCTTTGCCACGCATGCCTGTCCATGCCCAGGCCCGGCAGCGCTTCTGCCCCGTCATAGACCAATGGTGCCGCCAGTCGTCGTCGCAGCGTTGACGCCCTACCCCTTAAGGCGCGCAATGGCCCCCTAAAAATGATCGCCCAGGGCCCCTTTCCAGATGGCAAAGATCATAGTGCTGGCCGGTGACTTCCCCCAGGGTGACGCGGAGTATCTGCGCGGAACCATCACGCTCAAAACCGCCAATAAGCCGCTGATAGGGAAAAGCTTTCTCGTCTCCGAGTTCAAGGACCTGACCGTCGAAAATACCGACTCGAACAAGAACATTAAGAGCGCCATAGGCCTGGGAATGGTTGGTGCCATGTTTCTGGGGCCTGTGGGCGCCGTCGCCGGTTATCTTCTGGCGGGCCACAATACCGAGGTGACATTTCTGGCCACCCTAAAGGATGGTCAGACACTGCTTGCGGCAACCGATAACGAGACCTACCAAGACATCTCGGCACGCTTCAACAGAAAAAACTCACCTGAAAAACACGATAAAACCGAGACTTGACGCCCGACCTCGCAGGATGCTGCAGGCCGTGACGGGGTGAACGTAGCACTGTGTGTCCCCCCTGTTCACCCGGTACTCATTGACCGTCATATCGAAGATCAAGCATCCAGAATATCTTGCAGATTGCTGCCTTTTACCCGCCAGCAGAACCCTCTCTTTCAGCCTTCTCCGCAGCCGGCAACTATCGAGGCAGCCTGGACGGGGGATTGAGCGCAGTGCGATTTGCGCCCGAATGGAAAAGCAACAAGGCTGACCGGATAGCCATTCACAGTCAGCCTTGTCGCTGGGACAGCTTCAACCCGGGAAACGGCAAATTACCATTGGCCCGAGAAGATGCAGGTCAATGCTTCGATACCGCTGAACTTCCACAGCGAGTCGTTACAGTCTCTGGCGAATGCATGGGCGTTCGAGGCGGTGAGGGCCAGGACCACGGCGGAGGCGTAGACGATTTTCTTGAATGACATGGTGAATCTCCCTTTTCGTATCGGCACTTTCTTGTAAGAGCCACCCCGACGAGGATGGTCGTGCGCACTATAAGCCTGGCCTCGGTAGCAGACGATTAGGGCTGGTGTGCTAATGGCGAATACGCATCACCCAAGGCCGCGGGCGAGTTGCACAGGGCTTACAACCCCCTCTGTGGACGAAAGCCAAAACAGATTAGTCGTTGCAGCTGTACTGATACTCGAAGGGGAAGAACACTGTATCGACCACCAGGGAAAACGGCGCGTCGATCAGTAAAAAGGGAATCAGCTTTCCATGGGAGGTGCCGACCAACCACCAGTCCAGGCGCACGCCCTTGTAGGGGCAAGGGTGGTCGTAGTCCATGCGCATCGCCACTGCGGCGCAGCCGCTCAAGCAACTGATCAGCAGCAACAGAATCACTTTCCGAAACACGTAATGTCCTTATTACATCCATCTGCAGAGCGGTGTAGACGTCTCTGCAATACGCCCGTCACCACTTGCCAGTGGTGATGAAAGAGAAATACCTCTGCCAGCAGAAAGACGAGAAAGCCTCTCCAACCGCGTAAATCGCAGAGCGGATTTGAATGTGCAGACCGGAAACGAACAAGGGTTTGCATCAGCTTTCGCCAGCAAACCCTTGAAATAGATGGTGCCCGAAGCCGGAATCGAACCGGCACGCCCTTACGAGCGGGGGATTTTAAGTCCCTTGGCGATAGCATGTAAATCAACAACTTAGATTAATTTTCGTGCCGCAACTGAGGAAAAATAGACGCATTGGAAGCCAATAGAATCAAGGCGTCTATTATTTTTGCGGCAAGAAAATCACCCTCCTCCGGCGTTCTGCCGACCAGTCACCCCTCCCCGTTTGACCGAGCCACCCATTGTCAAGCCAGCCTCCATGCCTGCGCCTGTGTCTGGATTGTTTGTTTTCTGATACATTCCGGTCCGCGCCATCACACCCGCTATCAGACTAAATACATGAACATCAATAATCAAACGAGCAACAAGCAATTAAAGTCACTACAGGCTTTGCGTGGGCTCGGAGCAATATCAGTTGTAATATTTCACGCCTTGTCATTATTCCCTTTTATGAATTTCAGGGCTGGTGCAGCCGGAGTAGATTTATTCTTCGTGATTAGCGGAGTTGTCATGTACTTATCCGTCAAGCCAACAACAAGCCCTTTTGATTTCTTAAAGAAGCGGTGCATTAGAGTCATACCAATGTACTGGATCGCATCAGCAATAGCGGTTGCATACTTCTACGCACGCTATCCAGATGTTCCGCCATCATCAGAACACATCATAAGGTCGTTTCTTTTTGCGCCGCCGCCTGCCGGGTTTAACATGCCGGTTCTTTACCCTGGCTGGACACTGAACTATGAAATGTTTTTCTACGCAGTTCTTGGGCTTATGCTGTGCATCGGGCGGCTGGCCATACCGGCAACCATATGTCTGATAATAACTCTCGGCGCCGCGCTTCCAGAGATACAGATTATTAAGCAGTACTATTTCAACCAAATAATTCTTGAGTTCGCAGCAGGACTGGTAATCGGTCACGCTATAAAGTCAGGATACAGACCGAAAAAACCAGAGGCTGCATTATTTATAGCCGCCTCAATTCTTCTATTTACAATTCATAACATCGCTGTTTCAGATGGCGTTATTGCTTGGGGAATACCCAGCGTTCTCCTGGTACTGGGCGCCATTGGATTTGAAGATTCCAAACTTATCAAGGGCAGAGTTGTGCAATTCCTCGGTGAGTCCAGCTACTCAATCTACTTGTTCCACGCGATCGCAATATGGGTTGTCAGCTGGATATGGCCAGGACAGCCAGGTCCAGAAATGGTATTAGCCGCGGTACTGCTGTCGCTACTGATCGGGGTTATCGCGTTCAAGTACCTCGAGAGCCCCCTGCTGAGGCTTATGACAAAGCCGGCGCGTAGCAGCAGTATTTCTAAGGCGGCAAGCCCCGGCGCTTAGCCGGGGCCCTTTTAATCAGCACTGAGAGGTCAGGGTATGCTGATCTCGTCTGTTGATCCCCAGACAAGCCTAACGCCACCCCTCATTCAACACGACACCACCACGACTGAGCATAAAAGGCGTCTCCGATCTGCTCGACCCCATTCAAGTTCATCCCTCTCTGGGCCATCCCTGTGACTTTCACGTCATGAAGCCGCGGGAGAATGTCAGGCCCAGGGCCTGGATTGAAAACCCAAGCACTGAAAGTCGCCCGACCAAGCTCCTCGTTCTGGCACTCGTAGATGTGAATGTCGCCGCGAATCGGCGGCGTTCGCCTCAACTCTTCCTTGGTAAGCGCCACTCCCAAGAGTCGGCGCGGGGTAATCAGGAAGTACATCGCAAGCCTCAATACTGTATAAAAATACAGCATATTACCTACGACGCCCCGACCATCAATCGGGTGCTGACGAGCGGACCGCCCGTTGGTCTACGTTGAATGAAGTGGACCATCACTTCGGAGGCGAGCATGTGCGGACGTATCGCGCAGTACCACGGCATCCACGACTTTGTTGCCGTGCTCAGCATGCCCGGAGCCCTGATCAACACCGTCGGCGATCAGCCGCTAGGGCGGTACAACGTGCCGCCAACAACGCAGATCGCCCTGCTCCACATGGAAAACGGCGCGCTACATGCTGACCTGCTCAGGTGGTCCTGGAAACCGCACTGGGCAACCAATCGGGCAGAACCCAATGCCCGTTCCGAAAAGGTCGCGCACAACCCCTACTACCGGGCAGCCTGGCCAAATCGAGCGATCACGCCAATAGACGGATGGTTTGAATGGCTTGTGGAGGAAGGCGGAAAACAGCCCTACTACATCCGGCGACGTGATGGTTTGCCCAGCCTATGCGCGTCGATTGGCCATTGGCCGCATGCTGACGAACCCCCTCGGGAGCACGACGGCTTCGTGATCATCACCGCCGACTCCGCTGGCGGCATGGTCGATATTCACGACCGGCGGCCGGTGGTTCTAGCGCCTGAGCTGGCCCTGGAATGGTTGGATCCGGCGACACCCAAGGAGCGGGCCGAGCTGATGCTTATGCACCAGGGCGAGCCATCCGAAGCGTTCGAGTGGTTCAAGGTCGACCGAGCCGCGGGCAACACGAAGAACCAAGGGGCTCACTTGATCGACCCTATCGGCGAGATTCACGGCGGGGCGTTCGTGAATAACGGCTGATACTGCAGCAGTATTGGCTGACAGAAAAACTCAACGGAACGAGGTGGAAAATGGGATTTAACAATCACGGTAATGAGGAGCTACGCCTGGCGTATGACGATCTCGTTGATGAGGGCCTGATTGACCCCGCATCAGATGAGGCGGGAGTGGCAAGACAGGTCATTGATCAGGGCTTTGACTCCATGTCACCAAGGCAAAAGCATATATATGAATCTCGCTTTGAGCCTGTCTTGGTGCGTCGAGCAAAGCAACTTGAGATTCAGCGAATCATTGACTCAAACCCGGATTAATAGCCCGTACATACGCCTGGCACGCCCGCAAGGCGATCAGTCCTTGGTCGCCGTCGTCGGTGATGCCGACAATTCGTTGAGCATGCGCCGGGTCAAGTCGGGCTCGCGGGGCTCCATGAACCATGCTGCCGGTGGCGGCAGTGGCAGGCACTGCACAGCTACTGGCTGTATCCGCGGCGTCGACAAGGACTGACAGCCGCAGGTCAGCAGTAGCAAGGCGGTCACGCAGGCGGCTTTGGTCACGTTGGGCATCGGTCAGGGCTCTGTGATGGGTTTGATCGCTGGCCTGCAGCTGCTGCTCCAGGGCCAGGCGTTTGTCCTGCTCGGCCTGCTGTCGGGCAGCTGCCGCAAGGTTCAGCTGATTCAGGTCGTCATCGTGCTGCCTGGCCTGATCCGCCAGTTGTCGGCCAAAGCGCCAATCCTGGACCTGCCAGGCGACGCCCGCGCCGGCGGCGATCAGCAGGCCGGCCAGCACCAGGGCGCCGGTCAGTTTCTGTAATGGCGTAAACATCGCTAGTCCTCCCAGTCAGGCAGATCCACGGTATGACCGGCCAGCGCATGCGTGCAGTCGCCGAGGAATTGAATGCGGCCATCAGTCACGAATGAGTGGCACACGAACGGGCGCGGCTCGACGTGACCGCCAGCCATCAAGATCGCGTGCTCCTCTTCGGTTACACGCTGAGCGCCGCGAACAAGAATCGACGGTGTAAACGTTGGCGTGTCGACATTACCGTTCCACCCCCACCGGGGGCCGGGGCCTGAACCATGCTGAATGCTGTGCATTTGCTTGCAGCCTGGGCACTCGAACCACAGAGAGCCATCGGCGGCGGTAGCCAGAATGCGGGACAACCTGAGGAAGTAGCTCATGCCAGCGCCCTCCGCACGCCTTCAGCCAGTACGGCGGCCGGGTATTCGTACCCTGCGTTTTCGTGATGGATGATCGCCTTGACGAACCCGGCCATGGCCGGGGCCTGAGTCAGATCGATCTCTGCCCCAGGCCGGGTACCGGTGTTGGCCTCGACGGCGCGCACGTAGGCGGCGGTGTCGTTCTCTACTGCCGGCGCCCAGCGACTGATAATCGCCTTCACCGTCTTGAGCCCGTGCTTGCGCTGGTAGGTCAGCAGCAGCTTGCCCAGTGCGCGGATGCCGTTCTCCGGTGTGTCGAACCGTGCGAACCGCTTCTCAAGCGCTGGGTTGGGTGGGAGCTGGCCCTGCCACTGGTTGGCGGGGTTGTAGTCGATGTTGCCAGGGTTGCGGTTGCGCACCCCGCGCGTTTCGGTTGTCGGCATACTTTTCTCCAGGCGAAAAAAAGCCCGCTCAAGGCGGGCACTTTGCGTTCGGTATTGCGCTACTCGGTTTCAGCGGCGACCAGCATTGGCGCTGCTGCAATGTCCGGAATTGCTGGCTCTACGGGCCAGGCCGGCGCGGTTGGCCATGTCGTCTGGGCGGTGACTTTCCCCAAAGCGAACTTGTAGGCCTTCCAGGTTTTCAGGTTCACAGCCAGGGCGGCCTGCTCGGCGGCGTCCTCTGGCGTGGCTTCGCCGGCTTCAATGCCGTAGCCAAGTGTTTCGATACGGTCTGTGATGCGGTCGATCTGCGCCGCCGCCGTTGCATTTCTTGCCGCCAGCTGCACACGCGAATCCGCCAGGCGTTCAGCCTGGGCCTCCGCCGCATTCATTTCTGCGGTGATCAGCTGGGACCAATCAATCAGTCCAACTGATGGTGTCAACGTGTCATCTACGGCCACGGGCTCGCCACCTGGCAGCGGCTCAGGGAATGCAACCTTCCCGTCCGGCACCGCGATCAGATCGCGCGGAAACATCTGCTCCTGGCTGAAGTTCGCAGGGAACGGGAAGCGCAGCGTGACCACCAGCTCACTGTCGATCATCTCGACCGGGCCGGGCTTGAACCACATGGATTCAACGGCTTCGCCGGGCAGCGTGTCACCTGGCTTCATCCTCGAGAAATCGAAAAGAACCCCGTTGATCGTCAGCGTGTTGCCATCCTTCACAACGTTGTACGGCTCATCGCCGCGCTGTGGACAGAGTTTGATAATCATCAGAACCACCTCCCAACGGCAAAAAGAGTGGCAAGCTTTGCGCCCGCCGCAAGCGGGGTTGCCGATGCAAATCTCACGACCTCACCCGCAGTGGTCCCACTTACGCTCGAGCCGAAAAGGAACGTGTCGTCGCGAGCGGTTATGAGCACATTCGGCCGGGCGATGAAGGGAGCCTGGAAACTCCAGGCAATCCATCCAGACACATACACACCCATCTGCGGGGCATCGATCGCGGTGTAGTAGTTCATAGTGATCCAGCAATGCTGGGTCCCATCTGCCCAGCGCGTATACCGACCGTTCACCCCATTCCCCGACTCGATGATCGCGCCGGTAGGAACCCCGCCGCTTTGCGAGACAGGGCCAACAATGTTGCCCTTCTTGTAGTTCACCGCATCAGCAGCGTACAGCTCGTCAAAGTTGGAGTTGATTTTAATGTTGGCACTGCGCGGAGTGTCGCCGCCCACACCGGTGGGCGCTGTACCGAGCTGAATTACCTGCTTAGCCATTCGGCTGCTCCAAAAAAGAAGCCCTCAAAAGGAGGGCTTTGGTAGTAGGGATCTGATTACAGAGGTCGCATCGGTCTCACGGCAAAAGTGGTTCGCCCATTCTTTGCGGTGCCACCCTCAGAGCTGACCAGCGCCCCGACGTAACCGTTTAGAGTGGAGCGGATGCCGGCGTGAAACCCGCACGGTGTTTCCAGCGTCGAGTTGCCGTTATAGATTTTCCCGCCGATCAGGGTCGACGCCAGGAAGTAATCCGCATAGTCGCCAGTCCACGGCATCTGGCAGCCTGACCAGTAGACCGCGCCCACCTGCTCGCCTCGGTTATCGAGCGACCACCCTTCATTGACCGGAAACCCTCTCATTGAAAGCAGGTTGTCCGCGCCTACAAATATCGTCTCTCCAGTCGCGGACCTCAGCCTGATGTCGTATTCACTGGGAGGTCCCACTGAACGGAACGTCGCCACCAGCCACTTACCACTGCAGTCTGAGCTATTGAAAGGCGGCATCAGCTGCAGCTGAAAACGAAAGCCGGTCCAGTTTCCTGAACTGCCGAGGTTCTCCAGGGTGTGATACATGCCCTGATTCGTCGGGTTTAAGAACACCATGGGAGGATCGGCTGTGGTGATCGCCGCCGGATAAGTGATGGTTGCTGAAGTGATTGTGAGCGGGGCGCCAGGCGGCTTGCCGATCACGTAGCTGCCACTGGCAGCGACCCCGAGAACCCTGTTCACGCTGTCAATCTGAAAGAAGTTCAGACCGTTGCGCGACCTGAATCCGTATTCCATGCCTCCCCCTTATTGATAAGTCAGGATGAAAACGTTCAAGGCGATGCCAGCGCCGCGGCGAACCCTGAGCTGGCCGGTAGACCAGAACACAGCAGGGAGCGCCGAGGAGCTGTTCGAGGCGTCCTGAAGCGTGACGCAAACGAACGAAGTCGCAGTGATCTCCGGCATATTGATGAAGCTGGTGAAGTCGCTGGTGATCGGCGGGACCGTGACCTTCACGGTCACGATCGAGCGAATACCCATGGTCGACGTGTTAAGCGTCTCCACGCCGGCGGCATTTCTTGTTCTGGCTCCATAAAACGCCATTACGAAAGCCTCCCCAGCCCTGCGCGCTCGATATGGTTCAGGTCGTAAACGAAGATGCCGTTGTTGTTCAGCAACGTAGAGCCTTCCGCCGACTGGCCGCGCAGCGTCAACGTCCCTGCTGGAATGTTGATTTCCAGCAACGGCAAGCCTTCGCTGTTGAGTGCTGCTGACCTGAGCGTCATACCGAGCACCAGCTCCTTGATAAAGGCCTGGTTGATAAACGCCTGGTTGATGAAGACCTGACCGTCCTGAACAACAAACGGCACAGCAAGCGCACCACCGCCCATGCCATTCACAACGGCGAAGCGATCGGCACTCACCAGGAACTGGCTTTGGAATACCCCGTTCTGGTTTTCAATGCCGAGCCCGATGCCCGCGGACACGTAACGCCCTGCAGCATCGATCTGCATCTTCACCGACCACATGGTCGAGGCCTTACCGTTCAGGTCCACCTGGGCCTGGCTCACCTCCTGGATTGCAGCGGTATTCTGGCCCATCTGGACTTGGACGGTATCTACGCGCTTGCCGATGGCCACGTCGCCCTCGATCACCGCCGACTGCACCGACCAGACACCAACGAAGCTTTCCGTCGAGCCGGCCAGATCTTCGGTGGAACCGGCCATCGGCGGGTTCACCTGGGCAAACACGCCGTCGACCTTTTCCGAAATCGCTGACACTTCACCCGAAACCACTTGGATGCGGTTGTTGACCGACCCAGGAAGGTCGGCCGGGCCGTCGATCAGGTTGATTCGCTCGCCCAGGTGCTGGCCGAGGGCAGATTCGCCGATCTGGCCTTCGAAGTACTCCTCGTATTCACTCTGGTCAGAGCTGGCCTGGCCATTGACCCCGACACCGGTCGGATACCACGGCCCGACGTTGCCGGTGCGGTCGACCAGGCGAGCCCAGAAGAAGAACGAGGCACCCGCCAGGAGGGCATGCATTTCGTGCCGCGCCTGCGGATAGGCGAAGTCGCCCAGCTTGATCGCGTCGGCCTGCGAAGTGGTCTTGCTGTACCAGATCTCCGTCCGCTGGGTGTCTTCGGCGCCTGCAGGGAAGCCCCAATCCAGGCGGATGCCGTAGACCAGGCTCGTCGGCGTCAGGAACGACACCGACGGCGGTAGCCCCTCCTTGCCCTTGAGATCGGTCAGGTTCGAGCTTTTCCAGATCGAGGAGATATCGAAGGCACTCACCGCCCGCACCCGCGCCAGGTAGGCGCCGGCGTAGATGCCAACAACATCGACCGAGGCTGTACCGGTGCGCTGCAGGCGGATCCAGTTGCCGCTGTCCTTGCGCCACTCAACGTCATACGCCACCGCCCCTTCCACCGCTGGCCATGCAATGGTCATGGTGCTGACCGCCAGGCCCTGGTCAACGGCGTAGCCGGAGGTCAGCGTTACGCTCGCCGGCGGCGGCACGGTAGTCACCGGGATGACGCTGATTGGCCGCTCCTCGAGTTTGGCGCCGGTGTCGATTGCGGCGAACTTGCTCGGGTTGAACTCCAAGGCGGTGAACTCGTACTCGTCCTCGGTCGTGCGCACGCGCTTTAGGACGCGAAACAGCTGGATGGCCAAGTCTTCGTAGTCGATCGCCCACTGCAGTTCAGGCTCGGGCTGCAGGGCATAGGTGGTGGTCACGGTCACCGCGCGGCCGCTGACCGACTGCACGGTCCTGCCCTGGGCGGTGCCGTTGGGCAGGTTGATGATCAGGCGATCACCAGCCTTGATTGGCGTGTCCCGATCAAGAGTGATCACCCGGCCCGCCGCGGCCGAGATGCGACCGCCGTTCGGCCTGCCCGCCACCAGTTCGTCGGCCACAGGGATGACGAAGCCCGGCAGCACATTCGCCCCCTCCATGCCCGTTTTGAACGAGACGGTACGGTCCTGGCTGTTGCTCAGCAGCGCCCACTTACCGCGGCGCTGGGCTTCACTGGCCCGCGTGCAGCCAATGGCCGAGATCTCGATGGGTCGATCCCGGTACCGGCGCTGCAACGCTATGTCCGTAACCGGGACCACATCGGTATCGTAGTTGTTCGCCGGGTTGTCGTAGCTCACCAGCGCGCGACTGTAGTGCGTGTCGCGGCCCGCGCCGCCGTAAACGAAATCGCCGTCGATTACGTTCGACCTGGTGAAGACGTAGTCGATGTCCTGCGCGCGCGGCATGTCGGCCTGCATGTACAGCGCGCCCTGTGCCCAATAGACCATGCCTCGGTAGATCGCCGAGAGGTCGCGCAGCAGCGTCCAGGCCTCGGCCTTGCCCTGCAGGTTCAGGTCACACAGATAGCGCGGCTCCATGCCGCCCACGCCGTTCGGTACCAGCTGGTCGCAGTACTGGGAGATGCGATACATCTCCCACTTGTCGACCATCCATGGCTGGATGCGTTTGCCCAGACCGAACCGATCGTTAACGCACAAGCCGTAGGTTGCCCATACCGGATTGTTGGTCCAGGCCTGCTTGAATGTGCCGTCCCACACGCCAGTGTAGGTGCGGGCCACCGGGTCGTAGTTGCTCGGCACAGGCCATCGCTGGGCGTTGCAGTCCACAGTCACGGCCGGGATGTTCTGGAACTGCTCAGCATCGAACTCGATGTACAGCAGCGCGGTGTTCGGGTAGCGCAGCTTCTGGTCGATGATCTCGGTGTAACCGGCGATGGTCATCGTGTCGGCAATAGTGCCGCTGTTGGCGTTTGGCGTGATGCGGCGAACACGGAAAGCCCAGCCGGACGTGGCCGGTGGAAGGCTTACGGGATCAGAGCGCTGATAGCCGTTGGTGGTCTTGCCGTCCACAGCGCTACGAAGGGACTCTACAAACGCCCCGCCGTCGGTGGAAACGTCGATGGCGTACTCGATCCGGTAGCCATTGGTGTTGCCGCTGCTGTCTTGACTGACCAACCGTGGCCAGGAAAAGCGCACGCGGAATCTGGATAGCTGAATGTTGCTCAGGGTTCGGGTGAAGGGGTTGTCGCTACGCAGCTCGACGTTTACCGTCGTCTCGTTCTCGATCGCAGGGATGCCTTTGATGTAGTCCTGTTCGATCGATCCAGGGCGCCATTCCCACTTTACCCCGGGGAAATTGATGTTCCCGCTCGCGTCCTTGATCGGTGTGTTGTCGAGGTAGATATCACGGTCGGTCGGCGTGCCGTCAAACTCGCCCTCGCCAACTGCCAGCAGGATCTTGGCGATGTTGGTAGACCGCAGGCTGTCGGGAGCTTCGTAGGGAGCCTTGGGCTTCTTCTCGCCACCCTTGGCGCCGTTTACTTCTGGCAGGAGTGCTGCGCCCATACTTTCCTCCGGGCAATAAAAAACCGCCCGTGGGCGGTTGATGATATTTCGTGCTGGGTGCTACGCCTTGTCTTCGGCGCGGATAGATGCGGAGATAATCGCCCCGCCCCAGCGGCGCTTGCCGATACAGATCGGGACAGGGTTGCCGCTGGCGGTTGTGTTCTTTGCGCTCCCGAAAGCGTATGACGGCATGTTCTCCGGGGCTCCGCTCATGGACAGCCCCTTTGCCTGGGGGCTGAGCATCTGGATGACGCCGCCGGCTACCATAGCGATACCAGCAGGCGCCAGGCTTGGAAACCAGATACTTGCAACAAGTAGGGCCGCACCAAGAACTGTCTGCAGTATCCCGCCGCGCTTGCTTCCCTCGACAACTGGAACCACGCGAATCTCCCTGGTCCCCGCCCGGTCGAAGTCGTTAATTCCAACGTTCTTTCCATTGCGAAAAATAGCGAATCTCATGCCCAAACTATCCAGTCGACGAATCTCTTCCTCAAAGCCCTGAATAGTATTTTTCAAAGCTTTGAACACCTCCCAGGACTGCCCAGAATCAAGCTGTCGCCGATGCATTCGGCCAAATTTCCCGGCAAGAGAACCTGAAAGTTTGATGATTGTCATTGGTTGATACAGTGCCGCTGCGCCCATACTTTTCTCCAGGCAATAAAAAACCGCCCGGAGGCGGCTGTAAAAATTGACACTTTCAGAGACAGGACTTAACCGCTGCTTCGATTGCACTGCGACCTGGCATAGCAGACCAAGCCATTCGCTGACGCAGCGTGACCTGGCTACCGGATGCAATCCTTTTTACATCTAGCAACTCATCCGCCATGCTGTTGCTCGCGACCCAAAGCCGATACCCGGATTCAGTCTCCACCATCGATGAATCAGTTCGGGCGGCCTGCCACTTTGGGAAAACACAGAGCGCATAACGTTTTGGGTCTTTCGCTGTCGAAACCTTGATGCTTGGGTTGTTGCCCTCCAGGTCTCCGGGCGAGACACACCCCGCCAACATCGCCACCGCCAACGCTCCTACGAAAAATCTCATGCAGGTCACTCCTGTGGAAATGCGGGCAATGTAGCACTGGGCTGGCTGGAACAAGAAACCAACGTGCCACAAAACGTTATTTGAAGCTTGCAGGAATGGTTGGCACTTCGACGACCTTCCCGTCCACCATTCTGAAGGAAATCACGCGGCTCGTACCGGTCATTCCGTTCGCATGGCTCCAAACCCACATCTGACCATCAGCTCGGGAAACTACAGAATACGGAGGACCCATGATCTGGGTAACTTCATCCTCGGTCATTCCGATCTTTACCTTCCTGGCTTCATCATACGAAAAATTTGTTCCGGCACAGCCAGAGAGCACAAGTGCAAGACCGACTGCGGCAACGAAATTGATAATCCTCATGATTCATCCTCGTCCTGAAAGCACCGACTGTACCCTGGTTTCGCCTGTACGAATCCCCAGTAACACCCCGCTCCCCGCCGATAGTAGCCTCCTGCCACACGCAACGGATTCCCCAGTCCTTTGCCTGCAAGCCCAAGGACTGGGATTGCGCCAATTTCGGCGCGGATAAGGCAAGGATATCTCATGAGCGCAGAAGAAGACTTTAAACCTCGCCCACCATTTTCAATCGACTGGGTGCGCCAATATGACAACGGCCCCTCAGACCCGCATCTACATGCAATGGGTCAGTTCATCGTAAATTACTCAGCAGTTGAGTGGAAAATAGCGGAGCTATTCGCCATTGCTCTCGGAAAAACGGTTGGGGAGGCGCAGCGTCTTTCTATTGAAACCAATATGCCCATGGCGGGCATGATCAGGTATGCCAAGTTCAAGTTGACCGAGGCATCGAGCCGCCACGCTGAAACAGCCAAAGATCTTGCTATCTCTTTTGAAGCGTTTGAGCGAGTTTCTCCAATTCGACACAAAATTGTCCATTGGCAATGGGGGCTAAACGAAGGTGAAACCGCGACCCTGACAGACCTTATCAAGCCCAAAAGCCCCACAAAAGCCAATGCGAGCTTGACGCTGGATGAGCTGAGAGATCACTGCCTAACTCTAATGAAAATTTGCCGCGCCATTGGCTTTGGGGTTGAGATTATTTCGGGGCGCTGGACTCGAGAACAGATTCTCGAAGCCCACAAAGGCACATCTCCTGAAAAGCTCTTTCGACCGTAAGACGAGATAGCGGCCACTCGTCAGTCTCTTCGAGAACAGATAGCCCTGCCTCAATCATTGCAGCAGACACTGGGATGTGTTCCGGAAGAAAGCTCATTGGATCTGGAAATCTATCTGTCCTCGACATAACGCTCCCTGCAGCCCTGCCGCATCATGTAGTTGGTTGTGCATCTTTGTGCCTGAGGATCAGGCGTGTTCGATCGAGCCATGGCCCGCCGAAAACAATGATCTCGCTTGGACGGCCATACAGATGGTGCAGTAGGAAAGGCCCTGAGCCGAGCACCTCGGCAGACTCCCCGGGCAGCTCCGGATCGGCACCGAGGTAGATCCCTGCATGGTTCGGGTGCGCGGTGCGGCCCACGGACATGACGATCATGTCGCCGCGCCGCGGCTGGTCGACCTGCACGAATCCTGCCGCTTCATAGGCCTGCTCGTAGAGGCTCGGCCCGACCGGGTCCTCCCACCAGCCATCAGCGCGCTGGAAGGCTTCAAACTCCAGCCCCCACTCACGTTTGTACCAGTCCGCGCAGACCTGCCAACAGTCCCAGGCGCCATGCACGAATGGACGCTTGAGCAACGGCGTGTTGCCCGCCGGCGCGATGGTACGCAGATCTCCCTCGGGCCAGCTCAGGATGTGCCAGGGAAGCGCCGTGGCCTCACACATGGCCAGGTCACGCGGCGACGGTCTGCTGGTGGCATCAGGATGCGAATGCACGATGCCGATCACCTCGCCCAGGTCTTCCGCTTCGGCGTACTGCTCAGGCGCGATGCGGAATTCCTCGGTTGGCTCAGTGGCCACGTTGGTGCACGGGTAGTAGATCTGCTTGCGGTCCACCGCCAGCAGCAGCCCGCAGCACTCGCGCGGGTATTCCGCCGCAGCGTGCTCTTGCACGGCGGCGAGGATGTGTTTGCGCATGATCAGCTCCGGGCAATAAGAGATACGGCGGGGAAGCCGCCGAACGGCAGCGGGTTGCCTACACCGAAGCGCGGCACGCACCCGGTGCCCAGGCAGCCGTCGCATTCATCTAGTTCAGGGTTGTCAGTGAGGTTGCCATCCTTATCGCGGTACGGCCCTGTGTATCCGCAGTTGGGCCCGCGGTAGCCATTGGTCATGGCCCAGTGACATAGCGTGGTCATCTGCCGGCCGATCGTCTCACCGCCAACGTCTCCGGGGCTGGCCAGCTCCCAGGTTACTGTCTGGCCGTTCTCCGATACCTTCTGGTCGATGTACCAGACCTCGATACTCTCCTGGGTCGGGTCAGCTTCAGGGTTGCCGCCGGGGAAATTGACCGCGTCCAGGTACTGGCCAAGCGTCTTGCGGATGGTCAACTTGAACTCGAGCAGGTCATCGAAGGCCAGGCACAGGGCTGTGATGCGACCATTGACATTGCCGACCGACAGCGTCGGGCGCACAGCAGTACCGTCCGAGTTCGCCTCGATGCCTTCCACCTGCAGCGGCCAAGCACCGTATTCACTGCCCTGCCACCAGATCGACTTGGCCGGAAGCTGGTCGGCATTCGACCCCGCCACCAGTAGCTCCTCGGGCGTATGCGGGATTGCATGCCCATGGAACCGCAGCACGTCGGCACCGAAGTCCGAGCCGTCCAGCTCGAACAGCAGCACCTCACTGCCAGGCTCCAGCTTCTGTATGTCACTGATCAGTGGCATGGTTGCCCCTTATGGATGAAAGGCACGGTCAAAGGTGGCCGTGAGTTTGAAAACGTCCCCGCCCACCGGGGTGGGAACAGGATTTTTGCAGGTGAACAGGCCAAGCTGACCAAGCGGCGTTGTCCAGAGGAAAGCCTTCGCGCCGGCATGCCGGTCGAGGAAAGCCATGATCTCCAACACCCTGGCCTTCGTGCCGCTGAAGGTGATTGGGTAAGAGTCCACTTTGTTGTTGGGACCGTCGCCGGCCTCCTGCTTGTAGCCGTCACCGAATTGAGAGGTGCGCACCCGATAAGTGATCTCGGGTGCATCCCCGTTCTGGGTTGGCCAAATGAATGTTTCGATAGCCATCAGGCCCTCCCGTTTGTGTTCCTGAAACTGGTACCACCGGCGCGCCACGAATCCGCCACAGCCTTTTCGGCTACCGCTTTCATCTGAGCCTGAAGGCTTTGCTGAAGAGCTTGCTGGTCGAGCTGCATGCCCTCCCCGCTACGGTCCTGCGTGACGATGCTCACCGGTGCGTTGATCTGGATGTTTGGCCCGCCGCTACCACTCATAGCCGCTATTCCAGCCCCACCTCCAGAGCTCAGGGGCGTAACGCTGCCTCCATTTGCCCCAGTCATCAGGAATGACCGGCCGCCCTCGTTGTACAACTCCGGCCCCAGTTCGTTGACCTCGTACAGAGAGTTGGGCGCAACAGGACCGCCAGCAGCTCGATATCCAGAGAAATCGACCCCGGTATAACCAGCCTGTGTGCTACCAGCAGAAGCCGCCCCGGTACCGCTACCACTACCGGTGAAATAGCTGGTTGCTGCCCCCACCAAGCTGCCCAGCAATGCTGAGCTCGCTTGACGCGTGGCAATACGCGCCATATCCGCCAGCACCGACTTGGTGAAGTCGGAAAACGAGCCCTTTCCGGTCACCGCGAAGTTGACGGCTGCGTCCTCCATGGAGCTGTAGGCGCTGGTGAACAAGCTTTTTGTTTGGCCTGCGACGTCACGAGCCGACTCCAGGTAGTTCTGCCAGGCCGATGTAGCGCCGGCGCTCCAGCTACCCTGGGCAGCGGTCATCTCGTCGTAGTTGGCGATCGCTGCTTCCTGCAGATCACGCTGCGTCTTATCCAGGGCTGCCAGTTTCTGGTTGTACTCGTCGAGGCTCATGCCTCGGGAGCCGTCACCGTACTGGTTGGCCAAGTCCAGGCGTTGCTGATTGACGCGGTCGTCGATGGCGTTCTGCTGGTCGGTCAGGCCGCGCTGCCGGTCACCTTGCCCAAGGCCGGCGGCCGCACGCTGCCCCTGCCGGCGCAAAGTGTCGACTTGCTGCTGCAAGGCGCCGGTATAGGTGCTGACAGCCAGGGCCTGCTTCTTGAGCCGGCCCTCCTCGTTCGAGGCCAGTACGGCCAGTTCCGAGTCGGCATCCTTCTGCGCCTTGACCATTGCCGCGCGAGCGTCAGCGATCTTCTGGTCCAGCTGGATGCGCTGGGCAGCTGAGGTGCCGGCCTTGCCCTTGGTCGCTTCGAGCGCCGAGATTTCCGCCTCGTAAGCCGCGGTAACCTCGTCGCGCTCATTGCCGATCATGGCCTGGCGCTTGAGCAGGTAGTCGGCCTGGGAGACCAGGCCGGCCTTCTGCGCGGCGTCCAGTTCCTTCTGGGCGTTTTTGTACTCGGACAGGATGCCGGTGAGCGCGTTTTTCGAGTCGTTGAAGCTGGTCAGGTCGACGGCGCCCGCCGGTGTTTTCGAGTCCTTGAACTTGTCGTTGATATTCGCGATGTTCTTGTCGACCACCGCCTGATTCAGGCGTGCATCGTTGGGGCTGACTTTGCGGATATCGTCGATCTGCCGCTTGTACTCCTTCAGTGCGTCGGCGCGCTTCTGCTCGTTCGTCCAGGAGGATTTCGTCAGGGCATCGACCTTGCCCATCGCGGTGACAGCATCCTGTTGGGCTTTAGCCTGCTCACCTTCCCACTTGGCAATGTCCGCCGCTGCGGCCTTCTGATCCTCCAGCATATTGAGCTGGTTGCTGTAGAGCTCGACCATCTCCTTCTGGTTCTGGAACGCTCCAACATTTCCGGACTGAGCCTGCTCCAGGTTCCGCCGGGCCTGTTCGATATCAGCGTCGATATCGGGGCGGCCCAGGTTCTTCAGGTTGTCCGCTGCCCGCGCTACTGCGTTGTAGCCCTTCTCCCAGAAGCTCAGGTTTTCGAGGATCCGCGGCGTACGCTCGTTGATCGCGTCAGCGTATTGCTCAGTCGCCAGCTTTACCGCGCCGGCGTGATCACCCTGCTCTTCAAGCGCAGCGATCTGCGAGTAAACCGAAGCGGTCAGGTAGTGGTATTGCTCGTTAAGCGCAGCCGAAGCCTTTACCGGCTCGTCGGCGATCTTCGCAAACTCGGCGATCGTGTCCTTGACCGCCTTTCCGGTAGCTTCCTGCATCGACACTGCAGCCTGGGTAATACCCAGGAAGCTCTCGCCCGCGATTTTGCCGTTCCCTGCCAACAGCGCCAGGACTTCAGCGGCCTGCCCGGTAGTGCCGACGGTTGCGCCGACCTGGCGCGCCATATCGCCAAGCTGCCCAGCGCTCACCCCGGCAAAGTTGCCGGTCCCAATCAGCGATTCGTTGTACTTGTCCTGCTCTTTGGTGCCCTTGTAATAACTGAATCCGAGAGCAGTGACTGCAGCAGTGACCAAAGCGATAGGCGCCAGAATGGCCAACAACCCAGCCGCCGAAGCGCCAGCACCAGCGCCCAACTGAGCCACGGCGCGAACACCGCTGCCCCAGTCACCGGACGACAGCGCGTTACCGAGCTGCACGACGTTTTCCTGAGCCTGGCGGGTGCCGAGGCGAAGCTTGTCAAAGCCGGAGGCGGTCTTTTCGAGCTTGGCGTAGTCCTTGTCGATTTTGCTCAGCGCGGAGTTGTACTGCTCTTGGCTGATACGGCCAGCATCCAGGTGCTTGCCCAGGTCCTCGATCTGCTTGTCGAGCTTGGCTACCGCCGCCATGGCCGGGTTGATGGCTCCCAACAGGCTGTTGAGAGCCTTCTGCTCGTCCAGGGTGGACTTGACCAGCGCGGCTTGCTGCTTGTCGAGTTGCGCGGTGATCTTCGCAAACTCTGCCTCGCCGTAGGCGCCGGTCTTGGTCAGCCTGGCCAGCGCGTCACGCTGCTTGGCCAACTCCTGGGTGGACTTAGCTCCAGATGACAGCGACTTCTCCAGCGCCTGCATCTCGTTCATCAGGCCGGCAGCAGACTGTTCAGCCCGGGTGCCGGCCTTCGTCATCTTGTCGAGGTCGGTTGCAGCCTGAGCAGCATCAGCGGAGTCGACGCGGATCCCCAGTTCAGCGATGTTCATCGACTCACCTTGAATAGTTGCCCGCGGTCACGGGCTGGTTTCTCTGGCCTCAGCCATTACGGCGAGGGCTTCGGCCTCCATGACGCGGATGTCTTGGAAAATCGCGACTCGTTCCTTTGCTGGAACACCGGTCAATCGCATCACGCTGGGCAGCACGCCGTAATCCAGGCCAATCGCGCCGCCAGAGCCTGTACGCCACTGGGTACCCATCGATTCCATGACGACAAAAGCTTTCCAGTTCTCTGGAAAGACCTCGATCACCTCTTCAGGAAGATCCTTGCGGAGCATGCCGAAAGCCTGCAGCTCGGCATCCGACGGGCCAGGCTCGTACAGTGCACGGGCGGCGCTGGTCAGTTTCCCAGGCGCGCCTTCTTGTATGCCTCCTGGTAGGCATCGACGACAGCCTCGGCGGAGCCGCTGCAGGTCTTCACCAGCTCAACGATGGACTCGTCGCAGAACGGATCATCGAAGCCCCAGCCAACAACCAGATCCTTGATCTGCTGGGTTTGCTGCTCGATGTCGGCAGCGATCACTTCGGAGAGCGAGGGTTCGCCCCCCTTGAAGCGCTCCTGCACTTCCTTGTGCTGCTCGTTCCAGGTATCGAACAGCGCCGCCAGGTCGACACGGTCGCGGTGCCTGAACTCGAAATCCACCTTCAGCGGATCGGCGCCCACTCGGGGAATCATCACCCCCGCCTTGAAGGTGGCGGCTTGAGCAATCTTGAACGTAGCCATGAGCCTTCCTTACGCCGCGGCGCTGTAACGGGTTGGCCGGCCGGTCAGCGAGATGCTGATGGTGCGGGTCATCAGGTTGTTGCGGGACAGCGCCGGCGTCGAGGTGATCGAGACATAGGCGTTGTAGAGGATCGAGTCGCCATTTGGCAGGTTCAGGCGCAGCACGCGCGGCTCCTTGTCCTCGTCGGCAGCCTCGACGATGGCCACATACGGCAGCGACTGATCGTCAGCCACGGTCACCGACAGGCTGATCGGGTTCTTGGTGGTCGGGATCTGGCGATCATCGTCGTCAGCGAGGAAGCCGAAGGTCAGGAACTGCTGGTCGCCACCACTCGACGTCATGTCGGTGATCTGCGAGATCTCGGCAAAGCTGGTCACCTCACGCACCGAGCCCGCACCGGAGCCTGCCGGGTATGCCTGGGTACTGGTGGTGTTGATGTTCTCCAGGCCGAAAGTGCCGCTGGTGATGTCAGAAACGCGCGCAGCACGCCCATTCAGGCGGGTCCAGCCGGACGTCACGGCGACGACGTCACCCTCAGCCAGGCCGTGGGCGGCAGCGGTTGCTACAGCTGGATTGGCATTGCTCAGGGCCGTGACAAGGACCGCAGTGCCGTAGGCTGCTGCGATTTCGAAGGTCGAGCCGTTGGGGAGTTTGAAACTCATCGGGTTTTCCTCTTTGCAGAAATGACAAAACCCGCTCAATGGCGGGTTCTGGGGTTGCCCAACGGGCGGATTAGTTGGTGTCGGAGCGGTACTGAAACGAGACCGGGACGGTGTATGTGGTGTCGGCCGGGATTCCCGGCCCCTGGTCTACCGGCGTCATGGTCACGACGGTCAGGGTGTCCTTGCTGTTCCGCTCGTACAGCGGGAACAGCGCAACGATCTGGTCAGCCAATGCCCCGGCAGCACCGCGGTACTTGCCGGCCGGAGTAACAATGCTGACCTGGAACACGCCGGTGTATAGCCGGTGATCGCCACCGAGCGTGTTGCTCGCAGTGTCGGCAGGCAAGGTGAATGCCCGTAGATAGGTTTCTCCATTAGCAGGTTGGTAGACCTCGTTCTCGACCACAACCTTCAGCGGTGCAGGCAAAGCCTTCGCCCAGCCGATGACCCTGGCCTCGTAGATCGAGGCAATCACGTTGTGGCTCATACCTGATTGTTCCTGATGGCTTCCTGCACGATCTGCTGGAAGCGAGCGACGGTGATGCGGACCATCCCCTTGGGAGCCTGGGTCGAATGCCCGAACTCCAGCGGAATGGCGTATGGCAGGTTGTTGATGAGGTAGGCAACTTGGCCGGCGGTGAAGTCGCTGACCGCCGAAACCAGTGCAGCTATCGTCTCTTGGCCGTCCGGATCAACCTCGTCGAAGGTGACGTTCTCGACCACATCTATCGAGAGGTGCCAGTTCGCCCGGAACCGGCCGCCGACGTAGCCTTCAGGTGCAACGATATCCATGCCGTCGTTCAGCTTACGCCCAGGCTTCAGCCGGCCGGCCTTCGTCAGATTGGCCGGGTCGCTACGCAGCGCGGTGTTGTGCTCGTCGACTGCCTTGTTGTACTGAGTCGCCACGGCGTTCTGCGCCCAGATCTCAGGGTTGCCCACGGGCGACATGCGGATCAGGCTGCTACCGACCTCGATGATGATTTCGCGCAGACTGGCATCAATGGCTTCCGTGGCCTGGGCTGCGAACTCGGCAAGGCTTAGGGCGAAGCTGCCGGACTGGCCGGCCCCTGCCCGACTCACGATCTCACCTGCAGCTCGTACAGGATGGGTGTGCCGGCCGGGTTGATCTCCTTCAGCGGTGGGATGATTGTCCAGGTGCGGCCCTGGACAACGACCTTGTTCAGCAGGCCCGGCGCCCACTCAAGCCCGCGGGCTGCGATCTTGAGCTTCTTGTCCCCGACCTTGATCAGGCTGTTGGCCTGGAACTCCTGACCGGTGAAGTCGAGCAGGATGCCTTTTGCGGTTTGCTCGGTAACGGTGTCAGGCCCTGCTGTTCCAGTGCCCGGATCGTACTCACCGGGCTTGATGTCGCGGATGAGCACAGGTTGGCCGAACTCTGTGATCATCTCCAGAGCCATCACGGCCATTTCGTCGTAGAAGGTGGCCATGAGGGCTCCGTTTCATTATGCACGCACCGCGAACAGCCCGCGCTTCTGTAGGTAGTCGGCAAACTGCGTAGCGCTCGGCCGATCTGGTGCTGCCGGCAACAGTCGACCGCTGGTGTTGGGGATCGTCGCATACTCGCGATCAACCGCGCCTTCAACCCGTTCCCGGGTGACCGCACCTTTGCGCTTCTCGATCGGGTCTATGTCGTCGGTATGGATCTCGGCAGCCAGGGCCATCTGGCCGTACTGGATGCGCGCCGGCAGGTAGTTGTCGGGCTTGATCTCGCAATCAAGCTCAACGCCACGCCGCGGCCAGGCCAGCGCCTGGTCGCTATCCATCTTGCGGCCCTTCCAGGTCATGCCATCCATCGCCAAGGCAGCCCTACGCAGCAGCGCTTCCTGTGCTGGCGCTTCCGCAGGAATGGTCACGCCGAACTTCACGGCGTACATGGCCAGGTCCTCGGCGGAGGCGTAGCTTTCGGCGTCAGGCTTACCGGTACCGTCCTCGATGATGAGTGTCATGAATCAGCTCGCTGTGTGTTTGGGGATCGGGCACCGGTTTCCAAGCGCCCAAGTTGTTACGCCTTTTGCAGATCAGCAACCGCCTTTTCCAGCGATTCTACCGAAGCATTCGCCCGGTATTGCACTCCAGCCGCATCGAGCTGCGCTTTGAGGCCGGCGATCTTCTCGGCGCTGTCACCCGGCTGATCTACTGCCGCCTTGAGGCGTGCGACTTCGGCGCGGAGCGATTCAGCCTCGCCCACCAGGTTGTCGCGCTCGCCCTTGAGGGAGACGACACCTTCGTGAATGGCCTTCAGCGCGTTGAACAGCCGGATCGGCAGCTCGCCATCACCTGGGCGTTCCAGGGTCGACTTGTCTTCAGCAGCTTCGATCAGTCGCAGGATTCCGGCGCGCTCGGTACGGAGGTTGTCGTTCTCCTGCTCCAGACCGGCAATGATGTCGGCGCCGCCCGAATCAACCGACTGGCTGATCAAAGGCTTCATCACCGAGACCTCGACGCCCAACGCCTCATAAGCATCGACCACCTTCGGCCAATCACCAATCACGACTGCATGGGTCACACCCGCCTCGGGTCGATCAAAGTGAGCTGGATTGCGGTACCGCTTTTCCGGGTCGAAGTCCGAATTCTGAGTGGAGTAAACCAGTTCCATAAAAGTCTCCATAGCGGCCATCGCTGGCCGCTGTCAGGGCCAGTATCAGCCGCCAGCTGGTGGCGTGGTGGTCAGGGTGATCATCACGCCGGCAGTGACCTTGTCGCTGCCGGCATGCTTGATCCAGTTGGCCGCAGAGCCGACCGCAGCCAGCGTTGGGTTCGAGCCACCGACTGCGTCCTTCCAGCTGTAGCCCAACACGTCGATGTTGACGGTACCTTCGGCGCGGTAACCGATAGCCAGGTTCTCCTCGTCGTCGACGGTGTAGGAGCGGAAGCCTGGGGCCTGGGACTCGGTGATCACCACCGCATTGGGCAGCAGACCGAAGATCACGTCGGCCGGCGCGGTGTCGGTCACCAGTACCGGCTTGCCGAGAGTGCCCGGCAGACCGCCATAGATGACGACGCCAGCTTCCTCGTAGATCTTGTTGGTGATGGCCTCGTCGACAATGTCGAAGTAGGCGCTGGAGTGCATGACCCACAGGGCGATACGGCCGAACTTGTCACCGAACTTGCGCATGCCACGGGTCAGAGTCTTCTTGCCATCGGTTTCGATATTGGCAGTGACCACCATGCCGGCGTTGGAGCCGATGGCGGCACGCAGAGCCGCGGTGGCGTACTGGATGAAGCCTTCCAGAGTGGCATCAGCAACATCGGCACCGATGATTTGGGAGAACTCGTCTACCGGACGGCCGCGGCGCTTGAACAACTCTTCGGTGGTCTGGTACGGGCCATATTTCCACGGAGCCTTGACGCCAACAGCCTCGCCGGCGCCGATCTTCTTCGCGGTCACCTTACTGGTGGAGTTGACATCGCGATGCTCCAACGAACCACCGATCTTGTAGAAGGCACGCTTACGGAAATCGCCTTCAATCAGCTCGTTGTCGAGCACGATCGCACCATTGGACGATGCGTTGAACACATCCAGGTTGTCCTGGACACGCTCCAGGTATGCGGTTTGCGCCTCATCGTTGTAGATGATCAGGTCGCTATTAACAGTCGTTGCCATGGGTGAATCCCCTTACTTGGGCAATTGCAGGAATGCGGTTTGGCCGTGCTTGCGCTGGTAGTCGCGCTTCTGCTCGGCAGTCATTTCGGAGCGCTTGAATGCAGCCTGGCCGCTACCCCCGCCCGGGGCTTGTGTGCCTGAAGCCCTTGGCCACAGGTGAGGTGCGCTTTCGCGCAGAGATTCCGCCCACTCGAGCGGCGTCAGAGGGGTCTTGCCGTCTTTGCCGAGGATGACCTGACCAGACTCATCAACGGCAACCGCTTCGCCCTCTTCGTTCAGCGAGAACACGCCTTTGGCGCGCAGGATGATGTCGTCGGTTGCTTCTGGCAGTGCACCGGCTTTCAGTGCTGCACCGCGCACCGAGTCGCCCAGGACCTTGCCCTGGAACTTGGCGGCGAACGCCTCAGCCTTCTCAGCTCGCGCAGTGACTATCTTCAACTGCTTGTCGTAGTCACCACGCAGGCGCTCGGTACGGCGATTGAAGACCTCATCCACCTTGCCCTCAGTCAGCAGCTTTGTTTCTTCGTCTTGGCCAGCCCGGCTGAGCAAGCCTTTGACGGCGTCGATATCGATGCCTTCAAACTGGGTCTCGAACTGGCTGAGCTTGCCAGAGGTTTCCTTCAGCTTGCTCAGCAGTTCGGTGTTTTTGGTTTTCAGCCCGGAAACGGATGCTTCAACGGCAGTCGCGATAGCGGCCTTGATTGCCGGGTTTTCCAGGTCGATTTCGTTTTCTTCTGCCACGTTGATGCACCCCTTGGGTATGTGCTGCCCGCTTTGCAGGCATAAAAAAACCCGGCACATGGCCGGGTTCGATTTGATTTAGCGTTTAGGTATTCGATCTGCTTCTGGAACTAACTGATTTATTCGCTTGAGCATTACCATCAGACCTCCATGTAGACCAGTCTTCGTGGCCTTCCGCCCAGAAAGCTCCGCCTGAATAAGATGTCCTGGACCGTTATAGATCTCCTCGAACGTCCCATCTCGATTCATTCGAATACCGAGGTAGTAATCAGGCACGTGGTGTACCGGAAAGGTAAGGCTGGTGCCGAAGGTGGTTTTTATTTGCACTTTCCGCCCATCATCCGTGACGGCGTCATGGTGCTTGGTCAGCCCGTCATTCAGAGTCAAGCCATAAGCCAAGCTGGCAACGACTTCGCCGATATCGCCAACAAGGCGACCATCAGGTGTGAAAGGCTTACCCGGGTAGGCCTCTTGTAGCATTGAGACGGCACTGAAAAGTCCTTTTAAAGCCTCTTCGATTTTCCGTTGAATGACCTGATCCATAACGGCTCCTTGATATGAGCCACAAATCCTATATCAGATTCCCGCACGTTCGAATGCCAACGGCTCCAGCCCTTTCATCCGCACCAACGTCAACGGTGCAAAGTTGCGATCAAGCTGCAGTTCCGCGAAGCGCTCGACGCTCAGGCCACCCTCGCGAAACAACTTGGCCCGCACCGGCCCGATTGCCACGTCCTGGAACGAAGCAGGCTGCTGCTGGAGCCAATGGTAGTAATCCAGGCTCGCACTGACCTGCCCTACTCCATCAGCACCCACTGCGGCCCGCGTGGCACCCTTGGCGAATATCTCGCTGAGCTTAGTCAGCAGCACGAACGTGGTACGGCAATTCGGGTGAAACGGCGGCCTGGGCCCGGAGTCGACCGGGAACCGGCGCTTGTCCATCGACCGGCATTGCTGACTGGTCTTGCTGTCCAGGGTGGCGACCATCTCAACTTCGGACACGATGTCCGTGTTGGCCTTGGCCACCTCCATGCGCGCCTGAGACGACACATGCTGGATCGCTGTATGCACGACCGTGCTGGCATTGCGGTTGGTGGTGGCGAGAATACCGTCCTTGTAGCCCGCGGCCTTGGTGCCGCGGATGTTGCGGATGATCTGGAAGTTGGTCTGCCCTTCGAAGAAGCCCTGCCGAATCGTGCCGGTGACCCGGTCGAGCTCTGCACTGGTCCAGCCCTTGATGAATGACTTCAGCAGCTTGCCACCGCCGGTGCCACGCACGCTGAGCGGGTTTGTCAGCACCGCTGTGCGGATCGCTGTTGCCGTCGGCGCCACCACATCCAGCGAGACACCTACCGGCGCCGACCTGACCAAGCTCGTAGCCTCAAACTCGGCCTCGTAGTTGGCGATGTCGATCAGATCGAGGTTCAGCAGCGCGCTGTAGCGGTCGAAGATACCCAGCAGCAGGCTATCGACCTCCTTCAGCAGCGCCTCTAACCGCTTGACGTTGTACTCGGTCAGGTCCGACTGAGTGAGACGATCCCGGATCGACCGGTCAATCTCCTTGAGGAAGGGAGCGAACTTGCCCACCTCCCCCGCCTTCAACTGCTCGAGGAAGACCGCGTGCCGGATCGTGGCATCAAGGATTGCCTGGTTTACCGCCATTTGGTGCGTCCTCGTCATCCAGGCCCAGGCCATCGCCCTGCTCCTGCAGCTCACCATCGATCTGCAGGTCCGTGCGTTCTGGCGCAATCAGACCCAGCTTGCGCAGGTAGGCCCGCAGGTCAGCCTTCGCGAACCCTCCGTTCTGCCAGAGCCCTACCAGCGCGGTGATCATCTGCGGATCCGCCGTCAGTTCAACGAACTCCTGGTTGATCTGGTAGGTGACCTTCTTGTCCGTAATGCCCATGTAGCCGCAGCACCACATGATCGCCCGGGTATAGGCCTCGCTGACGTTGGCCACACAACCAGCCAGCACCGAAGTCGATGCTGATTGATCGCCGCGAGCCTCTGTCGCCGTCTTGGACGAAAGCGAAGCCACCACCATGCGAGCACCCAGCTCGATCATCATCTGGTTCTTATCGGCCATCGCCTCCTTGACCAGCGTGTTCGGCAGTGGCTGCGCGTAACCGAATGCACCACCAGCAGGTAGCATCATCGGTGCCCTGGAGCCTACATATACGCCGTTCTTCTCCATCCAGTCGCGCCACTGTTCATCCAAGCCGGAGATCCACGGCTGGGCCTGGCCACACCAGAAGACGCTGTCCTCATAGTCTGCGCTGTTCCGGTAATGGCCCAGGTTGATCATGGCGATGTCGTAGAGCGGCGATTCGTCGATGCTGGGGTCGTTGTTCTGCGCGCCGACGAAGGTGAACGGGATCTCTTTCAGGCGTCCAGTGATGCCCTCAGGCCTGAACTCTTCAACGATGGCCAGAGGACCGCCGCCTTTAGGACCAGACCGGCGCCAGACCCGGCAAACAAAGCCGTCAGGCTCAAGTGCCAGCTCGCGATACTGCTCAATCACCTTGAAGCCAAAGCCGTCCTCGACCTCCGGCGCCTCTCGCAGCACCACCAGGGTTAGAACGCTGTGCCCATTCACCATGCCGGTGCGCCAGTTGATGATGTCCTCGGCGCAGTACGACAGAATCACCGAGTGGCCACCGACACCGTCATCCTGGTGATAGTCGACGTACAGACCATGACGCCCAGCCTCAAGCACCTTCTCAAGCGTGCCCTGCGAGTGCTGATAGATGCTCACGCCGGAGCCGTTGGCATTGTCCTGCAGGTACTCCAGCTTCTTCGGTACCGTCAACGTCGGGTCTTTGTGGAAGGCCAGGCCGAGCAACCCATTACGAGTGTGTCCGGTGGCGTTCTTGAACACCGCCCGTTCGCGGTATGCCTTGTTGCGATCCTGGTTCTCCGGCGACTTGTCGTGCGCGTTGATGTACGGCAGTCGATCGACAACCCGGTGCTGGCCGGCGCACACGTCGCGCACTGTAGACCAACGATCGAGCGCCTCGAGGTAGTCCGCCCGCTTGAAGGAGACGTCGTTGCTCATCGGGCGTATCCCATTTTGATAGCGGTGACCGGTTTGATGATCGGGTACTCGCGGTGAATGAAGTAACCACCACCATCGTTGGCGTGGTCGTTGCCTTGTGTCTTGTCCGGCTCGCCATTGGGCGCCCAGATCTGCTGCTCCAGGCCATCGGCGTAGGTCGGACAGGTGAACGGGTTGACCAAGTAACGCCGCTCGCCCTGGGCATTGCAGAACATGGCGTTCATAGCGTTGATCCGATCCTTCACCGGCGGGTTAGCCGCGGGCGCGATGACGGAAAAGCCGGCCTGCTTGAGCATGGCGATGTCCGTCATGCTGGCGTTGACCGACTTGCGCGAGTCGCCAGAGGCGTCCGGGTAGATTCGGATCTCGCAGGTCTTTTCGAAGTCGTTGCCGTTGTGGCGCCAGTAGCGCTCCTTGATGCGGCGGATCATGTCTGGCGTGTCGTAGCCATCCATGAGCTCATCCACTGCCCTGGGCAGCCCCTGCTCGCGCTTGACGTGGGTAATCGCCGCCATCTTGCCAACGTTGAAGTCCATGCCGATGAACAACGGCTCGCCGGGCTGCACCGTGTCGAAGCACTGGTTCAGCTTGCGGTCGTAGGCGTGGTAGATCGACCCGGACGTCAGGTTGACGAACTGGCCGTTCAGGTACGCGCGAATCAGTTGCTCGGGGTACGACTCCATCAGCGATGGGATGTAGTCATCCGGCAGGTTGAGCTCATTGTCGAACGTACTGGCCTGGACCAGGCCATACATTTCCTTGAGTGCCGGCTTGTCGCGCAGCTGCTTCACGAACTGCTGGAACACGAACTTGAAGCCTTCCGGCGTCGTGGTGACGTCCACCCCGTTCTTCAGTCCCGGCAGGTTGTAGCGCATCCGCGCAATGATCTTGCGCCAGGCCTGCTGCGCCTTGATCGACGTCAGCACGTCCAACTCATCCACCAGGGCGTGGCCGATCTTGAAGCCGACGATGGTCTGAGGCTTCTCCATCGACCTGCAGATCACAGTACCGCGGTACTGCCGGCCGCTGTAGATGTGAACCTCATGGTTCGCCTGGTTGATCTTGGTCTTCAACCCCCAGTCATAGGCCACCTCATCCATGGTTGGATAGAAGATGTCCCTGATCTGCGGGTAGGTCGGTGCAAAGTACCCAGCGTTGACGCCGGGCCACTCCATGAAGTGCTTGCTCAGTGCCGAGCATCCAACCCAGGTCTTCCCTGAGCCGAAGCCAGCAACGAATGCGCGGAACTTGTGGGGAAGCGTGAGGAACTGAGCCTGCGGAACGTTAAGGCTCGGCATTCGGCTTCCTCGCATCCACTACGTCGACCTGGATTCGGGTCGGGATCGCCGGCTCGTCGTCTGGCTCATCCTTCCGTTGGCGATTCACGTAGACGTCGCCGACCTCCTTCGCGGCCTGCTCCAGGATCTGCATAGCCAAGCCGATGTTCTTCATCGTCTCAGCCTTCTCCACGAAGCGATTCATGGCGCGAAGCCGGAACGCACGGTTGGCGATCGGGATCTCGGCCGTCTCTTCGCGGAAGCGCTTGCGGGTGTCATGGAAAAGGGTTTGCCACTTGGCTGCCAGGCCTTTGCCTGACGTCTTGGTTGGGTCGTGCGTCTCCACCTGTTGGCGAGTAACCGTCAACCCATATTCTTTCTGGACTGCTTCAACCACCTGTGATGGCGTGTCAAAGCACGCCAGGGCCTGAACAATAAAGGCCTTCACGTCGTTTTGAAGGGCTGCCATAGATTTTCATCCGTCCAGAGCCTGTCCAGAATCAGGCCGACTTGAGCAGACAGGTTCCGCAGGCCCTCGATATATTCAATTTCCCCACCTCGGCAGGATTGTTTGCGGCGTCCACCAGGGCCTGCACTTCTCGGCTTGCACCGTAGCGCCGGACCACGCCGATGAACTCCTCGACGTCGTGTCCGCGTAGCTTCAGCTTGGGAGCGCCTTCTTTAGTGAAGGCCGGCTGACCGTACTTATCGGTGGCCTGGGCAATGTGATAGAGCTCGTGCTCAACCAGCGCGCAGAACTCAGCGTCGGAGCACTGGGCACAGTAGTCGGCAGCCAAGGTGATGATGAAAGCCGGCACATCGCCGAACCAGTCACGCATCTGCTGTTCCATCCGGGCTTTCTGCCAACCACCAGCACGGAACGCCACTTGCTCGGCCTGACCAAGCACTCGGCGCCCCTGCTTCTCGAAGCTGGAAGAGGCCCACATTACCTGAATGTCTGCATCCAGCAGGTGGGCGTGGTCTTCGTTATGGATGCTGCCGGTTTCGGCAAGGATCTCCGCCTGTAGCCATTCCCATACCTTGGGTGCAGGGATGAGGCGGATACCAAAGTCGGATAGATCGGACAGCTCAAGCAGTGACGATGGAGGGTATGGCCTATCCATGGATCACCTTGAGCTTGAAATAGTGGCGGCTTGCCGGTATTGGTATGGATCCAATCACCCAGAGGCAACTGAGATGTCTGAGTTTTTTAAGAACCTACGCGCCCGCGACGGGTACAACAGCGAGACCCCGGCAGATGCTCGAGAAGCAGCAGTGGCAGCCGCCCTGGTACTTATCCAGGCAAAAGTTGGCAACTCGCCGGAGCGCTCTACAATCCTTGATGAGGAATTGAAGCGTCTTTCTTCGTACGCTGATCTCATTCAGCAAGCGCTTGAAGTTCGGTAACACAAAGTGCCGCACCCACCTGCGGCACACCTACTGCGCCGTCACCTTTTCGAACCACTCTTCAATGATCCGGCGCAGAACCTGCTCAGTCAGGCTGACTGATGGTTTGTCGCCGGCGATCACCGAGCGCACCAGGTCGCAGGGCAGCACATGGACACCGTCATCAGCCGCAACCGTCAGGTGCGGGCGCTGGTCAGCGATGTCATGGATGTCTGCGGTCATCGAATTACCATGCTGTGGGTCTGTGCGTGGGCATGCCCATGCAGCTCTGCGACGATCAGGCCCTGGGGCAGACCAGCAGCCTTGGCAGCATCGATGGCCTTGGCGATCGCGCCATCCAGATCAGTCAGAGCCTTGCTGACGTCTGTGCTTATCGGCAAGACATGGTGTAAGCGCGTGACGCTGGCTGTACCAGGACGACCCGCTACACAGCGCTCGCACCGACCGCACGCAGAGCCCAGCGCCCAATCGCCTTTGCAAACCGGGTTCGAGTAACCACTGCTCATGCCTTTCTCCTTTGCCGCATGACGCGACACAATTTGATGATTCGCGAAACGTGTCGCGACCTACGCTGCTAGCTGCAGCTGCTTGTTGAACAACTCGCGGATCTCGCCAAGCCTGGTCATCACCAGTGGCTCGCCCCTCAAGTGGATCAGGTGGGCCAGCTGGTGAACGATCCCTTCATCCGACAGGACCTGGCTCGACGGCAGCTCCTTGAACCAGCACACGAACACAGCGAAGTGCAGCGCCGCGGGCAGTTCCTTCAGGAAGCGCTTGTCGGTCATGCCGGCGAACCGGGCGTGCTCCTCGCGCAGGTCCTGATAACTCGCGGAGTAGTGGTTTCCGCCGATGATGTAGTCCATGGGCCTACTCTGCCTTTCGACTCGGCAACTTGAAGTCAGCGAACCGATCAGCCAGTTCAGCGATCTTCTTCACACCGAGGAAGCCGATGAACACGCCAGCCGGAGTGGCAAAGCTCTGCGGCAACCCGAAATACTCGAGCAGCGGTATCAGCCCAATGGTGATCAGGGTGCAGAGACAGGCCTCGAGCAGCGCCTGGCGCCGAGTCCCACCGCCGTAGATGATGCGTAGCGCACCCACTACGAACGACAGCGCTCCGGCATAGATCGTCGGCGCGTGCTGGCTCAGCCACGCAAGGACGAGCAGCCAGGTATCTGGTTTATCAGGCATGTTCGGCATCTCGGTTCCTCCCCGTCAGGGAGTTGGGGAAAAAACCTGCTCAGCGGCGGGCATGTGACTCCGTGCTATCGTTCGCGGAGTTTTCAAGTACAGGGTGTAAGAAATGCTTGAATGGCGTATAGGCAACAATCTCGACGAATCCGAGTTACGCAAGGTCAGCGACGGGGTTCTCAAACACGGGCGAGCACTAGCAGTCGCTGGTAATGCGACGCCTATAGCCTGTCTTGTTTATAAGGACGGATCAGTTATTGCGGGTGGTACAGGAAGGACCGAGTTCAACCGTCTCTATGTTCAATACCTGTGGGTTGATGAGCAACACAGAGCTCAGGGTATAGGTACGGAGATTCTAAAAAGGCTTGAGGCACTAGGTAGCAGCCGAGGATGTACTGATGCGCTAATCGAAACGCTGAATGATCAAGCGTTTCAACTCTATCTAAGGTTGAACTATGTACCAATAAGCACCCTACCGAATTATGTCGGCCACTTCACTCGGCACACTCTGCTCAAGTCCCTGCCTTAAGATCACTTCATCCCATCATGCTCCGAGCCACCTGGAAAAATTGAGCCCACGGGGGATTAAAAAGGGCCTGCGCTAGCCCGGGCATAGCCCAAAACAAAAAGGCCCCAGCGAATGCTGAGGCCCTGAATAGGTGCGCGGTCTTTCCCGCCGTCTGCCGTAGCCATCGCTGCGCCGACACCCTACTGCATCGGTCTCGCTGCTCAGGCCTCGCACCACCCTGAAAGCATGTGAGGTCAGGGTGCACGGGCTGCCGGTGTTGATTCCGTACGTCGCACTATCCGGCTATCGACGTCCAGGTCTTCCCGAGGGCTGTTCTGGCTACAGGTAAATCAGAAAGCTGGCGAGATATCGAAGTAGTAGTCCTTACCTTCTTCGAAATGCTCAGCGCGATCGGCAGCCACGTTCACGACGTACTCGCCGTACGGTGTGTACTTGCCATAGATCGCGTCTTCTTCTGCCGGGTTCGCTGACCACACGGCACCGAAGTGCAGGCGGGTTAGCGATTCGGTCGAGCCCTGAACAGGACCTTTGGAGCGGAGAGTCATTTTGCAGCGGGTGATATGCGTCATCGGTAGAGCCTCGAACGTCGATTGAGCAGGAGGGTCTTTCCGGTCTTTCGCCTGCATTTGGGCAATAAAAAACCCGGCGCGGTGGCCGGGTTTCGTTTGTCAGTCCTACACACGCAGGAATGACAGGATGGAGAAATAATCGGACATGCGGACATCAATTGCAAGCCCTTTTGAGGGGCTCTTTTCAAGCCACCTCGCTGGGCAGAACCTCAGCGTCCTCCAAAAGCGATTGAGCCTCTACCAGAGCTTCGTCTACCAGCTTCTCCAAGGCACCTTTGATCGCCTGGTTCCAGCGACGATACGTGCGCTCTGTCAGTCCCTGGTTGTCCCAGGTATTCATGTCGTAGTTCGAGTCGGCCAGGACGATCATGTCGCTCGATCTCGTCTCCGCCTTCTGCTGCGAGTGCTGATTTGCTCGGGCCACTGCCAACTGCGCCGCATCGTTGCGCCATCCCCACTTTTCTTCATCGTCACGACGCACAGGCGCCGCAGCCTTTACAGCCTCGCGACGCATCCCTTTCACCTGCGGTATGGCCCACACGGTCACAGCCTTCTGCGTGAACAGCATTGGCGCCGGGCTCACCAGTACCGCGATCAGGCGGCCAATCGATTCGACTTTGCGCCCCTTATGCGTGCTGTATTTGGCGGTCAGCGCATTCCAGTGCCGCGGTGACAGCTGGGCGTGCAACACCTTGTGCACCATGCAGTCGATCAGCAGCGCGGCGTCCTTGCCGGTGATCTCGCCTTTCAGCTTGCTGGTCTGCACCTTTGGCTCGAAGTCGCAACCACCGGCGCTGTTGATGGTCTCGGCCGCCAGGGCGCGCACGACCGCGGAAATCACGTTGTGATAGATCATGCCGCTTCCCCCTTCAATTCCTTGATCTTGGCTCTGTACTCGGCCTTGATGGCCTTGATCTCTTCAATGGTGTACTTGCGGGCCTGATGAGGCCCTTCGATCCATGCAACCAGCTCAGCGCCGATGCGCCGCACCAACCGGATCCGGTACTCGACCGCATTGCCGGACAGGTTGCGATTGCACTTCACGCACTGGCGGTGGATGTTCAGCAGCTCGAAGCGCAGCTCCGGGCAGGCGCCAACAGAACGGTAGTGGCCGGCATCCCAGCGGCTTCCGGTCATGAGGTCTCTGTCGTTCGGCATCGAGTCACAGCTAATGCACGGCAGGTGCGCATCACGCAGGCGGACGTACTCGTTCACCGCGGCCTGGGCTTCACGCAAGTGATCCGCCCTGCTCTTCAGCTTCTCCTTGCGGACTTTGATCTCTCGGCGCTCGACCTGGGCCAGCGACTTGCGCGCCTTCTCCTGGTTGCGTGGCGCATCGATGATTGCGCAAGCCGGGCTGCATACGGCCTGGCCCAGGCGTGAAGGGACGAATGAGGCCCTGCATGTAGCGACGCGGCATTTCTTCGGCTTCGGCTGCTTGCGTTCGATCGTCATGCGGCCTCCTGGCTCAGCAGATCGTCGAAGTACACGCCCTGGGGAGCAAAGCGCGCGACGATGCGGTCGGTGTACGCCACGCCCTGGGCGCGATTGAACAGGCTTGTCACTGGGAACCCGTCCGGGCCAAACAGCTTGCAGCCGCCCATCATCGACAGCTTCGTTTCGTACGGCAGGTGACGCATCACCCGGTACCACTCGGCCTGGAACCCGGCGTCCTCGTTCAGCAGGATCTGCACGCCAATGTGCAACTTGCAGTACTGGCGGGCGTCGGCGGCATCGCCGATCTGGGTCATCTCGGAGATGCGCTTGTACATCGCGAACCACAGCCGGTTCTGGTCGAGTGTGCGGTCCTTCCCGGGCCGTAGGGACACCACGACGAACTTCTTGTCGCGGAACATCGCGCTGAGCCTGGTGATGGCCTCGGAGAGCTTGGCCGGGCAGTTGACGCTGATCTTGTCGGTCATGGCCGAACCCCCTTGATCGACGCAAAGTCGAAGTCAGGCAGTTCGCTCACTCCATTGAGATAATCGACCATCACCTTCACATCGCTCTCGCCGCATGCGCCGGGCTGGGCCTGCCAGCAGTAGAAAGGGTCAGTGTTGGGCATGGCGCCGTAGCACATGATCCCGTAGCGGCTGTACATGCCGTCCTGCACGATTCCGACCCGAGCTTTGCCCTTGTCGAAGTACACGATGTAGTGATTAATCCCTTCAGAGCGGACCAGCTTTGGCTTTTTTCGGTTGTTGCGCTTGATCCACTTTTCGACTTCGGTGAGCTGAGTCATGACCGCTCTCCCTTGCCCATAGCGGCGTCGATCAGGTCAGCCTTCTCGCGCAGACGAATTGCCCAATGGGTTGCAGACTGGGTTCCGGCTTCAACTTCTCGACAGATCCAGCTGGAAGCCTTTCTCAGCTCATTACCGGTGTCGCCCGAAAGCTTGCGCAGCGCCTCGTTCTCCTCCGCGAGCTGGCCGGCACCGCGCTGTACAGCCTCCATCTGGCTGCGCAGCGAACTGTTCTCCGCGCTGACGTGGCCAAACTGGGCGGCTATGTGCTCTTCCAGCGAAACCTGGTCACGCTGCCAGTCGATATCGTCGTGGTAGTAACCGAAGCGCTCGCAGAGGCTGCGGTGGAAGTTTTTGAAGCCGGCATTGAGCTGGTCGCGCTCCGCCAACAACGCTTGGGCGACGGAATGGAACTGGCGGCGAGACAACTCGCTGCTCATCGCCATCTCAAACGGCATTCCGATTGCAACTCTCGTGATTTCGCTCATCAGAAACTCTCCCTGTGCTGCACTGCAGCAATGGCCTCGCGAGCCTTGCGCTTGCGCAGATAAGTGTCGACACGATCAGCCTGGGCCTTCTTCAGCCGCTGACGGTCATTGCGTGCTTTTGCCGCATCCACGATCTGGCGGACTTCGGCGAGCCTTTCGCGAAGATGTGGCGACGGATTCGCTGGGGATCCGGTGAGCAGCCCAGCAATGGCCTGGCCGTCGGCGGTGATTGGGGCGATGCTGAGATCTGCCAAGTACTGGGTGGCGGACTGCTGAGTGATCAGCTGCATCCGGACCGCTGACTCTATGGCGATGACCCGGCGCCCTGGGTCGAATCCAAGGGAGACGCTCCAGGCAGTTGGAATGGCTTCTGCCCGAGCCGTTGCCACCAAGCGGTCGTAGGCGCTGTTGAACGCCATACGTGCGCCCACCTTGTCACCAAGCCGCAGGATCGGAGCAGCAGCGGTCATGGCCTGCTGGATCTCGGCCGTCATCACTACGGTTTCGATCTCGTCACTAGCGAGCAGCGCGATCGACCAGGCCTCATCTTTCCCTGGGCGGCCATCCTTGAGTTGCACGCGCGACAGGATGTCCGCCATGGCGAGCTTGCCCTTCACCTCGAAGCGACAGGCCTTCAGTGCGGCCTTGACGATGGGTACCGGGTACGCGCACAGGTCCTCCGCCATCATCGCCGCAGTTCCAGGGTTCATTTCCTGCCCCATGGCCTCGGCAGTGGCGCAAATCGCGGACGCCAGCCCGGCTACCTGCTGATCGTTCATTTCAGAGGTATTCATTGCGGTCACCTGCTTGGCGCTTGGCCAGAACCATCTGGGCGGCCTGCTCTGCTGCGGAGAGGTTCGCTTCGGTACGCTCCATCTGGCGGGCAGTTGTCCCGTTGATGCGCTGACCAGTAATCCACTGGGTGTGGTAACTCTCGGCGTTGGCCAGCAGCTCGTTGAGGCTGTGGCACTTGCGGAGAATGGAAGCGTCACTGGTTTTCAGGAAATGAGCGGCGACGTGGTGAGCAACATCGGCGCCGAGGCGATCCACAAGCTGGGTCATCTGCTTGCCGACCTTGGCGTTCCACACAGGCCATGTGCTGTAGCGCTTGCGGTAGGCCATGGCGTAATTCGCCCAAACCTTGAAGGTTTTGCAGGATGGGTCCTTTGGGCCTGGCATGTCGGCCGGAATTTCTACCCGCGGCGTTTCGAGGCGATCCAGAACCACCAAGCCACCGGACGGTGCGGGCTTGCCCGGACCGTTCTGCAAGTCCTGACTTGTACCCTGATTGGTATCCTGATGATTGGTATCCTGATTTGTCGGATTTTTTTCCGACCCTAGCCCGGATTTTTTTCCGACCTTGCTCGGAGATTTTTCCGAGGTAGATCGGATTTTTTTCCGACCTTTGTTTTCTATTGGGGTCGGATATTTTTCCGACCCATCAAGCTTCTGGTTCCACTCGATGGCCTTTTCGGTCAGCCGGAAAAGCGTGATATTGGAAGTGCTGGAAAGCTCGATTAAACCTACCTCATCCAGGACCTTCAGCATGCGATAGGCAGTGTCTGGCTTGTCGGTGAGAAGCGGCAGTTCCTCGACGATCTTGGCCTTGCTCAGCGCGAAGAAGATTCCATCGTCGGTCTTAACCGGCTTGGTCCAGCTCGGACAGCCGTAGATGAAGGCGAACAGCAGGGCCTGCTGAGAATTCAGCCCCCACTCGAGCGCTTTCACCTGATTGATTGTGATGGTGAATTGCATTTCAAGCGGCCTTTACCGACGCATCCATCACGTCGAGGCTGTGGCGGACATGGTCGATCTCTTGGCGTATCAGGGATTTCTCGAAAGCACTGACGTGGTTGTCGCCCAGGGCTTCGTGTACCGCGATCGTCAGGTCAGCCACTTCCTTGCCTACATTGATCAGAGACTTGGTCAGGGCCTGGGGTTTAGGGGGAATTCGCGCTACCAGGTCAAAACCAAAATCATTGGCCAGGGCTGCGAGCGGGCGCATATCGCCGGTGTGCAGCAAAATCCCGAACAGGTGCTCAACCGTCAGGTGGTGGGCGTCGTTATCCGGATTGGCGCGCTGCAGCAGGCTGACGTGGGGAACACCCATCTTTGCCGCCAGGGCCTTGGCCTCGTTGTCCAGCACGGCGCTTTGGCAGGACCGCAGAAAATCTTCCATTCGTAAAACCTCACTTCTGTTTCCGTGGCGCCCTGCCTTGGTGGTGGGCGATCATTTGTTTGACGGTTCAGGCCGCTGTTTTTTGGGTTGCAACCTGGCACGGAAAAGGCCGAATTTCTTCGGCGGTCAACGTCCCGTTCTCATGCTCCGTGACCTGAATGTGTCGTTCGGTCTTCAGAGCTTTCGCAATGGCCGGAGCGCTGACGCCAAGACCCTTGGCGACAGCGGACTGACCAATTCGCTCGACCAATTCTGGTAGTGGCGTCTTCTTCATTTCGTTGCCTCGAAAGCGGTATACACCCAAATATTAACCGCCGGTTAGTTTTGTGGCAATACCGCCGGTTGCCGCAATTGAATTAACCAACGGTTAAATTCTGCTGATGAGCAAAAAGAAAGAACTTTCCCCAGAGCTGAAAGCTGAGTGCGACGCCGCAAAGGCGATTTTCGTGTCGAAAAAAAACGCTCTTGGGCTCACACAAGCAAGCCTTGCTGAGGCGGCTGATATATCTGCTGCCGCGGTGGCTATGTACCTGAACGGCACAAATCCACTTAATGCAAAATTCGCAGTGGTGCTATCTCGCCTGCTCGACGTTCCTATCGAAAAATTCAGCAAGCGCTTAGCGGCTGAGATCAGTGGTTTGACGAGCAATGTCGGTGGGACAACTCTCACCGATGCAAGCGAGACGAAACAGGAAGGGGCGACGAAGGATTCAGGGGCAGCCCAGAAAGTGCTGGAGATGATTCGGAGGCATGCTGGCAAGGGGCTTGATGGGGCAGCCCAAGAAAAGCTAGCCATGGCCGTCATGAACACAATGCAAGCTGATGTGGCAAACAATGTCATTGAGGCTGACTTTTCTGGACGCCGCCTGCAGCCAGGCGATATCTCTATCCCGCAATACGACATCCGCGGCGCCATGGGCCATGGCCAGGTGCCCGCCGACTACTCCGAAGCGATCAGGAACGTTGTGATAAGCGAGGATGTGCTGCGCGACAAAGGCATCCAGTACTCGACCGCGGCCAGCCTTGCGATGATTACCGGCTGGGGCCAGAGCATGGAGGGCACGATCAACGACAAGGACCCTGTCATCGTTGATCGAGGCATCAATGAGTTTGCTGGTGACGGCGTGTACGTTATTACCTGGCACGACCTGCTGTACATCAAGCGGCTCCAGGTGCACGACGCCGACCATTTCGAAATGATCTCGGATAACCCGAAGCACAAGGACCGAGTCGTCCCGATTGGCGATGTGATCATCCACGCCAAGGTGCTGCTGGTCTGGAATGCTCGGAAGCTTTGACTCTGAATGACAAAGAAACAACCGGCGGATGCCAAGGCAGCAACTGCTGCTGATATCGAGCGATCCATCCAGGCCCTCAACAAAATGGCTGAGCGGCTTTGGGGTGATGGGCGGGAGACTGAGGCGAAAGCCCTCCTCGATGCCTTGGATTCGCTAAACCGGGCGTTGGATCGGATCAGGATTGGTGAAAGCCGTAGGGTCGTGACTCTCCATTAAGGAGAGGCGACCAGGAATTGTAGACCTCACATTTGGCGGGCGATGTATTCGCGCTGATTTTGGAGCAGTAGCTCAACATAACTCCAAGGCTCAAGGAAGATAAATGCTCAAATGGGACTCCCTGACCGGCGTAGCTGGACACATGAACGTCAAATACGACGGCGCGGATGCTGAGCGTCATCTCCTTGATGCCGGGCAGTACTCGAAGTCTGTAGATGGTTCAAGCCGACTGTACAAGCTTGTTAGCCATTATTGCCTGCATGGAGAAGTTCTATCAGCAAGGCAACAATCAGACCTGCGGTGCTTTTCTGCACCTCCGAGAGAGGGATCTTTCGACTCAACACTGGTTATACTTACAGCACTCACCCATCAGTACCCCGCCTTCAACGACGTCTACAAAAAAGCATTTGACTGGCTGGTAGCTAAGGTTATGGGTCACCTAAAGGATGCTTTGTCGGGAAAATCAGATGTGAAAGAGTTAGTTGAGGTAATCAGGGAAGAAGCAAAATCTTCAGCGGAACTGAAGACTCTCCTCACCAACGGCCTCGTGAAATCGAATGACAATCTTGCGAGCCTGATGGACAAAATGATCTCTTCGATGCCTGGATTGATTGAGGCTTCGAAGTCACCAATGCGAGCAGCTCTCGCCCCGGTCGGAAAGAGCTGTGATCAGATAACGCAATTTTCCGACTCTCCCTACCCGGTCCTAATCTCTGAGCCGGAAGCATTGGCCATCCGATCCGATGGAGAAATCGTAGTAGGAGAGGCAGCCGACTATCAGATCAATCGGATATTTTCCTTGAGCGTTGACAGCGGCGCCTGCCGGCTGGAGATCGAAGGAATCGGCGGAACGCACCACGGAAAAATCAGCGATGTTGGCTTGTCACTCCCCAACAACCCCTATACACGTGCTTTGGACAGTCATGCTCCACTTAAAGTACGGGCAAAGCCTGTATTTAAGGATGGAGAACTTCACCGCCTTTTCATCACTGAAGCTTAATTACTAGATCTGCCTATAAGCCCGGCCTGCTGCCGGGCTTTTGTCTCTGCCCTTCCCGCCTCCCCGTAGCCCGCCACTGAGCGGGCTTTTTATTGCTTCTACAGTGATGCCGGGTCGATACCGATGAGTCTGAGCGCCTCGATCAGTGAAGGGTCTATGACTGCCTCACCAGTCGTTGAAGCAGCCTGATTGATACCGACGGTTCGGTACTTAAGGTTTTTTCCTGCGAGCATTTGTTTAAGGATTTTCTTGGCCTTGTCGCCGCCGGTCACTGTATACGGGCTCATCATCTGGCTGACACTCGTCATAGCCTGTTCCTGTGCGTTCTTGACGATGGCCTGCTGTTCTGGCGGCAAATTCAGGACGTACTGAGGCGCTGCCGGCATCAGGTTGACCGGCGTCTCTTGAGGCGTGATAGTCCAGGATTCATTCTGATCTATACGCAACTGGACCGTGCCAACTGGTATCTTGAAACGGCCGCCAGACATTAGCCCGACGTAAATCTCACCTCCTTCCTTGCGTACAACCGGGTAAAAATGCAGAGACCTAGTGACGATAGAGCCTGAAGCTGGGAAATCTCCGGTAGTGACCATCATCGTCGTTTTGTCGGTGAACTCGTCGGTGGTCCCTGTCGCCTGCCAGGTCGGCCCTGTTGCACATCCGCCGAGAATCGTTGCAGCGGCCAAAGCGATAATCCGTTTCATTGCTATCTCCATGGATTGATTGCGCAGATCCTATCAGATAGCCATCACCTTACTAGGACCCGCCAAGCGCAGGCCTTTTTTGTGCCCTGGTTAAAAAGGTGGCGGCTCATCCACCTCCTCCAACTCCCCTCCTTCGATCACCCTATCCTCATCACTCGGCCTATCCCACTTCAAGGTGACTGTGCCGTCATCGTTGAAGGTCATGTCGATGCCATTGGTTTCGGCGAGTAACTCAAGAACTGCCTCCCATTCCTGATCGCCGTCCGTATCCAGGCGGTGAATCGTCACCCAGCGCTGAATCTGCGCCACCGGCGAACCAATCATTGCCGAAACTCTGAGCCCCAACCTCTCCAGCCCAGTTAGCTCTTGGCGCTCCTGCGCCTCCTGGGTCTTCTTCTGCTTGCTCATAGGCCTCTCCATATAACTGTATATCCATACAGCAATACCAATCATATATGCCTTTTACAGAAAAATAATTAACCGCCGGTATTGACGCAAAAGAAACCGGCGGTTAACTTAAATCCATCGCAGCGACACAAGTCCTGCGAAGGGCCTCGAAAGGGCCTGACCGCTCTTTAACAACCCGCGCAACAAACAACAGACCGCATTGCCTCTGCCGGCGACCGGCGATCAGACAGCCCCGAAAGGCTGCCCACGACAGGGAGAACCCTGTACGGCTGACGAAGGTGAAACGCCTGAACCGAGAGAACGACCCGGGCATGCAATGCGCCCCGCCTTCCCCGGCGGTAGTTGGGAGGGATTGAGCTGCGCCGATCGAGAACCGGCGGTGCGGTGAGATGCCAGACATTCGATTCAAGCCGATGACGGCCGCCAGTAGCGGGTCACGGTGGAAAGCATCACTGAGCAGCCTTCTTACGAGGGCTGCTTGGGATGACAACCACTTGGAAATAAATTGCATGGCCAAGTCTTTCAAGCAAATGATCAAGGATGGGGATCTGAAACGTGCCGACGCGATGAAGGCGCGCCTGGAGGATCTCTACGAAGAACCCGGCTTCAACCTTCGAGCCGAAGGCGAAGAGCTGGAAGAAAGTAATGATGCGCTGGCTGAATTCATCTTCGCCGGCGGCCAGATCCCGGCATTGGAAGTTCGACCTCGCGCTGAGGGTGGAATGTGGGTTGTCGATGGCCACCGCCGTCGTCGCGCTTACTTGAAGCTCGACCAGGCGGGCCGACTTCCAAGGGTGCCGAGCAAAGATGACCCAAAGCGCTTGGAGGCCTGGATCTCGATTGTCCCCTTCGAGGGTAATGACGCAGAGCGCGTCGCCAGGGTCATCACCAGCCAGGAAGGAAAGAAGCTTTCCCCTCTTGAGTTGGCGGACGGGTACAAGCGGCTCACAGCGTTCGGCTGGACGCCTGATCAGATCGCAAAAAAGGTCGGCAAGACCCGCCAGCACGTTGAGCAGGTGATGACGCTCGGTAATGCCAACACCGACGTTCAGCAACTGGTCGCCTCAGGCCAGGTCTCTGCGACGACGGCCGTTCAAGTCGTCCGCCAGCATGGCGATGAAGCAGGCAAGGTCCTCGGTGGCGAACTACAAAAGGCTAAGGCCACCGGTAAGACAAAGGTGACAGCAGGATCAATGCGTGGCCCGACGACACCGCGCCAGAAACTCGAGGCTGTGCGAGCTGCAGCACAAGAACTCGTAAGCGCGCTGCCTGAAGACTGCTTGGACGCATCGGAGTCAGAGCTTAGCGTACCTGCTGCTCTTCTCCTGAAGCTACAGCAGGCGGTCATTGCGGCCAGCCACTAGCAATTCAATTGCAAGCCAGAACCACAAACACCCCGTCAGCCTGACGATAACTGCCCGATCACCTGGTCTTCCCCAGCACCAGGCTGCATCGGAGTGTGATCTGCATCAAAGCCAGGCCCCTGACTTGTAATCAGGCCAGCCACTGAGCACGCCGTACAGAAAGCGGCGCAGGGTAGAGACAGGGGTAGCTCCCCGCGCAGATCACACCCCGATGCAGATGGTTGAGCTAACAGCCGCTGTTGCTGAGCAGCGTAAGCGATGACCGCTATTCCCGGAGATCAGCACCGGCCACCTGCATCACCCTTTTCCAACTGCCGAGGAATGCTCGGTAGTTCAACCGGTGCGGAGGGCACGACCATGAAGTAGATGAACGATCCACCTTGCGAGTCGCAGTAAGCCTGAAGGCTGCGACCGACGCCGGGCAGGCAGCGGACAATTAGGCCATTCGATGTCACCGCGCATCGGCCGGGTTTCCGGTAGGCCACCATCGCGCACGAAGAAAACTTGACGCTTCAAACCCAGGCTGTCGCCAGCAGCGAGCCTGGGCCCTCCCTCCCCTCCCGACACCACCCGCATGCACTCCCCTCCGCGCCCATCGGCAACCAGCGGAATGGATGAGTGCAGCCGAGTTTTGTTGGACCAGCATTGCCATTCTGGAGACGACCATGTCAGCACTACGCAAGGCACAGCTCGAGCACGACAACCGGATGCCACCCCCTGTGAGAGAAGAAGACCTCGCTGAAACGGAATGGCTGGAGGCAAACGCCGAGCGTCTGTTGATGGGCTACAGGATCTCCTGGGGCTATCGCCCTTTAGAGCGTGGCGAGGTCACCCAGGCCGACTTTGCAAAGGCGGTTCAGGATCACCTGAACCAGCGCCAGATCGACGGTGAAGACCAGCAAGACGCCTTCGGGCAGTTGGTGATCAACGCCATGGGCTTTCGCAGTTCCGGCCTGCTGATGGACCTGGCGGTCTACCTGCTCGGTAAGAAAACAGCGCTGAAAGACATTGCGCTCGAGCTGCTGAAGCCGCATGCCGAGAAGGCCGTCGCCCTTGACCAGGAGCAGGCGCGAATTGAACAGGAGTGCGGATTTTGAGCCCGCACATCCTCATCGACCAGGCCCTCGACGGCGTCGACGATCCAAGCAGCCAGTCGGACATCGACGTCCTGGTACAGGGTCTGATCACCCGCCTGTTTCTCGACGACGCAATCACGCGTGACGAATTCAATCACTACTGCAAGCGCTTGATGACTGCCTGTCAGCGGCGCAAGGAGGCAATATGAGTACTCCACCGGTAAAAACCTTGATCGACGAGCAGCTCGACGAAATCGAAGCGAGGCTGATCATGCTCGGCTTCGGCCTGCCCTTCAACGAGGTGATCGGCCAGCCACGCGAACGTGCGGTGGCCAGCCTGCCCCAGCGCCTGGCGCCGACGATGAAGGGCGGCCGGATTGCGGTGAGGGTTCGGCAGTGAACCGCCTCCAAAGCGCCCGCCGCGCGGCCTATTGGCGTGGCTCTGCAATCACCCTCCTCCTCTGCACCTTCTTGATGTTGCTCGGCGCCCTGGCCGATCGCGTCACCTCCTGACTTTCAACTTCAAGCGCTGCGCACATCGCGGCAAGGAACACTCATGTCTGCTCACAGCGTGGCGCCGGTGGCGCACGAACGAAACCTCCACGTCCTTCCGCACGCCGCAACCAGCACCAGCGCGCTGGTTTTGGACGGTGACAGCCTGGACAAGATGATGCGCCTGGCCGAAGTCATGGCCACCGGCCGCGCCACGCTACCAAAGCACTTCAACGGCAACCCGGCGGATTGTCTAGCCGTCGTCATGCAATCGATGCAGTGGAAAATGAATCCATTCGCCGTGGCGCAGAAGACGCACCTGGTCAACGGCGTGCTGGGCTATGAAGCGCAGCTGGTGAATGCGGTGATCACAACCTGCGCACCGGTTCTGGATCGCCTTCACTACGAGTGGTTTGGCGCCTGGGAGAAGGTGATCGGCCAGTTCACCATCAAGAACGGCGACAAAGGCGAGTACCGCGTCCCAGGCTGGAAGCTGGAAGACGAGCAAGGGCTGGGCGTGAAAGTTTGGGCGACCTTCCGCGGCGAAGACGAGCCGCGTGTTCTCGAACTGCTGTTGGCTCAGGCCCGCACCCGCAACAGCACCCTGTGGGCTGACGATCCCCGCCAGCAACTGGCGTACCTCGCCACCAAGCGCTGGTCGCGCCTCTACTGCCCGGACGTGATCCTCGGCGTGTACAGCCCGGATGAGCTGGAAGAAGCCGCACCAGTGGTTCGCGATGTTTCACCCCGCCCGACGGCCTCCCCTAATGAGCTGGAAGACTACCCCGACGAAAAGCTCGCCGAAAACCTACCGAAATGGCGCGCCGCCATCGACGCGGGTAGGTCAACGCCCGAGAAGGTAATTGCGACTATCGCCAGCAAATACACCCTCAGCGAAGAGCAGATCGAAATCATTCAGGGACTCGCCCCGATTGAAGGAGAACAGGCATGAAAATTCACAACGTAGCTCAAGGCTCTGCCGAGTGGCATGCCCTCCGCGCCCAGCACTTCACCGCTTCCGAGGCCCCCGCCATGATGGGCGCCTCGAAGTACCAAACCCGAACCGATCTGCTGACCATGAAGAAGACCGGTATCGCACCGGATGTCACCCAGGCTCAACAGTACATCTTCGACAAAGGCCACGCCACCGAGGCGTTGGCACGGCCTCTGGTTGAAGCCATGATCGGTGAAGAGTTGTATCCGGTGGTCGGCATCGACGGCAATCTTCTCGCCTCCATGGACGGCGCTACGATGCTTGGCGAGACCCTGTTCGAGCACAAGCTCTGGAACGAATCGCTGGTCGCCCAGGTGAAGGCTGAAGACCTGGAGCCGCACTACTACTGGCAGCTTGAGCAGCAGCTGCTGGTGAGCGGTGCCGAACGCGTGATTTTCGTTTGCTCCGATGGCACTGCTGAAAACTTCGTGCACATGGAATATAGGCCGGTCGCCGGCCGCGCTGCGCAGTTGATCGAAGGCTGGAAGCAGTTTGAGGCAGACCTGGCCAACTTCGAAATGGCCGAGACGCCGTCGATTATCGTTGGCAAGGCCCCGGACGAGCTGCCAGCCCTTCGCATCGAGCTGACCGGCATGGTCACCGCGAGCAACCTCAAAGTGTTCGAGGAGTCAGCGCTTGCCGTCATCGACTCAGTGAAAACCACACTGCAGACCGACCAGGACTTCGCCGACGCCAAGAAGGCCGTGAAATGGTGCGGTGATGTTGAGCAAGCAGTGGATGCCGCAAAGAAACAGGCCCTGTCGCAAACCCAGACCATCGACGAACTGTTTTCTTCGCTGGATCGCATCAGTGCTCATGCCCGGGAAACTCGCCTGAAGGTCGATAAGCTGGTCAAGGCTCAAGAGCTGCTGGTGAAGACCAACATCAAGCAGAAGGCCGAGCAGGCGCTGGCTGATCACGTAGCGGCGATCAACAAGACGTTGGGCCAGGTCACACTGCCGACGGTGACCGCCGACTTCGCCGTCGCCATGAAGAACAAGCGCACGATCGCCAGCTTGCAGGACGCCGTTGATACCGAGCTGGCTCGAGCGAAAATAGCTGCGAGCCAAAGCGCCGACGGCATTCGCCTGAATCTGGCCAGCCTGGCCGAGCTGGCGGTCGATCACGCGTTCCTGTTCAACGACCTGCAGCAGCTGGTTATGAAGGCGAACGACGATCTGGTCGCGCTGATCAAGGTGCGGATCTCGGAACATCAGAAGGCCGAGGAGCAGAAAGCTGAAGAGCAGCGCCAACGCATCCGCGCGGAAGAGCTTCAGCGAATCGAAGATGAGGCGAAGGCCAAGGCACCAGTCGAGCCTGCTCCGGCAGCAGTTCCGGCGCCAGTGAAAGCAACTTCGCCCGTTCAGTCTTCAGCGAAGCAAGCGACCTCCACCGCCGCACCGGTAAACCTGCAAGCCGAAGTGTTCGACCTGGAGTCGCTGATCAAAGCGGTGGCCTACGGCCAAGCCCCTATTTCGGTACTGACCGTGAACTGGGAAAAACTCGACTCTATGGTCGCCGCCCAGGGCGTCAAGTTCAGTATGGCTGGCGTGAGGCTGGTTAAGGTCGCAGCGTGAAGCACATAGCCCGCACCCAGCAACGCAAACGTCAAACCTGGCTCGGCATGCCGGCCAGCGGAATCGAAGAGGTAGGCCATGGCCAAGACTGGACAAGAACGATCGGCCAAAGCAGCACTGAAGCGGATCGAGTACGACGAGAAGGAGCTGCGGCACCGGTGCCGACTCGGCACCCGCAATATCCTCGAGGAGATCATGGTTTGGAACGAGGACACCGAGCAGGCTTCGGTGATTGAGGGCTGTCTGCGGTACGTGCATTCACTCGGGCCAGAGGGTGCGCGCGATGCACTGAAGGCGCGCCACGAAATCGTTATTAGCGAAAACGTGGCGCGCGACTTTCACATTCAAAGCTTGGCCGAGCTGAAGCGCGACCCGGGTGATGAACAATTACCGCCTATGCTTTAGCTCTTACAGAGGCAATGGCTTTCTCAACCTCATTCCACGCATTACCGACATGCGGATGCTCAGCTTGCCGATACTTTGAGTTATCCAAAATCAAAGCCTTGGCCTTCTGGCTGATTTGCACAAGATCCAGTTTGAGATCTTGAGCGGCGCCCAATACAGCAATCAGTGCTTGATCCAAAGCAATTTCACGATCTGTAGCCATTTTTCAAACTCCCTTTAACCCGGCTCCTTGCCGGTCACCCGTAATACCCCACATCTACCCAAATTGCCACCATCCGCTACGCATCCGGTCCCGGAGGGCGGCGCCCGCATGGAGAACACCATGAGCGCACAATGCGCCCGTCGTATGGGTCCCTCAAGAACCTCCAGCGCCAAAGCCGTATATTCGGCGCCGGGTTGAACCGGTCGCGCCTCCGCCCCCCTCAATCGGCGCTAAGCAGCCTACAGCAACTACTGAGCAGCCGAGGTAGTAGACATAGTGGATGAATTCGATTAACGCTCCACGGTTGCCACTAGCAACACTGCCAAGATCAGCCATAGGCGCCAAGCAAGTGTTGTGGGCCACAACACTTCCCCAGGACCGGAATCTGCTGAGCGCTCCGGCTTCGAAATAACTACTTCTATTAACAGGTGCCGAAGTAGTTCTTGTTACCCTGCTTCTTATATGAGAAAGCGTGGCATGAATTAGAGGGCTTCTCGTTAGTGGGCTTATCATGAATATAAACAGTCACATGCACATCATCCGAAAAAGGAACTGCCCCCCCTTTATGCCATAGGTCTCTCTTGAGGTAGAGATTTTTACCTTTCGGATCCTTAGTCTTATAAGCACTAGAAACTTCTGTTCTTACTGAATTCTCAAGGGTCGCCTTAATAGTGGTTTTATTGCTATCTGGAGACTTTATATTACGTTGATCCTCTGTAAGTGGAGTCGACTCCCAAGTACTACAAGGATCGGATGTACAAAGGTATACGTCCGCTAGAGCATAACTAGAAAGAACAGATAGACTCAGCGCCGAGGCAAGTGGAATCAAACAGGCTCGTAGTTTTTTCATTGGTATCCCTCCCAATGGGAATTTGATAGATATAACTGTGAAAAGTGGCCGATTCCTACCCTGTACTGAATGCCTCCTGGCACGCTGAAGTAAGAACTGAGATAGACCTTAGACCGGTCTGGGTAATTATCAAGGTAGCCCGGGAGTTCAAGCTTTCCCCGGGCACCATCCGCGAAGCAGAGAAACGCATCTCCAACACATCTGTTTTCGAACTGAGCCTACTGGGGGGGGTAGCCCGATGCCGATTGGCCGGGTCGCCGCTGACTCATTCCGGAAGGCAGCGCTCGGCGCCTACCGCAGCTACCACGGCACCTTCCGCAACCTTGAGCTGCCTTGCTGGGTGATCACCGACGGCACGCAGCGCATCGAGGTACTGGAGCTACGCAAGATCGATACTGGCGAAGTATCCGCATACCCCTAGGGCATCACGCTTTACTGAGGGCAGACAAAACCCCAATGATTACGCCGCCAAGGCCCGTAAGTGCGGTGATGATCGATATGCGGAATGTCCAGACTTCTCGATTGTGTTTTTCCGCTTCTCGAATGGTTGCGATCACAGTCGCAACTCCTATCGGTGACAGGAATCTAGGTTCTCGGTGGTCGACATCCCATTCCACTTTGTCGTACATCAAATCGTTATTGATATCCGGCATCGGCACTGAAAGCTGATCGGTTCTCAGGCGAAAGGCCTCAGTGGTCAGCATTTCATGCCAATAATGCAGTGACTGACTCTCTGCAAGATATTCGGCCACCTCTCCGCTTTCGTGGGCTTGATGAGTATTTGGTGGTCTTTTCTTCCCCAGCTCACGTAGTGCTTTGCGACATCTTCCAAGGTCGATCTTGTTCTGAATCCCTTCCGGCAAAAGAGCTTTGATTCGGTTTGGCAGTTTCATCCCTAATCCTCCAGTAACTGATCCGCAATATACCGACGAGGATCACCCATGCCCATTACCTATGGAAGCGTGTGCAGCGGCATCGAGGAAGCTGGCGAGGCGATCACGCTGATGATTCATCACCTGCATGGCCTTGGCCCAACACGAATACGTGACTTCCGAAAACGTATCGCGGAAATTGAAGCTCGCCTACGCCCGCGAAGCCCTTTGCATCACTCACGACGAATAACCACATTCTCACTGCACATCCCATTTTGAAGAGCTCGACTCAAGGCCTTAGGTGACTCTCACTTAGATACGCTTGAAGGGCTAGGAGAATCCACTTCTTCATCACCATCTTTTGAACTCGATTCGCTCTCCAAGATCTTATACATCTCAGCGCGGTAATATTCTCGCATCTCGGGAATTGAATTAAATTTAGTCATTGACAAGTCTATGGAAAGACAGGCAAGGCTATCTAGCGTCTTTTTGTGGCGATCATTCTTGTTGGCAAGCATTATAATCTGCTCCTGTTTTACTGGCTTGCCGTCAAATGCCCAACTAGCCAATGTCTGAACGCCTTGAGTTGCCCTATCGACGATGCCCTCGTATAGAGAGACATGTCTATCAACCATGCTCAGGAGGTGATCCAGCGTCCGATTATATTGGTCTTTTTCTGCTGCTTCCGCAGCAAGCCTCAGCTGCTCTTGTTGAGACAGAAACGTATCCCGTTGAAGCACTTGCATCGACTGAAACTCATCACGTTGAGTATCTAATAGTTCTCGCTGTAGATAAACCGTCCTCAAAACCGCCAACAGAGTAACAAACGAAATAAGCGGACCAAAAACACCGCCAATATAACTTCCGAAATTCGACCAGTCGCTAGAGTTGCCTGATAAGTTGCCGCCGAACTTATATCGGTAGGCGAATATCGCGACCGCTAAAACAATAAGAATAAACATGCTCGAAAAGACTAGAAAGCTAGTTAACGTATCGGAACGCTTAGTTGCTTTAGATCCCATAGATCCTCCTGTTCTTTTTCAAATGATCGCACGAAGCCATCACTCAAGGTATCCCTATGTCCGCACAACAGAAGAAACACCCCTTCGACTTCAAAACCCAGTATGGACTCGGCTTCAGCACTCAGGACGATGAGATCGTTGTCGATTTCTTCTGCGGTGGCGGTGGTGCCGGTACCGGCCTGGAGATGGGTTTGGGTCGCGCGGTGAATGTCGCAAAGAACCACAGCCCAAGCGCGATCAGCATGCACACCGTGAACCACCCGGGCGCCGTGCACTTCACTACCGACGTTTTCGATGGCGATCCAGACACCGAGTGCGGCGGCAAGGCCGTTGGTTGGTTCCATATGTCACCAGACTGCACCCACCACAGCCAGGCCGCCGGCGGCCAGCCGCGCAAGCGTGAGATCCGGAATCTGTCGTGGATCGGCCTGAAGTGGGCCGGCAAGAAAAAGCCCCGCGTCATCAGCCTGGAGAACGTGAAACAAATCCTGCAATGGGGGCCGCTGGTGGCCAAGCGTGACAAGGCCACCGGCCGCGTGGTGAAGCTAGGCGGCGACATAGCGGCGCCGGGTGAGGTTGTGCCGGTCCACCAGCAGTTCCTGGTGCCCGACCAGAAACGCCGCGGCCAGACCTGGGCGGTTTTCGTCGCCGAGCTGCAGCGCCTCGGCTACACCGTTGAATGGCGGGTGCTGAAGGCCTGCGACTACGGCGCGCCGACCAGCCGTGAACGCCTGTTCATGATCGCCCGGTGCGATGGCCAGCCCATCGTGTGGCCGGAACCGACCCACGCCAAGAACCCGGCCAAGGGCCAAAAGAAGTGGCGTACCGCCGCCGAGTGCATCGACTGGACGATCCCGAGCAAAAGCATCTTCGACAGGCCGAAGCCACTGGCCCCCGCAACCCTGCGCCGGATTGCCAAGGGCATGAAGAAATATGTCCTCGATGCCGCCGCCCCGTTCATCGTGCCAATTGCGAACTGGTCCGGCGACAGTGTGCAGTCAGCGCATGAACCGCTGCGCACGGTGACCTCCTGGCCCCGTGGCGGATCGTTCGCCATGGCCAGCCCGATCATTGCGCCGGCAACGCACCAGGGCAGCAACCGGGTGAACGATCCGAACTCGCCGCTACCAACCGTGACCTGCGCGAACCGCGGCGAGCTGATGCTGATCAGCCCGACCCTGATCCAGACCGGATATGGCGAACGCACTGGACAGGAGCCGCGTGTGCCAGGCCTTGGCCAGCCCCTGGGCACTGTCGTTGCAGGCGGAGTTAAACATGCCCTCGCTGGTGCGGTGCTGGTCGGTGCTGGTGGTCCTGAATACTCCGGCAAGCCAGCCGCTGTGGATCAGCCAGTCGGGACGCTGATGACTCAGAACCACCGCGCGATCGCGGCGGCGCACCTGGTGAAGTTTCGGTTTGCGGACGAAGGCAAAGCGCTCGCCGAGCCGCTGCCTACCATCACCAGCGGCGGGAACTACCAGCGCCCTGCCGGCGCGGCCCACGCTATGGGCATATCCACGGTGTTCATGGCCCAGATGAATGGCGGCTTCAACACCACCGCCGCCAAGAGCATCGAGGACCCGATGACCACCGTGACCAACACCGGCAGCCAGCAGCAGCTGGTGACGGCGAACCTGGTTCACCTGCGCGGAAACTGCGATGCGCGAGACGCAGGCGACCCGCTGCACACCATCAGCGCCGGCGGCACTCACCATGGCCTGATGACAGCGTTCGTGGAGCGCCAGTTTGGTGCAAGTGTCGGCCAGGCAGTAGACGAGCCAGCACCCACTATCACGGCGGGAGGCGGCGGCAAAAGCTCGCTGGTGGAGCTGCAGCTCTCGCCAGAGGTCAAGGCAGGCGCCCTGTGTGTCGCCGCTTTCCTGATCAGTTACTACGGAACCGAGAACATCAGCGGAGCCGACGCACCAGCGCCGACCATCACCACCAAGGATCGCCTGGGCCTGGTCACTGTGACCATCAAGGGCACCCCTTACGTGATCGTCGACATCTGCCTGCGGATGCTGCAGCCGTCGGAGCTGTACAAGGCCCAGGGCTTTCCGGACGACTACATCATCGACCGCGGCGCCGACGGCAAGCCGTTCACCAAAACCCAGCAGGTGCACATGTGCGGCAACAGCGTCAGCCCGCCGCCGATGGCTGCGTTAGCGAAAGCAAATGATCCATGGCGGCAATGCTCATCAGAATCAATCGCAGCATAGAGCGTACCTAACACCCTTAAAGTTCAATCTTATAACTTGAGGAAATTGAACCTTATTTCTTTTTCTACTTTTTCAAGTATAGATCCACGCTATGCTCAACGAGCGTTCAGCGGCAAACTCCAAGAGCCAAGGGGCGCTGTCGATTATCGAAAAACACACAAGCATTATCACAAAACCCTTATCAGAACTAAATTCAACGGAGAATAAAAATGAGTAACGCTATAGAAACATATGAAGAGGATCTAGAGCGCGTAGCGTCTGCCTCACCAGCTGGTGCGGGAACTGATCTCGCTTGCCAGAACAAAACTAAGATCCTAGAGCTTTTGGATCAAGCTGCTATGTTAGCTCCGCCTCCTGCTAGCTACTTAATAATTGGAGCAAAATTAGGTTTCAACGTTTGGTGCAACAAACACTGCAAGGACTTAATCTGAATTATACAAAAATTGAACACCACCCAGAAAAATATGGCCGCCCTATTAAAGGGGCGGCCATATCTAGATAGTTAAAGTCACGCTATGTTTTTTCAAAATTCCTGGTTGATAGCTACCATATTAGTTTTACTTCCTTCCCCGCATGATAGTCTCAGCACCACCTACGCCGAACATCTCGACCAAATTTGGTAACGTGCAGATTATCGCTAGCTAAACCATTAAGCACACTAACCTCCAGCCGCTATAGCGGCAAATGAACAGTCATGCCTGAAGAAATCAAGCTCATCCAGCCAGTGACCGTTGATCGCGACCAGGACGGCTGGTGGGATCATCCAGAACTGCCCGACTTTGACGAAGACTACACAGCGTTCGAGGCCTGGATCGCTGAGCAGCGTCTCGAGCTGAAGCAATGGCATATGGAGTCTGACATCCATGAACACCATCCGTATGACGACGGCGAATGCCACTGCCTCGGCTGGGACCCTGTAGCGCCTGGTCCAGAGTGGTTCTTGCTCGGAATATTCGACTCCGAGGACGGCCCATGCGTGAGCTGGGCGTGCCGGGAAGTGGCGCCATGAGAATGGTCGCGCTGATCAAAACGCGCCGCGAGGCAATCATCAAGCCCCTAACGCCGCCGACTAGAACGAGGTAGGCGCGTATCGAAACACTGACTAGCTTGAAATGTATTTTAGAAGGTCTCGGCACTGTTTTTCGAAATCTGTAAATGCTTTTTCTATTTTTAACGCGCCCTGATTTCCAGTTTGATGAAGAGAGAGTAGAGACTTCTTCTCTCCCCCGACCGACATCTGCATCATCTCGTCTACAACCTCTCTTACCATCTTCTCCAATACAACCGGAGTTTTATCCAACATAGCTAATTCAGCATCTGACAATAGAATCGAAACGACATTCCAAGATTTTGTCATTTCATTTATTTTAACGAACCATTCACGTTGAATTTCATATGGATATAACTCAGCGAGTGCATTATCGTCTTTGGACCTGAGATAGTGAGCAAAGTGTTCGCGCATACTATTTAAATAAAGAAGCGGCGGACTTACATTTAATGCATGCCCCCTCAACTCCATGACAGCATCGTATCGCTTCTGTAATTTAAACTGCTGCTTCCAGCTATTCAGCGCAACCAGCGCGATCACAGCCGTAGCTACGGTGGCAATGCTAGAGCTCGCACTAAGAAAACCTATCAGGCTAATTTGCCCATCCTTAGAAAAGATAAAACCGAACACACTCCCAGCAAGGAATAGTAAAAAACAATAAACACTCACCGATAACTTATCAGCCATTCGCCTGCCCACATATCACATACATAGTTGTATACGGAGAATACTCGTATGCCCGAAATTAAACAAAGACCGATCCTGTTCTCGGCGCCGATGGTGCGCGCCATCCTAGAAGGCCGGAAGACGGTCACACGCCGGCCGGTCAAGGGTGGACAGATCCCTACCGAGGACACTTCCATTGCCGCCGATGGGCCACGCTGGAGCGCGATCGGCCAGCGGGATCCACGCTACGGTTTCTGCGTGTTTGGGACGACCGAGGCTGAGTGCGCCCAGGAACTGGCCACGTTCGGGCGCTGCCCTTACGGCAGGCCAGGTGACCGGCTGTGGGTGCGCGAGACCTGGGCACGCGTCGGAAACTGCGACCCTGGTTACCTGACCTATCGGGCGACCTACCCCAACTGCCTTCCGCCAGGCCTGGAGAACGTGCCGGCCGACCTGCACGACATCGGCGAGCGCTGGCGCCCCAGTATCCACATGCCGCGCAATGCCTGCCGCATCCTGCTGGAGATCACCGACGTCCGGGTCGAACGGTTGCAGGACATCAACGATAACGAGATCGAAGCCGAGGGGATTGATCTCGATGCGCTTGCAGATGGGCAGGACCGGTACGACATGTGTCATGCCGGCTCAGGCGCTGATGGTCGTCCGACCTTGCGAACTGCATGGCGCCACCTTTGGGAATCCACCGGCGGCGACTGGAATGCCAATCCCTGGGTATGGGTCGTCAAGTTCAGGAGGATTCAGCCGTGATCATTCCCCTGCTCTACATGACCTGGCCGATCTACACGGGGCCGAAGCGATGACAGAACAACATCAAATCTTGGTCGGAGACTGCATCGATATGATGCGGACGCTGCCGGATCAGTCGGTACACACCTGCGTCACCAGCCCGCCTTACTTCGGGCTGCGTGATTACGGCCATGACGGCCAGATCGGCATGGAGGACACCCCAGGAGAGTTTGTCGACAACCTGGTGGCCGTCTTCCGCGAAGTACGCCGGGTGCTGCGCGACGACGGAACGCTGTGGTTAAACATGGGCGATACCTACGCTTCGATCGCCGGCGGCTACGCACCCGAGGGCTCAGCGGGGAAGCACGACACGGTTTCCAAGGCGACCCGGGGCGCGGTGCTGCGTGGGCGCCGGCGAGCCCCGCCAGAAGGCCTGAAGCAAAAAGATCTCATGGGTATCCCTTGGCGGCTCGCCTTTGCTCTCCAGGATGACGGGTGGTACCTGCGCCAAGACATCATCTGGAGCAAGCCGAACCCGATGCCGGAGTCCATCAAGGATCGATGCACGAAGGCCCATGAGTACATGTTCCTGCTGAGCAAAGGGCCGCGCTACTACTTCGACCAGGACGCGATCCGCGAACCGGCGATGGCCAGCACGGTTACCCGGTTGAACCAGGATATCGACGGCCAGGCTGGCAGCGATCGCGTTCCAGGAAAGAACAACGGGCCGATGAAAGCCGTAGGTCGCAGCAGGCGCAACAGTTTTGCCAGAGAGACAAAGTACACCGTTGGAGAACATGGGCAGACCGCCCAGCATCGCTCCGGGCGGGACGATTTCGACTACGACGAAACCCGTAACAAACGCAGCGTATGGACGGTGGCCACCGCGAGCTACAAGGGCGCGCATTTCGCCACTTTCCCACCTGATCTTATCCGGCCCTGCGTTCTTGCCGGTGCGCCCCGCGGTGGCATGGTGCTGGACCCGTTCGGCGGAGCTGGCACCACAGCCCTCGTCGCAATGCAGGAGGGGCGCAAATCGTTGCTTTGTGAGATCAACCCGGGCTATGCCGCCATGGCTGAACGCCGGATTGCAGAGGCCTGGCTCGCCGGCGCAGCGCAGATGGATGTGTTTCACGACGTCGTGGCTGCTGCGCAATAGGAGTTCGCCACAGCCCGCCGGAAAGTCGACGGGTAGCCAGGACAACGGGCCGGGCGAACGCTGAAACCATAGCCGCGCGCAACGCCGGCGTCTGCAAGACCTTTCCGAAACAACCACTCAACTTTCAGAAGCCTGCCGAGCGCGGGCTAGGCGGAGCCATGCAATACGACATCCACGAAAGACGTCCAGACGGCGGCGTAGGCCGCCTTCTCGACGTGATCGACCGAACCCCAGAACAACGCAAAACCGGGCTCTTCGTAGAGTTCGACGGCGATTTCACCCAGTGCTGACCGGAATCAGAAACTTCATTGTCCTGACTGCTGAGCGGTGGGAAATGATGAAAAGGAGAGATGAGATATGACTATCGAGTTCTTATCACATGAGGATGTTTGTCAGCTGACTGGCGCAAGGACAAAGGCCGGACAGATCGCAGTTCTCGTTCGAAATGGCATTCGCCACACTATCAAACGCAGTGGATGGCCATGCGTGATCTCGGCCGCGCTTGTCGGTAGACCGGTAGATCCGAAAGAAAAACTAACCTGGAAGCCACGCAAGGCGGGATAAATGGGACGCAGACCGACAAAGCCTGGGAGCATATCCCGGCTCAGGGAAAGGAAGCGCGGAAAGCTGGTGTACTTCACCTACGACCTTGGCGGGAAGCCACGCAAAGAGATCTATCTTGGGAAGGATTACGGCGTTGCGATCATGGAATACGCTCGCCTCGAGCGCGACCGTACCGCAACTGAAGCTGCAACTAAGGTCATTACTTTTCGCTACGTGGCAGAGAAGTACCTGGTTGAAGTTGTTCCAACAAAGGGTTCAAACACCCAGAAAGACAACCTCCGGGAAATGAAGAACCTGCTGGCATTCTTCGATGACCCACCCGGGCCACTCGACAACATCGAGCCCATACACATCAGGCAGTATTTGACCTGGCGTTCCTCTGCACCAGTTCGTGCGAATCGCGAGAAGGCGCTCTTCAGCGCCATCTGGAACTACGCGCGCGACAAGGGATATACGGCCCTGGCAAACCCATGCTCTGGAATCAAGGGGAACAAAGAGACCGGCCGCGATACCTATGTTGAGGATGACCTGCTTAAGCGTGTGTATGACAAGGCAGATGTAGGCCTTCGGGACGCTTTGGATTTGTTTTATCTGACTGGCCAGCGTATCGGCGACACTCTAAAAATGGACGAGCGCGATATTCGCGAAGGTCGCTTAACTGTTCAGCAAGGGAAGACAAAGGCCAAACGACGTATCGAGATCACTGGAGAATTGAAGGTGGTTCTTGATCGAATCCTGGCAAGAAAGGCTTCCCACAAGGTCCGCTCGACGCGGCTGATCGTTTTGGAAGATGGCACGCCGATGACGACGGCAATGTTGCGGAGAAGGTTTGACCTGGCCAGAGAAGCCGCTGGAGTGGCCAAGCCTGAATTCCAGATGAGGGATCTGCGGGCAAAAGCCGGCACAGACAAAGAGGAGTCAAGCGATATCGTCCAGGCCCGCGACCAGCTCGGCCACACAACGGTTGTCATGACGGAGCATTACATCAGGAATCGAAGGGGGAAGAAGGTTTCGCCAACCAAGTGAATTGCGGCAACAATCTAGGATTGCGGCAATTCACTTGTTGCGTGCTTGCGGCTTTATAGGCCGCAAACCCTTGAAATAGATGGTGCCCGAAGCCGGAATCGAACCGGCACGCCCTTACGAGCGGGGGATTTTAAGTCCCATGCGTCTACCAGTTTCGCCATTCGGGCGGTAGCGCGGT
>Ga0055536_1000187_pt1 | contig 50717 bp, 42 predicted proteins | sample AraplaCvi_mLB_r2_FD_55037 | JGI IMG/M metagenome (GOLD analysis project Ga0055536, IMG submission 55037) | Arabidopsis root microbial communities from North Carolina, USA - plate scrape MF_Cvi_mLB_r2 | ecosystem: Host-associated > Plants > Roots > Endosphere | place: USA: North Carolina...
GAAGTGCAGTTCACCTACCGCAAAATCACCTGGACCCACGAAGTATCCGGTACTTCGGGTTCCGATGACTGGCGTGCTCCAGTCGTTTAATTACGGCTGATGTTGTATTCACCCCGGTCGGCATTGCCGATCGGGGTGCTTTGACCTAAAGAATTCTTGCGTGCATCAGACTTGTTGACTGATGCCCGACGCAGCATTGCGCGAGGAACAAGGGATGTTCTCACCGGCCAACCAGCCTCATTTCAATCTGACCATCGATGGCATCGACAGCGATTTTCAAGTGCTGTCCTTCACGGGTCGGGAGGCGCTCAATACACCCTTCGAATTCGAACTGGAACTGGTCAGCGAAAAGGCTTCGATCAACCTTGAAAGCGTGCTGCATAAACTGGCGTTTCTTCAGCTGTCTCCGACCGGCACCGGTATTCATGGCCTGGTCTACAGCATTGCTCAAGGCGAAGCGGGCAAGCGCCTGACGCGCTACAAAATTTCTCTGCGTCCGCAACTGGCGTATCTGGCGCATCGCGTTAACCAGCGCATATTCCAGCAGATGACCGTGCAGCAGATCATCAGCAAGGTACTGGAAGAGCACGGGATTTTGGCCAGCGATTACCATTTCCAACTGAGCGCGATTTACCCGGAGCGCATCTACTGCGTGCAGTACGATGAGTCCGACCTGCATTTCATCCAGAGGCTGTGCGAAGAGGAGGGGATTCATTACCACTTCCAGCACACATCCAGTGGTCACAAGCTCACCTTTGGCGATGACCAGACGATATTCCCGAAGCTGGCGCCTGTGGCTTATCAGCAAGATTCTGGGCTCGTTGCCGACAAGCCTGTCGTCAAGCGTTTCGGCTTGCGGTTGGTTACCCGCACGAGTCGCACCACGCGCCGAGACTACGATTTCGTCAAACCCAAGATCGAACTGGAAAGTGATGCAAAGAGCTCCGCTCAGCCGGATCTCGAAGATTACGATTACCCGGGACGATTCGTAGATCGTGACCGTGGCAAGCACTTAGCCAATCGTGCGCTTGAGCGGCATCGGGCTGACTACCGTCTGGCCGAAGGCAACAGTGATCAGCCGATTTTGGTCAGTGGACATTTCCTTGCGCTGACCGATCATGCCAATCCGACCTGGAATGACCTCTGGTTGCTTACCGAGATCTTCCACGAAGGCAAACAGCCTCAGGTGCTTGAGGAGTCGGTGACCAGTGACACCACCGATCTCAAGGATGATTTCCATCAGGGCTACCGCAACCGCTTCAGCGCAATCCCTTGGGACGTGCCGTACCGTCCACCACTCCAACACCCCAAGCCAAAAGTTCTCGGCTCTCAGAGCGCTGTAGTTACCGGTCCTGAGGGTGAGGAGATCTACTGTGACCAATACGGACGAGTGAAGGTACAGTTCTTCTGGGATCGCGAAGGCCAACATGAAGACATGACCACGTGCTGGATGCGCGTAGCGTCCAGTTGGGCGGCCGAGACGTTCGGTTCGATCAACATTCCGCGCGTCGGCATGGAGGTGTTGGTCAGCTTCCTCGAAGGCGATCCCGATCAACCTTTGATCACCGGCTGCCTGTACCACGGTGCGAACCTACCGCCGTACAAACTGCCCGACTTCAAAACCCTCGCCACGGTCAAGAGCAAGGAATACAAGGGCAGCCGTGCCAACGAGTTGCGTATTGATGACACGACCAGTGAAATCAGCATCGCTCTTCGCAGCGACCACGGTGCGAGTGCAATCAATCTCGGCTATCTGACTCATCCGCGCCCAAGTGGCGGCCAGCCGCGCGGCGAAGGTTTCGAGCTGCGTACAGATCGTCATGGCGCGGTGCGAGCTGGCGCGGGTCTCCTGATAACCACGGAGCCTCGGCCCAACGAATCCAAACACCATAAGGATCTGCCGGAAACCGCTGAGCGTCTGGCCACCGCGAGCGACCAGCAGGACGGTTTCGCGGTTCAAGCCAAAGAACTGCAGGCGCAGGAAGCCGGCGATCAGGACGATGTGGCCAAGGCATTGCACGCTCAGCATCAAGGCGTGCTCGGCAGTGGCCCGGCCAACCTCACTGCTAATGAGTTTCCAGAGTTCACCGAACCGCACCTGGTGCTTGCCAGTCCGGCCGGCATCGCCCTGACCACGCCGCGCTCCAGCCACATCGCCACGGGTGAACATCTGGCATTGAGCAGCACCGGGCATACCAGTCTGTCGATCGGTAAACGTCTGCTGGCCAGTGCAAGTCGAGGAATGCGCCTATTCGTTCAAAGCATGGGGTGGCGTCTGGTCGCCGCGTCCGGCGATATTGACGTGCGGGCACTCAAGGACAGCATTAACTTGCTGGCCAAGCTCAACATCACTGCCAATGCTGACCGCATCACCATCACGGCCAAAACCGAATTGGTGATTCAAGGGGGCGGCAGTGCCACGACTTACAACGCTGGTGGCATTACTCACGCTACCAGCGGCCCGTACACGGCGCATGCGGCGAACTTTGCCTATACCGGAGCGAAGAGTTTGGCCGGCGTGTTCCCTGATCCCCCGAAACCAGGCAAGGGCAATCTTGAGTTGTTCAACCAGTACGCCGGACGCCAAGGCATCAAGGAAGGTGATTACGAAGTCATCGATGCGCTGGGCAAAAGCATTAAGGGCAAACTCGACGGCAAGGGCTTTGCCAGCGTTTCTGGTGCTGCACCGGGACCGGCGCGCGTGCTGTTCGGCAAGGATCCGGCCGATACCTGGAGCGAAGGCAGCTATATCGGCAAGCCGGAGTGGCCATTGAATCCGCCAGGCGCGGACGAAGCTCCAAGCCAAGTGCAAGCAATGGTTGCTCAGGTGTTGCCAAGCAAGAGTTGGGATGTGCTGGAGAAGGGCAAGGATATGGCTCAGACAGGGATGAGTGCTGTACAGACGGCGCAAGGTGCAATGCAAACGGCGCAACAGGTCAAAAGTGCTGTACAGGGCGGAGTGGCTGGCTTGCCAAAACTGGCGAGTGCAGCGACACCGAGCGCGTCGAGCATTCTCAGCGCAGCAAGCAAGGCGGGCAAGCTGCCAAGCCTTCCGGCCCCGTCCTTGCCCAAACCAGCGTTTAAGACATCTGACCTGTTGAATGGGGAGGTGCTGTCATGACTGAAGCTGCCGTTGCCAAGAAGCGCGAGCCTCAGGTAGCCGTCGTTCCGCTCAACACGCTGGATGTGCAGGATGTGGGTCGTGGTGCCGCTCGGTTTGATGCCTGGCTGCGATCCATCAGCGGTGATGTGGTCACGCTTGATCGAATCAAAGGGGTCGCCGGGTCATTGCCGGTTGTAGGCAACATCATGGCGCTGGTCGATGCGCTTGGCGACATCGTCACGCTTACCAAAAGCAAGCAGCGGGAGTTGCTTGATTGGGTCAGCCTGGGTATCAACCTGATCGGTGTTTTACCAGCCCCTCCGACCATGGCTGCTGCTCGTATGAGTTTGCGCCCGACCTTGTTTTTGGTACGTCAGGAACTGCGTAACAGCGCCAAGATGCTGTTGGGCGATTCAATGATCGAAGTGCTGGTCGGGCACTTGAACGCCACTATCGTCGGCACTATCGATGATTTTGTAAAACAGGCCCAAGGCAAACTTTCGGGCATTCTCGCCGATGCTGGAAAACTGGGCGAGAGCGCAGTTACCGAAATCGCAAAGGGTCTCGAGACCGTTGTAAACGGCAAGCTCGATTCTAAAGGCGATGCGCGTGCAGCGGGGCAGAAGATCACGGCGGCGGGCAATCAACTGCTTAGCGATCCCAAGGCGGCCATCAGCAATATCTTTGGGGCTGCATTCAGTGCCTACAAAGCCGTCGGTAAAGGGGTGGCCAACAGCGCGGCGAAGAACCTTCTGCCGAACCAGGCTAAAAAACTGGTGATGACGCACACCGGCACGTTGAGAGCGATGGGGCCGGAAATCAAAACCCAACTGAGTAAGTTGGGTGACCCGGGAACGCGGCACTCCATCGGTTGGTTGTTGCAAATGCTCAGCGGTGCCGTGGTGACCTGGCGTAAGCGCCGAGGGCATGGACAGAGCGCTAGCGTGAAACCCAATGCCACCAGTAAGGCGCAGAACAAAGCAGGTGAAGGCCGGCTCGAAGCCAGCAGCCGTCAGGCTCCTGCGAACGCTAACGCCAATGGCCAGAAAAATGGTGCATGCGCGGGTACTTGCAACAGTATTAGCTTCGCGTTGGGCTCCGAGTCGCTAAGCCATACCGATTTCAGCCTCCCAGGTCCATTTCCTATTGAATGGGTGCGTACCTACAGCTCCCGGTTCGATGCTTTTGACAATGGCGAACTGGGCGCTCGGTGGGTGACAGAGTTCACCACCCGATTTGATTGCAAGGGCGATGGTCTGGTTTTCTTTGGCGCCGACGGTCGTAGCATCGATTTTCCTCTGCCTAAGGCAGGCCTCTTTCACTATGACCCCGTTGAGAATCTCACGCTGGTTCGCTCCGGTGAAGATCAACTGCTGGTTTGCTTCGGTTTCGAGCGCAAAGAAACCTATGTCCGTCGTGGTCGTTCCTTCTGGCTGACGGATGTCAAAATGCGCAGTGGCGCGGGGCTGATGCTGCACTATGAGCATCGGCACGGGGACGCCCTGGTATTGTCTGACCTGATTACCTATCAAGGGGATATCACGCAGGTCCACTTGCACGTGGGAACCCTGCTTGATGATCAAGGACGGCTGGCCGGTCTTTGGGAAATCCGTGACGGCGCGCCTGTACGGCAACTCTGTAATTACCAATACAACGTCCACGGCGATTTGATCCAGGCTCAGGATGAAAACGGTGCTGCCTGGAACTATCAGTATCAGCATCATCTGCTGACTCGATACACCGATCGCACCGGCCGCGGGTTGAATCTGGAGTGGGACGGCCACACCTCACACGCCAAGGCCGTGCGCGAGTGGGCGGATGACGGCAGTTTCGATACTCGTCTTGAATGGGACGAAAACATCCGCCTGACATATGTCACCGATGCCCATGGCAACGAGACTTGGCACTACTACGACATCAAGGGCTACACCTACCGGATTCGGTATCCCGATGAACGTTCAGAGTGGTTCTTTCGCGATGACGCAAAGAACATCATTCGTCACGTTCATACAGACGGGACCTCCGATCGATACAGCTATGACGAGCGCGGTAATTTGCTCGAGCACATCAGTCCCGACGGCAGTGTCGCTCACTACGCCTACGATGATCTCAATCAACTGATCAAGGTTAGTGATGCAGAAGGTGGGCAATGGCAGCGAGCTTACGATGATGCCGGCAATTTGGTGGAGTCTGTCGATCCGCTTGGAAACAAGACGGAGTATGCCTACGACAAAGCAGGTCAGTTGATCGCTATCAAGGATGCAATCGGCAACGAGAAAGCGCTTGAGTACAACGATGCTGGTCAGCTTCTGAAATATACCGATTGCTCTGGCAAGACCAGCGAATGGGAATACAACGATCGCGGTCAAATGATCTGTTTTACCGATGCAGCAGGACAAAGCACCGAGTATGAGTACAAGGCTGGACATATCGCCTTGATTACTCATCCAGATAAAACTCAAGAGCGATTCGAGCGTGATGCCGAAGGACGTCTGCTTGCTCATATTGACGGTCTGGATCGCTGCACGACATGGAGGTATAACGCTGCCGGCTTGGTTGCCGAGCGCGTAGACGCCTGCGAGCAAACGCTTCGCTACCGTTGGGACCGGCTGGGTCGTCTTGTAGCGCTGGAAAACGAAAACGAGCAGCGCACCCAATTTCACTATGACCCTGTCGGAAGGTTGCTTGAGGAAAAAGGATTCGATGGCGTTGCTACGCGCTATCAGTACGATTCTGAGAGCGGCCGTTTGGCGAGAGCTATCAGCGGTGAGCGCGTCATTTCGATGTCGTTTGACCCCATGGGACGGCTTGTCGAACGCCATGCGAGTTTGGGCAATACATCTCAGAGTGAATCCTTTGCGTATGACGGTAACGGCAACATGGTTTTGGCCACGAATGACCAAAGCCGGCTGCTGTGGTTCTATGATTTGGCCGGTAATCTGATCAGAGAGCATCAGCATTACCAGAACCTGGATGCACCGCTCGTTGCAATCTGGAGGCACGAGTACGACCCCCTCAACCAGTGCGTAGCTACGACCCGCCCGGATGGTCACCGGGTGAGCTGGCTGACGTACGGCAGTGGGCATTTGCTTGCGTTGAAACTCGATGATCACGAGCTGGTCGGTTATGAGCGAGATGACCTACATCGTGAGGTAGTTCGTCATCAAGGCAATCGTCTGCGTCAGACTCAAAAATGGGACCCGGCGGGACGCCTGCAGGAGCAATTGCTAGGCCGAAGTGATGACAATTCCACTTTGCTCAAGCGCGAATACAAATACGATGCGGTCGGCCAGTTGACCGAGCTAAACGACACGCGTCGCGGACCGCTGTCCTATCGTTACGATCCAGTCGGAAGACTGATCAGTGCAGCAAGCCGCCTCGGGGTTGAGAAATTCGCTTTCGATCCAGCCAGTAACCTGCTCGACGAAAAGGTGACAGAAGTACGCCGGCCTCTTGATCAGGCCCCAATGCGTAGTCGGTTGGTAGACAATCTGCTACGGGAATACGTCGGCACCCATTACGAATATGACGATCGTGGCAATCAAACGCTGCGTTGGCACAATGGTCAACGCAGTCGACTGCAGTGGGATCTGTTCGATAGGTTGGTTCATTTCGAGGATGATCGTCTCTCGGTCAAATACGCCTACGACGCCTTGGGTCGCCGGCTGTATAAGCATTCAACCGCCCATTATACAAATCGTCCTGAAGCAGGTTCCCACTGGAATAAAAATGAGCAGGGACGCGTTCAGCGTTTGCTTGGCTGTGGCCTGACTTTGTACGGGTGGGACGGAGATAATCTTTCCTGGGAAAGCAGTCCTGCGCCTATCGATGGGGGGACTGGTCGCACAGTCCATTACGTATATGAACCCGGCACGTTTGTTCCGGTAGCTCAAGCGATCAGACACGCTTCGATTGATCTTCTAAGCCAGCCTGAATATGTCGGTGGCGAGAGTCTTGAAGATGACCCGCTTTGGAGACATGCACCCAAAGCACAACCGTTTGATGCCTTGGCTTGGTATCAGTGTGACCATTTAGGCACACCATTGGAGCTCACCGATCAGGACGGTCAGGTCGCCTGGAGCGCTCAATACAAGGCGTGGGGACAGGCAAAAGAACAGACATCAGCCTCAGCAGGACGGCATGGACTGAGCAATCCAATTCGTTTCCAAGGTCAGTACCACGATCACGAAACAGGCTTGCACTACAATCGATACAGGTACTACGACCCCCATGTAGGTCGCTTCATCTCAAAGGACCCGATAGGTCTGATGGGTGGCATAAACCTTCATCAATACGCACCTAACCCAACCCAATGGGTGGACCCTTTAGGGCTGGTGAAGAAACCGCCATCCAAACGCGCCCTAAAAGACGGCGCTGGAGCATCGCCTCAAGATATCGCTGCGAGTAAGGTCGGCGGAGGCAGTCGAAAAGGACAGGCGGCGTGTCGCAAGAAACTCATCGATAAAAGTAAGCCGGTGGGCGTCTACAAGTGCTGGCGTTGCGGACATACCTCTACCAATCCTGATGACATGCACCTGGGGCATAAGAATGTGGCCACCTCAAATGGAGGCAACCTTGCCGATGTCAACGTAGATCTTGAGGGCGCTTCGTGTAACCTGAGTGCGGGAAATAGCGGTTACGTGAAAGAAGGGATGTCGTGTGTCGAACGTGGAAGTTGTGGAGCGCCATATGGACGATAAAGAATTGCCTGTACTGATTCAGGTGTTTGTATCAGATGACGGTGGCCCGGTATTCGAGGAGCTCCCTGCAATTGCGATGGGGCAGGATACCTATGAGCTGTTGTCTTCACCTGGTCTTGCGCTGAATTTGGCTCGAGGTGATGTCATCTCGATAAAAAACAAAAACACCCACGCCGAAGTCCTCAAGCGCGGCGGGAATTTTTGTATTCATATCTACGCCGATTTCATCCCCGAGGATGTCATTGCTCAGCTCGAAACTGATGTCGGCAATGAGCTGGGTGGAACACTTGACGGCGTTTTCGAAGGCAATCTTTCATTGGCTGTGCCGTCGAGCAACGGGATGGACAGAATCAATGAGTTCTTTGATCGCTTCCGCGAGAAAACCGGCCTCGAATGGTATTACGCCAACGTCTACAAGAACATTGATGACGAAGAGGATGAAACGCTGCTGAATTGGTGGCTGCAGAGCTGATTGATTCGAAGAGCGATCTCGCTGACAACGATCGAAGCTTGGCTAAGCAAGCTTGGATAAACACAAATGTGTCGGCTAGATCTACGAAACGCAGTGTGAGATCGAAGGGCGCGTGACAGGTCGGTAGTGACTGCAGCGCGCTTTATCGGCCAGCCAGAAAATATGAACGAGAGCGACCCTCTTTCGAACGTTTGCCTGGCCGATATGAATCCAGGATTTAGTCAAAGGAGTGACACCATGAAAGATGTAATCCGCTTGGGCGACTCCACCACGCACGGTGGCAAGGTGCTCGAAGCCTTCTCTCGAACCGATCTCAACGGCAAGCCCATTGCCGGTGTCGGCCACAAGGTCAGTTGCCCGCTCTGCAAAGGGGTTTTCCCGATTGCTGAGGGCAGCAGCACCTACACCGTTGATGGCACGCCCATCGCTCTGGACGGTATGAAAACTGCCTGTGGGGCCGCGCTCATTGCGAGCGGTCCTAAAGGCGCAGTGATCAGCTGATCGACCTGACGACATCCTGGTTTCATTGCTAGCGAGCGGCGACGTGCAGTCGAAATCTCTCAATGGCGATGAGCCTCATGACATCCCTGAATTCCCGAGCCTGCTGGCTGGTAAGACGCTTCCATGACGACAAATACCGCTGTTGCAACCAAACGTGAACCACAAGTCGCCGTTGTTCCGCTGAATCTGATCATGGTGGAAGACGTGGGTCGCAGTGCGGCTCAATTCGATGCCTGGTTGCGAGAGATCAGCGGCGATCTGGTGACATTGGAGCGCATCAAGACGGTCGCCGGCGCGCTGCCTGTTGTCGGCAACATCATGGCGCTGGTCGATGCGCTGAATGATGTTGTGACACTCTCCAACAGCCCACGACAAGATCCTTTGAACTGGGTCAGTCTCGGGATCAACCTGATTGGTGTCTTGCCGATGCCGCCGAACATGGCGGCCGCGCGCATGAGCTTGCGACCGACATTGTTCCTTGTCCGTCAGGAGGTCGCCAAGGTCGGCAAGCTGGTGTTGGGCGATGCGTTGATCAACGTCGTGGTCGGTCATTTGAATGCTGACATCGTCGGCGTGATTGATGACTTCGTTAAGCAGGCACAAGCCAAACTCAAGGAGCTGCTCAATGATGCAGGAGAGCTTGGCGAAAAGATCCTCAATGAAATTGCTGTTGGGTTAGAGCGCGTCGTAAACGGACAGCTCGATGCCAAAGGCAATCTGAAAGCGGCAGAGCAGATGGCCAGCGCTGCCAGCGATCAATTACTCCATGATCCGATGAGCGCGATCAGCAACATCTTTGGCGCTGCGGCGAACGTTTACAAGGCAGCCGGTAAAGGCGTGGCTAACAGTGCCGCCGAACATCTCTTGCCCGAGCAGGCTAAGAAAAAAGTTCTGGCTCATACGAGATCGCTGCGCGCCATGGGGCCTGAGCTGCGCACGCAGTTGAACAAGTTGAGTGATCCAGCCGTTCAAAGCTCCATCGGCGCGCTGCTGGTGGTGCTGGCCAGCGCCGTTGCAGCCTGGCGTATGCGCAATGCGCACGGGCAGGGCGGTAACGTCAAACCGGGCATGACCAGTCAATCCCGACGCGTTGCCAGCGACGGCAAGGTCGAAGTCAGCCGTGCTGAGTCGAAGCCGAAGACGCGCCCCAATGATGAGAAAAACGAAGTATGCCCTGCGACCTGTAAACGCATCAGCTTTGCCATGGGTACGGAGACGTTTGATCACTCTGATTTCAGCTTGCCCGGCGCATTCCCTATTGAGTGGACCCGCACGTATTGCTCGGACTTGAGCGCCTATGATTCGGGCATATTGGGCGCGCGCTGGATCACTCCGTTCACGACTCGCATCGATGAGCAGGACGATGGTCTGGTGTTCCACGATGCAGACGGCCGAAGCCACAGCTATCCGTTACCAAAGATCGGGCAGTTTCATTACGACGCGATTGAAAACATCACCTTGCTGCATGTAAGCGAGGGACAGTTACTGCTATGTCGCGGGTTCGAGCGTAAGGAAACCTACAGCCGTTATGGGCAAAGTTACCTGCTCGTGGGTGTTGTGCTGCGCAGTGGTGCCGGAATTATGCTGCATCATGAGCATCGACACGGTGAGGCCCCCGTGTTGTCCGACCTGATCACCTATCAGGAAAATGACATCACCAAGGTACATCGTCATCTCGGTACGCTGATTGATGCTCATGGCCGGTTGACCGGCCTTTGGGAGATCCGTGACGGGGCGCCACAGCGTCAGCTGTGCGCTTATGAGTATGACGCGCTAGGCGACCTGATTCTCGCCCAGGATGAGAACGGTGCGGCTTGGTCGTATCAGTATGAACATCATCTGATCACGCGCTACACGGACCGGACCGGGCGTGGGATGAACTTGCAGTGGCAGGGCACGGGCGCTGATGCCAAGGCCGTGCGCGAGTGGGCCGATGACGGCAGTTTCGACACCCGTCTGGAATGGGATGAGAACATTCGTCTGACGTACGTCACGGATGCTCACGGCAACGAAACATGGCACTACTACGACAGCCTGGGCTACACGTATCGCATTCGTCACGCCGATGGCTTGTCGGAGTGGTTGTTCCGTGATGACGCCAAAAACGTCGTCCGGCATGTGCATCCGGATGGGTCCACTGATCGCTATAGCTACGACGAGCGTGGCAATCGGCTTGAGCACATTCGCGCCGACAATAGCGTGGTGCACTTCGCCTATGACGACCACGACCAACTGATCAAAATCATGGACGCAGAAGGCGGGCTGTGGCTGCGCGCCTATGACGACGTCGGCAATCTGGTTGAAACGGTCGATCCGCTCGGCAACAAGACTGAATACGCCTATGACACAAAAGGTCTGCCAATTGCCATCAAGGATGCCAACGGCAACGAGAAGACCCTCGAATACAACGATGCGGGTCAATTACTCAAGTATGTGGATTGCTCAGGCAAGACCAGTGCATGGAAGTATGACGATCGCGGCTTGATGACCTGCGCAACGGATGCAGCAGGGCAGAGCACCGAATACGAATACAAGGCTGGGCAGGTAGCGCTTATCCGGCATCCGGACAAAACAGAGGAGCGTTTTGAGCGCGATGCTGAGGGCAGGCTTCTGGCCCATGTCGACGGATTGGATCGCTGCACGACGTGGAGCTACACGGCAGCTGGTTTCGTCGAAGAACGCGTGGACGCTGCCGAACAGACTCTGCGGTATCGGTGGGATCGTTTGGGACGTCTGCAGGCTCTGGAGAACCAGAATGAACGCTCGGCGCAATTTCTCTACGACCCAGTCGGACGCTTGTTGACCGAAACAGGCTTTGACGGACGTCTGACTCGCTACCAGTACGACATCGCTTCTGGACGCCTATCAAAGGTCGCCACCGGTGACCGTGTTGTGACGGTAGCGTATGACGAGATGGGGCGTGTGACCGAGCGTCTAGCTTCGCTTGGCGACCAGTCTCAGGCGGAGCGTTACGCCTATGACGGCAGGGGCAACATGATCCTCGCCAGTAACGCAGACAGCCAAGTGCAATGGTTCCATGACCTGGCCGGCAATATGGTGCGTGAGCATCAGCACTATCTTGGTTTGGACAAGCCACTGGTTGCTGTCTGGCAGCACGAGTACGACGTGCTCAACCAACGTGTGGCCACGGTTCGTCCTGATGGGCATCGGGTCAGCTGGTTGACCTACGGGAGCGGTCATCTCTTGGCATTGCGCCTGAACGAGCATAAGTTGCTTGGCTATGAGCGCGACGACCTGCATCGCGAGGTGGCTCGGCATCAAGGCAATCGTCTTGTGCAGTCGCAGAAGTGGGACCCGGCCGGGCGCCTGCAAGAGCAACTGTTGCGCCGTAGTGATGACAAGTCGGTTTTGCTTAAGCGTGAGTACGCCTACGACGCCGCAGGGCAACTGAACGAAATCAACGATACGCGCCGTGGCCAGTTGTCCTATCGCTATGATCCGGTGAGCCGGTTGTTGAGCGCAGTGAGTCGTTTGGGTGCTGAAACCTTCGATTTTGACCCGGCGGGTAACCTGCTTGATGAGAAAACGGCCGAGAGTCGGCGGCCTTTGGAGTTGACTCCCCCGCGCAGCAAGTTGGTCGATAACCTGTTGCGCGAGTATGCAGGGACTCACTACGAATACGATGAGCGTGGCAATCAGATCAAGCGTTGGCGCGACGGTGCTTACAGCCAGATGCGTTGGGATCTGTTCGATCGGCTGGTGCATTTCGAGGACAGCAGGCTTTCGGTAGAGTTTGCCTACGACGCCCTTGGTCGGCGGTTATCCAAGAATTCAAAGGTTCACTACAAGCAGCGGCCGGCGGCAGGCTCACTGTGGAATAGCGCTGAGCACGCTCGTTTGCAGCGAGAGCATGGCTGTGGCTTTACGTTGTACGGTTGGGATGGCGATAACCTGGCTTGGGAAAGTCGTGCTCCTCAGCAGGAAGGGGAGGCGGGCCGGACCATTCATTACGTTTTTGAGCCCGGAACGTTCATTCCTGTCGCTCAGGCTATGACGAATCATTCCATTAATCTGATGGGATTGCCTGACTACGACGAGGATTACAGCTTAGAGGATGATCCGCTCTGGAATCGTTCCGTAGTATCGCCTCCTGTCGATGTATTGACCTGGTATCAATGCGACCACTTAGGCACGCCTCTGGAGTTGACCGATCAGAACGGTGAGGTGGTTTGGAGTGCTCAGTACAGAGCTTGGGGCGAGATACGGGAGGAGCGGTCGCAATGGGCGAAGCAGCAAGGGATTGCGAACCCTATCCGATTCCAGGGGCAGTACCATGATCATGAGACGGGGCTGCATTACAATCGCTATCGCTATTACGACCCGTCGGTGGGCCGTTTCATAAGCCAGGATCCTATTGGGTACGAAGGAGGTTTGAATCTTTATCAGTATGTTCCTAACCCAATTGGTTGGACTGACCCGCGCGGGCTGGCTCGTCAAAAAGGAATCACGCCGAACAACAAAGGTACGCGCACTACAATCGAGTCGGGTAACCTACAAGCACCAGAAGTTGGCTATAGCGCAAAAGCAGGTGGGGAAGGTATTCAGCACCCTGTCGTTCAAGAGCTCTATGAATCGATACCAGACGATCAGCGTTCTCCTTTCATACATGGGCACTGCGGAGAAGCGGATGCCCTGAGTAAAATCGCCAAGGCTAACGATGTTAAGTCTGTCGAAGCCTTGAGAGACATTACACAAGGGGCAACGTCTACGACCGTAAGGAATGATGGTAAACAATTAAAATTCTGCCGTTCTTGCGCTCAAGTTATGGGTAAGCTCGGCGTGTGTGATGGGGTAAAAGAATGAGCGATCAGAAAGAAATTGAAGAAATCGAGAGCCTTGAGGCAGAACTGCTCACCGCTGGCGTATCGATTAATCAGTTGGTACGTCGCTATGCGAGTTTCCTGCGCCGACTGATCGAAGGCGGTGCACTAAGCGGGATTTCCTCTGAAAAACTTGAGATGATGTCGTCCTATCTTGATAAAGCCTTGATGCCGGGATTGCTTGAGTCTGATGAGGAGCAAAGGAAAAGTTTTTTTTTAGCTCTCTGGCCAATAGAGAGGAAGTACCGTGATCTGGATCCTGTATTTGCAAATTTTGTTCGTTGTGTAATCTGTTGTTTTGGTAATGAGGAAGATTGGGAGCGGGATGATACGGGAGAGGACACACCTTTGTGGTATTTCTTTTTCTATATAAAGAAGGTTTACCCCGAAGTAAAAAAGGATTTTCTACAATATTTTAAGGGTGCCTTGAATAAGGTTTGAAGGCCTGACTAGGTGTTGGCTCAGGGAATTATCTTACGACTTTTCGCTCGCGGCGTATTCGTGAATCTGAGAAGAAAGATTCACGATATGCTCTGCGTGCTGAGTGAGCGTACAGACATAGCGAGCAAAAGGGATACCCAGAACTGTACTGCGGAAGCTTTGAAAGGTCGTCACGTACGCAATGCTGCCTTTCCCTCGCCTGTATTAAGACAAAGTCTGCGTAAAGGTTGGGCAATAAAGTGAAAGATGATTTTGAGTGCGGAATGTTTGACAAGCTGGAAAGCGAGTTAGTTTTCGCGAATGTGTCATTTAGTGAGATAACGCGTACCTATGCTAGGTTTCTGCTTAGTTTGATCGAACAAGGGAGGCTTGATTCGATTGCCTCTTCACCGTTGCACAAGCTAAAAACGCTTCTAGGCGATGCGACCTTTTATCGCATGATGAATGACGAGCTTTTGCGTAAAAAACTGTCGAGTGAATTATGGGGGGTGGAGAAGCGGTTTCGAAAGGTGAATGTTCGCCTCGCGGAATTAATTCGTTGCGTCCTTTTTTGTTACGAAACCGAAGAGCGCTGGGAGGCGGAGGGTGCTGGCGACGCGACACCTATTTATCTTTATTACCTGATCTTGAAAAAAGTATTGCCTGATGTGGCTGATGCCTTCATTCACTACTTCCAAAGTGAGCTTCTACGAAAACAGGGATACCAATCGAAATAATTTTACTAACAACATTGCTGGTCGAGCTAGAAGATAGATTTTAAAATTTTTGCATTCAAAGATCATGAGCAAGGAATGCACGAGTGAAAGTTTTCCCTTTTGTCCTCATACCGCTTTTGAGTGCATGCGCGTCCCAGCAGCCGGTTGAATCGTTAGATCGATCGGATTTGTTACCGACCACGATGACATCGATTGATAACTGCTCAGTCGGATGCCCCGTAGGTGGAGACCACCAAACCCTCTATCGCAACGCTTATACGCTTAACAACAACGGCTCAACGAAGTTTGCAAATTGGGTAGCTTACAAGATCACTAAGCAGACCGCGGCTAGCGGTCGCCCGCGAAACTGGAAGAGAGATCCTGAGGTGCCGGCGGGGGAAACGCTCAATCCGGTCGATTACAACGGCGCCAGTGTTGCACTGCGAATTGACCGCGGTCACCAAGCGAACCTGGCATCCATGGGCGGCGTGTCCGATTGGCAAACGCTCAACTACCTCACCAATATCACTCCACAAAAGGCGGATCTGAATCAGGGAGCTTGGGCCCGCCTGGAGGATCAGGAGCGTAGCTTAAGCAGGGCTGCTGATGTCGGTGCGGTCTATGTGGTCACCGGTCCGCTGTACGAAAAAGACATGGGCTCACTACCTGGTACCAACAAGGTCCATACCATTCCTAGTGGCTACTGGAAGGTCATCTTCACGGGAAGTACTCCAGCTGACGGCTTGTACGCTGCGTTTGTCATGGATCAGGGTACTCCGCGTTCCGCCAGCTTCTGTGATTTTCAGGTAACGGTGGCAGAGATTGAAGAGCGGTCAGGGCTAACGCTTTGGAGTGGCCTGCCGCAGGATGTGCAGGCTGAGTTGAAGATTAATCCCGGACGGTTGGCACCAAAAATCGGATGCGCGTCGGTGGTAGATGAGTCAGTGACGGCACAACTGCGCGCGGGTTCGGATGAAGCCCTCTGAACATTTGATGAAGGCCGGAGGCGGCTTTTCGGAGATACGGAGTAGCGCAAAGAAAAGCCCTCGTGGGGAGCGCGGGCCAAAATCAAATGGGAGCAGGATGATCCTAATTTGGTAGCCATGAAAATATCGTGAAGCACAATCATAGGAACACTTTTCGAGAGGATGAATGGGCTGTCAATAGCTCACCCCATCCGCAAACGGAAACGCGCCTGTGCTTACGCATTCGTTTCGAATCGACATCCACCCCGCCGGTGTAGCGGGGCAGGTTGATCCTAGCGCTGGTTTGGGTTCAGTTGCTTGCCACGATTTCCGTGTACATGCGCCATTAGTAGGATTTGATCCTGAGGTGCCACGGTTGCTATTCAGAGCATCGGCCTTATCGTTCTGCTGCCGGCGCTTTTCTTGATCTGTGGGTGCTGGTTTAGTCATTTCGTTCTCCAGTTTTTTGCGGCTGGAAGTCATCCAACCGCGCTAGTGAAGAGGTAAATTCTCCCGCGTACTATCAGCAGCCATCAGGCAAGCACCTGATAGCGTCTAGATCGGCGCGTCAATCAACGCCAATGTCATCTGGATGAATTCCTCATTGCGGTCGATGGCTGTGAGGGCTTCCCGTACGTTATCGGCAACCTCAGCAGAGCCGTGTTGTTCAACCCAGTTAGAGAGTTCCATGATGGCTGCTTCGAGCGCGAGCTGGTTCTGGTGGATTTTCGAAAGTAATGGAGCCATCAGATCTGAATTGGGCATATCGACTCCTGCCTAACTGCGAAATATGCAAGGTCACTTTGAATCGTGGGTGCCGCTACCTATGGCACCGCCAGAGTCATTTTCCGAGCTTTTTTCTTACGTCTGCGACCATCGGCCCTACGGCCTTCACGGCAGCCTTGAGCTGGTCCGCAGTCACACCAAACTCTTTCGTCCAATACTTCAGCTCCCACTCCTCAGAAGTGTTCACTCTGTTCCTGTCTTGTGGGCCCCGGTTTTGCAGGTCATCAGCCATGTCCTTCTCCTTGGGCGGGTTAAGCAAATCTAGAAGAAATGAGCATAGGCCAAACTCGGACGTTTGGAGTTGTGAACGAGTAATGAGCGAAACGGCGGCAAGCTTTAAGCGCATTTTTACGCAAGTATCAAAGGCCCCAAGTGCTCATTTTACGTACTCGCGCTCAGTGTATGACGCAAACTTTCATCTATGCTCTGCGTATCCCAATGGAAGGATGCTTACCGCAATGAGCAAAGTCCCTATCGTCTCCGTTCCGTTGTATTTCATTCTCCTGTCCGGATGTGCTGCAGTTCCTACGCAAGATGACTGGCTGAAGCAAAATGCTCGTTATGAGGTCAAGAGCGGCTATTTCGAGCCCGCCCATATAGCTTCCTTATTTCGTAACGAACGAGAAGGGGCAGGGAGGAGAGCACCTCCAGACCTGGGCTTGGCATTGGCAGGTGGAGGGACCAAGGCTTCCAGTTTTGCAATGGGGGTGCTTCAAGGTATGCACCGCACTGGGCTAATGAACGAAGTCGATATCTTGTCCACTGTATCTGGGGGAGGTTATGCAGGCTACTGGTACTACTCGCGATTGGTTCTGGATACAGGGGACGAATTCAGAGTCCCCGGGAAATTTAGCCCTGCGCGGTTGAACCCATTTTTTGCGGATTGCTTGCCTTATCGTTACGTCAAAATGTTTGAGGGACACCCTTTAAGCCTTGAGCGATGCCCCCCTGAAAACTTCACCAATTATGAACAGAAGGTTCCTAACACTGTACCAAACGCGAAGAATCTCAATGATCCTTATCGATATCAGAACTACATACGGGCCTATCAGGATATCTTCAGCACCGGGCGCAATATGTTCGGCGCTCGTTCATTCAACTATGACACCACTGACGAGGATGGCAGCATCAATAACGAGATCGTGGAAAACTCGGTTCTGTTGATTGCCTCGGCCGTCATCAATGTGATTCCTAACATCGTCTTCGATTGGCAGTGGAATGTGTCATCTACCCAGCGTGCGTACGCCAAAGGCATAGCCCGTACTTATGGCGCGAGCCCTCCGCTCTGTCAGGACGATGGGTGTGTGAAGCCATTGCTCACGAACGGCGAGATACGTCGTGAAGGTGATATCAAGAAAGCGCGTCAACTGACGTTCAACGACATTCGGCGAACTTACGAAGAGAAGGGCGCTCCGATGTGGATCATCAATGCCACCGCAGGAGAGGATCGGTCTGTTCTCGACATTGGCGAGCAATCCGATTTGCGCTTTACGTCCTTCGAGTTCACACCGTATGGATTTGGGTCAGGCTTGTACGGTTACAAAGAAGGTCAACTTGAAGGTATCACGCCGACAGAGGCGGTTGTTTCGTCGGCGGCTTTCTTCGATGACCAGCAAAAGGGGGAGATGAGTACTCCCTGGAGAAATTTAGCAGCAGCCGGCATGAAGGTGTCGACCTTGAACTGGGGAAGCTCATACCGAAATCCGAACGTGCAGGACTTTGCCTATTTTGGCCATATGGCATTGCCGTTCCCGCTTTATTACGTTGACCGTCTGAAGGCTCCCATGGACTCAACCTTCATACACCTTTCTGATGGCGGTCAGTCTGAAAACCTTGGTGCTTACGCGTTGATACGACGCGGCGTGTCCAACATTATTATCTCCGATCATGCAGAGGATCGCGGTGGCAACATGCATGATGTCTGTCGCCTGAAAACGCAGATACGTGAGCAAGGACTTTCGCTTCGACTGCCAGGTCTTGAAGGCTTTGATGAGTTCTGTACCGAAAAAGGCGAGCCTACACACGCGTACGATATTTACAATTGGCGGCACCCTGTTCTGCTTGGGTGCATTGTCGAAAGCCCGGTTGATGGTGGCGCTTGCGTCGAGCCGAGCGCGAAGGAGAAGGCGGGAGGAAGATACTTCGCCAGGCTGTTCGTTATAAAGCCGGCAATAGGTAGCGAGGCAGTCGTTCGGTCGTTGCGTAATATCTCAAAGGCCTGCTCCAAGGGCGTTGATCTCTGCGCTGAGGCGCTGAGTGATGCTTGTACAAAACCAATCTCAAATGTGAAGAGCCCGATGTGGGCAAATGCAAAGCCTGCCTCGTGTGAAATGTACGGGTTCATACAAAAAAATGGACCGGGCACTTCAGGCATCGCCAATGACGACTGTCCGCACTTTCCGCAATACGGCACAGTCGCAATGACCGTGGATTCCTCCCCCTGGATGTATGGAGCGATGCGGGATTTAGCGGCTTATTATACGGGGCGTGTTGGCGCGCTTTTCGATGCGCAGGGTGGGGTTGATATAAATTTGTTCGATACAGAGCTGGCCTATCAGGCCAAAAGGCCGGTCGAGCTTGTCCCCGCAAATGAACGATCGATGTTTTTCACACCTAAAGCTGGCATCAAGGGGCAGTGCAGCGGATTCAGGCAAGCGGTGTGAGCGTGTGTGGCCATCTCTGCGTTTCAGAGAAGTAGACCGTAGATTTCGAACGGTGAAGTGCTTTTGGTGGGAACCAATCTGTTAGATTTGATTACAATTTGAATGTCATTAGTACCAGCCCATGAGGTTTTCATGTCCAGACTCGCAGAATTTCGCCAGCTCGAAAAACATCTCGCAGAACAGCTGCAGGCACTTGAGGCTCTGAAGGGGGATGCCGGTCTAAAGAAGGAAATTGAGTTCGAAACGAAGATTCGTGATTTGCTGGCCAAGTACGGCTTCAGCCTCAAGGATGTTATAAACATTTTGGATCCCCAGACGGGCAGCCGCGCTTCAACGGTTCTCTCCATAAAGGGCAGTCGTAAGGCGCGTCAGGTCAAGGTCTATAAAAATCCGCACAGTGGCGAGACGATCGAAACAAAAGGCGGCAATCATCGGGGGCTGAAGGCTTGGAAGGAGCAGTATGGCTCTGACACAGTGGAGTCATGGCTCGGCAACTGATGGACTGTTGTTAATGAAATAGAGACCGTACGGACTCATTAAAAGTCGCTGCTGACCTTAAGTTGCAGCCAGTAAAAACCGGAGCGACTCCGGTTTTTAGTGATCGAAGTCTCGACTGACTGTTGTCGTCTCAAATCTCGTCGAATGTTAAATACTATGCTTAATTCGTTTCGGCTTAAACCTTGGTAGGGGGGAAACGTTCATGCATCGCGAAAATCGCCTGATGATCGCATGCATATTGGGTCAGGTTACAGTGACTATCGAATATCTACCTCTGGATCTGATCACTCCCTTAAGGATTCTCAATCACAGATAGCGGATTTATCTAATGCTCGACAATCTTCGTGACAAGCTCAAGCCAGAATCCACGACGCGTGTTTATGACGTAGTGTCAGAGGCGGGCATTGATGTTAGCGATTGGCATAATTTTTCTTCGAGCAGGTCGCCAGCACAGAACCCCAAATACTGTTATCGATGGGCCTTCGAAGGAAACGATCGGGTGCTGCTGTGTCTATGGCATGATGAGCTTGACTTTCTGGATGGGGGTGTCGAATCAAAGGGTAATGCCAGAGCTGAATACAAAGCCCATGACGAAAAGGCTAATGATCAACGCTCCTCTTCAGTCAGGCAGCGACTAAAAACTTGGGCGGCACGCGCACTGCAGATGGATGAGGTTATCAAAACGGCTCACAGGAAAATGTGCCCGGTTCGGGTCGCATTAGTCCGAAGCAAAAATCCTCGCCGGCTTGAAAATGAACGTGCATCAGCTGATTACAGATTGCTGGATCCCGCCCCTTGGCATTTAGTGCGGTATGACATGGAGACTGGAGAGTTTTTGGTGCGCAGGGGGCCGGAATGCCCGGATGAGACATATGAAACAACCCCTGTACTCGTTTATACAGCGCCAGCTTATGTGGCACTTGATTCGATGCTTCCTGAAATCACCCTCGATTCCTACGGAGTTGGAGTAGCGGATCAGTTTGTTGGAAGTGATTATCCTGATCGAAAAATGGTTTCAGCATCTGTATGGGAGCGAAGTGCAAAAGTCAGGCAGGTGGTTCTATCACGATCTTGCGGACGGTGCGAGCACTGCGGGAGACCCGGCTTTCTCAAAATCAATGGTGAAATCTACCTCGAAACCCACCACATTATCCCGCTCAGTGAGGAAGGAGCGGACGTAAGTAGCAATGTCATCGCTTTGTGCCCCGAACATCACCGTGAGGCTCATTATGGATTTGAGCGCGAAGCATTGAAGGGTATTTTTCTTCAGGCGCTTTTAACTGCGAGCATGGCGGAAACCGAGGTCCGTTCGTCAGAGAAGTGAAAGGATCTGCTGCTTATTTGAACGCCGATTCGGACGCTCGCATCTCTCTGTACCACTACTTCGGTTTTGCTCAGACCAAATGGGGAAAGTTCCCATGCTTTGCCCCTTCGGCCTACGCTTCAAGTCAAAGCTAAGAGCTTGAACGATATCGAGGTAATTAATAGCGAGTAAACCATTGCTACCGGACCGACTTCTAAGCGCTGACCCTATGGAAAGTGTTCATCCAGTGCCTCCTTCCGACGGCGGGTATGATCACTACGTTTTGCATAGTCGGCTAACACCTTTTCCGCATCCCAAGCATTTTGGTCAGCTAAGCGCGAAAAACCTGATGAACCTAGTGAATTCGCTATTGATAAAGCGATTGCGAGTTCACGTTCAGATTGCCAGTCGTGACTAAGAGCGCGTGTGATAACGGGTTTCATCATTTGAGCCCACGCTCTGTCCTGCACCTGCCTACTCTCATTGCTATTCAAAAAATCACGCATACCCTGATTCCACCACTGCTTTGAATAACAACCCCATCCCGTATCGTTGCCATGCTTTCCTTCCGGTCTGCAATCAGCCGTAAAATATTTAAGCATGTCCTCCTGCGATTTGGAGAAATATTTGCTGGTGTTCATATTTTTGTATAGGGCGCCTAATCCACTAGTGGCAAAGTGGGCAATGCCAACCGTACCGCCATCCAGAGAAATGAAGTCTGTGTAATTTTTTGATTTTCCCTCCCTGGCGATCACTTTCCAGAGTACATCTTTCGGAAGCAGAGACTCTATAACTTGGTCATAGTTTTGAAATGTCTGAGCACACAAAATCATTGTCCAGACAAGGATTGCTCCACCCACTCCGATTCTGAGGTAATACTTAAGAGATGATGACCTCGATATGTGGTTTCGATAAGGATTTCTGCGCATGAAGGCCTCCACTGATCCGTATAGGGTAGCGATGAGTCAACGGGTGCATAGTTTTATATGGAATAAATAGTCAGCCACAAAGTTATAAATAAAAAATTCACAAAAAGCTGGATCCTGATTTTTCTACTACGATCAACTAGGCAGAGATGGGTGTTGCTCATTCAGTGGTTGAGTCTATCTGGATCGGCTACTCAAATACCTTCTGTAGCAGCGAAAGGAGTTTTCGATGTCTTCAATTCGCGAAGCGATCTGCGCATTAATATTAGCGATCTTAACGCTTTCCAATCCTGTTATGGCTACTGAAAAAAGCAACGCAGAGGATGAGCTGCTTTGCCCGAAAGAATCTTATGCTAGCATTCGAGCTAAATACGAGGTGGCACCTACCCCACCTGCAAAACAGCTGATCGATCGCCAAGCTTTCTGGTATCACTTGGAGAAAATTGCTTAAAGTAAAGAAATATTCAAGTTCGAAGTGGATCAGTCCAAAAAAGACAAAGCACTTAAAATGGTGAAAGTTAAAGAAGTCACGTTTCATAAAAGTGTACTTGATACTGACCATCGCACAGTTATTAATGCAATTATTGACCGTTGGGAGGCTACTGGTGGCGGCCATCCTAAGCATTTGGCACTCATGCTAGGGACTGCTTATCGTGAAACCTGTGGAAGGTTTTTGAGCACGGTTGGTGAAGCTTGTGGGTGCAGTAAAAGCTGTAGCAAAGACGAGTACAAAGCAGTTCGTTATGGTTTAAAGGATAAATGCGGTCGCGCCTATTTTGGCCGAGGTCTTGTGCAGCTAACTCTTGAGGGGAATTATAGCAAGGTAGGTCAGTATCTAGGTATTCCATTAAAAGATTACCCTGACTTGGCTTATGATCAGGCTTATTCATTTATTATGCTTGTGGATGGTATAAAAGGTCGTTGGTTTGCGGGTGATAAATTAAGCGCCTATCTTGACGATGAAAAGTCTGAGTGGGTACTTGCTAGGAACTCGGTGAATCCCGGCTCTCCAAACAAAGCTGCAACAGGATACTTAGCCTGCCGCTTCTATGATGCAATCCAGCCAGCGTATAAAATGGCGAGTCCAGCGCAAGATCCTGTGGTCTGTATGAGTTTAAAAAATCGGCAAGCGATACGCTAAGTACGAACCTATTTTAACTGTTAGAAATCAGTGAAATTTAATGTGATTGAGAATTATTCCGAAGGGGTAAACGATGCAAAGAAAAATATTGTTTTCTGTTCTGTTTATGAGCGTTAATGCAAGTGCAGCAGGAATCTGCTCTTTTGAAGAGTGGAGTGAGCATCGTGGTGTCAAGTTGTTGAAGGAGGAGGGGGGTAGCGCCTATGTGTTTTCAGCAGCTAATATCAAAGTGGACGCGGATGGCGCGCCCAATGCGTATCATCCGGCAGATATTGGACTTAATTGTATTACAGGTTCAGGATTCAAGGGGTTAGACTGCCCGGCAAACGGCGGGTACCCGAATTCCAATTGGTGGCGATCTGCGATTGTTCCGGATCCACAAGATCCAAAAAAAGCTTATGTTCAACCAACGGGAAACTTTAAAGGATATTTTGTTTCGCGAACGTCTCTGCAAGATCGCTCAAAGTCTGATTTTAATACGGCTAAATATGTTGATTCTACATCAATACCCTTTCTTGTTTTTCCTGGAAGTTTTTACTCGAAATCTGGGACTGGACATTTAGGTGATTTGGGGTATGCGGTTAACGTTGAAAGTGGTAAAGGTTCAGCGTTTATCGTTGCTGAGATAGGTCCGAGCGACGCGCACTTAGGTGAAATGTCTATTTTTCTGGGACGTGCTTTGGGTGGAACCGATCCGAACCCAAGAACCGGCACAGGCGTGCCGAAGGGGAGAATCGCATACATAGTTTTCCCGTCATCAAAAAGTACACCGTCATGGCCTCTCACGTTAAATGAGATGGAGGATAGAGTTTCTGTGCTTTTAAAGGCTGTGGGAGGAGCCCAGCAGTTGAGGGAGTGCTCTGGATATCCTTGAATGAAAACAGTATTTTGCGTGTCTGCCAGCGTCCCACTGTGTCTAATTCCCAGACTGGTATGTTTTAGGAAAAATACAACCGATAAGAAGAGTAGAACGATTTAGTTATGAGCTGCATGCAATGACGAAGTCCGTCACTAGTACTGCTGAAAGTTTAAAAATTCATCTTGCATGTACATTGATTGAGCGTCCAATTTCCGGACAACAAGGATGTTTCTAGTTTAGATTACACCAAGTAACAATCCGTAATTTTCTTTCAATGCACGTAGCAGATTACCTTATCTGCTCCCGAGCGTATCTTGAATCATGGCGACGTCGGCTTCAAAGATAGGATGCTTACGCCAATATCTGCCATGGATCGCAGGTGTTAGTCATCAATCAAACCAGCCGCGTAAAAGCATCAGAACGCCCTCGCCCCTGACCTCCAGGGACTGATCGGATTCAGCCTGCGCTCGTCCATCACGTTTGATGAGCTCCCGTGGGACGAAGTTACCAGGTCGGTAGCCCAGCGCTACGCAAGCCTCGTAAAATTGCTCATGGATTTCGCGATGTGAGTGAAGATCCTCCTTGATGTCTGGAGCAAAGGTGAACTCACAGTAGGTACATTTGCTGACTCGGTCAGCATCCTCCGAAGGATGGACATGAAGCATGACCCACTTATCGTACAGACAGTGCGCTTCATTATAGTCCCGGCCCCCCCAAATACTCTGTGGATGCTTTGTCCAACCGTCGGCCTAGTTTCAGAATGGGTAGGTGCTTTCAAGCTGTTTGGCCTGGCGGTTGACCTGCTTGATATGGATAGAAATAACTAGCATTACAGCTCCCAGGAGGGCTATGCCTGGCGTCCACTACGAGGTCACCTGATTGGGGGTTAGGTTAGGCGCTTCAACCAGTCACGATAGCGCTTTTGCTTCGCCTATGTGGACGGCTGGTATCTACCGAATACCTTAACGCTTGGGGGGTAGCATTCGGAATAGATGAATCGATTGATCAACAAATATCCCCCATATGTCGCTGCGATCCGTGTCTGAATGATCGCTCAATGGCTTTGAATTGTGACCAAAATTGGAGGGCTGTGTGATAATGGCTCAATGGTGGCGCGTCGAGCGCTAGTGTGGGAATCAGAATGGACTGAGCCTGCGGATTTGGATGACAGCTGCGTTCGCTATTGCGGATGCTGGCACAGCAGGATAGCTAGATGACTCAAGGGGCGTTTCGTAGTTTTGGTTGGGTGAAGTGGTTGGAAGCCAGTTGTGCTTCGATTGATGTCGCTTCCAATGGATTGATTGCAGTTGATTGGGTCGGGCGACCAACCACACTCACGGTGGCGGGGATGCCCAAACCACCTGAGTTGAATCGATGGCTGATGCTGTCACGATTGAAGTTGAGTGCAGCCTCGGGACCGGTAGTCGCAATCGGATGGGGCGTTAAAAAACCCTACCAGCTGTGGCGTGCGGCACTGCGTGAGTGGTACGCCGACCGGATTCAATCAGTCACAGGTTCTTTGAACGCTTTCTTCGAAAGCGTGCGCAAAACGGGCTACTGTCGCCGCTCGCAATGGGTGCGCCTTCATGCGGAGCTAGTAAGACAATCCGCCCGGTGGCCTGCGCTACCAGACAGGGGGTTGGGCGTACTCTCAAGAGAAGAACGCAAGGTCCTCACTCGTGCTTGGTCTTGGGCCAGGAATGGTGAGGTGTGCCTGCGCCGTTGGCGTGCACACTATGTTAAGACCAGTCTGATTAAGTACGCGGATCTCTTTGACCAAGTCGAGACGATGCCACTGACACCTAAGCAGCGTCTGGCATGCGTTATCGATGAGGACAACAATTTGGTCTTAGCGGGTGCAGGTACAGGAAAGACCAGCACGACGATTGGGCGAGTCGCTTTCCTTGTCAAAAGTGGTCAAGCACGTCCGGATGAGATCCTGCTCCTGGCATACGGAAACGACGCTGCCAGGGAAATGCGGGAGCGATTGGAGTCGCGCCTGGGCGTGAAAGGTGTAGAGGCGCTCACGTTTCATTCCTTAGGCAAATCGATATTGCAACATCCCTCCCTGTCCCCAATGGCTGACGATGGGGCGGCTCGAAAACGATTCGTACAATTGGCATTCGAAGAACTGCAAAATGAGCCAGTTTACCGCAAGCAAATCCTTCACTATTTTGATCACTACCTTTACCCCATCAAGAATCCGTTCGACTTTGCATCCTTAGGCGAATACTTCCGCTATCTGGCAGAGCATGAGGTTCGCACGTTTAAGGGGGAGCGCGTCAAAAGCATGGCCGAATGTCGAATCGCAAATTTCCTGTTCAAGATGGGCGTCGAATATCGATATGAACCCGCGTACAAAGTGTCAACTCGAACACCGGAGCGTCGCCAGTACCATCCTGATTTTTACCTTCCCGATTTCGATATTTACATCGAGCACTTTGGTGTCGATCGCAGAGGTCATACCGCGCCATACATCAATCGAGCGACTTATCAGAACGCTATGGAATGGAAGCGGCAACTGCACACACAGCATCAGACCCGCTTGATCGAAACCTACCATTACGAGCAGCAAGAAGGCGTACTGCTCAAGGTGCTAGAGGAGCGCCTAGTCGCAGCCGGCGTACCGTTTGAACCAATGCCCGAGGAGGCTCAGTTGGAGACGCTCCGTGAGTTTGGCGTCGTATCAGCGTTAGCCGAGCTCTTGGAGGAATTACTGACGTGCTTTAAAGCCGCCGATTTGTCGACGGTAGAGCTTGAGGCGCGCGTCAATGCAGCGCCCGATCCAGATCAAATGCGCGCAGCATTGAAGCTTTTGGAGCCGATTTACCAAAAGTACCAGGCGGAGCTGGATAGCAAACAACAGATCGATTTTGATGACATGATCGTACGTGCGATTGAGCGAGTCGAAGAGGGGGGTTACACACCGCCTTGGCGCTTCATTCTCGTTGATGAATTTCAAGACACTTCAAATCCAAGGGCGCGTCTGGTCAGAGGACTTCGGCGCCTCCAGCCGGACGGATCGTTGTTCTGTGTGGGGGATGACTGGCAGTCGATCTATCGCTTCACAGGTAGCGACATCACCCTGACATCTGCATTCGACAAGTTCTTTGGTGCGACGGCGACCAGCGCGCTGGATAAGACCTTCCGTTTCAACGATCGCATCAGTGAAGTCGCCAGCCGTTTCGTCATGCGTAATCCTGCGCAGCTCTTTAAGAAGATGTCCACCCACGTTGAAGAGGCGGATCCCGCAGTCTCATTGTTTCGTACGGAACTGAAAGACGAGCAGGCATTGGACCCGGTAATGGCTCGTATTGATGCTCGAGCCGGTGCAGGCGCAAGTGTCTATATTCTGTCCAGGTTTTCCTTCGGGCTCCCGGACAAGAACAAGTTGAATCAGTTGGCGAGGTTGTATCCGAGGCTCATGATTCGCGTGGACAGCATTCACTCCTCCAAAGGTCAAGAGGCCGATTTTGTGGTGTTGCTTGGAAACAAATCAGGAAAGTTCGGCTTGCCCTCAGAGAAAATGTCCCATCCTTTGGTGGATGCGCTGCTGCCCCCGCGGGAAACCTTCACTCATGCAGAAGAACGACGCTTGTTTTACGTGGCGCTTACTCGGGCTAAACAACGGGTCTATCTCGTCGCCGGCGAGAACAAAGTATCCAGCTTCGTCAAGGAGCTGCTTGACGATGAATACGACCTTGAACTTAATGAGTTTGGCACTCCGGTCCCGATTATTGATGGACCGCCTTGCCCGGTATGCGAAGCCGGTGAGCTAAGGTTGCGTAAACAGACCAGAAGGGAAGAGTATTTTTACTTTTGCTCACTTTCTCCGCATTGCACGCACACTGAATCGGCGTGCCCAGATTGCCGCTCGCCAATGCATCAGCGTGGGCAGTACTTGATTTGTGCGCAGAACTGCGGTGGTTGGATTGCATTGTGCAAAAAATCGGGAGGTCGGATGGTTTGGCAGCAGACGGATAGACCTTTCTGGGGCTGTTCTGACTACCGTGGGACGGAACCAGGCTCTTGCACGCACAAAGAACCGCGCATTAATCCGCCTCAAGGCTGCAAGGCGAGGGCGGCGACTCAGTAGCTTTGATAGGCAGCGGGAAAGCACCCGCTGCAGCGGGGCGATAATGTATTGGGAAACAAGCGATCACTTTGCCGAGAGGCATGGATGGCTACCTCATGTGTCATAGAGACTATTGAGATGTACTGGCTGGGACCTTCGAATATCTCCCCAAGAAAGCGCCTTTGGATGGACTGAGGAGTTATTTGCTGCGTGATTCGGTATGTATGATTACTAGCCCAAGCGCGATCAAGAAATTGCATTTGCTCATTGTGATGCATCCCGATGCAGAGAGAAAAATCGGCGTGGGCGTCGATCATTTCAAGATCAAAAGGAATGCGCTCGGTGGTGATAGCGGTTTTTGGCTCGTTTGCAGCGATAGGAGTGAGGAAAGCTTTTCTTACGAGCGTTGCTTCACAGGTGTTGTTCAATCGCCTCATGACAAGGTGTGTGAGGCTTTGAGGTTCGCTGTGCGTGGCCAGATGAGGGCTTTTCGGCAGGGGCTTGGCTTGCCCCTGCAATGCTCGGTGAGTGAGCCGGATATCATTTAACGCAAAGATTTACACACCGATCACAAGGTGCCCTTTTGGGCGTTGCTTGAGCGTTTTTGCCAGGATTTCCACGTTGAGCTGAGTGCTGTTATGACGAGAGGGATTGGAGAGACACTGTAGTTCGTTGATATAAAAACATGAGTGAGCTTGAGGAGTATTACAGGCTCCATACTGAACTGCGGCCTAAGTTGAAGGCAATAAATGTCGAGAAAGTCGGTCGCTAGGATTATCGGCTGTAGCAATCAATTTAAAGTCTTTACCGTGCCATAAAAGGCTCTTTGGAGAAATTATATGAGCAGGCTCATCGCGTTACCTGTCGACGGCGATGCATTTATATTGCAGCGTGCTGGATATACAATTTTGGTAGATGGTGGCAAACGTAGTGCTCTTCTGGCTTCTGAGCTGGCGAAATTCAAAGTTACTCACTTGGATTATGTAGTTTGCACGCATGCGGACGAAGACCATGCAGGGGGGCTAGTAGACCTTTTAGGGCGATCGAGTATTTCTGTGAATGAGTTTTGGTTGCCGGGAGCGTGGCTTCAATCACTGCCTGTACTGCTACCTCACCCTAAGAAAGTAGTAGACAAGTTGGTGGATGAAGCTGATTTATTCCAAGAGCAGGATGTTTTCAATGAAAAAAAAGCTTATGCTGGTGAAAGCGAAATAAACGCAAGGCAGATTGAATATAACAATTTTCGAAAAGAAAAAGACCTTGATATAAAGCAACGAGAGCAGGAAAAAAGCGGAAGAGGTTTGGACTGGTTGAAGGGGTGGGTGCGGCCTTCTACAGTTAGCTCCGTTGATGCTGCGCGAATGTTTCGTAATGGCGAGAGAAGAATTAAATATCGAGTTCGTAAAAAAGGTATGTCGTCGCAGACCGCTGGGAACTGGATAAGATTGATCAAGACGGCACAACGAATCAGGGAAATAGCGTTACAAGCAATTGGTCATAATGTTTGTGTTCGTTGGTTTGATCACAAAGATTTCAGACGTAAGAATTATGCCGAGGGTGGTGAGCCAGAGCTTTTGATTCCGCTCAACTCAATAGAGCTAACAGCGCCTCCGACTCTTGTCATGGGGCTGATGCACAAAAAGCTGTCGACCTTTAATGTACACAGTCTCGTATTTTTATCTCCCGGCTACGATGAGGCTGAGGCCCCCGAACACTCAAGGTTCAGTGTCGTGTTTACTGGTGATTCTCCGTTGGGCTACGGGAAGAACTACGCTCAAAGTTGGTTAATTTGGCCGAACAAAGCTTCGACTCGGACGATTGCTACAGCGCCTCATCATGGATCAGAGAGCAATGCACACGCATACGCTCATCTTCAAGCTGTCACTGATGTCTTGATATGGATTCGTTCTGGAGGTCTCAGTCGGCATCCAGAGGGTACTTACCGAAGTATACCTATTGGGAGTCGTTACTGTACGAACTGTCCGCATTTTGGATTAGAGAGGCGGGTAGTTGAACTGAATATGGTTGCTCCGTTTTTGATTGACGTTAAAGGCTATCAATGCTCTTGTTAGGTTTTAAGTTTATGGCGGATTTGGGCTGGTTTCGCTAGCTGGGTGAGAAAGGAGAAATGCGGGAAAAACTCGAATTAAATGCTATCCCTATTATAACCCGCGTCAGGAGTTGCAGTGAAAGAGGTGTCAATGTTTTATCATGGGCTTTTGATTCATTGCATGCATCAAAAGCCCATGACAAAGGTAATAAATAGGTTCTAAATTACCGCAAATATTCAATCACCGAGATAACTGCGCCAACCCTTCCAGAAAGCGTTGAAGATAAGTCTCACTCCCGAATGCAAATCCAGCAGAAAGGAGGGGGACCTTGTACTCTTCGGTTGAGTACTCGTGAACAAAGCGGGAGATGGTGTCAGAGTGCCAAGAGAGCCGCCCCATCGCGACGGAGTCTCGGAACTTACCTCTCTTGATCATATCATTAAGCACTTCTTCAGTTACCTCTCTCTTCTGAGAGAAATAAAGCAGGCACAGAAATTCAAAGCGCTCATAAAGTAATTCTACATCCTGGATGCCAGCGAACGATGGTCCCCATCGATGGGACAGAACAGTGGCCAGTCGATTGGAAAGAGGCGTTTTGGCGTTATTTTGCCCTTCTAAACTTTTCCAATGTTGAAATAAACCTTGGCCGTATTCCATATAGAATGGTGAAAGCTCTAATCCCATTGAGCCTTGCTGTTCGCGCCGGATGATAAGCGTTGTACTAAGTACGCTATGTAACACGTCCAAACGATTTGCCCGAGTCAGCCCTAATGCGTACCCATACAGTACCAAAGCCGCCGGATAGTTCTTCACGCTAAGCCAATGGGTAAACCCGGACTGCTCTTTATTGGCTTCGTCATATAGGCCTTTGACCGCATCTAGCACCAGGCTTCGTTCAGACCCAGTGCCCCAGCGGCCAAGCGTTGTAGCGAGGTGAGCAAGAGGCTCCACAATAGCTTCGTACTCTTGAACCCAGTCATTGAACCCCTGATTCCTAACTTGAGGTCCTCCAGCGAAGAGAGGTGCAAAGTCCGTGATGGTTTGCCGCGCTTGCGACGTCACCAAATCATCAAGCTGAATTCTATGTTCTGGCCGAGCCATAAAGCGCTTGGCCATTGCGATGGTGAGTTCCATGCTTGAAGGATTGGGCTGGCGGGACAGCTGAATGGTCTCAAGTTTAAGATTCAGGGCTTCGAAAAGAGAATCCGCATCAACGCCTTCAATCACTGTGGCGCGTCGATACGTGACCAGTTCCTGACCCCGTTCGGAAAGGCTGCCGCGTGCGAGCCAATACGTTGGATAGCGGCGAGATGGCGCTCTTAGTAATGCCGCTCGCAGAGCGTGATCCCATTCGCCAGACCATCCGGCCACGATCAACCCGAACTCATCGATGATTCGGTCGAGTAGGGCATTGTATCTCGGTGGGTAGTCGCCTAACTCCACATCTGTATTGAGAATCCGCGCGTCTTTGTAATCTCCATGGAGCTTAAGGATGAAGCACTGAGCGTGTGTGAGAGGCTCAGCGCCTGAAAGGGTGTCAACCGAACTAACAATCGTGGGTTCGACGCCGGCATCACGCAGTGCGTTTTCCATCAACCTGTCGAAGTTGGTAGTGACGATGACACGTATGTGGCCGCCCTTTACCATCTCGGCGATAGCACGATGTGCTCGGGTTGGTACCTTCAGTCCATCCTCCAGCTCTTGGGCCGTAGGCTCAAGAAAGCTCTGAATGATCGCCCTGCGTTCGCTTTGAGTGCCTGCTAAGGATTCCAGCAAAGTCGAATAGTTCGGCTGTTGCCCAGTCACACCCACATACCATGCCTGCCAGTCAGCCTGTTCGCCGACCCCAGCCGCAATACCGGAGCGTTTGACCAACTCCATCGTGATTTCCCAACCGGTGGGAACGCCCGCCGAGCGGGATACCCCAGAACCGAGGAGCACCGCATAAACTCCTCTGTTCTCATACATTGAAAAAGCGAGCTGTGTTGTAGGGTCGTTTGCGATACCAGGCATGGAGCGTTCCTTCCATTTCGCAGCTAGCAGTAATCTGGAGCAGCCAATGTTGTCTTTGATAATTGATTCTTTTGCTAACGGCGACCCTCCTAATCAGAGTGACGGCTCGGATCGCTACTAGGGTAGTTTCATATCAGCTAGGAGAGAGCTTAGATCTCTTCGGTATCGCTTGTGGATACCGAAGAGGTCATGAGAAGGGGATGTCTTCAGATCCCCGCAAGCTGAATATCTCGCTCGACAATACCTTTCCAGCGGAGGCTCACTGGCAGTTCTGCTCAAACTCATCAAGCATGTCGGCACGCACCAGTGCGTCAGGATCTTCGGCGTGAACAGCATCTACCCTCTGCTGCACGCAGGCGTCAATATTATTGACGCTAGAGGCTGCCGATAGAACCATTTTCTGTGCGGGTTGGCTTTGGATGGGCTGTCCCGGGGCGGGAACATCAACGATTGTTGCGTAGTCGATAGCGAAGCCGCCGCCACCGTAACGGCTAGGGGTTTCAAAATCCGGAATTTCCTCCACTGGATCTCCCCAGCCAACATTACGATCAAGCATGGCCATCTTGCCAGGGTATTGGCTACGGCGATCAGAAGGAAGATTTACGATCGTATTGGTGACTTTGCCTGCGTTCCATACTACAACAGCTTCCAGTTCTCCATTGCCGCCATAAATGCGCTCTTGACCATGCTTGACCACGTCATCCTGGTGGCTCTCGTAGCCCGGTCGAGCAACCCCTTGGTATTGGCCTATCTGGTTGTCGCCGACCCAGATCGTTGCGGTCGCACTGACGAGCTTTCCTTTGTTCCATTGCAACTCTCGAATCAGGTGGCCTTTGCTGTCCCAGTACTGCTCTAGGCCATCGTTGCTGAGATCACTGGCGATGTACTCATTGACGTCTTCCTTGATGGCCAAACGACTAACGTGATGAAGGTGCTGGCCGTCGAAGCTTCCGTACTCGTCAACGGTTCGCGATTTCAGTTTTCCGTGCTCGAACTCGCTGAGCTCAGTCACGTTACCTCGCGCATTGAAGCGCTTCTGAGTGCCATGGAGGTGGCCATTTTCATAGTTTTCTTCATGTGAAACGTAGAAGCGATTACCGTCAAGGCCATAATCTTTTTGCTGGCCGTGATACTCACCCTCTAAATACGTCCGATGCTGGGTTCCGCGATTGTCAAATCCGGTCTGCTTGCCATTTTTCCATTCAAGATCAGCAATGAGTACTTTCCCCTGTTCATCCCAGGCGCGCTCTTGGCCGTCCTTTTTGCCGGCGGTGTAATGCACCTCAATCGTCCGATTGCCGTTTATAGGATTGAACTGTTCTTGCAGTCCATCTTGGACACCCCGTTTCCAGTTACCCTCTGCGATCTTGTTGCCGGTTTTAGCATCGTACTTTTGCTCTTTGCCGTCTCGCTTACCAGCTTTGAATTCACCAACAGCCAACAGCTTGTCTGCATTGTCCGAGCAACGCATTTCTCCGTCAGGCAGACCCTTTTTGACGTCTATTGAGCAAGTTCCAACGCTGAACAGCCCTAGCACCGACATTGGGTAATTCAGGATGCGGCCGCTAAAGGGGTCGTCTGCGTGGACTTTGTAAATCAAACCACGAATTTCTTCAGTTTGGCGTGAGTCGATTTCCTCAGTGAAGCAACCGGTTAGACTGAGAGAGGCGAGAGTGATGGTACTCAGAGCGAAACAGCGGCGAGCGTTGAAAAACACCAGAATCTCCTTATTCACGTACCGACACCTGCCGGTTTCAAAGCGTGAGAGTAGAGCAGTGTAGGGCAAAATGATGGCGCGATACTATTCTGCCATGTAGTTCAGTGTGCAAAAGGCAGGCATCCCTCTAGCTTCAGAGGTCAAGCAAGAAGCACTTGTCATTGGTAGGAGCTAGGCATCGCCCTTGTACGTGTTATATCTGAGTGTCTAATCATGACTGATCACTGGGGTCCTTACACCTCGAAATGGACGCCAACGTAAATCGCGAACGAAGCTACACTCAATTGTGAAGTGTAATTCACGGACAGGGATGGTCTTCATGATGATGGATAGAAACTCTTGCACATAAGGCGAAGTCAGGCGATCCATACCCAGGCAAGCGTCCACTCTTCGTCGCCCGGCCCCGGGTGCTGGTTCGAGAATGCACATGCCCCAGCGATGGTGCCGTCTGGTCCAGCCGGAAACAGGTGTCCATGCCAGCCTAACGTCACCGGGTTTACATCGTCTCCTGGCCATTGAACGAAGTCGTACCGGAGTTCGCGTTTGAATTTAACAGCACGCCGATACACTTCCTTTTGCATCCACATAGGGGCCTTGGAGTCGACAATTATTGGCTGATCTGTCTCCGCTAGGCGCTTGGCGAGTCTGGTGTTTGGAACTGGATCCAGCAATTGTGCGGCTCGGCGATGGGCTTGACGATGTGTCCTGGTCTCCGCCGGCGTGTTGAACAGATATGACAAGCCGCAATAGTCACAATCAACGCTTTCCTGAATGAGCTGGCGGTGCTTAGGTCCCCTCACTTCCAAGGATAGGGCTAAACCATTCTGTCTAACCATCTTGTAGCGGTAACCCGCAGGGCTCCGGAAGGTCTCCACCGACTCAGTGCCCAGAATGCGCTTGGCTGTTGACCGGATGACCGAACGCCTCCTGCCGGTCCACAACTTGTAGGTCAGAATCGAATGCTCGGCTTCTGTGAGCAGCGTTCGCATCTCAAGTGAAGGAAGAAGTTCATCCACCAACAACGCGGCGGAGACCATGATTCCAAGCTGTTCCATGTAAACGAGCAGGCCAACTGCGTCAGTCACTTGGAAACCCAAGAAGCCGAGCGTGTCATTACCGATGTGCTGCGGCCTGTACAGCAGACTGCGGGCAGGGATATCCGCCTGTTCGGCGAGCCACTCGATGTAATGCTCGATCCGTCCGTAATTACGGCCTTCAGTCAACAGTGCGTAGTCACCAAGGTCTGTGATCGTCACGCCTTGGTCCCGAAGCATCTTCGTTTCGTAGGGTGAGAGCCGAGTTCTGAGTGTGGGTGCCGGCCGGATCTCTTTGACCAATTTAAACAGGCCTTCCAGCATTCGCTGGACTCTTCGCCGGTCATTAGAGCGCCTAGGGTGCCGCTGGCGTCCCGTTTTGGCCAACAGAGCGCAAGTATGCTACTGATGGCATCTCTGATTCTTGCTCGATCATTGAAGCGCTCCCTGTTGAGGACCAATAAATTGATCTTGACTGTTAGAAAATTCGCGGATTTGAGGGTGGGACCTTTAATCAAATGGGGGATCTGGCGTGCGAGCTAGTTCACCGGCAGAGTACCGCCCCACCACAAGAAGGGGTGTCGCTGGAATCGTTTTGTAACGTAAAAATTGACTACGACGAAGGGCTGCATTTGGGAGAAAGTGGACAAACGCAGACAAGCAGCATCTATACCGATGAACGAAGAAATAAAAAACCACCTGTCAAAAGACAGGTGGTTAGGACATTGGAATTGGGACTGAAATCAATGAATAAATTTCATAGCCGCGATCAGTATGCCCACAGCTGCCGAGAGCATGACTCCCATTCGAATTGTAAGCTTGACTTCAAGCTGAGATAGCTCTGCTCGAAGTAACGCTACGTCTGATTTGGTGGCAAGTGATGTCTGCAAGTCCGACTCCAGAGCTTGGATTACTGCTTCGGCTTTTGGCTCAGGCACGTTGATCGCGATCAATGCCTGATACAGAGCCAGTTCCATTTTCATTAAGGCCTCCAGAAAAACAAAAAGGCCTATCCCCACGACGGGGGTAGGCCCGTCGTGGGTGGGAAAATAGTGCTTCCATCGACACGTGGTCGACTGACCGCGCTGCCGGAAGCGATGCGGTCATTGGGTGGATCCTGCGAAGATTCGCAGCGCCGTCTAAAAGATCCTGGCGGCTGGCATGTAGCTGAGCAACTCAGCAAGACATGCGATTAAATTGCTTTTCTTCGCTCCGACTGTCAATCCACAAACCGGTTACGGCGTGTTTCCTAAAGTTCGCTTAGGGCTATTTCGTTGCTCCGGCTCAAGGACCTTCAGGTGGGGGTTATTGAGCGCCAGATCATTCATCAAACCCATGGATTCGTTGAGTAGGTAGCCATGCAGCCGCCGAGTTCTTCTGGCGCCGCTCACTTCGCATGTCCAGATGTTGAGTCCGTTCGGTTGCTTGCGATGCAGCTTTAACTCTTCGAAGCGTTTCTGAATCCATTGCCAGTCGTACTGGTTTTCTTGCTTCGCGATCCGGGCAAGATGAGGATGCTCTTGTCCGTAGCGCTGGAAAACACCAGGCGTGACCATAAAGATCGTGTCTTGAACGGTGTGAACCAACGCTTTCGTTTCATTCATGATGATGCGGCGTGAACGTACGCCTTGGGTAAACCACGATACGAAGTGTTCGCCGGATGGCTGCGTAGGTTCAACGTCTGGAGTCGGTATCTCAGGGGGTGGACTTGGATCATCCATCGGAATGGCGTCGAAATCATCGGGTAGGCTGGGTGGTCCACCGAATAAATCCATCAGCAGCTCCAACGAGTCTGGCGCACTCGTTTCAGGTCCTGCTGGCTCTAACGTGGGTGAGGTGCATTTGGCGTTCGGTATCTTCGGCGCGACTGGTGCTGCTATAACCGCCCGCTTAGACAGGCTGATTGAAGTACCTGCTTGATGCTCTGCAGCATCTACAACGACAGTTCCCGCATAGGCCTGCGGCCGAGACTGGTCATCCCAGATCAAAGCAGGCGACAGCTTCAGGAACGTGAAGCTGTGGGACCAGCCCAGTTCGCTCGTAACTGTCGCTTTCCAAATTGCCTTACCGTCAGCGCTCGGCAACGCGATGCCATGCTCTTGTAGAACGTTGAAGACGGCGATGTTTCGTTCCGGGATGCCCTCGACGCCCTGCGATAGGAGATGAGCACGAAGCTTGTCGGAAACCGTTTTGCTGACGAGCCACAATGCGTCTTGTGTGAGCCAACCATCCGACGCTTGTGGTTGATTGAGTTTGAGTTCCGAGTTGAGCAAATGGCGAAGACCTTCGAGGAGCTTGCGTTGCAGTGCGTGTTTTGGTGCAGACATGGCCTTCATTGGGTCACCACCTAGAGCTTGAGCGACAGATGCCTGATCAGCTTGGGCAATGAGTGTGCCGAGCTCGCCTGCGTGTTCACTTTGGCCGGCCCAGTGAAAAATCAGTGAGGTCCAAAGCTCCGGGAATGTCGACAGCCAATCCAGAATTTCTGGACTCAGAATTTGCTGGATCAATAGCCCGGAAGCTGCGCCATGCAGGCGGTATTGCCTGTCTTTTCGATATCGCAGGCGATACGGGCTATCGAGCGGCCCATGCCAGGGGTGCCACGTTCGGCCATCCGCGTATTCCACATGAACATCGACAGCTATTTTTCCCAGGTCGTGGCCAAGTGCGGCGTAGGCGAGGGCGGCGGTCCACGCCTCGGCTTGTGCAATTTGCACTTCTGGTTGAGCACCTGACGGAAGAAGGTGGGATTGGCGCAGTTTCAGCGTGTAAGCGATCACTTCTAGCCCGTGATCGAGCATGCCACCGGGATAAGCATGATGGTGGCTCTCAGAGGCAGGTAGCAGCTGTACCAGTTCTGCGTATCGGTGGATGGGCCCTTGATAGAGCTTTTGAAATTGAGGTCGTGAGACGGCTGTGCGCTGCCAGATCTGGTCCAATAATTTCTGTCGGCGCGGTGTCGCCAGCAGTGTGGTTGCAGATTGAGGTTCCGTTAGTCCGGATGCCGTTTTTGGCTTTGCTAGACATCGTGAGTTTGTTTCGGGTCGTCTCTTGCGATGGAAAAACGAGAGCATGGTTAAGCCTGTCAGAAGGGGTTGTAGGAAGGCCTTTTCTGTTTGTTGGGTAGGGCCTTTCCCCTTCGGCTCCATTCCCTTGGTTTCGCCCCTTTTTCCCTCTACCTTTTAGGCGACGGGCAATCCAAGCCGCATCGAGCTTTGCAAAGGTATTCCCTTTGATTGAGCCGTCCCAAGGAGCGAGGTCAATGGCAACATGTGAGAGAGGCACAGCATTTTCGAATTTGGGTAAATGGTTGGGCCGCCTATGGTTAAGGATGATCCAGATTGATGAGCGCATATCGTCCTTAATAGAGGATCGGGGAATGCCCGATCCGCTAGTTTCATTCTTGAAATGGGGTTTGCGCCTTGCTTTGCTGTTACTTCTAATAATTTCTGCGCTAGGACTAGCGGCGGTAGCACTCCTGATCCTATTTTCAGCGAGAATGGGGACCGGTCTTGTATCGAATGACGAGGACTGGGCAATTGGCGAGCAATATGATCAAAGAGACGATCCGTTCTATGACCCTATCAACGACTCCCGAATGATTGATCCAAGATTTGAAGATGATTGATAGTCGCGGTGTCTAAGCTACTTAATAAATTTTCGAATTGGACCTGAGCCTTCCGAACCTGCCTGTCCAGCGGCCTTTGTGCTATCGGTAAATCCATGCAGAAGGTTGCCAGTTCGAATACCGACCCATGCGAGACTCGTTACCCAAAAAGCCGGTAAAACGATGAAGAGCGTGGCCATTGCGTAATTCAGCAGCATGTCCCCGAAGGAGTTGTTCACGCCTAGGAGGATGTTGAAATTGCTGTGTGGGGAGTGCCAGCCGTAGAGGGCGTCGAGAATCGTGCTGTCGAGCCAGCGTGCGAGTTGGAACCAGAAATCAACGAAGAACAGGGCGAACTGCACGCAGCTGATTGTGGTTAGGGATTTGAGGTCATAGGTTCCAATAACCAATATCAGCGGGATGCAGATGGTTAAGGCCATTTTCAGGAAAGACAGCACCATGGGCAGAGCCTGGCGGACGACGTCCATTGCCGGAAAATAAGCCAATGAGCCAGCGGTCAGGCCAAGGTTTGAGGCGACGCGCGCCGTTATATTTGAAGCGCTCATGTCGATCTGGCCAGCGTAGCTGGCATATACATGACCTTGGTTCAGGGTTTGCTGCCTGGGGGCGACAACGGAACGAACAATGGCATCTTCGGCTTGTGGCAGGTTGAGGAATCGTGTCCATTTCGTGATACGGAACAGTAGTCCGGGGTCGACTTGCTTAAGCAGCCTTGAACGCAAGCCTTGGTGAGCTTCGGACCACCATTGCTTGCAGGTAGGGTAGCCGCCTCGACTCGGAACCTGAGTCAGGCCGGCATCTCGTCTGGGATCGTAGGGCCAATTGCTGCGCGGGGTTTTCGAATGATAGGTGTCGTAGAAGCCCGTAGTGTTGAGCAGATACTTTGAGCCGATCCAACTGACGTCTTCAAGCTGGTCGTCCCTCAGAGAGGGGCGATTCATGAAGAGCTTTGACCGGGCAGGGCCGTAGCAATCGTGGCTGAAGTCGGCGACCTCCTGAGCCAAAATCGGGTCGTCAATTCGTGCGGCATCAATATCTATGCGAATCTGTCGCAGGTCAGTGCCACAAGGGATAGCCGCAGTCGCTCCCCCGGTGAGTGCTTTGGACAGGGAATGCAGGAAGAACCACCACACTGGCACTTTCGCGCTCTGATTATTCAGGGTCGTGAAAGTATTGGACCAGCGGGTATCTTGTGGCTCGGCCACGTTGACCTGGCATTGTTCAGAACGGGTGGTGTTGAACTCGATAGTGTTGAGGTCAACCGGTATGAACGGAATGCCGGCAAACATGATGACGATGATTGCGACCCATACGCGGTTCTCGATTCGCAACGAAGACAGAACGCCTTTGTTACCTTCATCAGCACCTTCGCTCCTTGCTCTGAGCCATTCCTGAATTATGATTGTGATGAAGGGCAGAGCGAAGACGCCGCTGGCAACCAACATCTCCCAAATGCCGTTATTGATAAGCCACCCAACCAGAGTCAGGTAGTACTCAAGATAGTCATTGGTGTATAGCGTCATGAGTTCATCCTTGTCGTCATGCAGTGCGGAAAGTCAGCAGCTCAAGCATCGCTAGAACTGTAATGGCAGCGACCTCGGCATAGAGCAGCCGCTGATTCTGATGAAAGGTGAACCCCCGTTTGATCAAGCTCACTCTCATGCGGTACCAGCCATAAACGGTGGCGATGTAGAGAGGCAGTCGCCAGACGAGCAGGGCGGCGTGATGGGTTCGCATCCAGTTGTTCCACTGTGCAACGTTATTAGTGCCCTCGGCAGCGAGCAGACTTAACGCTACTGCGGCCAGGCTTAGGATCACGCTCCAGAACAACACGTGAGCTAATACGGTGCGGATATGAGGACATTTCATTTGAGCGCGCCCTCTGGCGGCGCTTGCTGAATCAAGTCGAGACGATTGCGGACCGGGTCGCCTTGATAAACACCGAGTGACCCAGCGGCTCGATCAATTTGGCGCTGAATCAGCATCATGGGAGAGTTGCCGGCGAGGGTGCGACGAAGCTCAAGCTCGGTTTTGAGGCTATTAATTTCTTGAGCCAGAATGTCGCTTTCTGTACTGATCGCTTGCTGAGCCAGTTCATTGGAAGCCACGTTAGGCTCTTTACGGCCGGTGAGCAGAGTGCGTTGCAGTAGTAATGCTTTTTCCAGAACACTTGAGAGGGCGACTTCAGAGGCCAAACGCTGAGCCAGCAGGTCCTGATCCGGTTCATCTCGCAGTGCCTCAATGACTCCACGCGTCACTGTGAGTGATTGGCTACTGGCTGCGAGTAAATGCTCGGTGGTGGTCGGCTTCGAGCCATTGATCAGCGCGGCGAGGGCCTGCACTTTGGTGTCGAATTCCTCTTGAATTAGTGGCGTCAGTCCCACGCCTGGCTTGGTCTGCGTTTTGGTACAGCCATCGCATGTCTGGTGTTCGCGTTCACCCAACACCTTGTTCGCCCATGCTTCTGCCTCCTGTGGAGACGACCAGGTCTGACAGGTGAGGCGGTTGCCGCAGTTGTTCTTTGGAATAGCGGATCGATCATTGGCATCCCGACCATTGAGCAGGTTGTAGCCTGAGCGTGCGACGTCTGAGATGACCTTGATCGGAGCCTGTCCGGCGCCACCTGCCGATCGGCCACCAACCCATGGGACACCTTGGTTGCCTCGGCGAGTTTCCGCTTGTTCGATGGCCGCTACAGCGTCTTTGCTTGCAACCGCGTGGGACAGTGCAACGCCTTCTGCCAGTTGGCCCCATCCAAGTTGGCCACCTGCAATGTCGGCCATGCGATCGGCAATGGACTTGCACGTTGATTTGGAACGGTCAAAGTCGAGTCGAGCTTGGAGGATGCCGTTAGTGAGGAGGTTGTACAGTCCTGGGTCAGCCCGTTGAATGATGAGCGCCGGCAGCGAAGCGACAGCGCCGGTAGCATTCTTGATCACATTGCTCATGATCGATTTGAAGCCGTTAGTGGCTCCATTAAGTTGATTTTGTAGCGTGGTGTTAAGGCTCATGTCGCCGCAGATCAGGTTGGTGTCCCAACCCGCACCGACGCTAATGCTTTGCATGCTGGCAGCGCCACCCATTGAAACGGCTCGACCGCCACCTACGCTGTACAGAACGTCGTCGCTGATAACACTGCCGCTGTGATGGATAGCAGGTGACTCAACCGGTCAGTGATGACAAGCAGAAAAAGCGCCAGCCTGTGAAAAAGCGCGGGCGCAGTCCCTAAGTCTGCGTTGCTCACCTTCCAAACGAGAATTCACGACGCGCTCTAGCCCACTCATTACCCCCGTAAAAGCTTCCGGTGCCTGGCGTTCGGAAATGAGCAGATCAAAGACTCAAGGCATGCGAAGTGCACCAAACTGACGCGGATGTTGGGCATTCAGGAGCGGACATACAGCTTCTGCCTATACCCGGGCCACACCAAAGTAATAGAACGGGTTAGGGCTTATTGAGCGAGCATGGAGCAGTGGCGCCGCCAGCGAGGGGCTGAAGAGATCATTCGGCGCTAGGCCATCATGAAGGCGGAGCGCCAGCGGGCGCTGCAGCCGCGCTTGGTGGAGACATGAAGAAGTGGGGAAAAACGATGCGGCTGCGAAGCTTCACTGATGCCGTAGCGGGCGGCACCGGCGAGGGTCAGCGGTAGTAGGGGCTTCAAGTGGAGGCATAGATGGGATGGGCGAGGACGCAAGTCGATTACTCGACCCTATAGGCAAGGGCGACACCACTTCACTCGATGACACCGAAGCACTCCGATCCGGTTCCCGGCCAGCCAATGACGACGAAGGCGGGTCTCGCTTGCAATTTCGCAGGTCGTCATTAAGAGCTTGATCCACCAACGGAAGCTGCCATTGAGTCCAAGTTGGGCGCACTATCGAACTGCAAACTCTGTCACTGGGCCCGAGCAATCGAGTAATATGGCGTTTTGACTCCAAGCGTGACTTAAGGATCTTCGTTGACAAGGACATCGTTCAGGTCGCTCGTATGCGCGTCCCTTTTGCAACCCTTGCTGCTCATTTCTTCAGCCCATGCGGCAAATGCACTGACGGAATTCTCTCAGCCTCATGAAATTGAAACGTTCAACCTAGCCGCAGGGGTACAGGTCGTAACGCATCGCTTTGGCGAGTATCAGCTTGTGGAGGTATCAATACCCTCTGCGTCGGCCAGTGCGACAGTTCATGATTTGAGAATCAAGGGTGACGCAGCGAAGGCATATCTCCCTCTCGTGACTCCAAACACGGTTGCAATCATCGGCGGCGGCTTTTTCGGCTATAACAATGAGGGTGAAGAGCAACCGATAGGGCTCATCCGGGTAGAGGATGAACGTAAGGTGGCCTTGATGCCCTGGAGCCATGGCGGTGTTTTTGTTTCTGACGGCAACAGGACACTTCGCATTTTTCCCGCAGAGAGCAAAGCTCAGGGAGGGCGGTGGAAATACGCTCTTCAGTCCAAGCCCATCATTATCCTCAATGGTAAGGTGGATGTCGGTCGGAACTTTCGAGACGCTGAATTCAACCGCGTAGCTTTCGGGTTAACCTCTGAGGGCGATGTGTTGATCGTGGGGTTATTCCAAAATTTTGGTCAGGCGGCCACCCAGGTAAAATTCGCACAGATCTTCAAAGCTATCGCAGACAAAAGGGGCATAAAGGTTCTCCGGGCCTTGGCTATGGACGGGGGCGCAGGGGCTCAAGTTCATATTCCTCACTTGAAAATGAAATTTGGTGATACTGGAGTTTCATACTTTCCTAACGCCATACGCTTCGATAATTTGGCGGGGCGCTAGATCGTAAATGTCAAAATATCAATCAGTAAAAGACTGCGCGGCTTTTATCAAAAACCACTGGGGGAAGCTCCTGAGCTTGTTTGGCACTGCTCTAGTCGCTGTTGGCGGATGGGCAGCGACAAGCCTGCAAGACGAAATTAAATCTGCGCTGAATCTTCAAGACGCCGCAGTGACAATCTCGACCACAACGCCAAAGGTCGAGCTCCATAAAAAAATAGACATCGAAGCTCACGTAAACTCCGTAGGGCTGAGCAGCCTGTCGCCCGGGATACTCACGATCAATGTGGATCACGACCTTGTCTCGGTGAGGCCGAAGGCGACCGTAAAGATTAAAGCTATAACGGGCGCTGACACAGTCGAGAATATGCCAGAAATTAAGGTCATCAAAGACCCATCGGGCCGCGTAAAGATCAGCGCCCTCTACTTATCCGGCGGACTTAGAGTGAAATCCAATGACCTGTGGATTGAAGTAATACCGCCAATCCGCGTGGTATATCCACATTTCGATGTGAGCGACACCGGTAGGGTCAACCTCTCGGGCGAGTGGACGATTGAAGTGGGCGGAATCCCCGGAAAAATGACTTTGGTTCAAGCGCCGGACAATAACATCACTGGAACGTACGTCATTCCTGGCGGCAAGTGGCCTCAAGGAAAAATCGTGGGGTTCAAGGATGGTAAAACATTCCGAGTTAGATTCAGCGTTCCAGGCAGGGACGGAACGGAGACTATCCGAGTCGCTGGTTTTTTTGAAATTCAAAGCTCAAATGGTGACTTTATTGAGCTGACAGGATGTGCCTATCACTTACGCAAGTCCAATTCAGGGTATGGCTCGGTGGGAGCAGAAGGGGTGGATTGCACGAAATCGGTTCAATACGATCGATGGAAGGTTTTACAAACGGCGACCTTTTACGCCTCCTCACCCTTCGATAAGCAAGAGCGGTAATCGCCGAATACTACCAATCTCCAAATGACGGGACGCTGCTTATCGGCTTGTGGCCTAACCCTCGGTGTACCGTGGGTATGCGCCTTCGCCGTTGCCAGGCGGGCTTCGATCATAGGGAAGCATCGACTGCATGACGAGTAAGAGACAGAAAAAGCTTGGTTCCCAGCCTTTCGCGAGCTGATAGTCAAATAGATTGAATCGAATGCGTGGCGCAAGAGACGCGAGGAATACCTCGCGAAAATCCGCGCTCAGAATGATTCAATCGTTTGGAATAAGCACGTCGAGCCCCAGCTTTTTGCTCCTCAAGACAACGACATTCGGACTTCCAGGTTGAGTCCCACTTGCTACACAGTCTGGAGTGTCCTCTTTTCAACGGGCGCGCTTCCATTGCTCTTACCATTAGGGAATGATCCGGAGGCGGCGGGGAATTGAAGGCTTCCGAATCGCAACATTAGTATTAGATATGCGAATGGACTAGCAAATGACCAAGGAAATTGAGCGAAGTGTAGAAGGCATACATCAAGAGCTGAAAGGGAGTGAGCTGGATTTTTACAGGAAAGAAGACAAATCGCTGAAATACTTTGTGCGAAACATCAGCACTCGTTTAACTGAGCACCTGAACGCACAGAAGCGGCGCGAAGAGGACGAGTCCTTCGATGTCAGGTGGTCCCTGGGGGGCATCGGCTGTGTCGGCATCATCCTTGCGATCACGCGATCTGCAAGTAGTGATATTGAGTGGCTCAGTCAGCATACGTTGGCGTTGCGGCTGTGGGCGGTGGCGTTGAGTACGATTTTTGTCGGAGTCTCGCTGGAGCGCTCGACCTTGGTCAGATCGTTGTGGCGCTTCTCGGTCACCAAATTTCTGCTTTCACTGATCTTATCAGCGGCCATCTTTTATGCTCGGGGGAAGGCGGCAGGCTTCGTCAATGGGGTTTTTCACGTCGATGCTACGGCATTCCCAATTACCTTAGTCATGACCACCGGACTGGTGCTGTTCAAGCTTTTTGTACCTTTTGCCCTGGCGGTGGCCGGGATGGCCGCCGCCGCGCATGTTTTGTCCGTGCTGGCCTGGCTTAAAGACAAGCATGTCGGAAGTAATCCTTTAGCGGCGGTACCGCTGTATTCACTGTTGTTCATAGGGGTTTCCGGAGTAATCCTGTTCTTCGGACTGAGTTGGTCTGGAGGGCAGTTGAACGACAGCCGCTTACCGGAGAAGATGTATCTGATGGCGCATGCGCTGGATTTTAATTACTCGCATGAGTGCGCAAACGTCGACCCGGCGCGCCCGGTGGTGTTTCTGGGAAGCGCGCAGGAATCCGTGCTTGTAGCGCCTTATGGCCTGGAAGATTTTGACTTTGGCACCTTCTTTGAAGCTTCAGTAATCGTGCCCACCGACTTCACCCGAGAAAAATGCGATTACAAGCCACCGGTGGTAAGTCATTGAATGAGTGGAAATGAAAACCGACAGTTTCGGCCGGCCATCGAAACCACCAGTTGCCACTAGGGAACGCGACATGAATGATGATCTAAAGGCTCAAAGCAATCCCTTCTCAACTGGTGGTGGGGTTAACTTCGAAAGTCGTGTGCAAGCTGCAAATTAAGTTCCAGAACAAATACGATGGGGTTCAAACCGACGACTTCGTCCTAGTAGCCGGTGACGAGCAAAGCACTGTGAGCAGACTTTACGCGCAGGTTAAGCACGAAATCACGATCAATGTTCATGCTGTCCCTCATGCGTGCGGTTTTGATGCCATGCTTACACCATGCCTATCCTAAATTTATATTCTCGGATTGGGGTGGCACTGACGTATACAGCCGCGATGCCTTCTACATTCAGTTTTACCAAGAAGTTTTTCGAGCTCCAGGCTATGCACGAGTTGGCGCTATCTACTTGTGTGGGGTGGTTATGGGCTGGATCACGGAAGAGGAGGCGCGGTCGACCAGCTCCGAAGGATATTTCACACCGGCCCGGGCATGGCATATCTGGGAAGTTATGGGGAAAAATTCGAGTCTCCTGACGCTGCTGGGTGCCGAACTACGCTGTTACGAAACCAAATGCCTTAATATTTCATCGCTTGCGGACATTCCAGCGTGCTGGAGAGATAAATAATGACTTATGTTTTTCCACTCTACTGGCGTCCGGCATTTCTTGTTTATTTACCTGGTGAATATGCAAACTATCATATGATTGTATGTTTATTAGTGAATGGGGCAAGCAGCAAAATCTTGTCATATTCGATCACTTTTGGGGATCCCATTATCAATGTTTTTCGGACATCGCTCGCGAAGTGTGATGATAGCCTGCTATTTGTCGCGGTAAGAGCTTTGCAGCCAAACTATAAAAACCACATCATCAGATTGGATAACGATTCGCTCAAAGTATCTTTAACATCCACCCGTCGAAGCAGATCTCCCTTCAGTAGTGTTTTCGAGCGGAGATGGTTGCGAAGTTTTTATGACTGGCATCGTCATGAGTTGGAGCACGTGGGCGACCCTTACAGAATAATGCTTGGAACGCTCAAGCAGATGCTAGAACGTGCAATTTGCCGAATGAATGAGGAGACGCTTGCCCAGGCTGTTTAGGGCTTTTCGCCAATGCCTTAGTAGCATTGAAGAAAACTGTATTAGGGCGTTGATCAACTATAGCCGCGCGTGTTTTCGGCTAATGGAACCAATCGAATATTGGGCAGCTCTCGCACATCACACTGCATCAGCATCCTCGACGATTGTGAGCTAGGCGATCGAGGGCCAAAAAAAGCAGCCCCTTGAATCAAGGGGCTGCTAGGGATTGCTCATTGGCGGTTGATGGAAGTCATCTATCACTGCCCTTAGCGTGCGAAACGTTTGTTGAAGCCAGCAATTCGCCCCTCGTTGGCCGCTTTGCGTTGCTGATTCGTATACACGGGATGCGAAGCACTCGATACATCCAACGCGACATAGGGGTAGGTGTTGCCATCGCTGTGCTTTTGCGTGCTGCTGGTGTGAGCGGTAGAGCCGATAAGAAAAAATTCATCCGCTGCGGTGTCGTGGAACAGCACTGGACGATAGTTCTGGTGGGTAGCTGCTTTCATGGTGTTCTCCGTTCTCAAGTGAAATGACAGTTTGACGAAGATATCGGCGCTGCCTTGGAGAGCGTCTGCCAACTGCTTGATAGCAATCATCGTGCAATTCGGACCGCAAGTAGAATCGTTTTAGATGATAATGCCAATCTTAGCGACCGATGTTGTTTTCCTCCACATCGCTCGCCAGCATGCGATGCTAACGCGCGTAGCGTTCTGAGATTTCCAGGCGTCGCCTGCACGGGTATGCATCCAATCGTGCAAAGCTTTTTTCCCATTCCTAGGATCAACCATGACGAACTCAAGGAGCAAGCTATGTCAATCGGCGATGGCCAAAACCTGCAACCTGATGGACTGGAAGAATTCTCTGACGAGATGATACTGCTGGGCCTGGCGATGCTGGGCGCACAAAAGTTTGAATTCGCTTTGTATGGCATGGCATCACATCTGAAGGCGCACGATCGTAGGTTCAAAGACCTGACAACTGAAGAGTTTCTACGGGGCGATGGCACAAAAACCAAACAGACTTTGGGGGCTATCGCTCAGACCTACGAGGCTCAGTTTCAGTTTGATGGTGATGAATTGACGCAATTCGTGATTGATCGGAACCTGATTGCTCACGATTACTGGCGGCTGACTCAAGCTAAGATCAACGGTGGCAGAACACTACCCAATCCCAAGGAATTTCTTCTCAAATTTATTAAACGCTGCGACACGTGGACTCGCCTGTGCCAAGGCTGGATTACCCTAGCCAAGACCGCTGCAGCAGAGCTTTCAGGTCGGCTCGACGAAATCAGTGAGACTCCCGAATCAATACAGAAGATGTTGGAGTACCTTATTCATGTTCTGGAGCGTCCAGCCGCTGAAAAACCAGCAGAGGAAAGCTGACTCTCGCACCGCCCAGGAGGTGTATCGACAGCTTAAGCGTTAACCTAGGGACTGAGCTCCGAGATGACCGCGTCTTTCCTATGCGCCGGGGGCTCCAAACCCGCGGCGACACCTGTCTTCACGCCCTCAATCCTGCGGGCCAATTCGATGTAAAAAAAGCCGCGAATGGTCATAACGGCGACATGTCACAAGTCATCTTTGGTGCCCATATTGCCAGCTTGCGGTTGCTCAGAAGTGGCTTTGCAGCGCTCGTAGTTAACTGTAATTTTCTGAGATACGACGCATGGATGCGATGCGTTGCGTTGCTTCAAATAACTGGGGCAATGAGGAATCAGGTTAGAACTCGATCGAGATTTTGACCTGGCTAGTTTCAACTCCATACGTCCATGCCAACCGAGTAGCAGCGTCCTTGGCCGTCAATGACTCGAATGGCTTCTCTACGTTTGACGTAAAGAGATTTCCAACCTGGAACAGCGCCTCAACATCCAGCAGTTCAATCTTAGCGTGCTGAAGCCATTTGTCTCGAATGATTTTCGAGACCTCAAGCCAGCCTTCCGATAGAGAAGCGATACGACCTAACGAGGCAGTTATGGTCTTTGGATAATCGCCAGATGTGATGACGAAACGGCTGATTTGTGCGACCCAGTGAGGAATCCCACGGTCATTTACGATCAATACGTATTCGCCAAGCATCAGGTCTTCAATAGACGATTCACCCTCCACAATAGTCAAACTGATTTCTCGTTTCGACCGTAGCTCGATGGATCGTGCGTGGGTGTAATTAACCGTTATTATATTTTTCATTTTGCGCCCTGAATTAATAAAGCCGCTAGGAGTATCTGCTGTGCTTGTGAAGTGCGGCATTCACAAAGCCCCAGCATAAACGCTCCGGCGGTTCGTGATGGCACATTCTCATCACCGGCGCTGTTCAAACAGGGAAACGCGAATTAACATGATGCCTTGTAACTAATCCGCCTCGCAGGGACAGCACAATGATCAAGAATATTGTTCTGCGCAACGTTTCAAGCTACGACCCCAACGTAGACACGTCCATTGGCCCGCTGACTCGAGTCAACATCTTCTACGGACTGAATGGAACGGGCAAAACCACCATCAGCAATTTTCTGCAAAATCCGAGCTCATCGGATCACACGTCGTGCCGTATCGACCCTGTCGACGCCGAACGGGAAATACTGGTCTACAACCACACATTCATGGAGCAAAACTTTCACGCTAGTGTCCAGCCGGGTGTTTTCACCTTGAATGAAGGCAACATTGAGGCGGAAGCTGCGTTGAAGGCAGCAGAGGACGCGATCAAAGTCCTTAGCGAGGAGCAGCAGACGGAAATTGCTGACGGGAAGGAATTGAAAACGGCGCAGGAAGCGCTTTCCGCTGCGCTTAAAGACCAGATGTGGCTGCAAAAAAAGCCGTATGACAGTGGCCCGCTGAGCTACTGCCTTGGCGGAATCAATACCAAGGATCGGTTACACGATAAACTCGTGCCGCTGAAGTTCAAGTCAACGGCCGATACTGCTGAATCATTGGCAGCAGAAGCCTCTGAGCTGCAGTCCGCCAGTGATACGGAGCTTGAGGGCATTGCTTCTTTCGCATTCCCTGCGGGCGACATAGAAACGAAGCCTATTTTCCAAGAGACCATTGCGGGCTCTGGCGACTCTTATCTGTCGGCTTTGATTCAGGAATTGGGCAACTCGGACTGGATCAAGCAATCCTTCAAGTTTGTCGACAAAAATGACGAGCATTGCCCATTCTGCCAGCAAGCACTGCCGAATGAATTCTACGCGCAGCTTGAAAAGGTATTCGATAAGACGTACGAGCTTCGCATCGCGGAGCTGGCAGCGCTGGAAACCCGCTATAAAAGCGGTGTTGATCAGCTGCTTCTTCAGCTTGATAAACCTCAATACCAGGGCAAGTCGTTTATCGCGCACGTGGTCACTTTGAAATCTGCACTGCTGCAGAATATTCAGCGTATTGAAGCCAAAATGGCTAGCCCTTCGGCCCCCGTCAGCCTCACGGTGACCGTCACATTGATCGCCGATCTAAACGCTGCCGTCCAGGTCGAGCAGGACAAAATCGATGCCATAAACCTGAAGATCAGGGACAAGAAAACTCACCTTGAGCAGATCAAGGAGCGTTTTTGGAATGTTTTGCGTGGCAGCTGCGATGCCATGATCATTAAAGCTACCAAGGAGCATCGTGAATACGATGACAAATTGGCCGCGAAGCGAGATGCAGTAAGGCTGATACTGGGCAAAATCAAAACGCATCAGGAAACGATCGTCGAAAGCCGCGCCAAAATCACGAATATCGACCAGGCAATTGGGAGTATCAACCGATGGCTCGGCGTGCTGGGTCTGAAGGGCTTTGAGCTACTGAGGGAGGAGGGTGAGGTTCCACAGTATCGACTACACCGACCTGACCAAAAAGATGACGTCTTCAAGACACTGAGCGAAGGTGAGAAAACGCTGATTTCGTTTTTGTATTTTTTGGAGGTTTGCAACGGCGACCTGGATGACAAAACCAGCAAGCTCAAAAGCAATCGGATTATCGTGATCGATGACCCAATCTCCAGCCTGTCCCACAACTACATCTACGACATTGCCTCGCTGATCAG
>Ga0055536_1000207_pt1 | contig 48349 bp, 83 predicted proteins | sample AraplaCvi_mLB_r2_FD_55037 | JGI IMG/M metagenome (GOLD analysis project Ga0055536, IMG submission 55037) | Arabidopsis root microbial communities from North Carolina, USA - plate scrape MF_Cvi_mLB_r2 | ecosystem: Host-associated > Plants > Roots > Endosphere | place: USA: North Carolina...
GATGCATGCGACGATCGAGACGGAGACCGGTAACCGCTGGACCGACAGCAAGGGTCGTCTGCCCATCCTTTACGAGCCCCACGTCGCCTATCGTGAAGCCCCGAACGACAAGGTGCGGAATGCGCTGGTCAAGGCCGGGCTTGCCTACAAGAAGTGGGGCGAAAAGCCTTATCCGCGCGACAGCTATCCACGGCTCCTCAAGGCGATGGAGATCGACGAGGAAACGGCGCTCCGGGCCTGCTCCTGGGCCGCTCCGCCCAGCCTCTCGTAGAGAAACGAACCTTAGAGATCGATAGCTCTTGTTACGATCCAGGCAGGGATCCCGGCGACAATCACGCCTGCCAATAAGGCTGAGATCATCTTGATCAATGAAGCACGTCGCGCACGTCGACCGTCCCACTCGTAAACCATACTCGACCCTCGCACCTCACTGCTCCGAAGTGAAACATTGCCCGGTCTGGGAGTCGAGTGCGTCTTTGCAACATTGTTAAATTAGAAGATCGGAGTGGCCGCAACTGTGCAAACGGGCGGTTGTCTTTCGCCGGCCCTCGAATTTGAAGATTTTGACGAACAAGGGCCTGCGTCGGTCCGCCAGAGCGCAGGCCCTCAACCCGACGCTATGCAACAGGTTTAGAAAGAAGAGGGCTCGCCCGTTTTTCCCGTTCGAGCCCTCAACAGTCTGGTTGGCCACTCGACAATCGCACAGTCTGTGTGAGCTCGCATCACCCGTTCTGATTAGAACGGCTAACCTGGCGGCGGACGACGCCCACTTCGCTCAACAAGCACCTTAGGGACATTCAAAATGGATACGACCGTGCAGGCTCTGCAGCGGCGCTTGATCGCGCTCGGCTATTCGCGCAGCATTCAGAGGCAGTGTGACGGCGACCGCTGGTGCCGGCAATTTGCGCGCCATTTATGCCCTCGCGGATGCCGCGCCGGCTGCCGGCTTCACAGGTTTGCTAACTGGAATTCTGGCTACAATCTACAGCAACGGAAACGCCGTAACTGAGGCCGTCGGAGTCCGATCTCACATCTCTGACGGTTGCACCGCCGGGGTTCAAGTTGGCGGATCCGGAATTGCGGGGAAAACCGGTGCGGTCAGCTTTGGATACAGTCGTAGGACTGGCACAGGGCAACCATTGAGGCCTCTAATCGCGGGCTTTCAATCCCATGGCGGCGGAACCGGCGCTATGTTCCTTGGATATCGGAGCAATACCGATATGACTCCAATTTTCACCGTCACCAATGCGGGTGAGGTTGTGGCGCAATCATACCGTTCTTGCCTCGTTACGGTGGCCGATGACGCTGTAGTTTCCATTACGCCACCTTCTCTCACAGGCGGTCTGCTGTACGTTGTCACTGCGTCCAGCGACCAGGCTTGGGCTACCGTCTATTTCAGGGCGTCCGGCGCGCACCTTTGTAGAGCGGCCGGCACGAACGAGACATCCGTCGCTCTGTCAACCACTGCCTTGACCGGCACAATTGGCGTCAACGGACAGTTCACAATCTCCTGCAACAACGGCGTCATCCAATTTGAGAACCGCTTAGGCGTCAGCCGAAGCTTCACTTGTTCCTTCATGACCGACTGAGGGCACAACGACATGATGATGGACATCAAGAAGATCAAAGAACGCCGCTGGCAGATCGGCGCCTACGACGTCACACTCCCGCCCGACGTGGCGGACACCCAGGAGGAAGCCTTTAAGGCCGCCTTGACGTCGATGCATCACGGAACCCACAATTCGTGCAACCTATCGCAAGGCCGAACGGAAGTGGATCATTGACGATAAAACCGTGGCGTTGAGCGATGATATGGAAGACACAGAAGAGCAGGCACGTGCCGTGCTTGCTGAAGCATCGCGAACGATCTAGGGTTGCTGTCTTCCATTGCTCCGGTCTAATGTCACCGACAGTTTATATTTTCGGTGAAATATGACTCATCCTTATCAAGGACTGCCGCCCTCTTCCAATTGGCGAAAGTCGGTAGCGTCAATCCATCCTGACGACGTCGATCCTGTCGTATCGGTTCCTTTTACGCTCTCGCCTCAGGATAGAATCGCGACCGCTGGCAGTTGCTTCGCGCAGCATATCGCCCGGAACCTCTCGTCGAGCGGCTATCATTACCTCGTCACGGAGGACGGCGACCCCGATCGGAACTATCAGGTTTTCCCTGCCCGCTTCGGGAACATCTACACGCCGCGGCAACTTGTGCAGCTTTTTCAGCGGGCTTACGGTCTATTCGTGCCAATTGACGACGTATGGACTCGCGAAGACGGGAAATTTGTAGATCCGTTCCGCCCGCAGGTGGAGCCTGGCGGGTTCACAAGTGCAGACGAATTGCGAGCGGATAGAGACGCTCATCTCGCCGCCGTAAGGGCGATGTTCGACACGGCGGACGTTTTTGTATTTACCCTCGGGCTGACGGAAGGCTGGATCTCGAAACTGGACGGAGCCGTTTTCCCGCTGGCGCCGGGCGTAGCAGGAAACCCAGCAAACTTTGAAGATTATGAATTCCACAACTTTGATGTCGCGGAGATGATCGCGGACCTTCGAACCTTCACCCGCTACGTTCGGACCATAAACCCGTCGCTTCGAATGGTCTTCACGGTCTCGCCGGTCCCACTTGTTGCTACGTATGAGAAGAAGCATGTGCTGGTCGCGACGACCTACAGCAAGTCGGCCTTGCGGGTCGTTGCGGAACACGCCACGCAGGCTGACCCTCTCTCCGTCTATTTCCCGTCCTATGAGATCATCACCGGTCCGCAATCACGACATCGATATCTCGCGGAAGATCTGAGGGAGGTAACGAACGAGGGCGTCGCGCACGTTATGCGGATTTTCGGTCGGCATTTCTTTTCATCATCGGGGGGCACGGCCTCCAACAAGCCGCGCCCTCGCCCCGTCGATACGCAGAAGGCGGAACGGGAAATGCGGAACATCGAAGCGGTCGTATGCGATGAAGAGGCGCTTGACGCATGACCATCTGGGTAATTGGGAACTGCCAGGCGCGCGGGGTTGCAAAGAGCGTCGAAAGCCTGACCAAGAGTTCGGACGTCCGGCCGCTTGACATCAGAACGATCATGCAGGCCGACGACGCGGGCAAGGCCAATCTGGCTTCACAGGTCAGCCGGTCGGACATTCTGCTGATCCAGAAGCCAGACGACCATGCTGGCCCCTTTTCTATCGAGAGGCTTCGCGCCTCCGGCTACAGGGCGGTGGCATTCCCATCATTCGGATTCGCCGGTTTTCATCCCGATCTTTGCTACATCAAGTGCAACGGGGTCTATATAAACGGGGCCTTGTTCTCTTATCACTCGTCGATCGTCGCGGCGGCTTATCTTGAGGGGCTAAGTCAGCAGCGGGCATGCGCCTTGTTCAACAGATTCACGTATGCGTCTCTCGGCCTGCGAGGTGTATATGACGCAACGCTGCCGATCCTGAAAAAGCATATGGCCGAGGCCGGGCACGATCACTCCGAAGCTCTTTCTCGGGGGGTATTCATGCATACTATCAATCACCCCTGGGTTGAGCTACTTTTCGAAGTAGCGAAACAGGCCCTTAATATGGCTGGCGTTCCCACTCATAGTGATGCGGGTTGCCCGCCCGACGAGCTAGGCGAGGGCGTCGTATGGCCCGTCTATCCCGGCATCTCGAATGACATTGCTGGAAACTTCGATTTCCAGATAAGGGCCGGAGAGATCATCGATCTTCAGGAATTTGTGGCGCAATCCTATGACAGCTACGGAATTCTGTCGGATGGATACGAAGCGATCCGGGTCGATAAAGCCCGCGAATTCATCCAGCGCGAATTGATCAAACCAAAAGCCGCCTAGCTAAAGAGGTAAGGGATGAGCTATCAAGTTCCATATGTCGCGACGTTCAGGTGTGAGAAGGGTCACGAGTTCGTGGCAGATGCCTCTCCGCTCAAGGAAAATGAAGAGGTTATGTGCCCTCACTGCTTCAATGAATGGGTCGCAGCGAACGTACCCAACGGACGGCAGATCTCTAAGGCAGAGGTCAGAAAAATGGTCCCGGTTTATGATTAAGCGGAATGGCTTGCCGACGATCGGCTTCACCGGTCGCTAAGTCACCACATAGAGAACAATAGAAAGGCTCGCTTCGGCGGGCCTTTTTCATTCCCCCCAAAAAAAAGGAACCCCCATGGACCGCAACTTCGCGCGGAGCCTTTCGGCTGCCTGGAGAAAAGCATGAACATCATCAGCCGACCGGGGCGCGTCCTCGCGCGCTCTTTGTCCATGTGGTGCGTCTATCTGGCCGGTCTGTTGGAACTGGCTCCGTACATCGTCCCATATCTCGACGCCTGGATACCGAATTGGCTGTCGATCGTCTTTCTCATGATCTCTCCCCTAGCCAGAATCATCGCTCAAGGAAATCTCGATGCCAAGTAGTCGCTTGAAGAAGGGCGGGGCCGTCGCCGCGCTCGCCGCTACCCTTGTTGGTGGCTTTGAAGGCCTCCGCCAGAACGCGTATCCCGATCCGGCGACGAAAGGACCGCCTTGGACCGTCTGCTACGGCGAGACCAAAGGCGTTCAGCCCGGGGATCACTACACGATCGCTCAGTGCAAGGCGATGCTGGAGGATTCCTTACAGGAATACGCTGCGGGCATCGATCGCTGCGTCACGGTTCCTCTGCCGGACAAGCGATACGTAGCGCTTATTTCCTTCGCCTATAACGTCGGTGTCAAGGGGGCTTGCGGTTCGAGTGTCGTGAAGCTCATCAACGTGGGCGAGACCAAAGCCGGTTGTGACGCGCTGCTCAAGTGGGATAAGGCCGCCGGCATTCGATTTCCGGGGCTCACCAAGCGCCGTCAGAAAGAGCGTGAATACTGCCTGGAGGGAGCATGATCCTCTCCCTTATCCCCGACGTGATCAAGCTCCCGGCAGCAATCGTCCTTGGCGCGGCTATTGCCTTCTATCCGGCTAAATGGATCGGCCAATCGGAAGCTCGGCAAGCTGCGGCAACTGCCGCTCTCCAGACCTCCGTCACAGTCCTTCGCGAAAGGAACGCGATCAATGACCAAGTTACCGCCTCTGATGCTGGCGCTCTCTGTGCTGCTCTCGGCTTGTCAGACGACGAAACCACAGAGTGTATGCGACGGATGGCAGAAACTACGGGCGAGCCTGCCGACGGCGGTAGCGATACTCAAGACCGATCGCCAGTTTGCCGAGCAGGTAGCAAGCCATAATAAATTCGGCGCCTCGAAAGGCTGCTGGAAGTAAGCGACCCGACGCTCTGTTGTGACCCAGAGCGCCAGGTCTGACCAACTCGATCGAACAGGGATCGCGATGGCTAGGAACAATATACCTGCCTCCGATTTCTCAATTCTTACTTGCATATATGAAAAGGGCGCGGGGTCTTGACGGGAAACGATGATATGCAGCTTCCGAGAAAAGCAGCGAAGTTAGAATGGAACCTCAACACCCTGATAAGCTTGGTGCAGTTCGTCACCATCATAGGCGGGGTAGGGTGGATGTGGGCCAACACTACCCGGGATATCCAGGAGCTCAAGAACTGGCAGAAAGCTCATGATGAGTACCACAAGGAGCGGCTTGCGGATACCAGGGCGACGACAGCCAGCTTCAACGAACGTTTACGGGCTGAGGAAGTCCGCGGCAACGAGGTGGATCGGAAGATCGACAATCTCACCTATCGCGTGACGGTGGCTGAACAGTCGGCCGTGACGATCACCACTTCCATCCGGGATCTGCAATCAGGTTTCAACCAACAGGCGTCGGACATCAAGGTCGTCAAGGAAATCGTGCAGAGGTTAGAGGCAGCACAGCAAGGGCGCTCCCGCTAGAGCCACCCGAGCCAAGCAGCTATCGGCACCCCAATAAGGATAGCAAGGGTGCAGGCTGTGGCTATGTGGGTGGTGCGGGTGTTCATGGCTTTTGTGGACTGGCCGTGTGGACAAGGAATGTCTCGCCGCTTGTCGTATGCTTAATCACCCGAGCCGCCTTCTTTGTCTCATGCGCCAACCTCACGGCGCTCTCGCAAGCCTGCTCTCGGTAGGCCCACACAGATCTAGGCTTGTTTCCTAGGTAGACGATATACTGGTCAACCCGGCTCGCCATCTCTCACTCCTTTAAAGCCGCGTCGATGGCGGCGATGTATATTGTTGACGCAACTTCTCCTGCTTTCGGTTGAGGCCTATCTCCCTCAAACCCGGGGTATAGCTTAATCCAGGCTGCGCAGCTCATGTCGATCATTTCCATGGTAGGCTCCCGCATTTCCTCGATCGCGGCGCGAGCCTGATCAAGAACCATATCCCACGCTCCCGATGCATTGTCGAAGGTGTCGGGCTCTGGCCTGCGAACCCGAGCCGGGAACTGGTTCTCCCTAGTCCTCCAAATCGCCCGGGCAACTCTCTCCACCATGGTCTCAGTCATCTACCATCCCCATTTTTCTAGCCAGACGTTAATACGGTAGTGTATTGGATGTCGCGCGCGGAACCACGGCTCTTGCCATACTTGCCAGCTTTTCGTTGAGGTAGGATCATCCCATGGCGGGTTAGGTTCACCGGTGCGGTATCGCTCAGTCATCTACCTATCCCTCTGTGAGGTCCGGGCTAAAGACGACCTCAGCTTTAGGGGCTTCCGCATCGACGCCGCCTTGTCGGCCAACAGGTGTTGCAGCCTCACCCTGTCTCGCTCCGTTGCCTGCCCCGTCGCGATCTTACCAGCGATCAGAAAAGCTTCTCTCATCTACCTATTCCTTTCTTATCCTGTGGCTAAATGGAACGTTAGGCGCTGACCCTGCCGGGTAGTAGGTAAACACATTTTTGAAGGCAGCGCGCGCTAACGCCATGTTGTCGCTATGCCATGGCGGCACATAAGAGCAGATCGCAAATGTGGTATCCTTCTCGAATGAATCGGCGTGCTTTTCGATGAAGTCTGCGATTGGCATTTCGTAGTGCCGCGTGTTCGCAGAGGCAAAACGCTCCTTGGTGTAAAGATCGACACCGATATACGCCTTGTGATCCTTGAAAACGAATGCTTGCGGCGAGTACGCGCATCCTAGGTCAATGATAGTCCAGTGCTTCGGGATTATCCCGGCGAGCGCAAGATAAATGGCGGTGAAGCCGAGAAAACTCGGGTCGATGTCGCACATGTGCTGCCCCAGCACACGCTCCATCTGATCGTCTGGGAGCAAGTGCAGGATCGGGTCTGTTTCTTCGGCCAAGGCAGCGGCTGCCATTCTCATCTCCTGTGGCCCCTCCGAAGAGGGGCGGGTTACAATCCTAGCTTACGAACTGGGTCGATATTCAAGGGGCACCACCTCCTTTCAAGTGATTCGCGGAACGAATCAGAAATCCACTGTGCCGTGGATGTGCCGTTTGTGCCGACTCGTTCCCGCACCGTTCCGGTTCCACCTGCAGTATTCCGCAAGGTCCTATTATAAGGAGTCTTTCGGAAATGACGAAAAAACGCTTGATCAGCAAAGGCATTGCCCCTATCAGGGCGTTACCGGAGAGGTGGCCGAGTGGTCGAAGGCGCTCCCCTGCTAAGGGAGTTAACTTATTCTCTTGTACCACAGCTACCGAATTGATTCCATTCACTTTTCTTGTCAAGAATTTTGTTTCGGAACTGTGACTGTGACTTGGCTGTGCCATCGAGGTCATTTCTTGCCAAAAACGCGGTCGATAACTTCCCGATCCGCATCCCCCTCCACATAGGTCTCCATCAGCAGTCTGCGCGACTTCCAGCCGCCGTGATCTGCCGTCGTGGCAATGTCCACGCCGTTCCTCACGATCATCTCCGTAGCGAAGCCATGGCGCCCTAGCTCATGGCTTGTGAGGCGCACGAGACCAGCTTCCTTGATCACCTTGTCAATGCGCTTCTTTACCGTCGATCGGTTGGCGGCGACGAATACCCTGGTCGGGTGAAGGCTTCGGATGTTAGCTAGGTCGATGACCATGGCCCGGGTCAGGAAAACCTTCCTCGGAACCGTCTTTGTCTTTTCCAGATATGCCACGCCGAGCTGCAGGTCTACGTCGTCCCACGTAAGGCGGCAGGCCTCAGAAACGCGGGTGGCGGTCTCGAACAGGAACCGGGCGAGTGCCGCGGTCTCCGGCATGTTGAGCTTCCGAGCCGTCTTGGAGAAAGCCTTGAGCCAGTCGGTATTCCCGGCCGGCCGGCGCTTGGTCTCTTCCTTGAAGCGCGTCACCGATATCTTCGGGAGCCGCTTGGCCTCTGCGACGTGATTGATGATCGCCCGCATCGGGGTTATGACCTGTCGGTTCCATGTCGATGGCGAAGCGTCGGGATATATGATCTTAGCGGCCTTGCGGATTTCGGGGCCGGTGATGTCCTTCATCTTCCATTTTCGGAAATGCCGGATGAGCGGGGCTGTGAAGCGTCCGCTCTTGCCATCGTTCACATATTCAGCAACGGCTTCGGGGAAGGTTAGGACCGCTTCCGCGCCGTGGACAGCGGCACGACGGACCCTGTCTTCTGCCTTGATCGCGATGTCCTCGGCGAGGCGGCGGTCACTCGTCTTAGAAGATCGTCTGTATCGGACTCCGTCCACAGTGAACTCAAACTGCCAGACGTCGCTGCCTTTCCTTTTGTAGACGTCTGGCATGAAATGGGCTCCGGCTTTGCGGCGGTTATGATTGTGTCTAGATCAGATGGCATCAGAAACATCGCCTTGCCTATAACCCGGCAGGCTCCAAGGGAGCGGGCTCGTTCTCGCAGCGTCCGCTCCGATATTGATATGCCGACCGCCTGAAGCTTGGCAACGGCCCCGGCTGGCGATATCGCTTCGTCAAGAGGCGTCGTCATCTCGTCTCCCCGCTGTTGGGGGTGGAGGGGGCCGGAACTACGCCCTTCCCGTCGCATTCATCGCAAAGCAGAGAAGGATAGCCGACAGGGCAGGTTTCATCCTGAGCGACTTTCGTGCAGTCGCAAGCCACCACCTCCCTCGGTGCGGGTGATGGGATTGGCGCTCCCCGGAGCTTATACAAGTTCGCGCCGGCGGCCTCCGGTGACCGCTTCACATGCGTCCACTGCATTTGTGTCTGAGGTGCCGGGGGTGCGAAATAGAAAGGCTTCGGTTCAAGGCCTTCCTCGACCCACTCATCGCGCTGATCGGCTTCAAGCGTGAACTCATCTTCGCAGATCCAGCCATCTGGCTCCGCCGACCCCACCAAAAGTGATGAGGGCGCTGGTGTCTCCACCGTCTCCCCGCTCTGTGCTTGGGATGCGAGGGCGGCGGCGATATCGACATGGCGTTCTATGTCATGTTGAAGGGCGTCGATTTCTGCTAGGAGGACACTCATGTTCTGAGGATTGCAGGCGGCGACGTATTCCATCTCGAAAGTCTCCCCGCGAATGGGGAAGATGCCGGATGACTTGCCGTCATCGACGCGGGTAAGGCCACTGTTGGTTGGCTTCGGGTCCACGAACCACTCGCAAACTTCGACCTTTTCTAAAGCCTCCCGGATCTGCGCTATGGCTTGGTCTGGTGTGACGGTCATGGCTGGTCCTCGGCGCTGTCATCGTCTTCAGGGAAGACCGCGTTGTGAGCCCACTCATTGAGGGAGTATGCCCAGAAAGATGAATCGTTCAGTTCATCACCTGGTTTATCAATGGCGGCGAACCACTCGGCTATCATCATTATCTCGCTGTATGTCAGATGCTGCATGCGATCTCGAATGATCTGTAGGTTGGTCATGACTTTACCCTTTCGATGCCCGCCCGGATGCGGGCGGTAGCGCGCTCGACGGCGGAATCTGAATCGTACATGCTGTAGATCGCGAACAAGCAGAGGCTGAGTTCGTGCGGGTTTATCCCGGTCGCCTCCCAGTAGGCTCTTTCATTCCCGTTGTGCTGCCGCCTATGCTCCTCTGGGTGAAGCGGCACGGCGAATAGGTCAGGAACCTTCGTGCCCTTGCCTCGCCCATAGCAGCCGTACCAGGGGTCGGCGTAGGAGACATGTGCAGCCTCTACGCCATATCGGTCGGAAACCGCACAGGGGAGCAAATGAAGCCACCGGATGAAATCAGGCTTCTTCTCCGGGCGCCGCTTTGGGATGACGAATGGCTGAGTATTCGCCGCGATGCGAAAGCCGCTCATGAACGCCTCCCTAACAACTGCTTCAACTGATTGCTGATCTGCGACAGGGATAGCCTGGCACCATGTGCTGGCTCTGGGATCGGAGCATGAAGACGGACGTCGTCTTCCGAGACGAGAAGGACGCCATGACGCTGGGCGAACATGATCGCGTCGGAGCGTCGGGAGAACATAGCCATGTGGGTATAGATGTACGCCTTCGGCTTTTCGGGCTTGGTGCGAGTGTGGGCTTTGACGTGGGTAGTGGTCATGCTGATCTCCGATCATTGGCGGCTTCGCGTATGAAGCCGTGCTTGGTCGTTTCCTTGAGGACGACGCCATGTTCGTCGCAAAAGGCAATCGCATAGGTGATAAGGCTGGCCGCGCGGCCAACAGACATTCGGGAGGTGCTTTCCCGGATGTTGACGAACTCGCCTTCGAGGCCGGGAACGAACTCGACCTCGCCGGCCGTCGCCTTGGTGTGGGCCGAGACAAGCAGAACCTTCCACTCGTCCGCATTCCTCTTTTTGCCAGCCCATACGGATGCATGGGAATTGGCGATGTCGGTGCAAATGGCGTGGAACTTGGCGTTCTGGTCTGTGGAACGCTTCGGCTCGGCAACAGCCACGGTGAACCCGACCGGGGCGGAGTTGACCGCTGCCAAGGCATTCCTTCTTACGTGGTCGTTGATGAGGACGAAGCGTTCGGCCATACCTCACCTCACAGAAAAGGTACGTCGTCACTGAGGTCTTCGCTCAATGACCGGCTTGGCTGAGATTGGCGTTCACCACCACTGGGGCCGTCGAGCATGGTCAGGACGGCGTTAAAGCCCTGCAAGACGATCTCGGTCGAATACCGATCATTCCCGCTCTGGTCCTGCCACTTCCGGGTCTGGAGCTGACCCTCGATATAGAGTTTCGAGCCCTTCTTGACGTATTGCTCAACGACCTTGACCAAGCCTTCGGTGAAGACCACGACCGAGTGCCACTCCGTGCGTTCCTTCTTCTCGCCGGTGTTCTTATCCCTCCATGTCTCGGAGGTGGCGATGCGCAGGTTTCCGATTGCCGAGCCTGACTGAGTGCGGCGGATTTCTGGATCGGCTCCGACGTTGCCGACGAGGATAACTTTGTTCACGCTACCGGCCATGTTGCTATTCTCCTGCCATGAGCGGGTGCATGATGCGCTCGTTAACTACGGTTGATCCTGGGAAGGTGTCTTGGATGTCGTCTACGACCTTCCCCGCATCTTCCTCCCGTTTCAGTTCGAAGCCCAAGGCCACGAACTCATCATGAAGATTCTTCTGCCAGTCGCTCGGGAGTTTCTTGCGAAACTGAACGCACTCGGCGTCCTTCCACCACCGCGCAAGATCCGCCGTGGCTTTGCAGAGGCGCATGTCCTCGACGAGCTTGGCGTAAAGCTCCCTATTGGTCTGATCCTTTGACGCGGCTTTCTGGGTTTCCTGCTTAGGAGGCTGGCTGGTGGGCGGCGTCGTACCTTCCACGTTCGATTGCGTCTTGTCGTAGAGCGCCAGGCCGAACGGGTTTCCGAATGTCATGAGCGCGCGCTTCATTGCGTCGGACTCCGCCTCCTTGATGGCGCTCTCATGGGCAAGCCCAAGGTCTGCATCGATGCCGTGGCCGGCTCCGGTTCCTTCGCGGATGATGCGACCTACGGTGATGCGAACCTTGGCGGTGTACGTCACGCCCCAGCCGTCGCGCTGATACTGGCCTTGACCGATCTTGCGTTCCCGCTCCATGACGCAACGGCACTCGACAGTCTCCCGGTCCCACGCGTCGAAACCGAAAATGCGGTTGGCCTCGTCGATCGCATGCCATGCCTCGATATAGGAGAGGGTGGATTTGCCTTGTTCGCGGGTTTTCACCGCATCACGCGCAAGGGGTGCCTTGAGCGAGTCAATCTGGATATCGGTAAACTGCGTCATCAGAACATCCGATCTATGATTTCAACGAGGTAAGCGGAGTTGACCTTTTCCGGGTCTTTCTCTTTCACCTTCGAGACGAGCTGAACGAAATACGCTGCATCCACGCCGGTAAGCTGGTCCTGAAGGACCGCGTGGTCCTTGAGATCCAACTCGCTGATCTGCAGCATCATCTTGAGGATTTGGCCGGCGTTGACGGTCCACCCACGCTTGATGAACTTCCGAAGCCGAATGACGGAGCAAATCGGGTACTTGCTGCCGACATAGCGAAGTTCTTTCGCCAGAAGGCTTTCAAGGGCCGGCTGCCTCAGGACCAACTCATCGTCATTATTGGTCCAGTAATTTGTGCAGTGCACGTAGTCGTAGTTCTCGTGGATCTTGTCGGCGCTTCCGTAGAAGCGAAGGACGATCTGCACCTTATGACTAAGGGTGATTGCGTTCGTAGACAGGAACACCGGCCTATACTTTGGCTTGCCGTCATCAACCGCCAGAGCGGCTTCCGTGGTTTCTTCCAAAGCCTGCTCTATGTCACCCGCATCGCCGAGAACTTCGCTGACATACTCGCCGGCCGCGTCGTCAGGACGGCCTTCAAAATACTCATAAGGCTTTTCCGAGCCTTCCTCGCTGGCGATCCCGGCGGACTTGACTACGATCCGAACTCGGTCTGTATCGTGGTCAACATAGATCGGGACTTCGATCCCAGCCTTGTTTTTGGAATGGAACCGGCTGACGTAATATTTCGCTACGGCTACGGTCGTTTCCTTGTTCGTGAAGTAGAGGTCGAAATCGTTGACCTCCTCGTTCAGAAGCATGGATGCGATGCACCCGCCTGTAACCACAGTGTTCTTTGCCGCCAGGCCACGGACCGTCTCGTCCTCTATGGAGGAAATCCAGTCATCGACCTTGGCCTTTATGACTTTCTTGATGGTCTTGGCCTTCACAGCACCTTCTCCTCAACGATATCGAACCCCTGGATTTTGCGGGTACCGGCGCGCACAGCCTTGTCGGCTTGGTCCTGAATGAAGACCATCAGCTCGTCGCGGCGCGTCACCCATACCCATGCCGCAGCTTCCTTGGCGTCTGTCATGACGGCGCGGTGGACGGTACGGAGCCCGGTGGCGCGTCCTTCGCCCTTGGCGTGAGCCTTGGCGCCTTCCGCCTTGCGAGCTGCCTCGTCGGCTTCCTTGGCCTGCCTGACGAGCAATTCGGCTTGTTCGCGTTCCGCGAGGTTGGCCTCGTCGCGCTGGCGTATGGCGGCAAGGGCTTCCTCCCGCTTCCGGTCGGCTTCCTCGCGGGCGAGGCGGGCGGCTTCTTGCTGCTTCCTGTCCAGTTCGAGAAGATACGGCTTCAGGGCGGCGTTGACAGCTTCCTCAGCCTTGACAGCGAGTCCGGTAACGCTCTTGTTCTTGCCGATCAGTTCGTTATAGGCCGCTTGGATGGCGTCTACTTCCTCCTGATACGGCTTGATGTCGAGCTTGCGGTTTTCGTCAGCAGTCTTCGCCGCCTTCTTGATTTTGTCCTTCAAGGTGCTGAGTGCGTCGGCCTGCTGCTGGGTGGTGACGGGCTCCCCGTCCAGCCATAGTTTGGCCTCGGCGTAGAGATCGGTTATCTCTTGCTTCGAAAGCTCGAAGGGGGTAGGCTCTGGTGGTCCATTATGCCCGATGGATGCGACTGCGCTCATTGCCAAGACCTCGCTTGTTGTTCGTACCAGGCCGCTTCTTCGTCAAACTGAGCAGCCTCTTCCATGCATTCGCGGTAGGTTCTCTCTCCGATGCTCGGGAGGTATTGCTTCAAAGCCTCGTCAGCGTCCTTGCGGTACTCTTCGGCATGTTGCCGGCACCAGCGGGCGTGACGGGCGTATTCCTCAGCTACCGCCATGTGACAGAAACCTCCTGATTGATTTTCGCCAGCCTCTTGCTTTCATCAGCCCCATAGGAAGCTCCGAAGCAGATAAGGGCGCCTACGAGAGCGAATGTTCCGACGAGGGCTATCTGTTGGGTGAGGGTGTCACGCATCGTCACCTCCAGATTGGGTGATCTGCATGGGTTCGGCTTCCGAAAGCTCGACGCGATTGCGCAGCTCGCTAAAGTCCCCCTTCGGCGCCATGGCCTTCTTCGCCGCCCTGACCCAGAACTTCCGAGACGCCTCGGCCATCCGGTCACGCTGTTTAAGCAGATGGCGGAGCCGCGCGATCTCGGCGTCCTTGGCATTAGCCAGATCGGCACGGATATATTCGTTGTTGTAATCCAGGCTCGGCGTGTCAAAGCTAACCACGCAACCGGGCCTGATGGATTTCACGGCCCAAATCCGCTCTGGCATTTCTTCGTCAGCAGCGCGTCTTGCGTCTAGGCTACTCATCGCTTCCTCCTACCGGAAGGGTGGGGGAGGTGGCGGAAAGAGCGGCCGCATAAAGACGGTCAGTCAAATCCCAAGCACTGATGTAGTGAGGGGAATTGACATTTGTCGCTATCACCGCATCCCAAAGAGCCTTCTTAAGCGGCGGCCAGCCAATAACGCCACAGCGCGGCTGATTTTCTGTTCTGCCCACAAGAGAACCAGACTTGAGGAGTTCGATGCTCTCCCATGCCGCGAATGGATCTTCCAGTTCGCCAACCTGTTCAGCGACCTTCAGCATCTCGGCCGCAAGGGCGACGACGTCATCAATCGTGGCAACGCCCTTCCCGTCGCAGACGCTGCAAAGCAGGGACGGCATACCGACAGGGCAATCCTCGTCCTGTTCGAACGTCGTGCAGGGGCAGGCAATGTGCGTCAATTCGGCAGACATCACCGCGCCTCCTCAGCAAGAGAGGCCCCACGGGGAAGGGTGTCGATGTAGGCAGGGAGTGGGTAGACGGCGAAACCAAGCTCGCGGGCGAGATCGACGAAGTTCTGTTCGACCGTGTCGAGGTGGATATCGCGGTACTTCTCGGCGTGTTGCGTGGCGATCAGCCCTTCGAGGACTTCTGCAGCCGCATACTTGGCCATTGCGAAATTGATCTTCTCGTTCATAATCTTACTCCGCAGCTTGAAGGTGAATTTGGATGGGACGGCTCAGCATCAGCACCTCAAGGGCGGTTGCCGGTCGGGTGAACTCGAAGGCCTCGCCGCCGACACGATCAGCACGGCGCGCGGCTCTTTCGAAGGTGGAGAACTCAACGGCGTCACGACGATCCCGCGTCCAGTCGTCCCGATCATTGGTCAGGGCGTAGTATTCCGTGGCGTTCGCATCGGTCAGCCGGGAGATGTGGAAGCGGGTGACGAAGGACATTTCAGCCTCCTGCCTTGGCGATGGCTTCGAGAGCGCGGTGCATGCGCGCAGCCTCATTGCCGAAATCGCTATTCAGGTCCGCACTGTGGTAGTCGGCTAGATCCTTCAGCGCCGCCAAAAGGTCGGGAGCAGCGGAAATCAATTGGGCATTCGCTTTGCCCTTGTCCGCTATCAAGTCGCTTGCTGTCGCAACTCTCTGGCCGGCGTCAGAATAGACCGAAAAATAGTACTGGGCGTCTCGCTTAAACGTCCACGGTCCCGGTGTGAAACTCTGCTTGCTGTCTGCCATGTACGTGTTCCTTACGAGGGAGAGTGTGGGTTCAGTCGGTCGCTTGAGATTTCAGGTAAGCGCGCTTGACCACATCTTCGGAAAACGCCTCCGCAAGCGCGGTTAGCTCGTCCATGTCGTCGACATGAACCCATTTAATCTGGTAATATCCCCATGAAAATTCATGGCTTGTTTCGCTGTAGAATTGCGTCGGAATGGGCCGAGCCAGCTTGGCGAAGAAGCCAGATTCGGGATAAAGGACTTCGTTGATCCAGTCCTCGTCCGGCTCATCGGCGCTCGACAGAACTCCTGCCAGCCTAGGCAGCTTCGCAATGACCTGCGCGTGGTCGCCGTTATAGAGCTCATCGACGATTAGGTCCTTGAGATCTTCCGGGATTGACATCGCAGCGACGGCGCCTGGGATCCAGATTAGTTTATCGATCCTGACGTTCGCCTGCTCAAGCCTGTCTTTGATGCTGTCCATCTTCATCTCCAGTTCCGTTTATCGATCTGGTCTTGCAGACCGGTGGTCCAATTCGATATCCGTCCGGTGAGGGGCGGATATCGAAGGGGATCAAAGCAAATCGGGATGTTGACGCCCGTGCTCTGCAAAATACTTGTTGTAGAAAGCTGACTTCCATTCACGGCGCAGAGCTTCGACCTTCCGGTCGGCACGCGGCCCAATTTCGGTGTCGCGAATAAGTTCAGCTTCCTTTTCCAAGCGGAGCATTTCGGCGTCCCAATCCGTCTGAGCGGTATGAGCGCGCCAGTCGCGTGCCTTGGCTGCGTCGTTGCGGGCGTCCCCAACTACCGTCCAGTAAGCCATCGTCTTCTCCTCGTTTGCGAAGGTCTTGCCTCGCTGTGGTGTTGAGGAGTTATCGCATGGAATTAAATTCAATGTCAACGCCAATGTTGAAAAAAATTCCAACATGGATAGACGGAAAAAAATTCCAATGCTATGAGGGGGTATGGATGATTACGTTGCGCAGTGGCACAAAAACCGGGTCGATTGGCTTTATGAACTCGCTCGGTGCGACGAGGTGGGTTCGGCCGCCGTTCGGGTGGGATTGTTGTTTGCAACCTTCTTGCAGCCTGACACCCGAGAACGGGTCAGGCCCAGGTATGAATGGCTTTGCGAGAACGCCCACATGAGCAGGGGAACTCTTGCCAATGCCATTAAAGAGCTCAAGAAGGCGGGTTTCCTGACCGTGGAGACGTATCACGCTGAGGGGAGCTTCTACTCAATGCCCTTCACCGGAGACGAAGTCTGGAGGCGTTCTCGGGAAAATTGAGTCTAAAAATTAGACCCAGAGATATTAGGTCTATATATTCTCTTAAGGAAGATAAAGATAAAGACCTAATATCTATGTAGTCTAAAAATTAGACTCAACGGGGCTTGATCCAATCGATCTTCGCAGCCCAATCGACCGGCACATCAACGATATCTGCAGCGTTGAAACTGGTGAGGGTGTACATTCCTGGCTTAGACCCATTCCGAAGCGTCTTGACCATGATGCGGCCGTCAGAAAGTTGGACAACGGCGAGCTGGTTTATCATCTCATAAGCCGGTTTGGCGATCGACCAGTATATGATCCATCCGTCATGTAGGACAGGCAATTGAGAGTCACCCCTGATCTCTGCCGCCACGGTGTCGGGATGGGAGTCGGCGGGAGCCTCGATCTCTTCTGGGCCTTGCTCGATAGCTTCAATGTGGCCGCCAGCGCCGATAAATCCCTTCAGGGGCACAAGACGAGTAGGGTTGTCCGGGTCAATACCTTTCTCCAGCCACAACTCGTCCACCTCCAAAGCCCGAGCCAACGCAGACAGGGTTGCGCCCCGTGGCTTCTCGACCTTTCCGGCCAGGTATTTGTTGACGTTGTCGTAAGACACGCCAGAGCGCCGCGAGAGCTCCATCTTGCTCCAGCCGGTTTTCTCGAACGTTCTGTGTAAGCGCGAAGACCAATCCATACCGGAGTCTTATCTTTGAAAATAATTCAAGGTTACTGAAATCCGTGCTTGAAAGATGGAATTTAATTCCGTATAAAGGCAGGCATGAGAACCATAGCAGACATCATCACGGCGGCGGGCGGGGCCCGTAGGATCAGCGAAGCAAGCGGGCCAGTAGACGCTTCTGGAAAGCGTCCTTTGACTTATGACGCAGTCTACAAGTGGTCGAAAATTGGCATCCCGGACCGTCACTGGCCGCTACTCATGTCGCTAGCAGAAACCAGTCCAGACGAGTTGTACGTGGCTAACCTTGCAGCTCGGGAGACGGCGGCATGAGCGAATTTAAGGCTTTCCCGCAGCTTACCTTTTGGGTTGAAGAGCCGGATTCTGCCGGGATAGAGATGTTCCACATTTGCCTCGGCAACTCCGAAAGACCGATCGTTTCCTTTCCAAAGGAGGGGATAGACGGGGAGCGCCTCGTCGAGTGCTGGAATGCCTGCAGGAAGATTGCATTCCCTGCGGCTCATATTGAAGCATCCGACCAGTACACCAAGCGTTTGGAACAACTCCGCAAGGATGCTTGGGCGAGGGTGTTGGAGTTGGAGGCGGCACAGTGATGTTGAATGTCTCCGCTTATCCGCTCTGCGCCACCCGTCTGCGGTTCCAGCAAGCGAACCTGAGCGATCCGGCGCTGACGCACTATTGGGCCGCGGTATGTGTCGCGACCGACATTCGAGACGCGGAATTGGCCGAGCACGGCGGGTTCAACTTCAACAGCCAGACCGAAGAGAACGGGCGCAAGCTTCTCTCTGAACTGGAAAAGCTGCTGGCGGAAAGATCGCAGCGACGGGCTGCAAACTCTGCATTCGCCCATGAAGGGCTCCGGGCGATGCTCGGGGCGAGAGGCGTCAAAACGTCCATGCTCAAGGGGGAGGACGATTACTGGACGGCTGCTGAAACGCTCTTCCCGGGCTGCATCACTCGCAACGGAGGCATGACGCAACTCTACGTCCAGATCAATTCCATACCGAAGAAGCGGAGACAGGTTCTCGGGTTTTCCAACCTCAAGAACCTCCCGGCCGACTGGATTTCGCCAGCGTCTAATCATCAGGCGAAACTCTCCAAAGCCAAACATATAGAGGCGAACTGATGAGCAGACGTTGGTCTATCGATGATGACATGATGCTTGCCCGCCATTTTGGCATGGGGCCGGATTGGGTTGCCTCCCATGATCTTGGGTTCAAAGGCAAGAATGCCGGTTCGAACAGGGTGAAGCTCCTCAAGGAAACTGGTGTTTGGGAAAAATTGCTCGATCTCATCCAGGCTCAAACGGCTCTTTACGGGTGGCATACGCTTGCCTTTTCGAAGGACGAGGAGGCTAGGAGCATGGCTTTCGACGCCTTGGTTGAGGCACGGCTACCAACACCAGATTGGGCCACGGAGGCGGCATCATGAGCGAGTGGCAACCAATCGAGACGGCTCCGAAGACGAATGAGGACGCTGTCCATTACATACTCATCACTGACGGTGTGTGTCTCCCGTCTATTGTTTCGTGGCGCGCGCAGAGAGAGGCATATGCCGACAGGTTCGGGACACTTCATCTTCAACGCCCGGCGGGGTGGTTTGAATCTATCGGCATCAGGAGCCGTCTTTGTGCCAGCGCCACCCACTGGATGCCTCTTCCACAGCCACCGGCAAACGGAAACGGAGAGTGAGGGGCAATGAGCAACCGTACCGAAACAATCATGCATATGGCTATCAAGGGCCTCGTTTGGGACGGCGATCTCATCAGCAAGTCTGATCGAGATGAACTGGTGAAGGTTGGCTATGTCGATCGTCATGATGGCTGGAATTTCCTGACCCGTGAAGGTGTCAAGGTGGCCGTTGCCCTAGGCGTCGTGAAGCCATGACCCCCATCCCCAAGCCCCTCGACGACATATTCGCTCAGCGCTCCATAGAAGGCAGAGACCGTCATAACCCGAAAGGCCCGAGCCGGTTTGCGGCCAAGGCGAAGGAAGGTGCGAAGTGAGCGGGTCCCTTCTTCCGTGCCCTTTCAGTGGCCATGACGACAGCGACGACAACGCCACCATGGACGCCGGCGTATACCTTACCGAGTTCAAGAGCGCGATCGGCAAACGCGCATACCGTGTTGCCTGCGTCTGCGGCGTGACTGGCGCTGCCGATCTCGACCCTTCCAAGGCTATTGCCCTGTGGAACACCCGCCAACCCTCCCAGAATAAGGAGAGCGAGTAGATGAGCGACATCCCGAAAGACATCATGGATGCGGCGGAAAAGGCATTTGATGCAGCGCTCGAAGCCCCGACATTCGGTGGCGAAGACATCCAAATCATCGCCGCCGCCATCTTCGCAGAACGCCAGCGTGACCAGTGGCAAGACATCAGCACGGCGTCGCGCGGGGAGCACATCCTTTACTTTCCATCTGAGCGCAACAAGCGGGGCGACTTTAAATTTGGGCCGATGATCAAAGTAGACCGATACCCGGTTTCGTACCCGCGTCAGCCCACGCATTGGATGCCTCTCCCCGCCGCTCCGAAAGGAACCCCAACATGACCGACGAGAGACACGAGAAGGCGCTCGAAGCTGCCGAATGGATCGAGCACGAGGGAGGTATCTGCCCGGTTGCTCCTGATACGGTCGTAGATTTCAAACGGCGATGCGATACGGAGCCTGATGCGATCTGGCGTCCAGAGGAATTTAGGGCGGCCGATCTCCGGTGGACCCACCTGGGTAAAAACAGCGACATCATCGCCTACCGAGTAGTCCCCAACCACTTCACCAACGGAGAGTAACGCCATGACCACGCTCACCACATTCGGCCTTGGCGTCATCGCCGGCATTGTCTGGTTCGGCCTAGCGATCGTGACGGCCGCTTGGTTCTCCAGAGCAAAATCCCTTGAGCGCATTGACCGCCAGGAGACCGGCACGGAAGCCATCTTCCTCGACAAAGCAGTTTGATCGCGGGGTCCTCCCACCTAGCGATCAAAAGAGAGTGGCCGGCTTTAGTCCTCCCCCTCCGGGCCGGCCACTCTCACAAACAATCTAGGGAGCTTGAAGTTCCCCACGATACGGACGGCCAGCTCGCCTATTGACGGCGGATCTTCAGGCAAGCTGGCCTCATCTTCCCAAGCCATGGCGGCAGTTGGGCAGGGAAGAGGAAAAGAAAGAACAACGGCACCCGCGAGCGGCGGACCAGATGCAGAGACCGAATATCTTCCCGGATGGCCGGTTTCTGCATCTTCAATTGAAGTCCTGTGCATCTGAAAGCTCCGTCGTTGGCGGATCATCAATCGCACAGGAAATGACGAATGTTAGGAAAATGGTTTTCCGGATCCGGAAAGAACGCTTCCGAGGATAAGATGACAAGTTTGGCGTTAAGTGAAGCAAAAGGCTGGGCCGACGCTCTCATGAACAGAGAGTTTCGCGGCCGTGGCGATAAGGAAAAATCAGCCCGTTACCGGCTGGCAAAGAATACTGGCATTCCAGAAAGCTACCTGTTCCGCCTTCAATACAAGACGGCAGAGATGAAGGACGTTGCGGGGTCAGTCTATCGGGCGCTCATGATCGCCTATGACAAGGCCTGCGTAGCTAACGAGGAAGCAGCCGAACGTTACAGGGCGGCTCGTCTAGGGATAAATCATGAAGAGACTAACCAAGAGCCTGTTTCGACGGGCGCGAGAATGGCTGTGCCTGCAGTTGGCAAAGCTGAAGCAGAAGAGGCGTGAGTGATGAGGCTGACGGGATACGAGGCCAAGGCCTTCCGCGCATGGAAAGATTGCGATGTCGATTTCAGCGTTATCTCGTTCAGCACCGTTGCGCAACGTGCCGAAATAGATCGGACGAAGGTCCGCAGAGCAGTGCGCGGATTGGCTCGCAAGGGGCTGCTGGAATTTTACCGATGCTCTTGGACTGATGACGGTGAACCCCACGGGGCCGGATACGGACTTACGGCAAAAGGCGACCAACTTCGGAAGGACCGCGACGAATGAGCAAGGAACACACACCGCAGGCACAGGCGCGCCAGCCTCAAATGGAGGGGCACAAGTTCCACGAATGGAGCGCTGGTGGCGTCTGTCACGATTGCGGATGCACATTCGCTGGGCTGGATCGTGTTGATCCATGCCCGGGCCATAACCGCCCGGCGCTTTCCACCCCCTCCCACCCCATGAAGGAAGAGGACTGAGACGATGGAGAGCGGCTGGTTCTTCGATCCTCTGATTCCGCTGCACTACGAACTGTTGGTGATTGATCCCCCTTGGGGTTTTGATCTCTACAGCAAGGAAGGCGCGAAGAAGTCGGCTCTCGCAAAATATGACCTGATGAATGATGCCGATATCCTGGCCATGCCTGTGGGGAAGCTCGCGTCGATGGACTGCCTTCTCTACTGCTGGGCGACCGCGCCGCAACTGCCTTTGGCGATCGAGTGCGTCAAGGCATGGGGCTTCGAATACAAGTCGGTGCTGATGTGGCGCAAGACGACGCCGGCCGGCAAGATCCGAATGGGCACTGGTTATCGTGTCCGCACGACCGGAGAGGTCGTAGTTGTTGCCACGCTCGGGAACCCCAAACAGACGGCGATTCCTCAAACGATATTCGACGGAATCGCCCGAGAACACAGCCGAAAGCCAGACGAATTCTATGCCATGTGCGATCGGGTAATGCCGCAAGCTCGCCGCGCCGACGTGTTCGCCCGTGAGAGCCGCCCCGGCTGGCATTCGTTCGGCAATGAAGCAACCAAGTTTGACGAGGTGGCAGCATGAAGCCCCTCGACAAGCGATCTACAGAGGGAGCGGGACAGTGAACGCACCCGACAGCAAGAGAATGCTCGACCTCTGGAGCGACGGCAAGGACACCGCCGACATAGCCCTGATCATGAAGGTGCATGAGAGCGTGATTTACAACGCGCTTGCGTCGATGGGTGAGCAGAAGACGGAGCCATACCGGCTTTCACGGGAGAAGGCGAGGGAGAGCTTCGAAAGCTGGGGAGGGTGGACGCGATGAACGAGCGCATCTCCTCCGCCCAGCTTCGCCAGATCGCCGATCGCCCCAAGAAGCAGCCGAAATACCGGAACAAGAAGGTCATGATCGACGGCCGGACGTTCGACAGCATCAAGGAAGGCAAGCGGTATCAGGAGCTGAAGCTTCTGGAGAAGGCGGGCCATATATCCCACCTCGAATGCCAGCCCCGGTTCAAGCTCTTCTGCGGCACTCGCCCTGTCCTCTACGACAGCGGCCGTCAGGCGACCTATGTGGCGGATTTCGCCTATTTCGATGGCGAACGCCGCGTGATCGAGGATGCCAAAGGATTTCGTACCCCTGAGTACAAACTGAAGCGGGCCATCGTCCACGCGATGCATCCCATGACAAAGATAATCGAGGTTTAGCAATGAGCCAATTCGCAGACTTTTACAGCGTTTACCCCCGAAAGAAAGCCCGCGGCGATGCAGAGAAGGCATGGAACCAAGCCCTGAAGAAGGGCCATACGGTCGAGGACATCATGAGCGGCCTGGCGCGCAACCTCGCGGATCTCAGCCGGCGCGATCCTCAGTTCGTCCCATACCCGGCGACATGGCTCCGGGCTGAAAGCTATTGGGATGAGCCGGACCCGACCACCAACCGAAACGGACGCAGGACGATAAGGGACGCCGCAAATGACTTCAACGCCAGCCACGGTTATCTCAGCGATGCTTTCGGGCTTCCCAGCCTCAACCGTCACTGATCCCGATGCCCAGCTTGGGGCGTATCTGCTGGCCACGCACGATATTCAGTTCGAAGCCATCAGAAACGCCTCTATAGCCTACATGCAGGGCAAGGTGAAGCGCGAGAACAACGCCTTCGCCCCGTCCTGCGCAGAGTTTGCCGAGCGGTGCCGGGACGAAGCAAGCATGCTGGCAGCACAGCGCCGGCCGAAGATCGAGCCGCCCGTTCCGAAGCCTGAAGCGCCGCGGGTGGCAAAGGAAAAGATGGATCTACTTCGCAAGGCGATGAAGGGCGACAAGAGCGCCGCCGCAAGTCTTCGAGGCATGGGATACGATATTGAGGTGATGAGATGAACCAGAATGTAACAATCAACCCCCTTACCCCTCGCCAAACAGAGATTGTCGCACTGTTGGCCGACGGAAATGTTCGGAAATTCGTGGCACAGAAATTTGGTGTTTCAGAAGCTTTCGTATGCCAACAGATCCGAGAAGCCTGCGATCGAGCCAAGGTCGTCAGAAAGGATTCGGCGATTGTCTCCAAAGCAATTCGCAGCGGGTGGATCGCATGATGCATTGGCCTTCTTTCTGGCGCGGGTTTTTCGATGCATGGCGGCATCCTGCAAGCGTCGGGGCTATTTTTCTGTGTGCCACTCTACTCATTGCAATTGCGATTTTCATATAGCGAGGAACAGCATGGCGGCGGCAAATACCCATTGGTACGCGATACGAACGAAACCAGGCTATCAGCGCATGGCATCCAAGTGGGATGCAGCGAATGAGCAATATCGTCTTGAGACCATGATCGAGCGCAATCTGCGGAAGGAAGGCGTCGAGTGTTTCATGCCAGCCTTCAGCATCGAAACAAAGCACCATCGCACAAAGCAGTGGATGGAGAAGCGCTTCCCGATGCTGGTTGGCTATACCTTCGTCAGCCTTCCTCGCATGAATTTCGAGGAGGTGAGGGCGATCGACGGCGTCATGTGCCTCCTCAAGCCCGTCAAGGATATGCCTCCTGTCCGGTTCAGCGCCAGTGACATCGAAGCGATGCGCGATGCGGAAGACGAGGCTCACCAGAACTTCGTCGCCCGTCGAGAGCAGCGCATCAGACGAGAATTGGCCGCACAGAACAAGCTAACACGCCGAGAGGTGGAGGAAATGTTCCCGGCCAACACCATAGCCAAGATCGCAGACGGAGCGCCATTTGAAGGGATGCTTGCCCGCGTTCTGGGTCCGTCGTCGCGCGGGAAGGTGAAAGCTGTGATTGACACACTGAACGGATTCGCGAGTGTTGACATCCCGCTTGAAAATCTGCGTCAGGCAAGCTAGATTGTGCGCAACTGATTTGCGCGTGATCTATGTGGGTGTTCAGAGCGGTTTCGCCGGCCCACGTCCTGGTGATGATCCGGGGCTATGGGAAAAGACCGCCTAAATTTCCAGTTTGGAATATAGCGTTGGATCGAAGCTGGTGACTCCGCCAGTTAGACGGAACAAGCCAGGGAGTATTCCAAAGCCATTCGAGGCAATAGCCTCAACGGGCTGCCCGGATATCTGGACGATTTGGCTGGATCCGGGGCCACGACTCCAAATCGTGACGAGGGAAAGACCTAATCTTCGGGAGCGCGCTGAAAACCTGAAGCAAGGATACACGGCCTTGTAAAATCCGCGTGTCAAGTTTCCGCCGCTGGATCTCATAGAAGCGGCACAGGGCGAGAATGCCCGACTAATCGGGAAGAGCCGTTAGCGTTTACGCGCTAGAGGAATGCAGACAGCGGAGTTGAGCGATCCGCCTTCCCGAGCCACATGGTGATCTGGCTCAAACCGCCCATGCAAACGGCGTCTGTGCTCTTGGCCGTAGCGCATGTTCGGAGATCATCTACATATCGGGAAGCCCGAAAGGGTCGGTGGCAGATCAAAGCGCGGATGCCCAACGTTACGCCGCGACTTCCCGTACCCATCAATAGTCTTTAAGGGCAGTGTCGATTGCTTTTTTCAGCCGCATAAGCTGATGGTTGCCTTTCGGGTCTTGGCCCAATGCCTTTAAAGCACCCTCCCATGATTCAAGGACCTCTTTTGAAGCAAGGGCAAGAGATTTGTTCAGGCTCTCCGGCTCTGGAGGTTGAGGGTAGGCTTTTTCTAGGGCGAACGTGATCTCAGAGTTCATAGATCGCCCATTCTTCGCGGCCCATTCTTTTACCCTGCTCGCTAACTGCGACGGGACGCGCAACATGAATTTGTGGTCGGCCTGATTGCTATTTGACATAGTCATCTCCTGATACTGCTTTGATGGTATCACGGTAGAATTTCTATGTAAATAGAGGAGCTTCCCGTACCCATCAGCCCGTCCTGTTAACGCAGGGCGGGTTTTCTATGGAGAGAGTTATGTCCGAGAACGCCGCTTCGCAAAGCAAAGCTTGGTGGGATGAGGTCGCTTACAGCAGTGAAGACGTCCAGCCTCTATGGTCGATGACTGTTGAGGCGCCTGAAAAATTCGAACACCAGTGCGGCTTCGTTCGTCTGCGCGAGCGGCATCGCGTCAAGGCGATTGGCGTCCGACGACCCGCCTAACCACTCCCCAACCCAGCGAAAGGAAAGAGCGTGAGCCTCAAGGCTCCATAGCCTTTCGCAAAGCATCATTCATCCTGGTTTGCCAGCCTTCGCCGGTAGACCGGAAATACTCAATAATATCGGGGTCGAGCCGCAAGGTCAGCAGGTGCTTCGATTTGGTCGAGGGCTTTCTTCCCGGCCGGTTACGCACCTGATGTTCTGGCGCTGGGATGACTGTTTTGATTGGCGCGATCTTGGCCGCTCGTTCGGAAAGCTCAGTCTTGTGGGCGGTCGTCACTGAATATCGAATAGCCATCGTGGCCGTCTCCAATTATGTAGCTACATAATTCTAATCCGTAACTACAGAAATGCAAGGAGTTCGAAATGATCGAAGGTCTGATAGGGCTTCTCGTGCTGATCATCGTTGTCGGCATCGTCGCCTATCTCCTGGCAATGCTCCTCGACATGATCCCGATGGACGCGCGGTTCAAGCAGATCGCCCGGGTGTTGCTCATCCTGATTGCGGTGCTGATCATTCTGATGCGGGCGCTGCCGTTGCTGGGCGTTAGTGTCTGAGGTGAGACATGCCTAAAGTAGGTTTGGATAGGTCAAAGACCGGCCGCAAGAAAGGCACACCGAACAAGACGACCGCGCTCTTGAAGGATGCGATCCTCCAGGCAGCCGAACTTGCTGGTAAAAAGGTAGATGAAGACGGCAATGGTGGCCTCATTGCATATCTCCAGGTCCAGGCCGTGCAGAACCCTGGGCCCTTCATGGCATTGCTTGGCAAGGTGCTTCCTATGCAGGTGACGGGTGAGGATGGTGGCCCGGTGCAAGTGGTTATCAACCGGTTCAGCAAATAGTGCCACGGGTATATCTGCCGAATAACTGGCAGCCACGTTCATACCAGCGCCCCTTGTGGGATTATCTTGAGAAGGGCGGCAAGCGAGCGATTGGCATATGGCATCGTCGCGCAGGGAAGGATGACGTGCTTCTGCACCGCACTGCTGTAGCGGCATTCGAGCGCGTCGGGTCGTACTGGCATTGCCTGCCGGAATACGCCCAAGCTCGCAAGGCCATCTGGGCAGCGGTCAATCCTCATACCGGCAAACGAAGGATCGACGAGGCGTTCCCTCACGATCTGCGGGATAGCACGAATGAGCAGGAGATGTTCATCCGCTTCCTGAATGGCTCGACATGGCAGGCAATCGGCTCTGACCGATATAACAGCCTAGTTGGCGCTGGTGTCGCTGGGTTTGTCGGATCTGAGTGGGCTTTGGCTAATCCTTCTTCATGGGCTTACATCCGGCCGATGCTTGAAGAGAACGACGGTTGGGCTGCGTTCATCACCACGCCTCGCGGTCGCAACCACGCCAAGTCCATGCTGGAAATGGCTGCTGGTAACCCGCGGTGGTTCGCTGAAGTTCTCAGCATCTACGATACCAAGGCTCTTTCGCCCCAACAGCTGGAAGAAAGCCTAGCGGAATACATTGCTCTCTACGGCGAGGACATAGGCAGAGCGCAGTTCGAGCAGGAATATGAGTGCTCGTTCAATGCCGCGATCCTCGGCGCATTCTATGCCCGTGAGATGGTCAACGTCCGCAAGGAAGGGCGCATCTCAACCGATTGTGTTCACGACCCGGAGCGTCCGGTTCATCGCGCCTGGGACATCGGGGTGAAAGACGATACCTCGATTTGGTGGTTCCAGGTCGTCGGAATGCAGGTGTTCATCCTCGATTGCTATTCGCAGTCTGGCGCGGGTGTCGATCATTATGCAGAGATCATAGAGCAGCGCAAAGCCCTGCATGGATGGAAGGACGGCGTTGACTTTGTCCCGCATGATGCCCGCGTGAAGGAATGGGGCACAGGCCGAACCCGCGTTGAGACGATGCAGGGGCTAGGCCTTCATCCGCAGGTCGTACCGCTCGCTTCGAAGCTGGATGGCATCAATGCGGTTCGCAAGACATTGGCCCGCTGTTTGTTCCATCCTCGCACAGAGGAACAAGGTATCTCAGCGCTAGAGCAGTACCGGCGCGAGTGGGACGACGATAAGAAGACATATAAGGCGACGGAAGTACATGATTGGTCGTCGCATCTGTCCGACGCCTTTCGCTACCTCGCCATGGCATGGCGCAACATTCCAGAGCCCAAGCCCGAAAAGCCCAAGCCCGTCTTCTCCACCATAGACGACGGCTACGCGATTGCTCCAGCCCTGCCAGGGCAGAAGAGGCGCTATTGACCGACATCATCGAAGAAGAACACGCCGACACCCTAGAGGTAGAGGGCGATGCGAAGTCGTCTGCGCGCGTTCTCTCAGCGATCAAGAAGGCCGAACATGCGATGAACGCATGGCAGGCGCTGTGCGATCGGATCGACGAGGTCTATAGCCGCGAAGGGCAGGTAGAAGGCGAATGGCTCGATCCCGACTATGACCTGTTCTGGTCATCCATGGAGATCATGAAGCCGGCCGTCTATGCCCGCCCGCCGCAGCCAGTCGTCTCGCCACAGTTCAAGGACCGTCGTCCGCTGCCGAATACCACGGCTGAGCTTCTGGAGCGGTCTGTCACGTCTGCATTCGATCGCACCTGCATCGACGAGGCGATGCTCTGCACCCGCGACGATCTCATATTCTATAATCGCGGCCAGATGTGGGTCACATACGAGGACGAGGACGGCAAGAAGGTATGCGTTGAGCATCTTGACCGCAAGGACTTCCTGCACCCGCCGGCCCGCAAATGGTCTGAGGTGCCATGGGTAGCCCGTCGCGCCTGGATGACCAAGGCCGAAATGCGCAAGCGGTTCAAGAAGAGCAGCGGCGATGCGTACAAGGATGCGACGCTGAGCGCTCCAAAGCCCGTAGGCGAGATGGATGGCACGGCTGATCACTCCCGCAAGGCGGGCGTATGGGAAGTCTGGCACAAGACGGACAAGAAAGTCTATTGGGTTGCCGATGGCGTCAGTGTCATGCTGGACAAGGACAAGCCGCACCTCAAGCTCCGCGGCTTCTTCCCGTGCCCGCGCCCTGCCTATGGGACGTTGAAGCCGCGCACCCTCGTTCCTGTGCCCGATTACACACGGTATCAGGGCCATTTCAGGAAGATCAACAGCCTGACGCGGCGCATCTACGATCTCCTCGACTCGGTTCGCATGAAGGGGCTTATCCCGGCTGGCGGCGATGTTGCCGACGCCGTCGAACAGGTCATTCGCGACGATACCAACTCCATGATGCTAATCCCTGTACCGGGTGCGGCGCTGATGGCATCGGGAGGCGCGGCCAATTTCGTCCAATGGCTTCCGCTTGACCAGATCGCCACAGCTATTACCGGACTGATCGAGGCGCGGCGAGAACTGTTCTCGGATTACGACCGGCTGTCGGGTATCTCCGATATCATGCGCGGGGAGACTGAGGCGGAGGAAACGCTTGGCGCCCAGCAGCTCAAGAGCCAATACGGTTCTGTACGCGTTCGCGAGAAATGCGACGAGCTGCAGCGCATAGCCCGCGATATAACACAGATCAGCGCGGAAATCATGGCCGAGAACTTCGACCAGGATACGCTTCTCGAAATGTCGCAGATGGAGATCCCAACCAAATCGGAGATCAAGAAGACCATCGAGGAAATGGAGTCCGACGCCAAGGATGAGCTGAAGGCCCTTGGCGATAAGGCCAAGCAGGCAGCGGAACAGGCGAAGCAGAGCGGCCAGCAGATCAACCCGCAGGAAGCGCAACAGCAATTTCAGCAGGCGCAACAGGAAATCATTGGCAAGTATGCCCCGTTGATCAAGCAGGAGAGCGAGCGCGTCCCGATCGAGGATGTGATGAAGCTGCTGCGAGACGACAAGGCGAGGGGTTTCGCGTTCGAGATCGCGACAGACTCCACCATCCTGACGGATGAAATGCAGGAGAAGGCGAGCCGCAACGAATTCCTGACCACGTTCATGGGCGCTTCCCAAGGACTGGCCGGAATGGCGGCTATGGGGGAGGCGGGTGCAAAGCTTGCCGGTGAAATGCTGAAGTTCGCCCTGCAGCCGTACCGGGTCGGGCGTGAACTGAACAGCATCATCGACGAGTTTATCGATGCCGCTCCGCAGATGGCCGCGGCCGCCCAGCAACAGGGCAATTCGGAAGGCGACAAAGCGCTTGCCCAAGCGAACCTCCAACTTGCCCAGGCCGAATTGAAGAAGGCAGAGGCTGCGGTTGCGAAGGTACAGGCCGATACGCAGAAGGCCACACAGGAAATCCAGTTGAAGGCGGCAGAGGCCCAGGCCAATGCGCAGGCTGATCAGCAGCGCTTTGGTCTTGAGGTCGAGAGCACCCGCGGGAGTATCGCGGAAACGTCGGCCCGTATCGAGAAGATCTATGCCGATATCATGCTGGCTCAGCAAAAGCTCGGCCTTGAGGCGCACAAAGAGCAGCGCGAGGACATCAAGACCTCGGCCGATATCCAGATGCGCCAGACTGATCAGGCCATGAGCGCTCAGGAACAGCAGCGTCAGGCGATCGATAGCGACCGGAACGCCGAAATGAGCGAGCGCCAACAGTCGTTCACGGAGCAACAGGGCGAAAGGGCGGAAAGCCGCGCAGATCGTCAGCAGGACTTCACCGAGCGCAGCACCGACAGGCAAATGACGCTTGCCGAGCAGCAGGCGAAGAGGGAGAGCCAGAATGGCAGTTAGCGGTTTCCCCGTCGTCATCGCCACAAACGGGCTCGGCATCCCGGTAATTCCGGTCCAGGGAAACGCGCCCCTCGCAACCGTCGCCACGAATGGCCTCGGGACTCCCATTGTCATCGTTGAAGCCAACGGCATACCGCTCATCATCGACGGCTTGCCCGAACCCGAACCCGAAGAGGAATAAGAGCATGGCAGCAAACGTCCGCAGACTGGTTGAGCTTGGCATGGTGCCTCCGCTCGCCAAGGAAGTCGCCAATCAGTTGAATACTGGCACTCTCCAGATCGGCACGACCAGCACGACCGCAATGGCCGGCAATCGCACCCCGACCGCTACTATCCGCGGCGGCGTTCTTCAGCAGACGGCAATCGCAGACCTGGCCGGCGGGGCAGATTTGCCCACGACTGTCACGAAAGTGAATGCAATCCTCGCAGCCCTTCGCACGGCCGGCGTTATTGCTCCGTGATGAAAGCATGGCTCGATCTGGGCAACGGGCGGAAGGTTTACCGCCGGGTGCCTGAAGGTCCTAGGGAGCGTTCATCTTTCCCGTGCCCGATGCTGGTGCGGGATTTCGACGAGCCGGTTCAGTCGTGCGCTGACGGCAAGTGGTACACCTCCAAAGCCGCTTTGTCCGCATCACACAAGGCCAGCGGCAACCCCCACGGCATTGATTTCATCGAACTCGGTAACGAGCAGATGCCTTGGGTAGAACATAAGACAGACGAAAAGCAGCTCCGCGACGATATCCGCGCTGCAAAGGCAGAACTGGACGCCGGATGGCGCCCCAATGTGGTCTCTCTCGACTAATCACCCCCTCCTCAGACAAGGGAATCCCCATGGATAACACCACGGCATTGCAGCCGGGGACGGTTGCGCTTGATCCGCCGTCTACCGTCCTGAACCCTCAGACCGTCAGCACTCCCAGCGGTGGCGGCCAGCCCAATCTCACGGAGCCCAAGACCGACGAGCCGAAGTCTCAATCGATCGAAGACGTTCTGGAGAGCGAAAGCAAGCGCCTCAAGGAAGCGGATGCCGAAGCCGAGAAATCCGCAAAGGAAAAGGCTGATACCGCGGCGAAGGACGCCAAGGCGAAAGCCGACGAGGCCAAGGGCGACAAGAAGGACGAGGAAAAGCCGGCGAAAGCCCGTGCCGAAGATGGGAAATTTGCCAAGGCAGAAGAGCCGAAGGCAGACAAGGGCGCGCCCGAAAAGGCCGCAACCGAGCGGGCCGGATCGGATGATCGCCAGTCTGAGGGGCGCAAGCATGCAGAGCCGCCCGCTCGGTTCCTCCCGGAAGCCCGCACAAAGTGGGCCAATGTGCCTAACGAAGTCAAGGCGGAAGTCCACCGCGTCTCGCAGGAATATGAGACTGAGATCCAGAAGCACCGCGCCGCAACGGAGCGCTATGAGCCTATCCGTCAATATGACGAACTGGCCAAGAGTAACGGCCGCGAGCTGAAGGACAGCCTGGCCAAGGTCACGGAGGTAGAGCAGGCGATTGCCCGCAATCCGATTGCCGGCCTTGAGGCAGTCCTTCGCGAGATTGGCCCCCGGAAGGCGGATGGATCGCCCATTACCTTGATCGAGGTCGCTCATCACATCGTCAATAACCCTCAGGCATACCAGCAGGCCGTTCAGGCGCCGGTGATGCCCCAGCAACAACAGCCTCAGACCAACCATGAGATCGAGGCGCTGCGAGCTGAAATCCAGAACATGAAGGCGGAGCAGACCATTGTTCCGCTCATCACTCGGTTTGCGGAAGCGAACCCTGACTATCACGCTCTTGAACCGAAGATTGCTGAAATCCTCGGGTCTGGCGTGATCGAGAAGATTTACGGCACCGGCTTGTCGCCAGAGCAGAAGCTTGCGGAAGCATATCGGATGGCTGGCGGAAACCCGTCTTCACAATCCGCTCCGCAGGCAGAAGCGGCGCATTCCAGTGCTGAACCCGCCCGTCCTGTAAATCCTGACGCCGGCAAGAAATCCGTCCGTGGCGCTCCCTCCGATGGAGTCGATACCGCTACCGATGAACCCGAAACCGACCTTCGCGAAATGCTGCGCAAAGAGATGCGCAAGCTCGCGTAATTGAAAGGAAGCGACAATGGCCATCGTTGATGACCGCCATTACCGCCAGCTCCTGACGGCGGCCGTTGCCAAAAGGCAGCGGGAAATTCAGGATATCGTCTACAATGCAACCCCTCTCACCCGCATCCTTCGCGACCAGGGCCGGATTTCGGTCAAGCGCGCCGGAGGCCCTGAGCTTCGGATTCCGATCGAGTTCGACAAGCTGCAGGCGCAGTGGTTCACGGGCTACGATAAGATCGAGATCACTCCGAAGGAACTGCTGAACTCGGCAGTCTTCAACTGGTCTCGTGTCGTCGCCATGTTCTCGCTGACGGGCACCGAACTTCTCTACACCCGTGGGGAAGAAGAGGTAATCGATCTCATGGCGTTCTACGTCCGTGCTGCGGAAAAGAGCGTCCGGGAGGAGTTCGAGACCTCGATCGTCGGTGACGGCACGGGCTCGGGCGGCCGGCAGATGATCGGCTTTGGCGGCGCCATCCCGATCGTTGCCAACACCGGCACCTATGGCGGCATCGACCGCGCGGAAGTCGCCAACTGGCGCACATCCTCGTTCAATGCCACCACGGACTTTACCGACATCGGCACGACCTGGGACGCTACTACTGCCCGCCCGATCCTTGAGCGCATCGCACTCAACCGGTCGCGCAACGGCCAGTACCCGGATCTGTGGATCTTCGACGCCAACTCTTACCAGGCCGTGTCCGCCTCGTTCGTTGCGCATCAGCGCCTCGCAACCGAGCGTTCTGCGCGTCTTGGCTACCAGAGCATGGCCTATCACACTCCTGCCGGCCTCGTCGATCTCGTCGCAGCCGGTGGCGTTGGCAATGTCATGCCAGCAGATACCGCATTCGGCATCGATACCTCTGCCCTCTCGATCTACGAGTTCCCGGGCCAGTCGTTCGTGCCGTTCCATCCTGGCGACGGTCTCCGTCCCATCAACCAGGATGCGGTTGCCCAGGGCATCGTCTGGTCCGGCCAGATGGTCCTTGAAAATCCGCTCTTCACTGTCCGTCTCGAAACGACGGCGTAACAGGAAAGGAGAAAAGCAATGGCGAACTCTGTTCCCTTCCGCACGACCCCGCAGCTCGGCCCTCAGCTCGACGATGTCTTCACCGGGCTTCCCTATTGGGACATGGGCATCAACACTGCGGCCACCGATGTCGAACCGTCCTACAAGCTCGGCAATGTCGAGATGGGCGACGACGGCGGCGAATACATCTGGGTCAAGGCATCCGCCAACATCGCAGCAACGGCCACGACCGGGACGCAGGTGACGATCACCTTCCCGTCCTACACCGTCGCGACAGGTGCCGGCGGGTTCTACACCCCGGTCAATACGGCGATCACCAGCGGGGATTACTTCCACGTCCGCCGCGGTGCCTACAACGCCGTTCCGGCCTAACCAATGAGGGGCGGTCTTAGGGCCGCCCTTTTCCTTTCCTCCTCAGACAAGGACAAGACACATGGCACTCAGTGTTCCGATCGATACTCGTGAAATCACAATCACGCCCGTGTTCAAGCATCTGACCGTCGAAGACGTTCCGGCTTCCGAGCGCGAAGGACAGGCGGTTATGAAGACAATCGAAGCCGTTGAGGTTCGTTTCGCCGGCTCCAAGCTCTATTCCCCCGTCTTCCCCGTCAACGCATTCTGGAAGCGCGACGGCCACAAGGTTATCACCTATGCGGAGCGATGGGCAGAGCAATACCGCGCTTTCCTGGAAGGTGGCGAGCAGAAGGCGGCTGGCACTCCGCTCGAAATGCTGAAGTCTCACGGCATTTCCCAAGCCCAGCTTTCGCTTTGCCGCGCGCTCAAGATCTATTCGATTGAAAGCCTCCATCATCTGGAAGGCCAAAACCTCAAGAACCTCGGCATGAGCGCCAACGACCTGAAGCGAATGGCCGGCGCCTTCATGGCTGACCGTGCCAAGGGGGAGGTGACCGCCTCGGAGATCGACGTGCTGCGGGCAGAGATCGAACGGCTGAAGAAGGCTATCCCCGCACAGGAAACCACGCCCGAACAGGTCGAGGAGGCTATTCAGGTTGCCGATGACGAGTTCTCTTCAATGGACGAGGACAAGCTCAAGGACTGGATTGCGAACAAGACCCAGCAGGGGCGCCCGCGAGGCAATCCGAGCCGTGAGACGCTGCTGTCCATGGCCCGCGACCTGGCAGCCTGATACATGAGCGCCCTCACGGCACTGCAGAACGCATCGGTCAGGCTGATCAGCCGCAAGCCGACGACGTTCTTTTCTTCGACGGCCACCTTTGAGACGGAGATGACCAATCTCCTGAACGATGTGGCCGTCGATATATGCGGGAGCGCGGACTGGCAGGGCCTCACCAAAATCCACACTTTTACCGGGGACGGTACGACGACCGCCTTCGATAAGCCGGATGATTACGACCGTATGCTGCTTGGGCAGGCCATGGCTGACGGTGCAAGTTGGTTTTGGAACTACACCAACGTCCCAGATATGAATACGTGGATTGCGATCCAGAACGGTTTCTATCTGGGGGCTACACCTCCTGGTTGGTGGATGCTATTCGGAGACCAATTCCAGTTTGCGCCTCCGCCGGCCAGTGGCGCCCGCGCGATGTTCCCATATGTCTCCAATCTCATTGCTCGGGACAATACCGGCACCCCGAAACTCGCCTTCACGACGGATACCGATACGTTCGTTCTCGATGAACGCCTTCTGACGCTTGGGGTTATCTGGCGTTGGAGGGAGATGAAGAACCTCGAATACGGCGCAGACCAAGCCAACTTCGATAAGGCATTCAGCGAAGCTGCAGCGCGAGACAAGGGGTCCCGTGTCATCCGCAAGGGGACTCCTCGTTTCGGAAACATACCGATCGCTTGGCCCTGGGAGCTTGGCTGATGTTCAGAGCCCCTGCTCAGCCAGCGCGCCGTAGGCCGTCGCCGCCTAACTCTTCCCCTATGATGCCGTTCCCGGCCGCCGTAGCGGGTTGGTTGTCAAACCAGAACCTCGCCGCGCCCCAGCCTGGGCCTCAAGGTGCGACCGTCCTTGAAAACATCTTCCCCACGGCAACTGGGGGCATTATCCGCAGAGGGTCGGCCGTCTATGCCACCTTGGGGGCTGGTGATCTCGATGTTACGGCGCTGTTTTCCTACAACAACGGCAACAATCGCAAGTTCTTCGCGGCCAACGAAACGACCGTATACGACATTACCGTCATCACCTCGGCATTCAACTATACGCTTTCGACCGATGAAGGCGACCATATCGTCACTGACGAGGGAGACAATATCGGTCAGTTGTCCACAAGTGGACTTGAAGTGATCGAGGACCAAAATGGTGGCGATTGGGTCGATACGCAGTTCGCCACGACCGGCGGAACCTTTCTCGTCATCGTCAACGGCGAGGACCCGATGCAGATCTATGACGGATCGCTTTGGTTCCCGATTGATCAATACGGCATCTATACGCTCGCATTCGACGCGGAAGTAACTCCATTCGAGGTTGGCGAGACCGTCACAGGCGGCACTTCGGGTGCGACAGGGTTTGTGGCCCATGTGGATTCGGATGGCTCGGCCGGGACGCTTTATCTGGCGGATGCCGTAGGCACTTTCCAGGATAACGAGACCATCACCTCGACCGCTGGCGAAGCCACCGTGAATGGCGTGGCTGTTCCGTATTATACGGGCTTTGAGGGCGTCGAAACCGAAGACCTTGATTACGTCTGGGTCTACAAAAACCGCCTGTTCTTTGTCGAAAAGGACAGCATGAACGCGTGGTATCTGCCGGTAGACCAGATCAGCGGAGAGGCAACAATGTTTCCGCTGGGTGGGGTGTTTACCCTTGGCGGGAAGCTGCTCTTCGGAGCCTCGTGGTCTTTGGACAGTTCCGGGTCTGGCGGTCTTTCGGAACAATGCGTGTTTATCTCCGATCAGGGCGAAGTCGCCGTCTATCAAGGCAATGACCCGTCGTCGGCTGAGAACTGGAATAAGGTCGGCACATATCGGATTGGCCGTCCCCTTGGCCCGAATGCTTGGATCAGAGCTGGCGGTGATCTGGTGATCGCAACGGATATCGGCTTTGTGCCTCTTTCTCAGGCAATTCAGCGGGATCAAGCGGCCCTCTCGCCTTCTGCCGTCTCCTTCCCGATCGAAACCGCATGGAATGACGCCGTCTCCTTCCGCCGCTCGACGCCTTGGAGCGCTATTGTTTGGCCGGAAAGCCAAATGGTGGTCGTCGCCCTGCCGACCGTCAATGAGCAGCCGCCGGAAATGTATGTAGCGAACGCCAGAACCGGAGCCTGGGCAAAGTTCACCAACTGGAACGGTACATGCCTTGAGGTCTTCAACGGGCGTCTGTTCTTCGGCTCCACTGACGGGAAGGTGGTCGAGGCAAATATCACCGGCCTCGATCAGGGCCAGACATATACTGCGGTGTATGTGCCGTTGTTTATCGATTTCGGCAGTTCCGGTTCTCGTAAGATTGCCAAAATTGCCCGCGCAGTCACCCGTGGTCCCCAGGACATCGCGCCGCAGCTTTCTGTGTCGGAAGATTACATCGTCAACCTTCCTTCGCCGCCTTCGGCAAGCCCGGTTCAAGGCGGTTCGCAATGGGGTGTTGGCCTTTGGGGTGCCGCAGTCTGGGGGCAGGCATCGAGCCTGCGAGTTCAACAGAGCTGGACCTCTGTTTCCGGCTACGCCTATGTGATGGCGCCTGCCGTTCAGATCACCAGTGGATCGCTGATCCCTCTCGACACTGAGATTATTCGCCTGGAACTCACCTACGAAACTGCGGATGTCATAACGTGATCGTCTCTGACGATAGGGTCGCGCAGTTTGTCTCAAGCGCTGTTGGAAAGGCATTCGTCCCGCCGTTCACAGTCATGGGGATTGAGAAAAACGGCGAGATCATCGCCGGAGCACTCTTCAATGTGTTCGAAGGGGCTGATGTCCATGTGTCGATCGCTGGACATGGATGGACACGGTCATTCTGTCGGGAGGTCGGGCATTACGTGTTTGAACAGCTGCGATGCGAACGAATGACGGCTCTGACCGAACAGGCGCACGTCGTTGGCTTGGCGGAGCGTCTTGGCGGGCGGGTCGAGGGCCTGCTGCGCAACCATTTTGGTCCGTCGAGAGACGCCTTTATCGTCGGCATTCTGAAAGAGGATTACCGCTTTGGGAAAACTGATTGAAGCCGCGACGAACGCCGCCCTTCTTCAGTTCATCAGTCGAGGGTGCATCTGGAAGATGCTGCCATGATCGACCCCGGCAAACGTCGGCCACAACATGTTTTTTGATCCCGAGTTGTTCAGAAATCTGAGTAACGTTGTGGTGGCTCATGTGAAGCCGGAATATTTCGCGCGCCTGGTGTTCCGTAAGAGATTGATTGTGGAGCTTTTCTCCTTTGGGCATCGCGGCGAGACGCTTTGAATTCCACTCGGGGTGAGAGTGAGTGTCCGGTGGGTTGACGTGTCGCTTTCTCTCTTTTGCGTCGGCAACGTTATCCCGCTGCGTCCCCCATCTCAAGTGAGCAGGGTTGCAGCAGGGCGGATTATCACAGGAATGCAGAGCCTTCGCTTTTTCGAATGTGGGTGCCCCATGTTGGAGAAAGCAGGCGACTCTGGATGCAACAAGCTTCCGTCCACCCGGTTTTCCGGTTGCGATTGTAAATAGACCGTAGCCTTTCCAATGTTTTGATTTGTCCAACCAAAGCCAGCATTCGTCTGGTGATTTACGATCAACCTTAAGCCAGAAACGTCCTTCGTCGGCACGGCTTATTTCCATTTCAACTTCCCCACGCTGTTGCATTGATTTGCTTAGCGTATCAGAGAATGGGAGGATAGTAAACTGGTTTCTAGCCCCAAAGCTCCTGACCCCGTAGCTACTGCGCAAGCCCAAGCCGGCATGAACAGAGATACGGCCATCACGCAGATGCAGCTAAACGCTGTAAATCAAGTCGGCCCCGATGGCACCATAAAATACGACCAGACAGGAACGAGCCGTTTCCAGGACAGTACTGGCAAATGGGTAGAGACGCCGACCTATACCCAGACCACGACGCTTTCTCCGCAACAGCAGGCGATCAAGGAACAGACAGACAAGGCGAGCCTTAACCTAGGCTCGATCGCGAACGAGCAGTCGGGGAAAATTAGGGATCTGCTCAACACCCCGTTCGAATACAACAACCAGGATGCAGAGAACTGGGCATATGACCTTGGCGCTCAGCGCCTTGATCCTAGATTTGCCGCTGATCAGGAAAAACTGCGCACCCAGCTAATTTCGTCCGGCATCCGCCCCGGCACTGAAGCTTACCGGCAGCAAATGGATAGCTTTGGGCAGACAAAGAACGATGCCTACAACCAGTTAATGCTCAATGGCCGCCAGCAAGCCTTCACCGAAGCTTTGCAGCAGCGAAACCAGCCGATCAACGAGATCTCCGCTCTCATGTCGGGGTCTCAAGTCTCCATGCCTCAGATGAACCAGACGCCGCAGACGGGGGTTGGTGGCGTCGATTATACTGGGCTTGTGAACCAGCAGTATCAGGCAAAGCTTGCGAACTCTCAAGCACAGATGGGCGGACTGTTCGGCCTCCTCGGAACGGGGCTCACCGCAGGCATCAAGTATTCCGATCGCCGCCTCAAGACGGACATTCGCCGCGTCGGCCGTCTGGATAACGGCTTGCCCGTCTATGCCTACAAGATGCGCGGATCCAACGTCACAGAGATCGGCCTCATGGCGGATGAAGTCGAGCAGATGGCACCGGAAGCGGTATTCGAGCAGCCGAACGGGTTCAAGATGGTTGACTATCGCATCGCGACGGAGGCCGCATAATGGCTGCAGAACCTTTCCTGTGGGGGCAGGGCGGAACCAAGCTCACCCCCGACCAGATCGAGGCGCAGCGGAAGATTGCCGCCGCCCTGATGAGGCAGGGTATGGACTTCTCCCCGGTCGGGCATTGGTCGCAGGGCCTGGCGCGTGTGGCGCAGGGCGTCATGGGCGCAATCGACGACCGTGTTGCCACCGGCGCTGAGAAGGATAACAGCGCCTATAACGACAGCATCATTAATACCCTGCTTGGCGGGGCCGCAACGTCTGTGCCGGCGGCCGCAGCAATGCCGACCACGACGGGCGCCGGCAATGAGATGGCCGCGACCAGCCCAGCGGTGGTCGCGGCCAACACGCCGGTTTTTGCCAACGATGGGACAGAACTTGGCGCATATCTATCGGACGATGCGCGCCGTGCCACGCTCCCGGCGGGTATGCGGAACAACAATCCCGGCAATATCAAGTATGTAGGCCAAAGGGTTCCCGGCATCGTCGGCCCATCGGTAAACACCGACCAGGGAGACCCACAGGCGGTCTTTGACACGCCCGAGTCCGGCATGAGGGCGATGTATTCGCTTCTCGGTAAGAAATACGCTGGCGGCAAACTGACGCCCAACCAGATGATCGCCGGAGATATGGGCTGGACCCCTGGCAATTTCCAGGCTGCAGCGAACGTAGCGCGCACCATGGGCATCCGGCCGGATGAGGACATTGGCTTCAATGACCCTCAGCGCGCCGCTAAATTCATGCAAGCTCTCATTCTGCAAGAACACGGCCAGAAGGGGCGCCTATACCCAGAGTCGCTAGTGTTGTCCGCTATCGGCGGCCAACCGACACAAGTTGCCTCGGCCTCTCCTCAGGCTGCTATGGCAGCTTTATCCTCCTCCAGCATGCCCCCCGCTGCGGCAGCAATTGAGGCTGCTGCGCCGGCATCCGGCTATGTCGATCCCATGGTGAGCGCCCAACCGGATGCCCCCGCGCTTCCTGCGCCGACGACCATCGCCTCACCGCCAGCCGTCGCAGCGGTTCCACCGCAGCAGGTAGCCCAGGCCCTCACTGGACCGCAGCCCCAGAGGCAGGCTCCGGGCATCAACCCGGCGATTATCCGCGCTTTGACCGATCCTCGTGCGAGCCCGCAGACCCAGGCTGTCGCCAAGGCGCTCTTGCAACAGCAGATTGCCCAGCAGCAGGCACAGCAGGAAATGCAGCTCAAGCAAGCTGATCCTGCCTATCAGCTTGGACTGCGGAAAAGCCAATTGGAGATTGATGCTCTTCAAAATCCTAACGCGAAGGTCCCAGATAGTGTTCGATCCCTTCAGCTGAGAGCGGAGCAGGCCGGTCTTCAGCCGGGGACGCCCGATTATCAGAAATTCATGCTTTCGGGTGGCGATAAAGGGATCACCATTAATAATGAAGGGAGCATTCCAGCCGGTTATCAGGCTCTCCGTGACGATCAAGGGAGAATTACCTCGATCCAGCCCATTCCAGGCTCTCCCGCAGCTCTTGAAATGGAGCAGGCACTCAAGGCGAGAGAAACGCAAGGTGGCCGGAAGGAAACTGCTACCGATGTTATCACGAATGCCGCTTCCGAGGCCAGAAATCTGCTCAAGAACGGGACTATGACGACCGGCACTCTGGGCCGCATGGCCGCAAACCTCACGGAAAGCGATGCTGCTGAGCTTCGTCGTCAGATCGGCGTCCTGACCTCCAACGCCACAATCGAGAACCTGACCGCCATGCGTCAGGCCAGCCCGACCGGCGGCGCACTTGGAAGCGTGACAGAGAAGGAAGGCGCGATGCTTGCGGCCGCCGCTGGAGCTATCGATCCGAATGCAGGGCGCGAGCAAGTTGAGAAGGCTCTCGACAATTACGAAAAGACCCTCCTTCGCGTTATCCATGGTCCTAAGGTTGGTGATGCCATATTCGAGCAGACCCGTCAGCTTAAGTCTGGTCCCGAAGACGTGCCGCAGGGCGTTGACCCAGAGGACTGGAAATATATGACGCCTGAGCAGCGGAGGCTTTTCCAGTGAACCTAGAGCAGCAAAAGGCTATCGCCATAGCGCAGGCCCGTCGTCGCCGGGAAATGGAGCAGGGCGGAGGATGGGGCGAGACCATCAAAGATGCGGGGGCATCCTTGGCATCTGGCGTTGCCCGTGGTGCGGCGGACCTGATCGGACTACCTGGGACGCTCAATAACCTGTTTGATCAGGGCGTAAGCTACGTAACGGGTATGAAAGCTCCACCTCAAAATCCGTTTAATTCCCAAAATGCCCGAGCCGGCCTTTCTGCTGTATCCGGGGGTGCGACGGACTATAAACCAACCACGACCACAGGTGAGTACGCTTCCACGGTCGGTGAGTTTCTTCCTGGCGCGGCACTCTTTGGAGGCGTTAACCCGTCCAATCTGCTTGTGAACGGTGTCGCGCCAGCGTTGACGAGCGAGGCAGCTGGGCAACTTACGGAGGGAAGTGTTGTCGAGCCATATGCTCGCATTGCGGCCGCGCTCATTACCCCATCCGTTGTTCGAAGGGCTATTACTCCTATAGGTGTCTCTCCCGAACGTCAGGCGGCGTCAGAAATACTGCGTTCTGAGGGGGTGCAGCCGACAGCAGGGCAGATTACCGGAAGCCGGAACCTTCGGGCCATGGAAAGCGAGCTTGGGGGCGGGAGCGCGGCGAACGTAATGGAGCGTCAAGGCGAACAATTCACCGCCGCCGCACTCCGTCGCGCAGGGATCGATGCCGAAAGAGCAACGCCAGAGGTCATCGACGATGCCTTTACGCGCATCGGTAAGGATTTCGATAATCTTGCTTCTCGAAACCAGATCATCCCTGATCCACAATTCGGTCAAGACCTCGGGAATACCTACCGTCAGTATGTGAGCGTGACGCCCGAAAGTGCTCGGTCTCCAATCGTGGAAGACTTGGTCAGCGACCTCACTGCGAAGGCTACGACAGGCCCGATCGCGGGTGACTTTTTCCAGCGAACCACCTCGCGGCTTGCCAAGATGATCCGCGGTACCAACGACATAGATCGCAAGGAAGCCCTTCAAGGCATCCGGGACGCTCTTGACGATGCCATGGAACGCAGCATTACCCAGGCAAACCCGAACGATCTCGGCGCGTGGCAGAGCGCCCGCACACAGTATCGGAATATGCTTGTTCTGGAGAAGGCCGCTACGGGAGCGGGCGAGAACGCGGCCTCTGGCCTTATTTCCCCATCATCGCTCAGGAACGCCGTAGTCCAGCAGGGTCGCCGTGCCTATGCTCGCGGGCAAGGTGATTTTGCTGACTTGGCCAGATCCGGGGAAGCTGTCATGCGACCGCTTCCAGACAGTGGAACGGCAACCAGGCTCAATGCAAGAACCCTTGGCGGCATCACCGGGGCTGGTGGCGGTATAGCCGCTACGGCGGCCGGCGGGCCTATGGCTGGGGTAGCAGGCGCATTGGCTGGGGCAGCGCTGCCGATGGTGGCAGGGAGGGCCCTTATGTCCTCTCCTGTTCAGAGATACCTCGCGAACGCTCTTTTGGAGCAAACGCGTCTAGGTAGCCCGGGGCAGTACGCAGCAGTGATCGAGGCCCTTCTCGGACAAAGTCAGCAACAGCGATTACCAGACCGGTAGCGTAATAGGCAATCATCCCCCCAGCCACAGGAGCTGCAATACCTGTAGCTCCCCACTGGAAATGGATATTGCATATGAGAAACCCCAAAAACACGGCAAGCTGAAATAGCTTCAATAGCTGTCCCTCAATGTAAGCCGCCTTCCCGAACATATCCGACTTCACCCAGCCTCGCAACCGCGGGGCCTTTTTCGCATGGGGACATGCCAATGCCATTTGATTCGAACGGGAATGCCTCCCTCGTCCCCGGATATCTTGCCGTAGACGGCCAAACTATTCTTTCAAGCCAGCACAATCCGCCCTTGGAAGACATCGCGAGCATGCTGAGCCAGGTGATCCTTCGCTCAGGCGTAGCTCCGATGAGCGGTCAGCTGAACATGAACGGCTTCCGCGTCGTCAATATCGGGAACCCTACAGCAGATGGGGACGCGGTCAACAAATCCACCTTTGATGCGGCCGTCTCCGAACTTGGCGGAGAATTGTCGAGCCGATCGTCCAGCTATACCGCCGTCGATGCCGATTTCAACACGACATTCCGGTTTACCGGGTCGTCTGCAACCCTCTCAATCGACGCAGGGGCTGACCTCCGCAGCACTTGGTATATCGAGGCTTGGGCAGATGGTGGATCGGTTATCATCGACCCGAATGGCACGGAAACGATCAACGGCCTCACCACCATCACATTGTCAAAGGGCCAAAAGGCTCAGATCTATCGCACAAGCGCGACCACGTTCGTTGCCTACATCACGGGCGGCATATGGGCCTACAAGGGTATAGGCGAAGTTTACATGGTCGATACGTCCCTAACCGGCGTGGATATCCCGCCCGTCTCGGCAACCGACGTCGTCTATATCGAGCTGACGGCTGGCCTTACGGGAGTAGGGCAATTCAACAACGGCAAGCTGACGACTGAATCCGTCATCGGGACGGCTCCTCTTGTCCTGGCGTCGGCGGTGATCTCAGTTGCTGGATCTCCTATGAACGGGCAGACCGTGCGGTTGCTGAACTCGGAAGGCCGCATTCTTCGCCCCGGCACGACTGCCGGCACTCTCCAGAACGATGCCATGCAGAATGTCACGTCCGCTAATGCGGCATCAACCTTGGTATCTGGAACGCCTGATGATCCATTCCGATCAGGGTCGGCTCAAGACAGCTGGAGCCGAGGCGGCGGTAGCGGCACGGCTACATCTTACGTCGTCGATTTCGACCTATCTCGTTCGGCCCGAACCTCCACAGAAACGCGCATGAAAAACGTCGCCGTCAAGGCATACATGAGGGTGAAATAATGGCCGATAAACCTTCATGGAAGCCAAGCCCAGAGCTTTCCAGTCATGATATCGCTGACTGTTGATTGGTTTATCCCATACTTATGCGCGATTACGTATTGGGAATGGATGCCTTTAGACGATCGTATGTCCTTAACGTCTTGTTCTGATAACTTTGCAGATGCGCAGCGTATTCCGCGGTTACTGGTCCCATGTTTCACTTTGTCGTTCATGTTGTCGGATACCGACGCCCACCGAATGTGCACCTTAGAAACGCACCCTAAATGCCCATTGCCACAGGCATGCGCCGCGTGAGGCTTCCCATCAGGGGCCTCTCCGTTGGCTTTCTCGCAGGCCATTCTGGAGACGCTTTTCATTCGTTTTCCGTCGAACATTCTTGCATATCCCTGATTGTCCTTCGCGTAAGGCCACATCAAGCACTCGTCGCCGCCGTAGACCAGAACGACTTCATCGAAATATCGCTGAGGGGCTCCGTTAGGGGTTCGGCCTTTCATCGGATCGCCAAATGTCCGAAACCGGTGGTAGTGCATTGAGCACATCCCTTTGGTCGTCGATGAAGTTGAGCAGCCGCCTACCGAACATCTCTTCAAGCCTTGTCTAGATCTTTTCCATCGCCAGTAATGAGACGAGCAAAGGCCACGCCTTCCGCCTCTTTCTTGTGAAGCGCAGTTGTTGCAACCTTCAACACAACATGCTTTGAATTTCATAGCCATCTGACACCTCGTCCGTGTTGGCTTGGTTAGAGCGCGTCGTCGGCCTGCAAGCCTTCGGCGCGTTCGTGATTCTGGCTGGTTGTGGCTCTCAGATCAATAGGAGATCCACTTTGGCGGATATTCGCATTAACCAATTACCCACGGCCGCCTCTCCGGTCGCGACCCTCAACGTCGCCGTAGACGGAGCGGCAACCGAGAAGGTCACGATCCAGACCCTCGTGGATACTGGCCGCCCGCTCGCCTCTCAAGCCGAAGCAGAGGCGGGGACAAATCCGTCCAAGGCTATGACGCCTTTGACCACCAAGCAGGCGATCACCGCGCAGGTTTCTACGGCGGGGATCAGCGGGGATTATAACGATCTCGGCAACCTTCCTACGCTTGGCACTGCTGCCGCGCAGGATGCCACCGCATTCGCGACGGCGGCGCAAGGGGCTACCGCTGACAGCGCCGTTCAGCCAGGAGATCTTGGGGACGCTGCCGCCCTTGATGTTGGCACCACGGCCGGTACTGTAGCGGCCGGCGACGATACCCGCATCGTCAATGCCGTCCAGACCTCTCGCACGTTGACGGCGGGAACGGGTCTCACCGGCGGCGGCGACCTGTCCGCAAACCGCACGGTAGCGCTGAATGCAGCCTCAATAGCCTCGCTCGCCCTTGCTGATAGTGCTGCGCAGAAGGCACAAAACCTCTCCGATCTCGCAAACAAGCTGACCGCCAAGAGCAACCTTGCCATGGCTACCCGCCCGGTCGATGTTACCTATTACGGGGCTGTCTCGGGCGGATCTGCGGGAGCATTGCTGACGGCGTTTCAGGCGGCGATTGACGCGCTTCCGGTTGGGGGCGGGGTGATCGGTGTTCCGTCCGGCGACTTCTCCGCACTTGTCGCAAGCTCGCTCACGGTCGGTGATAAGGCTGTGACCTTCGACTGCCGGACGAGAGTCGAGCCGGACACCACCTTTGGCAACGGTACGTCTTTCCCAGGACAGGTTCTTAGAAACGGGGTCTTCAGCTTAGCGGAAAGCACTATCCAAACGAACCGGAATGCCAGGGTTCACGAATACTCAGATTTCGGGAACACTCAGGTAACAGGCAGCACTCGCCAATATGCCTATCATGTTGAGGCCCATCTTCCAGACGGGATTGTTGGCTCGGAAGCCGAGTTCAGGGGGTACAGCGCCCATCTCACGACCGATACGACCAACATTAACCACGACATCCGTGCTTATAAGGGATCGGTAACGGCGCTTGGCGGCGGGGGAAACCTTCGCGCAATGTACGCGTTCACCGAAGCGGCTCCTGCTTCAGGGTTTACCGGTCTTCTCACCGGCCTTCTCGCCACAATCTACAGCAATGGAAACGCAGTTACTGAGGCTGTCGGCGTCCGGTCGCATGTATCTGATGGCTGCACGGCAGGTTTTCAGGCGGGCGGCTCCGGGATTTCTGGTGAAACCGGTGCGGTCAGTTTTGGATACAGCTTGAGGACAGGCACAGGACAGCCGCTGAAGCCTTTAACAGCCGGCTTCCAATCCCATGGCGGGGGCGCTGGTGCAATGTTTATCGGGTATCGGAGCAATACCGATCTGACCCCCATTTTCACCGTCACCAACGTGGGTGAGGTCGTGGCGCCTGGGTATAGATCAGGGGCCGTCTCAGTTGCAGATGACGCAGTTACTTCCATTACCCCGCCTTCGCTCACCGAGGGCGTGTTTGAAATGGATACGACCAGTGCGGACCAGCTATGGGCAAGGGCGAAAATACGAGCATCGGGAACCCATCTTTGCCGTGCGGCCGGCACCAATGGGACATCGATAGCTCTCTCTACTTCCGTGCTGACCGGAACAACAGGGGTTGATGGCCAAGTTACCATCAGTTGCAACAATGGCGTTGTCCAAATCGAGAACCGATCCGGCGCATCGCGCCAGTTCGTATACACCTTCACGTGCATTAGCTAAAGGATAGAGCCCATGATGATGGATATCAAAAAAATCGATGAACGGCGCTGGCAGATCGGAGCATACGATGTAACGCTCCCGGCCGACGTGGACGATACCCAGGAAGAAGCCTTCAAAGCTGCTTTGGCTTCCATGCACCACGGAACCCACAAGTTCGCGGCAACCTATCGGAAGGCGGAGCGAAAGTGGATCATCGACGGGAAAACTGTCGTGCTGCACGAAGATATGGATGACACCGAAGAACAGGCGCGAGCAGTGCTGGAAGAAGCCACAAGAGAAATCTAGGGTTGCCGTCTTCCATTGCCCCGGTCTAATGTCACCGACAGTTTTATATTTCGGTGACATATGACCCATCCATATAAAGGTTTGCCGCCCTATTCCAATTGGCGAAAGTCGGTAGCGTCAATCCATCCTGACGACGTCGATCCTGTCGTATCGGTTCCTTTCACGCTCTCGCCTCAGGATAGAATCGCGACCGCTGGCAGTTGCTTCGCGCAGCACATCGCCCGGAACCTCTCGTCGAGCGGCTATCATTACCTCGTCACGGAGGACGGCGACCCCGATCGGAACTATCAGGTTTTCCCTGCTCGCTTCGGTAACATCTACACGCCGCGGCAACTTGTGCAGCTCTTCCAGAGGGCCTACGGTCTTTTCGTGCCCATCGATGATGTATGGACCCGACAAGACGGGAAATATGTCGATCCATTCCGTCCACAGGTGGAACCGGACGGGTTTGCGACAGTCGAATCACTCCATGCTGATAGAGACACCCATCTCGCCGCTGTGAGAGCCATGTTCGACACGGCAGACGTATTTATCTTCACATTGGGGCTGACGGAAGGCTGGCGCTCGAAGCTGGACGGCGCAGTCTTTCCGTTGGCCCCGGGTGTGGCCGGGAGCCCGGAAAGTTTCGACGACTACGAATACCACAACTTCGACGTTGGGGAAATGATTGCGGATCTTCGTATCTTCACACGCTACGTCCGCACGATTAACCCGGCGCTTCGAATGATCTTCACGGTTTCACCGGTCCCTCTGGTGGCGACCTACGAAAAGAAGCATGTGCTTGTCGCAACGACCTACAGCAAGTCCGCATTGCGGGTCGTTGCCGAGCATGTCACCCGCGCGGATGCTCAGTCCTTTTACTTCCCATCATACGAGATCATCACGGGCCAGCATTCCCGTCATCGCTATCTTGCGGAGGATCTTCGGGAGGTTACCAGCGAGGGGGTTGCTCACGTCATGAGGATTTTCGGTCGTCACTTCTTCTCGCCGTCTGAAGCGGCAACCGCCTCGCCGCGCCCCAGGCCGGTCGATGTCCGCGAGGCAGAGCAGGAGATGCGTAGTATCGAAGCGGTCGTGTGCGATGAAGAGGCGCTTGACGCATGACCATCTGGGTAATTGGGAACTGCCAGGCGCGCGGGGTTGCAAAGAGCGTCGAAAGCCTGACCAAGAGTTCGGAC